>LXOW01398814.1_pt2 | contig 52380 bp, 45 predicted proteins | sample 1368591 | NCBI WGS metagenome assembly LXOW01 (sample SAMN04884650, study PRJNA319009) | bovine gut metagenome | isolation source: Cow rumen | host: Bos taurus | place: Italy: Legnaro (PD) | collected 2014-07-09
TTAGTTTCCTCTGCGGCGAGTTGTATAACACCGAGTTCCCCACCGATATCGACCATGTATCAATGGAATCGGTTTCGATCAAGCGCATCGAGAACGGCCGCGTAGTGATACTCCGTGGCGGTGAGAAATACGATATTTTTGGCACGAAGATACAATAAGAACAATGAAAACGGCTAAATGGATCATAGGACTGCTGATGCTGACGCTGCTGCTGCCTGTTCGGGCGGATGAGCAGCCGACGTCATGTGCCGAGGATGAGTTCTGGAAAATTTATAAGGACTCGCTGCCTGATACGTACTGCGAGTGCACGTATAACACCACGCCGTTTAGTTTTCCGATTGATACGGTGCTGACTGCGCCGGTTTGGTTCTCCGCGACGATGAGTGACATCAAGCAGGGCATCTCCGCTTATTGGTTCTCGGATGACTCCATCGCGCTGGATGTCTATGCGTTTTGCATCAGCCATCGTCCTGCGTTCTCGATGATTGTACCGCCGAACCGCATGTATGAAATGCCGGTAGAGGAGATCAATAAGCGTATGGATAACCTACCAGGTAGCGCCGAGTATCTCAAGGCGCTTGAGCCGCGTCTCCATGCTTATACGCTTCATGGCGGTACGGGACAGGTCTATTGCTATCCGTACAACCATGGTCCGCATTCGACCTGCGAGAAAGCGATGGAGATGCGCTCCTGGATGACCTATGTATGCGAAGAACCGGAGAACGTATACCGTCTGCCGGCAAATAATATCCCGAAGAGCGGCAAAGCCTTTATGCGTTGGATTCATAGGCCCGAGCATTCCTATCAGAAATGCCAACCGGCCGATATCCGCTTGACTTTGGATAGCTGTAACGGCGAAGAAGCGGGTCGCACTACATTAACAGACTCTATGCATGTATATGTATTAGATTCTACTATGTTAATTAACGCGCGCGAGGCGAAGCGCGACATATGGGTGCATGTGACGCACAAGGAAGGTTTTTTCGGTCGTCTGCGCTATTTTGCCAATCCGAAATATGCAGAGGGCTTGGATGACCTCAACGAATCGACATGCCTGGGAAAGACGCTTACCGTCAATGGCCGCGAGTACACCTCGGATACCACGTTTATTGAAGGTGTCTATGTGGATCGCGATACGCTGTCAACGCAGCATGTGACGCTGGTCTTCACCGAGCCGACGCCGATATACGATACCGTATTCGTGGATCCAAAGGATCTGAAGCGCGGTTCCGTACATGAACTGACGGGCGCGGTGTTGTTTAATTACGGCGATACGACGATTGATGTCGTAGTACCTAATCAATGCACCAAACGCTATCTGGTGACGGTAAAAGACCCGACCCCTATTGACCATATAGATGCGGAGCAAAGAGGCGCTCGCAAACAGATAGAAAACGGAAGAATAATCATCTTTGTTGATGAGCGAAAATACAATATCGTAGGACAACAAATTGATTAAAAATCAAATAACAATTAATTAACTCTATTTATTAACAAACAACAATCAATCACATGAAGAAGTTTTTCTTACTTACCATGGCGTCTTTGATGACCGTCTTTGCGATGGCTATCGGACGTAATGATGGTAGTACCAAAGCCAATGCCATTGACTTTGATTGGGACAAGGGTAATGTGCACTCAGGTGGTACCTTGTGGTACCACGTTGACTTGGCTCCCCTCTATGAGGAGGAGAATCCCTCGTTGACACTGTATGTGACCAACCCGAGTCGTGACAAATCGGTAGATGCTAGCATGACAGCTACTGTTGCCGGTGAGACGCAGACAAAGCATTACGTCGTTGATCCTCATGAGCATCAGATTTACACGGAGAATGCTTCCGCGCTCGTAGCGCTCCATCAAACGGAGATCTACCTCACGCTGACTACCGATGGCGAAGTGATCTTGAGCGCTAAGGTGTATGAATCTACGGATCTCGATGAGACCTGTAAGAATGCACGAGAGCTCAAATGGGACACCGAGACGACCCAAACAAAGGGTTATGCCGCATGGTGGAAAGTGGATTTGAGTAACATCAAGGACACGGTAGCTTTCGCAAAGAAAGATGCGAAAGTGACCATCACCAACATTGGTACAGGTAAAGTTAACCTGAAGACCGGTCAGTCGCTCGACTGCCCGTCGTCCGGTTTGACCAAGCGTAATTTCACCCTCGCTGCAGGACAGTCCATTGAGGACACCATCCCGCAGAGCATGATCCTGAGTGTGTATCCGGATGAGCTCTATTTCAGCATTGAGAACTTAGAGCAACCGGTGAAGATTAAAGTGGAAATGGTTGACCAACCGGTGAATCCGATTATCCCGGGACCGGATGAGATGGCAGCCGTTGAGATCAAGGCGAATCCGGTAGACACTACCATCCAAGGTGCGACTATTCCTGTCGGTACAACGCTGTATGCTTTCAGCGTATCTGACTTGAATTCACTGGCTAAGTATGAGCCGGAATTCACGTATCGTAACGCGAATGGCACCGCCGCTCATGTCACCGTTAAGATGGCATTTGAGCGTCCTGCTTTCGGTACGACGAACACGAACTACACGATTGCAGCCAAACAAGAAGAAATCGTGGTTTACAAAAAGAACATGTTGGACGGTTTGACCTCTGTAGATTCGATCTACCTGCTTACGAGCACAGACCAGCCGATCACGTTCTTGGCCCGCTTCAAACACGTACGCGAGGGTAAGGCTTGTAAGACCAATATCGACTTTAACTGGGCTAACGGCCATGTACAAGACGGCCGTACCACTCAATGGTATGCAATCGAGATCGCAGGTCCGCGCGACAATATCGAGGATATCGTTGTTCACCTGAAGAACCTCAATGCATCTACCGCCGCTAAGGTAAAAGCATCGTTGGCATTCTCCTGCCCGTATATCGACCTCCAGGAGGTTTCTCATACGATTGCAGCAGGCAAAGAGGAGTCTCGTACGCTTCGTTATTCCACTTATGCAATGATGTCCGATACCGTTTGGATTGGTTTGGAAACCGACCAGGATTTGAAGTTCTGGGCTACCACCAAGAAGGCACAGACCAAGGAACCGGATAAAGCTTGTCAGCAAGCTGAATCGTTCGATTGGGACAACGGTGTATTCCAAAAGAAGGACACTGTTGTATGGTATAAGATCAATATGGAGGAAGTACGCGAGAAAGCCGCTAAGTTCCCGACCGTATTCGTTCAGAACCTGAGTGCTACGAATCCTGTGAAGATTACGGCCGAGCTTTCGCTCGAGTGCCCGGATTCTATTGAGAACCAGAAACGTGAGTTGACGATTGCCGCTAACGGTTCGTACTCCAAGCAAATTGCACGTAACCTCTTCGAGAACATCGTTCAAGATGAGATTTACCTGCGCGTTACTTCTACGGAGAATATCTCGCTGCAGATTCGCTTGACCGAAGAGGCTGCCGGTTCCAGCTGCTCGTCCGCTATCCCGTTCAACTGGGCTTCCGGAAATACGCAGGCTGCTAACGCTAACCTCTGGTATGCAATCGACCTGCACGCTATTGTAGTAAGCGGTAATGACCTGAGACTCCATCTGGAGAACCGCGACAACAAGCAGTGCACCGGATACATCCAATTGGCATATAACTGCCCGATCGAGGAAGCTACTTCGATCCGTAACTTCACTTTGGCTCCGCACGCTCAGAAGGATGCTACTATCCGCAACAGCGCTATCGAGGCTATGACCGATGGAGTTGTTTATGTGAATATCCAAGGTTCGACCTCCCTCCGCTTCTGGGCTGACAAACTTGATATCGTTCCGTTCGATACCATCTATGCGGACGGTATCTCGCTCACCGAGTTGGAGTGGAACGAGACCTATACCCAGACTGCCGATACCGCATGGTACCTCATTCCGCAGTCGCAGATCGAGTATGTCAAGAATCTGGACGAGAAAGTGAAACCGGTAGTTCACCTCATTGACGCTTCTTCGTCCGCGAAGACGCTCTTTGCTGAGGCTGCATTCGCTTTCCCGATCGGAAAGAAGATGATGGGTAAATCGCAAGAGTTGAAGGCTAATCAGCACTTCATTGATACGATTCCTGCCGGAACATTCGACCAAATCCTGAGACATGACTCGATTATCTTGCGCGTCATCCGTACCAAAGGTACAGGTGCCTTCCAGTTCAAGGCTGAACTCGTGAAAGCATTCGGCGGTAACAGTGCAAAGGATGCTGTGCCTGTTCGCGCAAATGCACGCTTTGAGCAAGCTGCTAATACCGAGATGTGGTATAAGATCAAGACGGCTGACCTGAAGAAAGACAAGACCTTGTTCAATAAGGTATTGTACGTTATGGGTAAGAACGCCGGCAAGGGTGATGCGAAAGTGAACGTAGCTCTTTATGATGGTTACAAAGCGAAATATGAAGAGAAGGATGACTTGTTCATGGGTCGCGGCGAGAGAACCATTAAGAAAGGCCAATCGAAATCGCATAACATTCCTGCACAGGCTATCTATGGTTTAGGCGATGTAGAGCTGTACATCAAGCTTCGTACGACCGACTCGCTCGTATTTGAGACGAAGTTTGTCGGCGAGTATGCAGCTCAGGCTCCGGATCCAGCTCAGCAAAAGGCTAAACTCGTTGTTCCGAACGTAGATTATACGCTCCCGGGTGACAACCAAGCGCACTGGTATCAGGTATGTATCCCGTATATCCAGAATAACTACAAGTATGTAGATAATGCGTTGGATAGCACCTGCCTTGAGTATGAATTGAATGGAACGGCTACGATTGAGGTAACCGCTACGTTCCAGGATGTGATGAACTGCGCAATGCCGGTTCGTCAACGTACCATCAATAAGAGCGGTAACCCGCATAAGGGTAAGCAGTCGCTCCGCACATTGATTGAAAAGGCAATCAAGAGAGCCGGTTATAAGTACGACATCTCCAGTACGGATCCTGCATACATTGACAGTATGCTCCATCGTTTCATCACAAAGGATTCGATCACGCTGTACGTACGTGTTAAATCGAATCAGGCTATTAAGGCACGCCTCAATACGCCGCAAACGACCGGTGATGACTGTCTGACCGCAATGTCCTTCGATTGGGAGCATGGTAATGTAAACCCGAAGAACGCTAATACTTGGTTTGTAGCTGCGCTGGATACCGCGAAGTTGTTCGCAGAGGGTAAGGGCTTGCGTCTCCATGTAGACAACTGGTCTGATGAAAACGCTAATGCCGTATCCGCTTCGCTGTACTTCAAGTGTGGCGGCCCGTCGCAAGGTGATATCACGAAGACGATCGCTAAGAGCGATAGTCTGACGAAAGATATCGCGCTCGACTACGTCAAGGCTTCCAGCCCTGAGTTGCTCTTCATCAACATGCATTCAACGGAAGCAGCTCATATCTGGATCGAGAAGGTAGATATCAAGCGCGACACCGTCAGAACCGATACTACGTTCTTCGTATGTAAGGGTGCTACCGTTGAGGGCAATATCATCAACGTAGATACCGTATGGAACGATACGATTCGCAACATCAAGGATGATACCAAGCTCGCGTTGAAAGACTCGATCTCTACGGTTAAGGTATTCGTTCTCCGTGAGCCGGATGGATATGACTTCTCTGATCAACTGACCATCAAGCGCGGCGAGACGCTCGACCTGACAACTGCTGACACCTGGTTGAAAGCGCAGTATAAAGCCGATGACAACGATACGATTCAAACGTTGTCGAGCATCAAGTGGCAATATGCCGTTTATCCTGATGAGACCTTTAAGGATGTTAACTTGGCTAGTCAGCCGACCGTAACTTCCGAGCGTATTAAAGTAAGATACTTCGCATTTACGGAATGTACGGAAGGAGAGGATCCGGATCCGAGCAAAGGAAAAGTAGTGTATAAGAATTATCTGAACACCGCGCGCGATACCTTCTCTACGACAGGATGTAACTACTATACATGGTCGGAGAATGATTCGACTTATATCGAGTCGACGACGGCAAATCCTGATTCAGTTATCTTCCCGGGTGGTACCAGTTGGGGTGATAGTATTCTCTATCTGAGCCTGAAGCTGAACAACCCGGCTAAGGTGGACCTCCAGGCAAAAGCTAAGTACGGTAACCGTCTGTTGCTCATCAACCGTTGGGATTTGGCTAAGTACGGTTATGCAACTGACTCGATCTATGTACCGGGTGGTAATGTACAAGTACTGTGGTACGATGCTGCTGATCCGTCAACTCCGCTTGATCCTATTGGAGGCTATTCGTACAGCAAGGCAGACGGTACGCCGCTGGTAGGTACCTTCTACGCCGAGATCACTATCGCCGGTTCTACTCCGGGTGCTTGCGGATACTTCGGTCGCACGCAGAACATCGTATGCGGCGGTGCTGCCGGTATCGCTCCTGCACTCGCTCCGAGCATCGTAATGCCGGGTGAGGACATCAAGGTCATCAACCTCGATCCGGAGAAAGAGACTATGATCCGCATCTTCACGACCGAGGGTCTGCTCCAGCATACGTACAACGTACGCGGCGAAGAGACCTTCACGATCAAGGCTGCGAACGCTCATGGCTTCTACTTGGTAGAGCTCACGAGCGGCGAAGAGAAGTCCACCTTACGTTATATTGTTAAATAAGAATAGGAGGTAGCACAATGAAAACTATTAAATCAATTTTAATTGCAGCCACCCTGATTTGTGCAACGGCCGTTTCGGCTCAAGAGGCACAAGCTCCGAAACATGAGTTTAAAGTGGCTATCGGCGACTCCGTAATGATTAAGCGTGAGTGCCAGAAGTACTGCACGGGTGAGACACCTTCTACTTGGGTATGGGATAAAGTACACACAGTACGCCAGTTGGGTACCAAGCGCTTCCCGGACGGTGTTCTGTTGATGAACATCTACTCGTGGATGTGCGAGGACTGCTTGATCCCGGTTAACGGTAAGGCTGAAGAAAAAGCAGAACAAGTTAAGAAAGAGCAAGCAGGCCAGAAGAAGGCTTACGAGCAGGCTGTGAAGGAAGGCAAGGATGCCCAAGCTGCTGCTGAGCAAGCGAAGGCTGAAGAAAAAGCTAAAGCTGCTGAAGAGGCTAAAAAAGCTGAGGCTGCTAAGAAGGCAGAGGCTGCTAAAGCAGCAGAGGAAGCTAAGGCTGCTCCGGTACCCGTAGCAAGTGAAGAAGCAAAGGCTGCTAAGGCAGCAGAAGAAGCTAAGGCAGAGCCGGCTGCGAAAGAGCAGCCGAAGGCTGATGTGGTAAAACACGAACAAGCCAAGGGTGACTCGATCCGCTCGAAGCAGGACTTCCGTAGCGGTTATGACCGTTTCACCATCGGCCTTCGCGGCGGTGTAGCTTCGCAGTTGCATCAAGCTGTAGCCGGTGCAAATGCTAAATGGGGTATCGGCGGCGATGTATTGCTCGATCTCCAATATGCACACTACTGGGCCAGCGATGCTCGTCGTGTTGACCTCGGTCTTATCGTAGGTCTGAGTGCCGGTTATGCACAAGGTAGCTTCGGCGGTGCGGTGAACAACAGCTTCACCAAGGGTGACTTGAAGTACACCATCAATGCTCCGCAGGTCAAAGAGACGGACCACCAGGTTCAGCTCGAGATCCCGTTGATGTTCTCGTTGATCCATGATTGCGGTTTCTTCTTCAATGTAGGTCCGCGCTTCATGTTGCCGGTTTATACGCCGTTCAACCAGACCATCGACCAGACTGCGACCACCATCGCTGCATATGATGCAGAGACCGGTGTAACGATGGTTAACAACCCTGTAACCGGTGTGTACACCGGTCAGGCTCCGAAGGGCGGCAATGACCTGCAAATGAAGATAAACATCATGCTGACGGCAGAACTCGGTTACGAGTGGATTCTGAAGAGTGGTAACTCGCTGGGTCTGGGTGTATATGCTGACTACTGCGTATACAATTCCCGTCCGGTGCTGAATACAGCTAAGTATGCTTCGTTGCTCGACATCGCTAACCCGCCGAGCACAGGTGCAACCGCTACTATCGCAGTTCACGCTGCAACAGACACGTATGCGAGCCGCGTAGGTTTCTTCGATGCCGGTATCAAGCTGGCTTACCACTTCAACTGGCCGAAGAAGAAAGCTGCACACGACGCTAGATTGTTCTAATGCGCTTATGACGATACTATGTATCGAAACTAGTACATCGGTTTGTTCGGCCGCCATCTGCAAGGATGGCGAGCCGATCAACCAATGTATAAGCCGTGAAGGTAGCAACCATGCCCGGTTGCTACCTCGCTATATAGAGGAATTGCTCTCGTTCGCACGGGAGCAAAACCTCTCTATAGAGGCGGTAGCCCTCTCCGAAGGACCCGGATCCTATACCGGTTTGCGCATCGGCGCCAGTACCGCTAAGGGTCTCTGCTATGGTCTGAATATCCCCCTCATGCCTATCCCTACGCTGGAGATCCTATGCGAAGCGGCGAGACAGCAATCAGCAATCAGCAATCAGCAATCAGCTGTCTTCCTTCCTATGATCGATGCTCGTCGCATGGAAGTTTACACGACGGACGGAGAAGGGAAAGCCAAAGCAGTAGTTGTCGAGAACGAAGAGAGTCTAACTTCTAACAGTCCGCAGGACGGTCTCGCATCTAACAGTGAAACGGTCTATTACTTCGGCGACGGAGCAGCCAAGTGTCAAGCGGTGATCACCAATCCCAACTGGCATTACATTCCCGATATCGTGCCCGAGGCGCAGTACATGGGAACCTTAGCGGAGCAAAGCAGCCATCAGCAATCAGCCATCAGCAATGACAAGTCTGTCGATTTGGCCTACTACGAACCTTACTATTTGAAAGAATTTATTGCCGCGCAGAGTCACGTGAAAGGATTGAAATAAAATGAAAGTTGAAAGATGAAAGGACAAAGGATATATACTATTTTTATGAGAGGGTTAATAATCCTTTCACTTTACACTTTTCACTTTTCACTTTCTTCGTGTTCTACCCAGAAAAACACATGGGCGACTCGTTCGTTCCATCAGACGAAAGTCAAATACAACATTCTGTATAACGGAAACATCGCGTACGAAGAGGGTCTGAAGGCCATACGCGACGCCAATACGGATGACTATACCCAAATCCTGAATCTATACCCTGTATCTAACCATAAAGCAGCGGAAGCCAGCGCATCGCAGATGGACAAAACCATCGAGAAATGCCGTAAATGCATCAAGTTGCACTCGATCAAAGCAAAACCGAGACGCGACCCGAAAAAGGCGAGCGATCCCAACTATAAACTATGGCTCAAGTCCGAAGAATTCAATGCCAACATGGGTTTGGCATGGGTTCGGCTGGGTGAGGCGGAGTTCCATAAAGGCGACTTCCTCGGAGCCGTAAGTACGTTCAATTATATCATCAACCATTATTCCAACGATGCCGACATGATCGCGCAATGCCAGTTATGGATCGCGCGTGCGTATGCCGAGATGGGTTGGCAGTACGAGGCGGAAGATATGCTGCAGCGCGTCAATATCGATGCGCTGACCAAGAAGCACGCGCGCCTCTACTCGGCTGTCAAAGCGGATGTGTTGCTGAAGGGTGAGCATTACCGTGAAGCCATACCTTTCGTCAAGATCGCTATTCCGTACGAGAAGCGCAAGATCTACCGTCCGCGTTTTGCGTATGTGTTGGGTCAGTTGTATGAGATGGAGGGTAACAAGGCCGAGGCGACCGATGCCTATAAGACCGTGGTGCGTCTGGCGCCTCCTACGGAGATGGAGTTTAACGCGCGCGTGCGTATTGCGGAACTGGGTGGCAGGAATGCCATTCGCCAACTACGCTCCATGACCAAGCAGTCGAAGTACCAGGACCGTCTGGACCAACTCTACGGCGCGATGGGCAATATCTACCTTGCACAAAAAGATACGGCGGCGGCACTGGAGATGTACGAGAAAGCGATAGCGGAATCTACTCAGGCCGGAATGGCCAAGGCTTCCGTGCTCGTGCGTGCGGGTGATATCTATTATGAGATACGCGCGTATGAGAAAGCCCAGCCCTGTTATCGCGAGGCGGTGACCATCCTCTCGATGGAACACCCCGATTATGCGCGCATACAGAAGCGCTCGGAGGTGCTTGACGAACTCGTGCTGGCGTATAACCAGGCGCAACTGCAAGACTCGCTGCAGGCCCTGAGTCGGAAGACCGAAGAGGAACAGCGTGCGATTGTCGATAAGATTATAGCGGACCTGATAGAGGCTGAGAAAGCGGACTCCTTGAAGCAGGAGCAAGAAGCGCGTGACGTTGCGCTAGGTAGAAAAGGCGCCGGACCGAGAAGCGTGAATACCGCGAACATGTTAGGCGGAGGCACTCCGCAGAAAGCAGAATGGTATTTCTATAACCCGCAACTGATGCAGCAGGGACAGCAGGAATGGCGCCGCCGTTGGGGTAACCGTCCGCTGGAAGATAACTGGCGTCGGCAGAACAAACAAGTGGTGGCCGCGTATCCCGAAGAGATGATGGTGGAGGGCACGGATACCCTCGATATGGCGATGGATACCATCTCGCGCCCCGCACCGATGGAGACCGACAATCATAAACCCGAATATTACCTCCAGCAGATACCGCATACGCCGGAAGACTTTGCCGCCAGCGACAGCCTGTGGCGCGACGCGATGGTGGCGCTCTATTATATCTACCGCGATAAGGTGGAGGACGATTTCCTGGCCGAAGAGACGCTGCACGAACTGACGGAGCGCTTCACCGGGCACCCCTGTCTGGATGAGATCTTCGAGGACCTGAGGATGCGCGCGTTGCGTAATGACGAGGCGTATATCGCGAAGATGCGTCGGATGCTCGCCGAGCAAGACTCCCTCTACGCGGCGACCTATGTGGCTTACAGCAAAGGCGAGTTCGCCAAGGTGAAGGCTAACAAACGCTATGCGGAGAGCGAGTTCCCGCAGAGCACCCTCATGCCGCGGTTCCTCTTCCTCAATGCCGTCTCTGTGGCGCGTACCGAAGGACAAGATGCTTTCGTTGCTGAACTGCAGGATATGGTCAACCGCTATCCGACGACCGAACTGGGATCGATGGCGAAAGACATGCTCGCGATGATGGGACAGGGTATGGAGAGTCAGACCGGTACGACGGCCGGTTCCCTGGCTGACAGACGCGGACAGATAGAGGAAGAAACCAAAAATGAAGAGGAAGAAGAATTGCAGTGGAGCGAAGATCGCAAGCAACCGAGCGTGGTGCTCTTGCGTTTGCCGAAAGCGGACGAAGAGGCTTTGAATGAGTTGCTCTACGAAGTGGCGCTCTTTAACTTCTCGCAGTTCCTCATCCGTGATTTCGACCTGCAGAAGATGCCGGTATTGGGTGACGGATGTGCGCTGCGCGTAAGCGGCTTCGCCGATATGGATGAAGCGGAGTGGTGGGTCGATATGATCCGGAAGAATACCGAGATGCAACCCGTCCTCGCCGGCGTAGTGATCCAAGCCCTCGCCGAAGTGAACCTTCCGCTGGTGAAATAAAAAAAGAACAGCCGAAACTGTTCTCTGTCGGGAAGACGTGATTCGAACACGCGACCTCCGGTCCCCCAGACCGTTGCGCTACCGGGCTGCGCCACTTCCCGTCGCGTGAGCTAAGGCTCAATACGATTCGCGATGACATCGCTCATATGAATCTTCGCCTTGCTCCCGCTCTCCCCAAAAATTAAAATTTTCGGGGGCCCCAATAAAGGGGGGATTGAAATCGGCGACAAAGGTACTGCTTTTTTTTGAAATACGCAAATAAAATGACAAAAAAATTCTACATAGAGACGTATGGCTGCCAAATGAACGTGGCGGACAGTGAGGTGGTAGCGGCGATTATGCAGACTACAGATGCCGTTCTGACGGACCAATGGGAGGAAGCAGACATACTCATTCTCAATACCTGTTCGATTCGCGATAACGCCGAGCAGAAGGTTGAAGCACGCCTCCGTGAACTCAAAGCGCACCTGCGAAATCATAAATCTCCAATCGATAATCGGGACAAGATTATCGGTGTCATCGGTTGCATGGCCGAGCGCATGGGACAGGAACTGATTCAGGACTTCGGCGTGGACTTTGTGGCGGGTCCTGATGCCTACCTTGATATCCCGAACCTGCTCGCGCAGTGCGAGCAGGGACATAAGGCGATGAATGTGGACCTGAGTACCACCGAGACCTACCGCCAGATCATCCCGGCCCGTATCGGGCGTTCTATCAGCGGTTTCGTCTCTATCATGCGCGGCTGTAATAACTTCTGCTCCTATTGCGTGGTGCCTTATACCCGCGGACGCGAGCGCAGCCGGGATGTGGAGTCGATTCTGAACGAAGTAAAAGACCTGCAAGCCCGCGGATATAAAGAAGTGACCTTGTTAGGTCAGAACGTCAACTCCTATCGCTTCACGCGTAAAAACGGTTCGATCGTGGATTTCGCCGACTTGCTGGAGATCGTTGCCGAGGCCGTTCCCGACATGCGTATCCGCTTCACGACCAGCCATCCGAAGGATATGTCCGACAAGACCCTCGAGGCCATCAGCCGACATAAGAACCTCTGTAAGTTCATCCATCTGGCGGTGCAGTCCGGATCGAATCATATCCTCAAACTGATGAACCGCAAATATACGCGCGAGTGGTATCTGGAGCGCATCGCTGCCATTCGTCGTATCCTGCCGACGGCGGCTATCAGCACCGATATCTTCTGCGGCTTCCATGACGAGACGCTCGAGGACCATGCCCAGACCCTGAGTCTGATGCGCGAGGTGGGTTTCGACTCCGCCTTCATGTTCAAATACTCCGAGCGGCCGGGTACGTACGCGCATAAACATTTGCCGGATAATATCTCCGAGGAAGAGAAAGTGAGACGACTCAACGAGATCATCGCGCTGCAGAACCAGCTCTCGCTGGAGTCCAACCAACGCGAGATAGGTAAGACCGTCGAGGTGCTGGTAGAAGGCTTCTCCAAACGCAGCCATGACGACATGTTCGGCCGCACCGAGCAGTACAAGACCGTCGTCTTCCCGCGCACCGATCAGAAGATCGGCGACCTCGTCCAAGTCACCATCCGCGAAGCCTCCGCTGCCACCTTGCGTGGCGAAATAGCCAAAAAATAAGTAAATTTGAAAAAAAACGAATTTTTTCAAAGAAAAATTTGGTCATGTCAAATAAAAGCAGTACTTTTGCACTCGAAAACAAATAAATTTTCATAGTTAAGGTTTAGGTTTAATGGCAATAGGAGGCTGTGAAGTTTCCTATTGTTTTTAGAAAAAAAGCGCAAAAGCACAAAAAACCTTGAGGCATTGGCCTTATTTTTTTATGATAGACGAAACGAAAAACATAGAGACACAGGTTCCGGATTTGACGGATACAGAGGAAGTTCGCAAGGCCATCATCGCGAACGAGATACTTAATAGAAAATATTAAAACACAATATTATGGCAGTAACGTACATGACCGAAGAAGGTCTGCAAAAACTAAAAGAGGAGCTCCAGTTCCTGGAGACTGTAGAGCGCCCACGTGTGATTGCCGCTATTGCGGAGGCACGTGAGAAGGGCGATTTGAGTGAGAATGCGGAGTATGACGCAGCGAAAGAGGAGCAAGGTATCCTCGAGAGTAAGATTGCGCATATCAAAGCCAAGTTGATGGACGCACGCGTGCTCAAAACCGACGATATCAAGACAGATGAGGTGCAAATCCTGACGCGTGTGCGCGTTCGTATACGCCAAACAGGTAAGGAGAAGACCTATCAGTTGGTGACCGAAGGTGAGGCGAACTCGCTGGAAGGCAAGATCTCCGTTACCACCCCTATCGCAAAGGGTCTGATGGGTAAGAAAGTGGGCGACGTAGCGCAAGTGCAGGTTCCCGCAGGACTGATGGAATACGAAATCTTGGAGATATCGTTATGACAATCTTTACGCGAATCATCAAAGGTGAGATCCCGAGTTACAAAGTAGCGGAGGATGATAAGAACTATGCGTTCCTGGATATCAACCCGTTGGTAAAGGGTCATACGCTGGTGGTGCCGAAATTATCGGAGCCGGAGAGCGATTACCTCTTTGATCTGGAGGATGCCCAATATGCCAGTCTGATGCGCTTTGCCAAGAAAGTGGCAAAGGGTCTGAAGGCGGCTACGGGTTGCAAGCGCGTAGGCGTAGCGGTATTGGGTATGGAGGTGAACCATGTACACATCCATCTGATCCCGCTGAACTCGGAGAAAGATATGCTCTTCTCCAATCCCAAACTCAGCCTGCCTGCAGAGGAGATGGCAATAATAGCCAACTCTATCGCTGAGGCGATAGAGAAGGCGTAAGCGCTGCGGCTGTCAATGCGGCGAGACGGGCGTTATTGAGCACGAGTTGGATATTGGCATCCAGACTGTCCCCACCCGTTAACTCTTTGACTTTAGCAAGCAAGAATGGCGTACATTGTTTACCGTGTACGCCTTTTTTGTCGGCTTCCTGCAATGCCTGTTCGATAGCGGCATTGATGCGGTCGGCCGGCATGGAGTACTGCTCCGGAATAGGATTGGTGACCAACATACCGCCTTTGAGGCCGCAGTCTAACTTCGCTTGGAACGCTGCCGCCAGTTCTTCCGGTGTATCGATACGATAGTCCACGCCGAAACCGCTATGACGGGTGTAGAATGCCGGTAACTCGTCCGTCCCGAAACCGATAACCGGTACACCCTTGGTCTCCAGGTACTCGAGCGTCAGCCCTAAGTCCAAAATGGACTTGGCACCGGCGCAGATGACCATGACCGGTGTTTGTGCGAGTTCTTCCAGATCCGCCGAGATGTCGAAGGTCTGTTGCGCCCCGCGGTGTACACCACCGATACCGCCTGTTGCGAACACCTTGATACCCGCCATGGCGGCAATCATCATCGTGGTGGTGACTGTCGTAGCACCGTCTTCCTTACGCGCCAAGAGCACTGGCAGGTCGCGACGCGAAGCCTTGATGACCGCCTGGCCTTTCTTGCCCAAGTACTCGATCTCCTCGCGCGTACATCCTGCTTTGAGTTTGCCGCCAAGGATGGCGATGGTAGCCGGCACGGCACCGTTGTCACGAATGACCTGCTCCACGCGCAACGCCGTCTCTACGTTCTGCGGATACGGCATACCGTGACTGATAATCGTTGATTCGAGGGCTACGACGGGCTTATTTTCCGCCAAAGCTTTCGCCACTTCCGGCGATATAGATAAGTATTTATTCATGTTATAATAATATATTTGCGATTTCGGGGTTGACGGCTTTCATGCTCATCAGGGTGGCGCGGGCCGCCATCAGTCCGTATTGGGCGGTTTGCGGGAAGGGGATGTCTTTGGCCAGGGCATAGATGACGCCTGCAAGGAAAGCATCTCCGGCACCGGTGGTATTCACCACCTCACCCGGCAGGGCGGGGAAGAGCCATTCTTCGGCGGCATTGCGGCAATAGACGCCCTCGCTGCCCAGCGTGATATACACATGCGCCACGCCCAAGTTCAGCAACTGCTGCGCCGCCTCGGCATACGTGGCGGTGTTGGTAACCGCCAGCGCCTCTTTGAGGTTCAACTTGAGGGTATGGAGGTAAGGCAACTTACATTTGCGCAGGGCATTGACCACGCGGTGGGCCTTGGTGGTACTGACGCCGTCGATGAAGAGCGGCGAGGTGCTGTTCTCCATCAGATAACGAATGGCGTCCTCGCTGACATTGGTGTCCGCAACGATATAATCGGAGTGGTTGATCTCGCCGATACGCTTGGCTAACCATTCGGGCGTGATCTCGCGGATAGCATCGGTGTCGGCCACCGCCGCAATCATCTCGCCGGCACGGTTGTTAAGACATAGATAGATGCCGCTGCGCAGCGGAGCAACTTTCTCCGAGAGATGGATATCAATACCCTGCTGCTTGCAATAGTCATGCAACAACCCGCCGAACAGGTCGCCGCCGAAGATCGTCAGCAGTTGGGCTTTGGCACCCAAGAGCACTAAGTTATGCGCGATATTACGCGCCACACCTCCGTAACCCACCTCGATATGACCGGGATTGGAATCAGCAGCAATAAATGTGTCGGACAGCGTAGCCGACAAATCTACATTCGCACCGCCGATAACAGAAATACGCGTCTCCATGATTTGATGATCGATTTACGCTGCAAAAGTACGAAAAAAAAATGACATACGCAAGAGCTATGTCATAAAAAACAAAGAAGGTTGTCTCCCGACAACCCAATCTTTTTACTTAACCTTAAATCTAATACCATGAAAAACACGGTGCAAAAGTACTGCTTTTTTTCAAACTGACCAAATATTTTGCAAAAAATATGTTATAAAACATAATTTTGTAAAGCAGAATTAGCAAAATATGTCTTTCGTGGTCCTTTTGAATATTTTATTCGTCTTGCAGTAAATCAGGCCGGCGTTCTTGGGTATGCGCCAGCGACTGCTCGTACATCCATTCTTCGATCTTAGCTTGATGGCCGCTGAGCAGGATCTCCGGTACTTTCCAACCTTTGTATTCTGCGGGGCGGGTATAGACGCCGGCTTCGAGCAGTCCGTCCTGGAAAGAGTCGTTGAGTGCGCTCTCCACGTCTCCGAGTGCACCGGGCAGCAGACGCACGATGGCATCGGTCATCATCGCCGCCGGCATCTCGCCGCCGGTAAGCACGAAGTCACCGATGGAGTACTCTTTGGTGATCAGATGATCGCGTACGCGCTGGTCCACGCCCTTGTAATGACCGCAGAGGATGATGATGTTCTCTTTGAGGGAGAGGCTGTTGGCGGCTTTCTGGTCAAAACGTTCTCCGTCGGGAGCGGTGAAGATGATCTCGTCATAGTGTCGCTCCGACTGCAGATGACTGATGAGTCGGTCGATAGGCTCGATCTGCAGCACCATGCCGGCACTGAAGCCGAAGGCATAGTCATCGATCTTACGGTGTTTATCGAGTGTCCAATCGCGTAAGTTATGCACGTATATCTCACAAAGACCTTTGGTCTTCGCGCGTTGGATGATCGAGTGGTTGAGCGGGGACTCCAACAACTCAGGACAAGCTGATATAATATCGATTCGCATAAACTAACAGTTTAACGTTTTCATGTTAATAAAAACCATTTTAACTATTTAACCCTTTAACGTGACGAAGTCACTTTATGGAACGGGATCATAACCGGAACCGCCCCATGGATGGCAGCGCAGGATGCGCTTGATGCCCAACCATCCGCCTTTGAAGATGCCGTATTTGAGGACGGCTTCCACCATATACTGACTGCAGGTTGGCGTATAGCGGCAGGATGGCGGGGTAAGCGGAGAGATGAAGATACGGTAAAAATAAACGGGGATAAGGAAAACTTTTCTTGCGAAAGTCTTCCATTTGTCATTGGTTATTTGTGATTGGTGGTTTACTTCTCCGCTATTTTTCTCAGAGCTTTGCATACGGCTTTCTCAATGACGGCGTAGGGTTGTTCGTCCTTATCTATATAATTAAAGGCGATATATAAGTTAGACGTTTGTCCATTGTCGCTGTTAGACGTTAGAATATCTTGGTTGAGTCGGTAGGCTTCGCGCATCAGTCGGCGCAGGCGGTTGCGTTGCACGGCGTGCTTAAAGAGCGATTTGGGTGCCCATATAAGAACCCGGGTCTGATTGCTGACTGCTGATTGCTGATTGCTGATTGCTTGCCAGGTTACGCGCAAAGGCCACGCCACAAAGCGCTTTCCTTCGCGATAGAACTGCTCGATACGCAACTTACCGCATAGCTTGTTCTTTTTTGGAAAAGTATTAGGCATTTTTCTCCAGATAGTCTGCGATAGCCATAGGCAGGGAGGCGAACTCTTTGCCTTGTCCCGCTTCGATATCGACGCGGAAACCTTCTTCCTGCAATGCGCGGATGGTACCTTCGCCGAAAGCAGCGAGCAGGGTGTTGCCTTGTTTCCAGTCGGGGAAGTTCTCCTTGAGGGCTTTCGCGCCTGCCGGCGTGAAGAGTGCGATAAGGTCGTAGTCGAAGGGTTTGTCTGCCGGCCAGGGAGTCGTGACGGTGCGGTACATGATTGCCGGCGTCACTTCTACACCATTCTCCGCGAACATATTGATCTGATCCTGCGTATGGATATCCGATACCACCATCAGGTATTTCTCGTTCGGCCGACGGTGCATCGCCGGCAACAGGTCCTCGAACTTATTGCCGCTCTCCGGGAAGAAGACCTTGCGCTTGCGGTACTGAATGAATTTCTGCAGATACAGGCCTACCTGCTCGGAATTGCAGTAGTAATGCATCGAATCCGGTACATTCAGACGCATCTCCTCGCACAAACGGAAATAATGCTCAATGCCCAGACGGGAATTCAGAATCACCGCCGTGTAATCCAGCGGGTTGATGCGTTGCTGACGAAACTCGCGGGCTTCGAGACCTTCGATATGAATAAACTGATAGAAATCGCATTGCACATCGAATTGGCTTTCCAAACGGGTGTACGGATTATGCTCCGTAGTCGGACGGGGTTGTGAAAAAAGAATCTTTTGTATCATAGATAAATAGTCATTTGCGAAGATAGATAGAGCAACAAGCCCAAGGGCAGGAACTCCAAAGTACAGAGATAGAGTATGAAATACAGCATAGTTCGCGGCGAGTCAATGAAATGCCGCGCTGCGCGGTAGATCCACATACCGAAAAAGAGGAGGATCGTAAGGCCTAACACCCGACGGCTTGCTGCGGCATTGCCAAACCGCAACAGCAGCAGTACGCAGGGATAGAGGATGCATGTGGTAATAGTCAGAATGTTGGCATAGTGCTCATACACCGGAGTGAACCGGCGGGAGAGCATGAAGGTGTAGTCCACCAGTACGTCCCCGAGCATCTTCAAAAGCGCAACCAGGAAGATCACGCAGCAGAGTGCTGCGAAGAGACCGAAGGTGAAACTTCCGCCGCGGTAGAGACACAAGCATAATGCCATCGCTAAGGTGCCGATACGGAAGACGGAAATCAGGAATTGGCTCAGGTAATTGGTTGGTGCATCTTTATACATACGCTCCGTGCGTACACGCAGAGAGGAACCGGCCTGACTGATCACACCCGGTTGCAGCAGTTCGCTGATGAGGGCGCATAGCAAGAGCACCAGCATCGTCCATCCGCACCATGCCGCATTCATAGGAGTGAATATGTGCGCTATGCCTTCCATAAATAGAGTTTATCGCTTCGATGAAGCAGTTTATCGGTTTTGAGGGAGAAAAACTCCCCTTTCTTCACGCAAGTGGTAGGTTTGCCATCTGCATCGCGCATCCCTTCTGCGCGGCACTCATACACACCGGTGGTCTCACCTGTAACAAGCAATTCCGTTCCTTCGTCAATGGATTCCACCGCTTCTACCAAGAACTCCGCCACACTCAACTGCTTGAAGAAATTGGTACATTTGGCAGCATAGATCTTCGTACGGGTAGCTTTGTTACCATAGGTATGGGTCCATTCGCCCAGACGCTGACCCTGGTAATAACCATCCCAGAAACCGCGGTTGAAGACGCGACTGAGTCGTTCGTCCCACTCGGCAATCTTCGGTTCAATGATGGCATTATTGCTATAGTCACCGTTTTGCCATGCCTCTACCGCTTCGCGGTAACAGCGTACGACGGTATCGACATATTCGGCACCGCGTGCTCGGCCTTCGATCTTCAGCACCCGCACGCCGGCATCCAGCATCTTATTGAGGAAATGAATGGTCTTCAGGTCCTTGGGCGACATGATATATTGGTTATCGACATCGAGTTCGAGGTCCGAAGACTTATCTTTGACCGTGTATCCGCGTCGGCACACTTGTACGCACGCGCCGCGGTTGGCGCTGAGGCCGTAGTTATTCAGACTCAGGTAACACTTCCCGCTGACGGCCATGCATAGGGCACCGTGACAGAACATCTCGATACGTATCGGTTGGCCGCTGCGGCCGCAGATATGCTGCTCTTGGATGTCGCGATAGATGGAGGCCACCTGCTCCATATTCAACTCGCGGGCCAGCACAACCACATCGGCGAACTGCGCATAGAACTTCAGCGCCTCGGTGTTGGCGATATTGAGTTGGGTGGACAGGTGCACTTCCTGACCGATGCTGTTGGCGTACTGCATGACGGCGATATCGCTGGCGATGATCGCATCGACGCCTACGGCGTGCGCATTGTCGACGATCTGACGCATCAGCGGCAGGTCTTCGGGATACATGACGGTGTTCACCGTCAGGTAGGTCTTCACACCCGCTTCGCGACAACGCGCCACGATAGTGCTCATGTCATCGGTGGTGAAATTGACCGAACTGCGGGCACGCATGTTCAGGTGCTCGATGCCGAAATAGACACTCGTAGCACCGGCTTCTATCGCCGCTGCCAGACTCTCCCAGCACCCCACAGGCGCCATGATCTCTATTTGTGATTGGTGATTGGTCATTTGTGATTTAACAAACACTCTGCGATCTGCACGGCGTTTAATGCGGCACCTTTGCGAATCTGGTCGCTCACGCACCAGAAACTCAGTCCGTTATCGTTCGTGAGGTCTTTGCGGATACGTCCTACAAACACCTCGTCTTTGCCGCTAAGGAACAGCGGCATGGGGTATATCTTTTTCTCCGGTTCGTCCATCAGCACGCAGCCTTGGGCCTTGGCGAACGCTTCTTTGGCCTCTGCGACACTGATCGGTCGTTCGGTCTCCACCCATACGCTCTCGCTGTGCGCGCGAAGCGAAGGCACGCGTACGCAGGTGGCGCTCACCTTCACGTCCGAATGCATGATCTTGCGCGTCTCGTTGTACATCTTCATCTCCTCTTTGGTGTATCCGTTGTCGGTGAAGACATCGATATGCGGGATGAGGTTATAGGCCAGTTGGTACGCGAATTTCTCTACGGTCGGTTGTTCGCCGTTCAGCACCTGACGGTATTGGTTCTCCAATTCCTTCATCGCCTGTGCGCCGGCACCCGACGCGGCCTGATAGGTGGATACATGTACGCGCGTGATATGACTCAGACGCTCGATCGCCTGCAGCGCCACCACCATCTGTATCGTCGTGCAGTTGGGGTTGGCGATGATGTTACGCGGGTGAACGAACGCATCGGCTGCATTCACTTCGGGCACCACCAAAGGTACATCCTCGTCCATACGGAAGGCCGAAGAGTTGTCGATCATGATGGCTCCATAACGGGTGATATCCTCCGCGTATGCACGTGACACGCCTGCGCCCGCGGAAGTAAAAGCAATATCGACGCCCTTGAAAGCGTCGTCATGTTGCAAAAGCCGAACCGTGTGTTCTTTGCCTTTGAAAAGGTATGTCTTGCCGGCACTGCGTTCCGAACCGAAAAGGCGAAGTTCGGAAACGGGGAATTGCCGCTGTTCGAGAACAGCAAGCAACTCCTGTCCGACGGCGCCTGATGCGCCAACGATAGCAATTACCATACTTAGGCCAGAGCTACAACGATCTCACCTTCTTTCTCAGCGAAAGTCAGTTTGTTCTCGCGTGCGAGCCAACCGAGGGCGAATGCCAACTCGTCGTTCTTCAGTTTGGTAGCTTTCTTCAGCGCCTTCAAATCGAGAGCACCGTTCTGCAACGCACCCCATACGAGGCCTGCGTTTGCACCAATTTTTGCGATCATAATACCTTAAATAATTTTGTTTGACTAATAGAGTGAATAATGGGTCACTCTTCCCATTTCTTAAATATCAGACAAGCGTTGTGGCCTCCGAAACCGAAAGTGTTACTCAACGCATACTTGATGTCGCGTTTCTGCGCCTTGTCGAAGGTGAAGTTAATGCGATAATCGATGTTCTCGTCCACATCCTCCGGATCATGGTTGATGGTAGGCGGGATGATTCCGTCTTTGAGCGCCATCACGCAGGCGATTGCCTCTACGGCACCCGTTGCACCGATGAGATGACCGGTCATCGACTTGGTGGAGTCCAGGTTCATGTCATAGACATGCTCACCGAACACACGCTGGATCGCTTTCACTTCCGTCACATCGCCGAGCGGGGTAGAAGTGCCGTGCGTATTGATGAAATCAATCTGCTCGGGTTCCAACCCTGCATCGCGCAGCGCCAGACGCATCACGCGCTCCGCACCCTTTCCTTCGGGATCCGGCGCGGTCATATGGTACGCATCGGAGGTCATACCTTCGCCGACAATCTCCGCGTATATTTTCGCGCCGCGCGCTTTCGCGTGCTCATAGTCCTCGAGAATCAGACACGCAGCACCTTCGCCTAACACGAATCCGTCGCGGGATTTCGAGAAGGGACGGCTGGCGGTCTCCGGACTGTCGTTGCGCGTAGAGAGCGCATGCAGCGAGTTGAAGCCGCCGATACCGGTGTACGTCACATCAGCATCCGCTCCACCCGTCAACAGCACATCGGCATGACCCAGACGAATCTGGTCGAAAGCCGTACCTACGGCGTGAGACGAAGAGGAACAAGCGGTGGAAACCGAGAAACTCGGTCCCCCCAGACCGAAACGAATGGAGATATGTCCGGCGGCGATACTCGGAATAGCCTTCGGAATCATGAACGGATTAAAACGGGGTACACCGTCGCCTTTGGCGAAATCGATGATCTCCTCTTCGGTGGATTGTAAACCCCCCATACCGCTTCCCCAGATCACACCCACACGGCTGCGGTCCTCTTTCTCGAGGTCCAACCCGCTGTCTTTGAGCGCTTCATCGGCTACGCAAACGGAGAATTGGGCATAGCGGTCCATCTTTCTCGCCTCCTTGCGGTCGATCACTGTGGTGGGGTCGAAATTCTTGACTTCACCTGCAAAATGGGTCTTGAAAAGACTCGCATCGAAGGAGGTGATAAGCGCGATGCCGTTCTTACCGGCTACTAAGGATTGCCACGTCTCCGGAGCGGAATTGCCAACAGGCGTCAACGCCCCGAGACCCGTTATAACTACGCGTCGTAATTGCATCTGAATAGAATTGTATTATATAAAAGCATACGAGTTTACAGTATTAGCCGTAAACTCGCAAACTCAAGTGAAGAGGGAATTATTTCCCGTTGACTTTCTCTTCTACATAAGCGATTGCGTCGCCTACAGTGCCGATCTTCTGGGTGTCCTCGTCAGGAATAGAAATTCCAAACTCTTTCTCAAACTCCATGATCATCTCTACGGTGTCCAGAGAATCTGCGCCCAGGTCAGTCTGGAAGTTAGCTTCGTTAGTTACCTGAGACTCCTCTACGCCAAGCTTATCAACAATGATTGCTTTTACTTTTGCGTCAATTTCTGCCATAATATTATATTGATTAAGTGATTATTTTTTCAAATGTGGGTGCAAAATTACTACTTTTTTTTGATATATGCAAATTTTTTTGCGTTATTTTATGATTTTGCTATCTAAATATAGCACAATCTTACCTAAATACTCTCCGCTCTTCGCCATTTGGCATACCGGAATGCTGTCTCCGTCCAAATTGGCGACACGTAAATTATCATATAATTTATGGGTATGTCCGCCGATTACCACATCGATGCCGCGGGTATGAGAAACAAGGGCCGTATCGCATACATCTTCGGGTGCTTTTCCGAAGGTCCCCATATGGCTGAGACACACGATAATGTCGCATTTTTCTGCACGCAAGAGGTCCACTTGTTCTTGGGCTACGGCATAGGGCTCGAGGTACTGCGCCGGCAGGAAGTTCTTATCGGAGATAATACCTTTCGGATCGCAACCCAAGCCGAAAATACCGATTTTCAGTCCGCCTTTACGCACGATGGCGTTGGCTTGAACGATACCTTCGAGAGCCGTACCCGTGAAGTCATAATTGGCGCATACGATGGGAAATTTGGCGGTCTTAAGAACAGCCGCGAGGGTGTCTAATCCGTTGTCGAACTCATGGTTTCCGAGTGTGGCTGCATCGTATCCCATCCGGTTCAGCGCTGCGATCTCTATGCGACCGTGGAAGAAATTGAAATACGGCGTACCCTGACAGAAGTCACCGGCATCCACCAAGAGCAGATGTTTGTCCAACGCGCGCTCCTGCCGTATCAGACCCATACGGCGGGCATAACCCGCGCGGTTGTTCGCTTTGGGCTCTATCTGCGAATGGGTATCGTTCGTATGCAGAATAGTCAGATGATCTTGGGGCGTGCAAGCTATAGCCAGCACGGCTACTATACAATAAAAGAAAACGTTTCTCATGTTATCTATACACTTTACAACACTAAGCGAATCGCTTGCTGATTTCCTCATCGGTGACAAGGGAGACGATGACCTTTCCGTCGGCTGTGCGGCGGTAGTTAGGCAGCGCCGTCAGGCGCGTGACGATATCGCGCATCTCGCTGTCTGTCAGCGTCTTTCCGCTTGGAATAGCCGCCTGTTCGGCCAACGAACGCGCGATCTGTTTGCGCCATTCTTCTTGGGTGTCTGCGCCGCGACTGCGTACCTGATGCAGGATGTCCTCCAGCACCGGTATAGGGGACTGGTTCGCTGTCTGTGCCGGGACACCTTGGATGGCATAACTGTCCGGACTGAGTTGCTCGAGGTCAAAACCGATGGCGCGCAAGTCCGGCAGGATCTGTTCGATCAGCACCATCTCATCCGGTTGGAGGGACAGTACCTCGGGGAAGAGCAGTTGCTGCATCGCTCCTTGCGCGTGCGCGAGTTGCTCCATAAATTGCGCGTATAGCACGGCCGCGTGCGCGCGATGGGGATGAATGAGCAGCAAACCTTCCTCCGTGGACATAAACACGTATTTGCCGTGCTGCCACATCGGCGCCGAATCGCTATTCGGAGTAATCAGAGTACTCTGAATATTCTGATTGTTCTGATTATGCTGTAATCCATCGTACAGCGTCTCCCATCCTTTGACCGGCTGTTGCCTGTCCGGATAGATGGCGCCGCGGGTATGGAAGGGGTTATAATGCGGATCGACACTCACCTGCGGACGGCTGACCGGTTGATTGGTGGGAAGCGGGATATCGATGCTTCCTTTGGTGTCGAAATCGATTTGCGGAGCAAGGCTGAACTTACCCAGCGCTTCACGTACAGAGGCCATGAGGATCTGGAAGATCGCCTGTTCATCCGCGAACTTTATCTCCGTCTTCGTCGGATGGATATTGACGTCGATGGCCTCGGGGTCGATGTCGAAATAGATGAAGAACGAAGGTTGGTAATCGGCCGTCAGCATACCCGAATAGGCGGTCTGCACGGCTTTGAGGAAGTACGGATGGCGCATATAGCGACCGTTCACAAAGAAATACTGCTCCGCCTTGCGGGTGGCCGATTCGGGCTTGATGACAAACCCGCGGATAGACACCAGGTCCGTCTCGGTATTGATATCCACGAAGTTAGACGTGAAGACATTCCGCTTGGGATTACCGAAGATTGCCTCGATGCGTTGTTTCTCCGTGCCTACCGGCAGTTCGAGAATGATCTCATCGTTATGCACGAAGGTGAAGGCCACTTTCGGATATACCAGCACGATGTGGTAAAACTCATTCAGGAGGTTGCGTAACTCCGTCTGGTCGGATTTCAGGAATTTCCGCCGAACGGGTACGTTAAAGAAGAGGTTGCTGACCTTGATATTCGTGCCTACGGGGCAGGAGCATACCTCTTGACGAATGACGTCTGAACCGTGTATCTCGATGAGAGTTCCTGTCTCGTCTTCGGTGCGGCGGGTGGTCATCTCCACTTGCGCAACGGCACAGATAGATGCTAAAGCTTCGCCGCGAAAACCCATTGTGCGCAGGCTAAAGAGGTCTTGCGCCTCGCGTATCTTACTCGTCGCATGACGCTCGAACGCCAGACGGGCATCCATCTCACTCATGCCGAACCCGTTATCAATCACCTGCAGCAGCGTGCGGCCGGCATCGCGAACGATCACCTGCACGCGGGTAGCACCCGCATCCAGGCTGTTCTCCACCAACTCTTTCAGACACGAAGCGGGGCGTTGAATGACCTCACCCGCCGCAATCTGGTTGGCTACGCTGTCCGGTAACAGATGAATGATATCCATGAGGGATGAAGGGGTTAGGGGATTAGAGGAAAATATAGAATCCGATAATCAGCATACCTAAGAGAACGAGCAACCATACCAAGCGCGATTGTTTTTTCTTGCGCAACTCGGTCATGTTCTTCTCGTGCTCTTCGCGAAAAGCCCCGCGATGAAGACGCGCAAGTCTTTTATCCTTGCGCGCCTCCTTTTCCTCGTCGTAGTAAATGGGGCGGTAGTCCCACTCACGGGGTTTTTGTACTTTTGGAAAAAGTACCGACATTACTTAACGATTGCTTGGAACTCAGCTTCCTCAGCGAACTTAGCGAACTCGATATCTTGAGCAGCGCGGTTCTTCAACGAAGCGTCCTGAGCGATAGCCGACTTGAGGTTCTCGAGCACAGCTGCTTTGTCGTTGGTGCGAGCAGCAACCACAGCCTTGAGGTAAGCAGTCGTTGCATTCGGCTCTTTCACGTTAGCCAAAGTCTTGGCAGCACCTGCATAATCCTCGCTGAGGATCTGCTGAACAGCAGCGTTGTTGGTAGCATTCTGACCGTAAGCGTTCTTAGCGGCAGCGTAGTCACCCTTCTTGGTGTAGAGGGTACCGAGGGCAGCGTTGAGGTTACCCTTCGTGCCTGCAGCCTTACCGAGGAACTCTTCAGCCTTCTCCAGGTCACCGTCAGCCATAGCAGCGAGACCTGCGTTGTAGTTCACGTCCGGATCGTTCGGCTGGATCTCCAGTGCCTTACCGAAGCAACGACGAGCCTCTGCGATCTCACCTGACTCCAGATAAATCTGGCCAAGGCTGTTCCATGCGCGGAAGTCGTTGTATTGGTCGATAGCCTTCTGATAGAGAAGCGCTTTCTCTGCTTTGTTATCGGTCAGCGTAGCAGCGTAGAGCAACTCCTCAACACTCAGTTGAGCCGGGTCGTTCTTAGCCAACTCGCGGATCTCGTCATCGCTCTTACCGATCAGGTCGGTAGTGAGGATGAGGCGGCTGCGACGGAGAGCCGGAAGGATCTCCTCTGCAATCGTACCGTATACAGTGCTCAGGTTCTTGATCTGTGCCTCGCGCTCCTCAGGATCGCTGTACATCGACAGCACGCGGAGAACGAGGTCCTTGTCCTGCATGTTGCTGTTCTCCATTGCTTTCTGGAAACCTTCCCAGTCCTCAGCGGTGATGTTCGACTCGATAGCGTTGTCAACTTTGTTCTTCTTGAGGTCTTTCTGGAGGAACTTAGCAGCAGCTTTCTGACGGTTCTGAGCCAGTTTCTCGTTCAGGTCCATACCACCATCCGGCGATGCATAACCGGAAACCTCGATCTTGTTGATCTCTTTGCGCTCTGCCTCTTTAGCGTCCTTGATAGCAGCCTGCAGCGCTTTTACCTCTGCGCTCTTCGTCTCTTTCGAACGGAGCTCTGCACTCTGGATGAGGAACTTGATGTCTGCCTCGGTGAGCTCTTGGATTACGCGTTGGAACTTATCCGGCGTGGTAGCGCTCTTGTTGTCGCGTGCGTCAGCCAACTCATCGGTAGCGATCACACCGTCAGCAATCTTGAGATCAGGGATCTCGATCACTTTCTTACCTACTTTTGCCTCGAAACGCAGATAGAGCTCCGATTGGCGCATAGCGGGAACGTAGTCGAACGAGCAGCTCTGGCGGTACTTGCCACCGTCTCTGTAGTTCACGGTCTTACCGTTCTCTTTTGCCTTCTCACCTACATAGGTGACAGGCTCGCCCAGTACCTCTTGACCGTCGAATTTAAGAACCGGAGTTACAACAAGCACACCGTTCTTAACGAATTTCTTCTCAGGGAAAGTACCAACGATCTCAGCGTCAACTTTGTTACCAACCTTTACCAGCGGATTCGGATTTACACTAATCTGCTCCGGATTCGGTAACGTTTTGTTACACGATGCCAACAATGCTACAGCAGCAATGAGGCTCAGGAATAAACCTTTCTTCATAATGTCTATAAATTAGTTAATTTATGTTGTTTGTGCAATCTTTTGTTTATGGATTGTCCGTCTCAAAATGCGCCTTTTACACATTTTACGCCGCAAAGGTACAACATTTTTTTGACATACGCAAGCATTTTATGATATTTTTGATAAAAAATCAAAAAAAAGAGCTCGAGTTTGCCAGGTATCAATACAATTGTCCTACAATCCAATTTACGAATCGTTTGGGGAGAATGCGGTCGAGGAAACAGAACACGGCATATTGCGCACCGCCTACGTACTGCGGTGCCGGACAACGACTTGTAGCAATATGATAGAGTTGTCGCGCCATCATCCGCGGACTCATGCCTCCCTGCTCATCTTTCTCCATCGCTGCTACAGCTTTGCGGATGTTTCCGTATGCATCTATACCGTCTTCGGATTTCTTTCGTGCTGCGGTGAAACCTGTGGATACATCGCCCGGCATCAACACACTGACGTGAATACCAAAAGCACGCACCTCATTTTGCAAAGCCAATGCTAATGCATTGATGGCGGCCTTCGAGGCACTGTAAAAACTCTGGTACGGGATACTCAGTACGGCCGCCACACTGCTGGTGAAGATGATACGTCCGGCCTTGCGTTCGCGCATATGAGGGAGTACCGCCTGCACGCTGTTGAGAGCCCCGAAGAAATTGACCTCCATCTGACGATGGGCATCTTCCGGCGTGGTGAACTCGATGGCACCGCTGATGCCGAAACCGGCATTGGAGATGAATACATCAATCTGTTCGGTTTGCGCCAACACTTGTTGAACAGCCGCTTGGGTCTGCTCGGGTTTGGTTACGTCGCATGAGATGTGTGTAATCGTATCCGTCGATTTACCGCTACGCGACCATTCAAAAACCCGCCAACCATTTTCGGCGAAAACCTCTGCCGTCGCTTTGCCTATACCCGACGACCCTCCTGTGATAACTACTGTTTTCATATCGTTTGATTGTTCTGCACGCAAATCGCGTGCAAAGGTACAGCAAAAAAATGACATATGCAAATAAAACGCAAATAATTTGCGTATTCCAAAAAAAAGCAGTACTTTTGCAGCCGCAAAAGTTTTTTGAATACCGATATGAGTTTACAATGTGGAATAGTAGGGTTGCCGAATGTAGGCAAGAGTACCCTTTTTAACTGTCTGAGTAATGCCAAAGCGCAGAGTGCGAATTTTCCTTTCTGCACGATCGAACCGAACGTAGGAGTCATCACTGTTCCTGACGAGCGTTTGATTAAGTTAGGCGAGATATGCAAACCCGAACGCGGAGTCATCCCGACTACCGTTGAAATTGTGGATATTGCGGGTTTGGTGAAAGGAGCCAGCAAGGGTGAGGGATTAGGCAATAAGTTTCTGGCGAACATCCGCGAGACGGATGCCATCATTCATGTACTTCGTTGTTTTGACGATGAGAATGTGGTGCATGTAGATGGTACAGTTGACCCTGTGCGTGATAAGGAGATCATCGATGCGGAATTGCAGTTAAAGGACCTTGAAACCGTAGAGAGTCGTATCCAGAAATGCGAGAAAGCTGCCAAAGCAGGTGGGGACAAGAATGCCAAATTGCAGTTAGAGGTGCTTGTGAAATACCGCGAGGCGCTGTCTCAGGGACGTAATGCCCGCACGGTGGAACTGGATAACAAAGACCAGGAAACTGCGGCGCGTGACTTGTTCTTGCTGACCAACAAACCTGTGATGTACGTTTGCAACGTCGATGAGGCTTCTGCTGTGACGGGCAACGCGTATGTGGAGAAGGTCAAAGAGGCCGTCAAAGACGAGCGGAGAGTCTCCGCAGACGGACAAACTATGCAGGAACCGCAAGTGCTGGTGCTCGCTGCGAAGATAGAAAGTGAGATAGCCGAGTTGGAGACCTACGAAGAGCGGCAGATGTTCCTTGAAGAGATTGGTTTGGAAGAATCCGGAGTGAACCGACTCATCAAAGCTGCGTACGCTTTACTCAACCTTCGTACCTTCCTTACCGCCGGTAGTGACGAGGTACGCGCATGGACCTTCAAGGCCGGCGCGAAAGCACCGCAGTGCGCAGGCGTGATACACACCGATTTCGAACGCGGATTCATTCGCGCAGAGGTCATCAAATACGCCGATTTCATCGCCCTCGGCGGTGAAGCACAATGCCGCGCGGCCGGCAAGTTGTCCACCGAAGGAAAGGATTACCTCGTGCAGGACGGCGATATCATGCATTTCCTATTTAATGTGTAATGTGTAAAGTGTACGGTGTATAATGATTGAACAATTGTTAACATACGGCTGGTGGGTGGCGGTGATATGCATCGTCTTCGGTTTTGTGGCCTTGGTGAAAGGTGCGGACTGGTTGGTGGCCGGTGCGTCAGCCATCGCCAAACGTTTTGGCATCACGGACCTGGTGATCGGATTGACGGTCGTAGCTTTCGGCACGTCGATGCCGGAGTTTGTGGTGAACATGGTGTCTGTGGCAGAAGGATCGACGGATCTCGCGCTCACCAACATCTTAGGATCGAACATCATCAATACCTTTGTCATCCTCGGTCTGACGGCCGTCGTCTATCCTATCGCCTCGCGCAAACGCAGTCGCGATTTCGATATCCCGATGTCGATCATCGCCGGTGTGCTGGTGTTGATGTTCGTGGCGATTCAGTTGCCTTTCGGCGAAGAGAGCCGCGGTATCGGCCGGATCGGAGGAATAGTACTGCTAGTGGTGTTCGGCTATTTCCTCTATAACACTTTCCGTCACGCCCAAGATCATCCGCAGGAGAACGAAGAAAACGAAGTGAAAAGCGAACCGTTGCCCGTTCGCAGGGCTCTCGCGTTGATGCTCGGCGGTATCGTCGGGTTGTGTCTGGGAGGCGAACTGATCGTGAAGAGTGCCGTGAATCTCGCGACGCGTATGGGCGTGAGTGAGGCCATCATCGGTCTGACGATCGTAGCACTCGGTACTTCGTTGCCCGAACTGGCCACATCGGTCATCGCTGCGGCGAAGCATCATAACTCCGACATCGCCTTGGGTAACGTCTTCGGCTCGAATATCTTCAATGTGTTCTTCGTGCTCGCTACCAGTGCGGTGATTCATCCCCTGCCGGCATACGACGGTATCGAACTGGACGCGGTGATGGCGGCTCTCGGAAGTATTATTGTGTGGATGGCGGTGAAGACCAATAAGAAACGAAAGATACAACGCTGGACGGGCGCGCTCTTGCTGCTCGTGTATGCAGGCTATTTAACGTATAGATTATTGAACGTGTGACGTTCTTTATCGAAGAGCCAACCCCATTTATTGAAATAACGGCACATGTTCCGGATATGAATTCGGAGCATGTGTTTATTTTTATAGGATTCGCGTGCATGCGCATGGATAATAGTCCATTCGGGATAATAGAGCGTCAGATAATTGCGATGAATAGTGCGTGTGAGATCGATGTCTTCAGGATACATGAAATAGCGCTCATCGAAAAGTCCCGCTTCTACCGCCGCTTTGGTGCGAAGAAACATGAAACATCCGCTCAGATACGGCGCATTAACGGGGCGTGTCAGATCCAGGTCGCGTAACTCATATCGTCTGTTGCGGCGCGCCACCAGTGCGGCGGGTAAGAAACGACGACCGAATACATCGAGCGGGGAAGGAAGACGTTTTGCTAAGTATTGCTGCGTTCCGTCTGGATTCACCACTTTCGGCATCAGTAGTCCTACCGAGGGATTGGCAAGCATCCAATCATGCATCGCGTCTATATCTTCTGCATGCACGCGGATATCGCTATTCATCACCAGGTGAAACGCGGTCTTATAGTACGCGCTCTCGCGCAGAGCGATGTTATGAGCAGTGCCGTAGCCTAAATTAGTGGGCATCGCCATATAACGCACTTTCGAGGAAGCAAACGGTGACTGTTGCGACTTAATTTGTTCGCAAAGCCAGTCTTTCTCACTATTATCCAATAGGTATATCTTACGCAGGTTTTTGATGCGCAGTAGTTCCTGAACAAGCGGAAGAACTTCTTGCTCCCAGTTCGGATGATAAAGGACGATCGAGATATTAAGCATAGTTCTTATTTTTAACGGATGAATTGGCGTATTTTGCGGACTTGTTTACATAGTACCGTTAAATATCCCGCCCCTATGTGGTTTTTCTTAAGTACGATATAGTCTTCCTGTGTCTTGGACAATCGTGCCCGAGTGTCTTTGTTGCTGGTTCCTCCCACTTCCATCTTGACCAAGACTTCCGGCAGGTAGTGTGTTGCAAAGCCGCCCTTGAAGATGCGAAGCATCATGTCATAATCAGCTGATATACGAAACCACTCATCAAACAAGCCTACTTGATCATACACCTTACGACGCACATACACTGTCGGGTGTGGGGGCATCCAACCATATTTAAGAGCGCTGGGATTAAACTCATTGCTTTTCCATTGGCGTATCACTTTATCGCCTTTGCAATACTGCAAATCGCCATACACTACATCGGCATCCGTTTGTTGGAAAATAGCGGCGATTTGTTCGATGGAATCGGACGAATATAGTACATCATCAGAATGCAAGAATCCGATAATATCACCTGTAGCCATTCGGATACCTTTATTGAGTGCATTGTAAATCCCCTCGTCTTTTTCCGACACCCAACGTACATTCGAATGAGCAGCAGCATAGGCTTCGATGATGGCACGTGTGCCATCGGTAGAAGCCCCGTCGACAAGGACATGCTCGATATCAGGGTATGTCTGTTCCAGTACGTTCTTCAATGCTCGCTGAATGGTTTGCGCACTATTGAAGGTGATTGTGATAATAGATATTTTCATATACTTGTTTGGTTTGTCGGTATGTTTCGTCCCAGGAGAATCGTTCGGCGTTTCGTATTCCGCTATTGATGATTGCTTGTGTAGGTCTGGACTGAAGTTGCCGCACAATATCTGCCATTTCATTAGCCATGCGTTTCGGTGTGTCGTGCTCCACAAGCAACCCTTCCGGTCCGATGACTTCCGGGATGGAAGAAGTACGTTGGGCAATGACTGGACAACCTGCTTTCTGAGCTTCCAAAATCGGCAATCCGAAACCTTCGTAGTCAGACGAGTAGAGTAGACATAATGCTTCGTTATAATAGCGGTTGAGTTGTTCGCGCGTGATCTCTGGCGAATCAACTTGCACCAATGGGATACCTGTCAGCTGTGCCACCATGCGGGCGACGTCCAGCCGTTTGTATGTTGCCTTACCGGCACCGACGAACAATAAATAACCCTGTTTTTTAACCGATGGAATCGGAAAAAACTCCTCGCCTACGCCGTTATATACCACATGGATTTGTTCTTCTTTAATCCGCGGATAGGCATGCATCAAATCGCGCTTCGTGTGCTCACTCACGCAGATTACTGCCGTGCTGTTCCGCAAGGCATGTTCTTCTTGCTGCAGGTGAACCGTTTTGGCCAAACCGCGGCGATAGAAATGATAAGTCAGATCATGCACCGTGGTGATATTCTTTACTAGCGGGTGTGTGCATACGCGAAAATACGAAGAATGGAAAAGTGTCGGCGCAGAGGGGATCCATGCCGGTTCACGGTAGCGCTCCAGCAGTCGAAGCGGCATACCGTTCCGATAGTCCAACTCAAAGAGTTGCAAGTCCTTGTCTTTGCGTGCACGTGCCAGCAGTTCGGTCCATACAACCGAGATGCCGCCGTAGCGCTGCAAAGCATAGATAATATGATCAAAGACTATTCTCATCCTTCAAAACGTCTATATACTGCCGATTCCATCGGGAATCCGGTTCCATATAATTTCCTTCTCCCCACTCGTTCCAGGATTTTAGCATGACGAGTTGGTTTTGTTTCTTATCTACGATATGCTTGATGGCTTTGACATGTTCGCGGAAGGCCTCAGGCGTGGCGTCGTGCATGATGAATGCCCTATTTCTGCTGCGCGGGGAATGATCCCAATTGGGTAAGATGGTTGGTATCACTTCTTCGCGTTGTATTACCGGTGCTACAAAAGCACGCATGGCTTCCGCGTAGTTGTAGATAAGTGGTGCTTTGCCACACAGGTGGCGGAAGAGATTTGGCAGATGATGCAAGGCGGACCGGATATCCCGCTTGGCATCGCCTAACGGAACACTATTCACTGCATCAAAACCTAATTCTAACACGGTATTCACCTGCTTGTTGTACGTTACGTGACCTATCAGAAAAAGTCCGTTGAAACCGGCATCTTTTGCCATTTTTTGCCATCGTTCTACCCATGCTTTCCCATTCGGCAGGTCCAGCGGACGATATACCACCAGTAGAGGTTTCCCCTCTATGCAAATATAGCGTTTATCGCGCAGGATGGGGAGTATAACTTCAAAATGCGCGTGGTCATCCTGTTCTGAATAGGTTTGCTCAATAAGCAGTCGGTCTTGAGTGTGTTTTTCATCCCGCCAGGTCTTGGCATACCAACTCTCATTCGCCCATGCAATACAGAAGGGGAAGTCGGGTTTTCCGCTTTGCAGTACCTGTTGCAGCGGTTTCTCCAATAACTGCTTTCCTCCAAACCAATAATGCCAGTAGCAGAAACCGTCAATGCCCGCTTCCCGTGCAAGTTGTGCCTGTCGTTCGCGGATGTCGGGGTTGAGCAGGTTGTAATAACCCAGCTCTCCGGGAACTACAGGCTGTTGATGTCCTTGGAAGAGCGGTTTTGCTGCGCGCACAGCACACCACTCGGTGAAGTCTTTTCCCCACCAAGCGTCATTCTCCGGAATGGAGTGGTATTGCGGCAGATAATAGGCTATTACTCGCATAGCAGTTGAGTTATTTGTGCGTCAAAAGACGAATTCTTTATAAGTTGGATGGCTTTCTCTTGTCCGGCTTGAGCAATGGTTCGCCGATAGTCCGGATTCATACATTGCGTCAAGAGCTGGTACAGCGTTTCGGCATCGTCCGGAGCGAAGAACAAACTCTCTTTGCCGTCTTCGATCAGTTCGTTCATGCCTGATCGGTTGGTTTGCAGCACGCATACCCCTGCCTGCATGGCTTCCAATACCACCAGCGGCATGGTCTCGCGCCAAGAGGGCAAAACGAGAATATCTATCTGATGGTAAAAAGCACTAACATCTTGCGTCTGCGGTAGGATATTCAACACCGGTTCATGCAAGTTGGTCAACTGCTTCACATAATTCACGTCAGCTTGGCCTTGTGCACCGCAAAGCCATAATTCTGTATCCGGCCGTTTTTCATGCAACCGTTCAAATACTTTGACTAGCGTAACGAGATTCTTAAGAGGTTCAAAATGTCCGATGAAACCGATACGAATTGCTCTATGAGAGTCCGCTGCATAAACAGGAATACGTTTGATAGGATTGTAGATGATATGTGCGGCGGGTATGTGTTCGCCCAATGCTTTCTCCCAATCCTGCTGTTGTGTGCAGGAGATAAATACTATCGCGTCCGCATATGGAATATAGTGTTTGTACAGTTCTTTTGCCGGTTGAATCCGCTCAAACCAAACTTGCGGTGACTCATGCCAATGCCATATATGGCGTATCTTATGCCGTTGAGCCAATTGAGATCCTAATATAGTGATAGATGTGTTGGAATAGATAGTATCGATCTTCTCTTCTTTAATCAACCGTTGAAGACGCCATACGGCACGCATGTTATATATCTTCACTATCTCCGTTCTTATCCGGTTTCCGCCCGCAGAACGATAAGGCAGGGCTATGATGGTCACTCCTTGAATGTGCTTTAACAGTCCTTCCAGTCCTTCGTCTTTGATTATGGATGGCACCACTACAGTAACACGATTGCCCGCTGCGGCAAGTGCTTTTATCGCACTCACCATCACCGTCTCTGCACCATGTATGCCGCGAGAATGACTTATGACCAGTATATGTTTCATTGCTTGCGGTCTTGTTTGAAGAATTGATTGCTTTGTTCCAATCGCTGTTTGCCCGAACTCGGCCGCGGATGGAGAGTGTAATCTATCACGTTTTGGTACGGATTATACGCTGCGGCTTGGGGTTTCTCCAGAAAGATGACACGGGAGAAAGCAAAGCAGTACAAGCCGATGATGAGCAATCCGATGAGTCGCTCCAGGAAGAGCGGCAGCACTTCCAGAATCATCGGCAGCAAGGCGATGATACCGATAAGGAAGAAAAGGCGCACGCGGTTGGAAACCTCCACTAATTCGAAACCGTAATAGTAGAGCATCAAACTGAGGGCGAACATATTGAGCATGATGGTGCCGTATGGTAGTGCGTCTATCTTTTTCTTAAAGCATATGACCACAGCGAAGATGACTAAATTAAGAACAAATCCGATGCTTATCCCACGCTTGACGGCGAACATAGCATTTTCGGTATACATCTCTGCCTTGTCGGCATAGTTATCGCCGAGCCATCCGGCAACCGTGAGGAAGATTGTTTTGATCCAAGGAACGCCAACAGCCATCAAGATAGCACCTGCAGCGATGACGGCGATATAGACCCAGGATGGAATCTTCGTTTGCAGAACAAAATAGAGCGGAAGCATCAGTACTGCTACACGATGGAACGCGCATGCCAAGAGGATGATCAGCAGGTACGGAAGGATTTTTCGCAGTTCGATATATTGCAAGGCAAAGAAACAAAGTGCTACCGCTGTTGCTTGGCGAATGTATATCATCTCGAGGTTAAAGTACAATATACCGAAATAACATAGCAGACCCACTACCGGAAACTTCGTGTATCGGAGTAGGGCACAGGTGATAAGGGTGATATTGATGAATGCTACTACGAAGAAGAGATGTTGTACCGTACCTCCGAGTGCTTTGATGGTTGCGCAGAGCAATACAAAACCTTCTTCTACCGGTTGTAGCAGCAGTTCGGACGGGTTGCCGCTGAGTCGGGAGAATGAAGGAAACTCGGCGAAGAGTTGGGCATACACTTCCCAGTCTCCGCCTGTTTCGTATCTTAGTCCGGCGATGGCGATTAGTAGCAACGCGGCGATACCGCTCAGTAGTTGTGAGCTGAGTTTATCGTGCATCTGTACGTTCAGTACGGCGAGCACGAAAAGGATGAGAAAGACTATTAAGTAAAACATCTCTCTGTTGTTGCACGCGTTCTGCGTGCAAAGGTAGTGTTTTTTTTTGACATACACAAAAAAAAAGCCCAAAACTTGCGTTTTGAACTTCTTTTTTGCTAAAACAGCGTAGATTAAGCTTCTGCTTCTGCAGCGGGCTCCTCAGCCGGAGCTTCTTCGCCCTTAGCCTCTGCCTCTGCGGCAGCAGCTTCTTGTGCAGCCTCTTGAGCGGCAGCAGCCAACTCAGCAGCAGCTTCAGCACGTTTCTGAGCGATAGCAGCAGCTTTTGCCTTGTTGGTCTCTACCTCTTGAGCGAGGAGAGCCTTCGCAGCAGCACGCTTCTTGTCTGCCTCAGCAGCGCTGATCTTACCATTCTTAGCATCTTTCTGAGCCTTCCAAGCGTCGAAACGCTTCTGAGCCTCTTCTGCACTAAATGCGCCTTTTGCGACACCACCGTTGAGGTGCTTCATCAGCAGTACGCCCTCGTTGGAGAGGATGGTACGTACGGTGTCAGTCGGTTGTGCACCTACGCCTACCCAGTACAGAGCGCGATCGAAATTAAGGATCACAGCTGCGGGGTTGGTGTTGGGGTTGAACGAACCGATACGTTCGATAATTTTGCCGTCACGCGGCGAGCGGCTGTCTGCTACTACGATGTGGTAGAAAGCGTAGTCTTTGTGACCATGACGAGCCAAACGAATCTTTGTTGCCATTTAGACTTTTGTTTTAGTGGACTTCGGATTGCACGAATCCCCTGCCCGGTTAATAATTAGTTAACGCTTTTCTCGAAAGCGGGTGCAAAAGTACTGCTTTTTTTTGAATTGACCAAATAAATCAGGTAAAAAATGCAATTTTTACCTCATTTAATGGAAAATGCCAAGTGGAGAGAGCAAGCCAAATCGGCGTATTGGGCCATCTGTTCATCGGTTGGCATAGGGTAGTTTGCCAGTTCGCCCATCACACCCTGCGGTCGAAAACGAAGTAACCGAACAGGTGCATTTTTTCCGATGAAATCGAACGTTTTTGCGAGATGGCGCAAGATGTTTTCTACGTCCACGTAGTTCGGAAGGCACACGATACGCACCTCTGTCAACAGGTCGTGTTGTAGCAACCAAACGAGATTTTGCTTCACGATGGTATTTTCTTTGGCCTGCGTAAGCCGATGATACACGTCTGTGTCCCAGGCTTTGAGGTCTAACATCACCCCGTCACAGACTTCCATCAGTTGAGGGAAGTCCGCAAAGGGAATCGTTCCATTGCTGTCGATCAGGCAGGTCAGCGGATGATTTGTCTCGCGGGCAAGGGCTTTGACGGCTTGGAAGAGTGAGGTCAGGAAATCCGTTTGCAGCATACATTCGCCTCCGGAGACGGTGATGCCGCGAATGAACGGAATACCTTTTCGGATTTCTGCCAGCACTTCGGCCACGCTCATCTCGGTCGCTTCGGGATCATGCATGGCTTGCGTCTCGGGGTTATGACAATAGGCGCAGCGGATGTTACATCCCTGCAGGAAGATGGCCGTTCGGTTTCCCGGACCATCCACGGTAGACTGCGGTATGATCTTACGAACGAGCGCCATCAGACTCCACGCACTTTACGGTTGGCTAAATGGGCCGAGGCATAGGTCGGCGCACCGAGTTGGGTGGTATTCTGCAACACTGCCTGGCCTTTGTTCCACTTCTCTATCTCCGAGCGTTTTACCAGATAGCCGGTGATACGCACGAGGTCCGAATCAGAGGCATAGAAGGCGATATATTTCTGCCCGAGCGAGAAAGCGCCTTTGACGATATCGAGAATGGCCGCGGGGTTTTGTTTGCCGGTAATATCGAAGGGTAAAATATCCGAGCAGCCCGTCGGAATATACCGATGAAATCGAGAAGAATGGCGCAGGTGGTCGTAGATCGATTCGGGTTCATCGCCCACCGGAATGCGGATGCCGGAAGTAATACCATGATCACTGTCAATACCTACTTGGGCATGCAGCAACAGACGATGGTTCGCTATCTCGCAGTACGGACATTCGTACGCATCGACGAAGGCTGTGATGGCATCCATGATCTGTTCCGCTACTTCATCGGCCTCGGCGTCCGAACCGTATTTCTTGCCTTCGGGTGCGAACTTATTGGCCGCTTCGGCGAGTCCTACCAAACCGAACATCGCTACGAAACGATCGCGCTCCACGAAACCTTCTTTGGCCAGGAAATGGCTCTCGAAGAATCCGGATTGCTCGACGATGAAACGGATTCGGGCAGACATATAATCGGCCATACATTGCATCGCTTCGGGCAGGAGTTTTGTCAGGAATTCTTCTTTGCTTTCTGTCAATGCCGCCAAGCGGGGAAGAACTAAGCGTGTGAGGGTGTAACTACCGCCGGCAATAGGCAGGATGTTATAGCACGAAGAGATACCATAGCGGTCGTAGGTCTTGGCGTTCAGCACGTCGTTGCAGATAGCGGGATTCGCTACGCAGAGCGAAGTATAAATTGCTTTTTCCGCGAATTCATCGGGAGTAATAGCCGGGTCGTACTTGAGTGTGAGGTTCGGTACGGCTTGCTCTAACTCGCGGTCTACGTCGAGAATCAGACGCCCCGCACGGGTGGCCTCCGGTCCTAAGTTGGCATGGCAGAAAGAGTCCGTGATCGTGCGGTCGAGGTAGATAAAGAAATTGCGCAACTTACGCTTCACCACTTCGTCACTCAGGTCGGTAATGAAGGGTTCGATGAGTTTGTCAAGGTCGCCGAGGAACACCGGATAAGTGGTGATAGACGGCACGTGCCGATAGAGGACCTGCAGGAAGGTGAGTAATTCATCGAAGTCCTGCGGCGGATCAAGTTCGAGGAACTTCACGCCGTTGCGCACGGCTTTTTCGTAGTCCGGCATGATATAGCGCGGACGATAGGGCGCATTGCCTTCATTGAGGTTACAGATCGCGCCTTTCTCAAAATAAAAACGGGTGCGTTCGGGCATCGGAATGACTGAAAGTGTGTCTTCCGCGGCATGCGCAAGAGCCACCACTTTCTGCTCATAACTCAGTTGCTGCGAAGTGACGATTGAATAGATATCTGCCATGATAAGGTTGTTTTGCGGGTGCAAAGGTACTGCTTTTTTTGCATATGTGCAAATTTATTTAAAGATTATAAAGGAAAACGCGCGAGCGCAAAGAAAACAGGGAAGAAAACATGCCGAAAACAATTTTAAAAGAAAAATAATCAAAAATAGTTTTTTCTTATTCACAGCGGCAATTAGCAGCAAAATGGCAGGTGTTGCTTAGGCAATAGTAAGGGTAATATCTAACGAATATCTAAGGAATAATTAACTAATAACTAACGTTTGGAAGCAAAATGGATGCGTGTCAGATGACATCTGACATAATGGACGATAAAAAATTTGCACGGTCAGTATTGTCAGTTCTGTCAGTTTCCTTCTCCAAACTGACAATACTGACATTACTGACATGGTAAAATTTTATTTAATCATCTTTCCTTGGGTGTTGAAGATGTGTGAGTTGGCGTCAATCATCAGATGGCCGTCCTCGAGGTACTTGCGGACAGCGGAGGGGCTGTTGACCTGCTCGTTATCCGTCGGAATCTTGGCCGTGGTAGTGAACGAGCCGGAGAGAGTCTCGATGACTGCGTCTTGTCCGTCATTAGCGACAAACTCATACTCATAGGTGGTGCTTTCGTCCAAGCCTTCGACGGTGAAGTTGAAGCCGGTGGTCTGCGTTGCCTGCTGAGATTCGCGGTTGCGACTCGGCGCGAAAGCGATGCCAAGCAGATGTCCCGTAGCGCTAAACATGATCTTGCAAACCACATTGCCGAACAGGTCACGGATTACCAACTGGTACGTCAACGCGCCGGTGATGAACGGGAAGATGACATAAGCGGAGTTGCTCGACGGCGTGATGGTCACATCCTCTTGTGCGTCGGGTTTGTCGGAGGTATAGGTCGCACGGAGGACTATACCGTTCTCGGAGTCGGCACTCTCGGTGAGCCAGCCTTTGAAGGACTTGCCGGCTATGATCGGCGCAGCAGGCAAGTGCAGGTCGACATTCTCGGTTGCGATGACATCGCCTTCTTCGGAGAGGTACGTCAATGTTCCGCCGATCTTGTCGTAGAGGGCGATAGCAAATGTACGTGCAACGATATGTTCGATATCGGTTGACCATCCGGAGAAGGTATATCCTTCGCGTGCAGGTACTTCCGGTGCCTTTGCTGCTTGATTGTATTCTACATTCTGCTCGCTTAAAACTTCTCCGTTATAATCGAGGAAGGTAACGGGGAAGCTTGGCTCGGTTACAATGACATAATGTGAAACCATACTATCACAACCGAAGACAGTAAACATGGTGTCACCATAAATGGTTGTTTCCTCTGGATACTCAATTCGCTGCCAAGGAAGACCCTTGCTAATAATAACTGATTCTCCTCGCACAATAGAAATGGTATCTTGGGTTACATAGTTGTATGAAGGAAGAACAGTAAGATTCAACTCATAAATCGAATCGCATCCATCGACCGTCAATAACGAGTCATGATACTGGTATGTACCGGGCACGTTAATATTGGTATATACATGCTCTCGCCACCAGATATCACCACTCCGGGCGCACACGGTAGTATCATACGGGAATATGTACGGTTCACAGGCAACTTCCGTTCCCGGAACAGGAAGGATGTTCGTAAAGTCTTTCCAGCCATCAGCGGCGCGATAAAGATCGAGAGATGGACCGGGAACATAGAGTGGAATAGATTTGTCCACTCCATAGAAGACGCCAGATTTTAATGTACTCAACACGGGAGGATTGATAGCCTTGCAAGTGATTGAACTTAAGGCACTATCATTAAAGAAGGCATCCTCATAAATCGTTGTCACATCTTTCCCGATAACAACATTAGATAGGTTGTAACAATATCTAAACGCAGTAGCTCCGATCGTTGTTACTCCATCTTCTACGAAAACAGAACGCACTTCATTTTGGTGTTCATCCCAAGGAATTTCCCAAGAATTTCTCAACATAGCACCGTTACCGCTAATCGTTAGTACGCGATCGCAAGAAAGTTCCCATGTGAGATTGTCGCCTTCTGCACCGCAGGTGCCGGAAGCGAGGACGCAAGGAGTAGGATTCTCTTGAATCGGAAGGATATTTGCAAACTCTCTCCAACCTTCCGCTGTCCAATAAAGTTCTTCCCTTCCTGCAGGTACATATAATGTACAATTATTGAAATTTGCATCGTCAAAGGATTCTCTATAAGCTAATGGAGGACGTTGACGAAGGCAATTAATTTGGCTTAGGTTAGTACATCCTGTAAATACTCCATAATCTACTTTCTTTAATGTTTCAGTTAGAGTAATGTGCTTTAGACTTAAGCAATTTATGAACGTATTATACAAGAGTGTATCTACGTTTAGTATTATTGTATCTGCAAGATCTTCTTGTATGTATAAGTTATGAGCTAATGATAACGGATTATCATCAAATTGAATCTTACACCATTCATCACATGTGCCAGTATACGAGATAGCTTTTAGACTGGAACAATTATCAAAAGCCCCATAACTGATATGTTTGAGTGTCTGAGGCAGAAAAACACATGTGTCTCCATAGACATTACTAAAGTTTTTGAATGCATAAGTTCCTATTTTATTTACGCCTTCCGGTAATACTAATTTATTAAATTTTTCTCCACCAATATAGATATCAAGTCCTTCTCTATATAAATCATTATCATATGGGAAATTAATAGCACACCATTGTTCTATTGTTCCTTGATAGTCTAGAGATGATAACTTATCTAATGCTCCTAGTGCATAACTTGATATAGTACTAATGGATGATGGTAAAGATAGTGTAGTAATGCTGTCTCCATAAAATGCATAACTACCAATACTCTCACATACGGATCCTTCTTCAAACGTAATACTATTTACTTTAAAAAACGGATATTTCGGATTAGATACCCAATAATCTCCCATATGAATTGTTATGGGAATGAGATCTTTATTACTAAAAATATTAGAGGGGATTTTTTTCACCTTATTACCAATAATTACATCAAAGCCAGAAGTAGAGCCCGCATGTATAAATGGCAAAGATTTGTATGATAGATCTGTACAATTGATGGCATTATACCGTACTTCTGTTAATTCAGAGCACTGAGAAAATGCGCATTCGCCTATTGTTAAAACATTTTCGGGAATAATGATTGATGTTATAGCTGTTTGGTTAAAAGCATTAGCTCCAATGCTTGTGACGCTGTTGCCAATAGTGACAGAGGTCAAACCAGTGCAATTTTGGAAAGCACGCTCTCCAATGCTGGTGACGCTATTGGGAATCGTCACAGAGGTTAAAACCGCTGAACCAAAGAAAGCCTCCTTTCCAATACTGGTGACGCTATAGGTCACTGAATTGTATTCCACCGAAGCAGGGATATTAGCGGTAGTAATTGTAGTTGACCAATATGGAGAACTACTATTTTGTGACGTAACCTCCGCCGTTTGGTTAGTGGCATCGAGGTTGTAATACAAATCGCCGATTTGGACTCGTTTGTAGTCCCCGGCGAACATGGTTCCTATGCTGGCTACGAGCAAAAGGAAAAAGGTAAATAGTTTTTTCATAATATGTCGTATTTTAATTTGTTTCTAAAAAAGTGTGAACTTCTGATTATTGGTCAATTCGGGCTTCGACTCCCATCCTATCCAATATATGCAGAAAGCCCACACTCATCGTGTGAACATCCGCTATATTGAGGAATAGGATTACAATGTGTCGAAGATTGAATTGATCCTTAATAAAGCAAATGTTTATGTGTTTCAGCGCTCGTTTGCGCCTTCTATTATGTCCTTGCTTTTTAACGCTGTCAAGGCCAGCGGTAGGTTAGTTTTTCTTGTCTTCGTCTTCAAAAGGCAGTTCTTCCGCCTTGCTATCTTCTATCGGTTTAAGGTAATCTGATGCCTTCGCTGAAGAAATAATACTGCGCCCGAGGCCTTTTTCTATATTTTCACGCGCTGCGCGCGCTGCATCACCACCTTTTTTAGCTACTTTCTTATTCGCCTCAACGCCTTTTGGATTATATTGCTTCGAATACTCAGTAGTAGCGGCCTCCGCTAAGGTATTGAGCGCCAACTCCAAATTAGTCATATTGTCCCGAAGGTTCTCCTTCTTAAGGCCTTTGAATTTCTTGTATTCTCCGGTTGTCTTACCGCTCCATGCCTTGGTGATAATGTCCGTCAAAAGTGCAAAATCACGACCTTCTTGCATTCCGCCACGTTTCCACTCATCTGTTAACTCCTTACGGGTTTCGATGGACTTAACGCGTTGGTTAATCCAGTTCTCTCCATAGCCTAATCGACGATAGTCATTAATAGCTTGTTGAATGGATAGTTCCGGATCTTGAACTTGGTCTAAACGGGCGCTACCTACCTGCGCTAACCATTGTTTGACAGGCTCTGCTTTCTTGGATGGAATAGACTGAATAATACGCAGAAGTTGTTCTGTATCAGCGACATCCGTAGCACGGTTTTTCCCATCAGAAGCAGGCAATTTCAATTGCTTACAATTTGTAAGCAGTTCAACTGCGCCTTCTTCTAGAAGGCGTTTCTTAAGTACCGCCCAATAAGTACTTGCGCCACGAGCATCAGGTTGGTCGGTTAATACGCCAACAACATCCGTAACAGAAAAGTAGTATTTCTGCACGTCATCATCCCAAACGATACGTACTTGCTTATCGTCAAATGCTTGTATTTTCAATTCACGAGACATGTATCAAACAATTTTGCGGCGCAAAATTACAGAAAAATTTTCATATATGCAAATAAAAATGAAAAAAAGAGAAACTCGTTGCTATCACGCGGAGCAGGAAACGAACTAAGCAAGCCGACATAACATGCCGGATAATGGACAAAATAGTTGGAAAAACGCACGGGTATTTGCATATGTCAAATATTTTCCGTACCTTTGCACCCGCAAAGGTTACGGGCCTTTTCCCTGTAGCGGTTTTCCCGCTTAACGGGAACACCTAGTACCCGCAAAAGTCAGGCGATGGTAATTAACGATCCGAAAATAGAGAATGAGGTGCTACATCTGATAGGCGAGACAGCCGATCGGATGGGGTTGGAGTGCTACGTGATAGGCGGCTGGGTGCGAGACCTGTTCTTGCATCGTCCTTCGACCGATATCGACGTCGTTGTCGTTAGTCAGAATACAGACCGTTCCACTGACAGAACACAGAACACAGACCAAGATACAAAACGTTCAGGCATCGGGATCCTCTTGGCGGAAGAAGTGGCGAAACGTTTGGGTAGGGGTGCGCATCTGAGCGTGTTCAAGACCTATGGCACGGCGCAAGTGAAAGGTGAAAGGTTAAAGGTGAAAGGTGAAAGGATTGATTCTGTTGAGTTGGAGTTTGTCGGTGCGCGGAAGGAGAGTTACACGAGGGATAGCAGAAACCCGATTGTCGAAGACGGGACGCTACAGGAAGACCAGAATAGACGCGATTTCACGATTAACGCGATGGCGATTTGTCTGAATAGCCATCAGCCATCAGCTATCAGCCATCAGCCATTCCATTATGGAGAGTTATTGGATCCGTTTGACGGCATGGGAGACTTGGAGCGTTGCATCATCCGCACGCCGCTGGATCCGGATATCACGTTCAGCGACGACCCGCTGCGTATGATGCGAGCTATCCGTTTTGCCACGCAATTGGGTTTTAATATCGACGGCGAGACCTTCGACGCCATCGTGCGGAATAAAGAACGCATCGGCATCATCACCAAAGAGCGCATCGCGGAGGAGTTGCATAAGATCATGCTCAGCCGCCGTCCTTCGGAGGGGTGGATCTTACTGGACAAGACGGGTTTATTGCCTCTTATCTTCCCGGAACTGGCGGCACTCAAGGGTATCGAGGTGAAGGAAGGTCGCGGGCATAAAGACGTGTTCTATCACACATTGAAGGTACTGGATAATTTGGCAGAGTTACAGCAGTCAGCCGTCAGCCATCAGCCATCAGAACATTTTTTATGGCTGCGCTGGGCGGCATTGCTGCACGACATCGGCAAACCGAAGAGTAAGGCTTGGGATCCGCAAGCGGGATGGACCTTCCGCAATCACAACTATATCGGCGCGAAGATGGTACCGAAGATCTTCGCGAAGATGAAGTTGCCGCTGAACGAGAAGATGGAGTATGTGAAGAAGATGGTGGACCTGCATATGCGGCCGATCAACCTGATAGAAGACACGGTGACGGACAGCGCCGTACGGCGTTTGCTCTTTGAGGCAGGCGATGATATAGACGACCTGATGCTACTTTGCGACGCCGATATCACGAGTCGCAACGAAGAGAAGAAAGCGCGGTTCCATCAGAACTATCAGTTGGTTCGCCAGAAGATGGTGGAGTTGGAGGAACGCGACCGGATTCGTAATTTCCAACCGCCCGTGGACGGTATGGAGATCATGGAGCTATTCCATCTCGAACCCTGTTCGCTCGTAGGAGAACTGAAGAGCGCGATCAAAGATGCGATCCTTGATGGCGTGATACCCAATGACCACGAGGCGGCAAAACAATTTGTAATAGAATTATGGCAGAAGAAACAGAAATAACGAAAGCAGCCGTGGAGTACGGCGAAGAGAACATTATTCACCTCGACGACATGGAGCATATCCGGCGCCGTCCGGGTATGTACATCGGTAAGTTGGGTGACGGCAGTCATTCCGACGACGGTATCTATGTGCTCATCAAAGAGAGTATCGACAACTCCATCGATGAGTACCGAATGGGTGAAGGTAAGGTCATTGAGGTAGATATAATGGCGAAAGGCGAAGGGGCGAATGGCGAAAGCGAGAAGCCACGTCAGATGGTACGCGTGCGCGACTACGGACGCGGAATACCTCTGGGTAAGTTGGTCGAAGTAGTGAGTGTTCTCAATACCGGCGGTAAGTACGACAGCAAGGCCTTCAAGAAATCGGTGGGTCTGAACGGTGTCGGTACGAAAGCCGTGAATGCGCTGAGTTCGTTCTTTGCCGTGGAGTCATTCCGCGAAGGCAAGACGCGCCGGGCAGAGTTCAGCGAAGGTAAGTTGACCAAAGACAGCGGTATTCTGGATTATAACGGTCCGGAGAAACGCGGTACAATCATCGAGTTTGTGCCCGATGACAGCAAAGGGCTGTTTGAGAACTACCATTTCCGCGATGACTATATCGAGGAGTTGCTGCGTAACTACGCGTACCTCAACACAGGTCTGACGCTGGTATATACAAGCCATCAGAATTCAGCCGTCAGAAGTCAGAAATTCGTTTCCAAGAACGGTCTATTGGACCTGCTGACGGAGAATATGACCGTCAGTCCGTTGTACCCGATCATCCATATCGTCGGCGAGGATATCGAGATTGCGTTGACGCATACTGACCAAAACGGCGATGAGTATTTCTCGTTCGTCAACGGTCAGCATACCATCCAAGGCGGTACGCATCAGGCCGCTTATCGCGAAGCCATCGGACGTACCATCAAGGAGTTCTTTAACAAGAACCAGGAGCTCGCCGACATCCGAAACGGCGTGGTAGGTGCGATCGCTATCAACGTCGAAGAACCGGTCTTCGAGAGCCAGACGAAGGTGAAGTTGGGTTCGAAAGACATGAGTCCGACGGGCGGCGTGGGTATCAATAAGTTCGTCAATGATTTCGTCAAGCAGCATCTCGATAACTATCTGCACAAGAACCCGCAGACGGTGGAGATCATGCTGCAGAAGATTCAGGACTCCGAGAAAGAACGCAAGGCGATTGCCGGTGTGACAAAGGCGGCGCGTGAGCGCGCGAAGAAGAATCTGGTGAATAATCCGAAGTTACGCGACTGCCAGATTCACCTCAACGATACAAAACCCGTCAAGAGTTCCAAAGACTCTGACGATGATCTGCGTTTGGAGAGTTGTATCTTCATCACCGAGGGTCTCTCGGCTTCGGGTTCGATCACCAAGAGTCGCGATGTACGCACGCAAGCCGTGTTCTCGCTGCGCGGTAAACCGCTGAACAGTTACGGACTGAGTAAGTCGGTGGTGTATGAGAATGAGGAATTCAACTGCCTGCAGTCGGCGCTGAATATTGAGGACGGTCTGGATGAGTTGCGTTACAACAAAGTGATCATCGCAACCGATGCCGATGTGGACGGTATGCACATTCGTCTGCTGATGCTGACGTTCTTCCTCCAGTTCTTCCCGGACCTCGTGAAGAAAGGCCACGTCTATATTCTGCAGACCCCGCTCTTCCGCGTGAAGGATAAGAACCAGACGTTGTATTGTTACTCCGAAGAGGAACGCCAGAAGGCGATTCGTAAGATCAAGAATCCGGAGATCACCCGATTCAAAGGTCTGGGAGAGATCTCGCCGGACGAGTTCAAGGGTTTCATCGGTTCGGGCATTCGTCTCGACCAAGTGAACCTGCGCAAGGACGATAATGTCAAAGAGTTGCTCGCGTACTATATGGGTAAGAACACCACCGAGCGGCAGCAGTTCATCATTGACAACCTCGTGATCGAAGAGGACAGGGTGGAGGAAATTGAAAATTGAAAGGTGAAAATTGAAAGCACTCATTGCCTTTATAGTAATGGCGGCGGTTATTCTCACGCTTATCGAGATTAACGAACGCATCAAGGCCAAGAAAAAGCAGGATACAGGTTCACAGGTACCTCGAGATCCCGAGGACTGCAAAGAAAACGAAGACTGCGCAGGCTGCGGCTTGGTAGAAGTCTGCGAAAAAGAAAAGAAAACGGGCCATTAAAGCCCGTTTTCTTTAGTGCCGAACCGTGACATGAAAGCCATCACGCGTGCGCGTACCTTAATATACATTAGATACTCCACTCAAACCCATCTTTCGTGTCCTTGATTTGGAATCCGAGTGCAGTGAGTTCGTTGCGGATCTTATCGGATGTCGGCCAGTCTTTGTTCTGCTTGGCCTGCAGACGAATGTTGAGCAGCAGGTCGATTGCGCCGCTGAACGCTTTCTGTTTGCCTCCGTCTGCGCCTTGTTCTTCGAGACGCAAACCGAGGATGTCGATGGCGAAGGTTTGCCACACATCTTTCAGTTCTTTGAGATCCGCTTCGCTGATGGTTCCCTTTCCGTCATGCACGGTATTGATAGCGCGCGTCGAATCGAACAGCGCAGCGATTACGAACGGCGTATTGAGATCATCGTCCATCGCTTCGGCGCAGCGCTCGCGCAGACCGGCTACTTCGACGGTCGTCTCCTTGCCTGCTTGCAACTTCTGCAGACGCGCATAGGCTTCCTGCATACGTTGCAGACCTTTCTCTGCCGCCTCGAGGGCTTCGGAAGAGAAGTCCACGGTCGAGCGGTAATGAGCTTGCAGGATGAAGAAACGGATGACCATCGGTCCAAAGGGTTTCGAGAGCAGCGGGTGATCGCCCGAGAAGAACTGCTCAAGAGTAATGAAGTTATTGTAACTCTTACCCATCTTTTTGCCCGCGATGGTGATCATGTTATTGTGCATCCAGTAGTGGACGGTCTCATGACCGAGGGCCGCGCAACTCTGCGCGATCTCTGCCTCGTGGTGCGGGAAAATCAGATCGAGTCCGCCTCCGTGGATGTCGAATTGCTCACCGAGGTATTTGGTTCCCATCGTAGAGCACTCCATATGCCATCCGGGAAAACCTTCACTCCAGGGCGAAGGCCAATGCATGATATGCTCCGGCGCGGCTTTCTTCCAAAGGGCGAAGTCATACGAATGCTTCTTCTCTTCCTGTCCATCCAGTTCGCGCGTCTCGGTGACGATATCGTTGAGGTTACGTCCGGAGAGTTTGCCGTACGGAAAATCCTTGGCGTATTTCTCCACGTCCATGTAGACCGATCCGTTCGAGACATAGGCGTAGCCCTTGTCGAGGATGCGCTGCACAAACGCGATCTGCTCGATGATGTGGCCCGATGCGTGCGGTTCGATAGAGGGCGGCAGCACGTTCAGTGCCGCCATGTCGCGATGGTAGCGGTTGGTATAGAACTGCACCACTTCCATCGGTTCGAGTTGCTCCAGCCGCGCTTTCTTGGCAATCTTGTCTTCGCCTTCGTCCGCATCGTGCTCGAGATGTCCCACATCGGTGATGTTCCGTACATAGCGTACCTTATATCCGAGGTGTTGCAAGTAGCGATAGAGCAGGTCGAATGTGATGGCCGGACGAGCATGTCCCAGGTGGGCATCACCGTACACGGTAGGACCGCAGACATACATGCCTACGTGTCCTTCGTGCAGCGGTTTGAAGGTCTCTTTGAATCGAGTAAGTGAATTATAAATCTCCAACATTACAACAGGGTCTTCGGATCGAGATTGTTACGCTCGATGTCTTTGAAATAGTTGAAGGTAGCTACTTTCAGTTCGTCGCAAGCGGCCTCGTCGCACACGATGATACCATGTTGGTGCATCTGCAGCATCGAAACGGTCCACATGTGGCTGACGGGTTCTTCGATAGCGTGTTGCAGCGCACGCGCCTTACCGTGTCCGTTCACCATGATCAGCACTTCTTTGGCGTCCATCACGGTACCTACACCTACGGTGAGGGCGGTCTTGGGCACTTTATTCACATCGTTGTCGAAGAAGCGGCTGTTCGCGATGATGGTGTCAGTCGTGAGCTCTTTCTTACGCGTGCGGCTGGTGAGTGACGAACCCGGTTCGTTGAACGCGATATGTCCGTCCGGACCGATACCGCCGAGGAAGAGGTGAATACCACCGATATTCTTGATTTTCTCTTCGTAGCGCGCGCACTCAGCAGCGAGGTCGGGGGCGTTGCCGTTGAGGATATTCACGTTCTCCTTGCGGATGTCGATATGCGAGAAGAAGTTATTCCACATGAAGCTGTGATAGCTCTCCGGGTGCTCTTCGGGCAGGTTGACATACTCGTCCATGTTGAAGGTCACTACGTTGCGGAACGATACCTTGCCCGCTTTGTTGAGTTTGATGAGTTCGCGGTACATACCGAGGGGCGAAGAGCCGGTCGGAAGACCCAATACGAAAGGTTTGCTCTCTTTCGGGTCAAACTCATTGATACGTTTTGCTACATAATTCGCAGCCCACTGGCTCAGCAGGTCATACGAAGGTTCAATAATTACTCTCATTGTTTATTCTCCAAATAATATTTGTTCTATTTCGGGTTCTTCGAGGTTGATACCCAGGATCTTACCTTCGCGGTCGATGAGGACGGTATGCGGAATAAACTGTACACCGTACTTGTCGGAACATACATGTGTCTCGTCTTCGCGCGCTTGTGCCCAAGGCATTTTTTCTTCGTCCAGCGCTACACGCCATGCCTCTTCGTCGCGGTCCACAGAGCACGAGAAAATCTGCAGACGACCGGCAGGTTGACTATGGTAGATCTCCTTGAGAACCGGGATCAGACGACGGCAGGGACCGCACCAACTTGCCCAGAAATCCACGAGCACAAAGTCCGTTTGGCCTACGAGTTCGCTCAGCGACAACTCTTTGCCTTCGGGGGTGAGGGCGGTGAAGTCAATAAATTGTCCGCCTACTTCAGGAACAGCTTCCACGATTTCTTCGACAACTACGGTGTCCGTAGCGGGTGTTTGGTCTCCAGTAGCGGGTTTATGGCAGGCTACCAACGTCAGGGCAGCGGCCATTAATAAAGTTGAAAGTTGAAAGTTGAAAGTTGAAAGTTTCATATTAATCAATTTTTTGTAATACTACTGCGCTGCGGGCGGGCAGGTACATCTTGAGCCAACCCTTTCCGTCTTTCGCATAAAGTCCGTCATGCTCGGTGAGGTGCTCTACGCTGTCGTCTGCCAAACCGAAACCGGCGAACTCTTTCGCATCGGTGTTGAGCACCACTTTGTACTTGCCTTCAGGAACGAGCATACCGTAGTCGGTGAAGGACTTCTGACCGTTCCAGTTGAAGATAAACAGCAGGTCGCCACGCGAGTAAGCCACTACTTGGTCACCCTCGTTATCCCACCATTTCATGACCCACGGCAGGTGTTTGCCTACGTTGTATTTCTTCTCTTCGGCCGTCGGCGTTTGCGTAAGGAGATGCTTCTTGAGCAGATGAATCATCGCCTCGTCGAAGCGGTTGAGGTCCGCGAAGAAATAGTTGGGGTTGTCCACGAGGCTCCACTGACGGCGTGCGTACTTATAACTCCATCCGTTACCCTCGCGCGGGAAATCGATCCACTCGGGGTGACCGAACTCATTGCCCATGAAGGTCAGGTAGCCGCCGTTGATGGTGGAAGCGGTGATAAGACGAATCATCTTATGCAACGCGATACCGCGATCGGCCATGTAGGTCGAGTGACCGTGCTCGAAATGCCAGTACATGTCGGCGTCCACGAGGCGGAAGATGATGGTCTTGTCGCCCACCAGCGCCTGGTCATGACTCTCGGCATACGAGATGGTCTTCTCGTCCTCGCGGCGGTTGGTCATCTCATAGAGGATATGACCGGCTTTCCAGTCTTCGTCCTTCACCTCTTTGATATACTTGATCCAGAAATCCGGAATACCCATCGCCAGACGATAGTCGAATCC
>LXOW01121442.1_pt1 | contig 52305 bp, 49 predicted proteins | sample 1368591 | NCBI WGS metagenome assembly LXOW01 (sample SAMN04884650, study PRJNA319009) | bovine gut metagenome | isolation source: Cow rumen | host: Bos taurus | place: Italy: Legnaro (PD) | collected 2014-07-09
CCGGGGATGGCCACTTCCTTCAGGTTCTTGCCGTCGAACATGTAGGCGGTCATGTTGATGATGTCCACGAAGCCCTTGAAGGCGCCGCCCTGCATGATGGGCAGCTGGATGGGGACCACGTTGGGGCCGAACTTCTGGTTGACCGCTTCCATGACCTTCTCGAAGCTGGCGTTCTCACGGTCCATCTGGTTGATGACCATCATGCGGGGCTTAGACTGGGCCGCACACATGGCCATGGCCTTCTCGGCACCCACCACGGGGCCGGAGACGGCGCCCACCACGATGAGGGCGCTGTCAGCCAGGAACGCGGCGGAGGCCACGTCGCCGTAGAAGTCGTAGCCGCCCGGGGCATCGATAAAGTTGATCTTGGTGTTTTTCCACTCCACAGGCTCCACAGTCATGTTGATGGAGCAGCTGCGCTTGGCTTCTTCGGGATCGAAGTCGGAGACGGTGGTGCCGTTCTCCACCTTGCCGATACGATCGACGAGGCCGGTATCGTACAAAATGGTCTCTACGAGAGTGGTCTTTCCTTCGCCGGCATGGCCGAACACGCCCACGTTGCGAATGGATTCAGCGGTATAGTTCTTCATCCTGTTTCCCCCTATAGGTTTGTTTCTCTAATGTATATCCTCTGTGGAGAAGGCCTTCTCCACGCAAATACCCATTTTAGCTAAAGGGTATATTACCACAGACACAGTGCTTTTGTCAAATGCTAAACCCGCCAGCTTTGCAAATATTCAGCCTGTAATGGCGTCAGTTCGTCGATATCCAAGCCCATAGCCGCCAGCTTCCGATGGGCCACCTGCTGGTCGATGTCCCGGGGCACGGCGTAGAGCTTTTTCTCCAGTTTCTCATGGTTCAGGGCGATGTACCGGGCGGACAGGGCCTGGATAGCGAAGCTCATGTCCATGATCTCCGCCGGGTGGCCGTCGCCGGAAGCGAGGTTCACGAGACGCCCCTGGGCCAACACGTAGACCCAGCGGTCTTCATCGAGGCGGAAGCCCTCGATGTTGGGCTTCATGTCCCGCCGCTCCAGGGCGTGCTCCCGGATCCATTTCACGTCCACCTCCACGTCGAAGTGGCCAGCGTTGCAGAGGATGGCGCCGTTCTTCATCTCAGCGAAATGCTCTGCCGTGATCACGTCCCGATCGCCGGTGACGGTGACGAACAGGTCCCCCACCTTAGCGGCCTCCCTCATGGGCATCACCGCGAACCCGTCCATAATGGCCTCGATGGCCTTCACCGGGTCCACTTCGGTGACGATGACATGGGCGCCCAGACCCTTTGCCCGCATGGCTACGCCCTTGCCGCACCAGCCGTAGCCCGCCACCACGCAGGTCTTCCCTGCCACGATCAGGTTTGTGGTCCGATCGATGCCGTCGAAAACGGACTGGCCCGTGCCGTACCGGTTGTCGAAGAGGTGCTTGCAGTCGGCGTCGTTCACGTCCATCATGGGGAACGGCAGCACCTCGGCTTTCTCCATGGCCTTCAGGCGGATGACGCCGGTGGTGGTCTCCTCACAGCCCCCCAGAACGTGGGCTTTCAGCTCAGGATGCCTGTCCATGACGCCGGAGACCAGGTCTCCCCCGTCGTCGATGAGGATATCCGGCCGATGGGCAAGGACCCGGTCGATATTGGCTTCATACTTCTCCGGCGTGCAGCCGTGGAGGGCGTACACATGCATGGGGGCGCTGTCCCCGTTGCCATGGACCAGGGCCGCGGCCACGTCGTCCTGGGTGGACAGGGGGTTGCTGCCGGTGACGAACATCTCCGCCCCGCCCGCCTGCAGCACCCGGCACAGGTAGGCGGTCTTGGCCTCCAGATGGACGGAAAGGCCCACGGTAAGCCCCGCGAAGGGCTTTTCCTTTTCAAAGTCGGCCCGGATGCCGTTCAGCAGCGGCATGTTCCGCCGGACCCACTCGATCTTGTTTTCGCCCGAAGGAAATAGGTCGATATCTCTGATGACGCAGTCCATGTCGTCCTCCTGAAAAAGCCGTCCCGAGGCGGCAGATTGGTATATCAGTTGCCCAGGCCCTGCAGGTATTCTACCGCCGCCTGGAGCTGGGTGTCGTATTCGTAGGGTATGGAGGGGATGCTATAGTAGGTCAGGCCCTCGGGCAGCTCCACCACGTGGTCCGGGGTGATGCCGGTGCCGTGGATACAGACGCCGGAAGGGGTGTAGTAGGCTTCGGTGGTGAACTTGATGGTGCCGTCCCGGCCGAAGTTAATGTCGAAATAGGTCTGGACGATGCCCTTGCCGTAGGTCACGGTGCCGAAGAGCTCCGCCACGCCGTTGTCCTTCAGGGCGCCGGACACCAGCTCGCTGGCCGAAGCGGAGCGACCATTGACCAGCAGGGCCACGGGCAGCTCGAAACCGGCGGTGGAGGCGCGATAGATCTGCTCCTTGTCCACACGGCTTCGAATGGAGGTGATGACGGCGTTCTTCGGCAGGAAGATGTCCGCGATGTCACAGGCGTCGGTGAAGGATCCGCCCAGATCGTCCCGCAGGTCCAGCACCAGGGCCGTCATGCCCTGCGCCTTGAGATCGGCCAGGGCCTCCTTCACCTCCCGGACCACCTGACCGTGGAAAGCGGAGATGTAGATATAGCCGATGGAATCGTCCAGCATCCTGTAGGTCACGTAGGGGGAATAGACCTGACGCATGGTGACGGTAAAGGTGAGCTCCTCCCCTTCCCTCAGGATCACCAGGGTGTTGACGCTGCCCTCCTCATGGACGATGCAGTCCAAAAACTCGTCCAGGGTCTTCCCCGCCGCGGCCTGGCCGTTGGCGGAGAGGAACTGGTCCCCCACCTGGATGCCCGCCTCCTTGGCCGGGGAGTTGTCGTAGACGTCGGTGATGACGAAGGCGCTGTCGCCGTAGTCCGCCACCAGGACGCCCATGCCGATGTAGTTGCCGGAGTCGTTGTTGAGAAGGGCGTCATACTCCTCCTTGGTGTAGTAGGTGGCGTAGTCGTCGCCCATGTAGGCGGACAGGCCCTTGAGGGTGCCGGTGACCATGTTCTCCTCGGTATCCTCGTCATAGAAGTAGTAGTTCTTCTTCACCAGGGCGATGGTCTCCGACACGACCTGCAGCTCAGAGTACCGCTGCACGAAGTACAGGGACGTGAACAGCACGGCAAAAACAGCCGCCAGCGCGGCGCACAGCACACACAGCCATACGCTGACCCGGCGGCTATCGTTTCGGGGTTCCTGGGGATAGAGGTCAAACGAGAAACGGGGTTCTTCCATGGATGCTTACGGGTTCACTCCATCACATAGGGGCCCATGAATGCAGGCAGGATGTCCCTTCCCTTGCTGACGGAAAGGATGATGTGGAGGGAATGCTGTTTAGAAAGGGTCTCCAGCTGCTCAAAGAAGCCCTTGAGGGCGCCCAGATCCGCCTTTATGACGTTTTCGAATCGATCCACGAACACATACTCCAGATCGAAATCCGACGCGCACAGGCCGCACAGAAAGCCCAGGAACATGTCGGGATCGCTGAGGGCATAGTCCGTAACGTTGATGAAGCGGATGCTGTAGCCCAAATCGTACATGTAGCTGTTGTCGTCGTCGATGAACACCATGCTGCCCTTCGCCTGCTTGGACACATCGTTGGCCAGGGAGATGATCCTCTTGGTCTTGCCGGTGCCCTTTTCTCCACAGATGATCTCGATCAATTCATACGCCTCCTTCGGTGGTATAGTAGTATTGTACGCTGATAAGACGTTTTTTGCAAGCGGGGAATAGGTTTCTCCCCCAAAATGATCGGGGCTGATCCTTCCCGGATGACACTGCCGGATGGGGAGCAAGCCGTCCCTAATAATCGTATCATACCCACAAAAAAACGGACCGTCAAGCCGCGTTCCGTTTCTTTACCGTTCGTTTGCTTTCCTGTCGAAATTCGTGATCCTCAGCCCATCCCCAGGGCAGATAATTGTTCCTTCAGCATGGCTTCCTGCTCGGCCCGGGAGCGGGAGATGAATTCGAAGGTGAGAAATTCGGGGTCGATCCAGTCGATGAACTCCCGGACGCCGGGGCAAGTGAAGGGCTGATGTTTATCGCAGGCGAAGGCGTGGGTATAGACCTGCTCCATGCGTCGGGCAGGGTCTGTGGACAGGATTGGCGGATTAGCGGCCACAGCGGCCATATATCCGCCGGTCAGGGACTGGTGGAAATGTATGCCCCGGATGGCTCTGCGGACCTCCTCCCCCTGCTCCTCCACGCAGCGGCGGAGATAGGCCAGGGCCTCTGACTGGGTGCGGAGGGACAGGTCCGTGTGCATGAGATGGCCCGTGTCCAGCAGGATACCTTTGTTCTTATACCGGACGCCGGATAGGAGCTGACGGGTGATCTCGGGCTCGGTCAGGGTAAGGCCGGGATGCCACAGGTTCTCAAGAAGCAGAATAAGGTCGCCGTCCGGCTGGGGAAAGAGCTGGTTCAACAGGTCGACGGCGGCCGCCACGACCTCACGGCTGGTGTGGCGATAGCGCAGGGTGAACAGCTCCTCGTCAGAACAGTCGGACACGTGGAAGACCACGTACTCCGCCCCCTGGGCCCTGGCCAGGTCGATGTCCCGGCGGTAGGCGGAAACAAGGGCGTCAGGCGTATCGCCGCCATAGAGGGTGCAAACAGCATCCATGCTGCCAAGGCTCTGCTCGCAGGCGGCCAGATCCCCGGTACAGAAGTCGTACCAATAGGGATAGAAGATCAGGTGGACGCCGACGATCTTTTCGGGAGGCACCACGCCTCGGCAGTCCTCGCCGCAGTGCATGAGTTCCAGGCCGTCATAGCCGTCCAGTGCGGACAGCAGATCCGCCCGGTCCCTGTAGCGGTCCAGATCTTCGCTGTAGGTGGTGAGGTTGAAGGCGCGCTTCATAGAGTCACCTACGTGAGGCGCTTCACGTCCATGAGTTCCGGCCCCTCTGGTCCCAGGCGGGCCTCACAGCGATAGCCCTGGCAGTTCTTCAGCAGCCAGCTATAGTAGGGGGCCGCCGGGCGGGCAAAGCGGTGCATGATGGACATGATGGCGCCGCCGTGGATGACGAAGTACAGCCTCTCCTGCCCCGCTTCCATGGCCTTCTCCAGCTCCCGGCGGAAGGCGGCGCACACCCGGTGCTGGAAGACCAGCGTTGCGTCGCCGTGGGGGCAGGGCCCCATGCACTGGGTCTGTTCCACCCAATACCGATAGTCCGGGTCCTGCTCCATCTCTGCGGCGGATCGGCCCTCGAAGTCCCCGAAGGTCATTTCCCGCAAGGCCGGGCAGATGTGCTGTTGCGCGTTTGGGAACAGGATGGCGGCGGTCATCCGGGTGCGCTGTAGGGGCGACACGATGACCTCCCGAACAGCGGGATCGCTCCCGGCGGCATGGGCCGTCTCCACGCCCAGATCACACAGCGGCTCGTCGGTGCTGCCCACGTATATCCCGACCACGTTACGGGCCGTCTGGCCGTGACGAAAAAGGTAGACGGTCATAGCTGCTGCCCCTTGATGACCACGGGGATGCCTGCCACCATGCGGACCACCTTCTCCGCCTGGGCGGCCAGCTGAACGCAGAGGCGGCCCGTGGCCTCACGGGCCCGGCGCTGCTCGTATTCGACAGGAATAACGCCGGAGCCCACCTCCGAGCAGACCACGACCTCCTTTTTTAGCAGGGCGGGCAGGAGCGACGCCGCCCCCTCCGGGTCTGCGGCCACCAGCTTTTCGAGGCCGTATAGGACCTTCCTATGGTCCAATACGCCGTCGGCGATCTGCTCCGGCGAGTACCCGAGGGAGACAAGATAGGTCCGTTTTCCAGAGGCCGCGCCTCCGATGATGAGGATCATAGGGCTACCATCCTTTCTGTCAGCACCAACAGGGCCAGCATCACCAGCTCCGCCACTTGTAGCTGGAACCCGGCGATATCTCCGGACATGCCCTCAAACTCTCGCATGGCCATGCGGCGGACCAGCAGCAGCGTTATCACGGCGGAGAGAGCCATAAGGCCGCCGACAAGAGGCCAGACTGCCATCATGGCGGCCGCGGACAGGATCACCCAGACGACGGCCAGGACGCCCACGGTTTTGTCTGCAGCCTGATGGAAGATATGCAGCGTCCCCTCCGCCGGCCGCACGGGAAGCAGGGTCCCGGACACGGCGGAAAGGCTCCGGCTCATAACGGGGATGAGAAACAGCAGAAGGGGCACCCGATCGATCAAAACGAGGGCGCAGCAGAGGCCGAAGTAGGCCAGCATGTAGGACACAAGGCCGATGATGGCGAAGGCGCCGGCGTGGGGGTCCTTCAGGATGGCCCGCTTCTTCTCGGGAGCAGCGTGACTCTTGAGAGCATCCACCGTGTCCATGAAACCGTCCAGGTGGATGCCGCCGGTCAGCAGCACGGGGATCAGGGTGAAGCCGATCCGCGCCAATATGCTTTGGAGGGATAGCCATCCTGAGAAAAGGAGCCAGATGTATTCCGCTGTCCCAATGACGACGCCCACCAAGGGCAGGCACACCAGCATGTACCGTATCTTCTCTTTCTCCCAGGGCACCTGAGGCGCGGGCAGGGCGGAGAACATGGAGAAAGCGGCAAACAGAGAGTAGATGAAGTTCATTTCTGCCCTCCTTTCAGGCAGAGGGGGATGCCCGCCACCAGCTCATAGACCCGGTCCGCCATGCCGGCCACCCGGGCGTTGATCTCGCCAAGGGCGCGTATGTATCGACGGGTCTCGTCAGAATAGGCCTCGTTGTCGCTGCCCACGTCGTTGGTGATGACGATGAGGGTGTCCGTCTGCCGCCGCAGATTCTTCACCCCCGACACCACCTTTTCCACCGGGTCTATGGGGTGTTCTGGCTGTATATACATCTCGTTGGCGGTGAGATTGCATAAACATTCCAGCAGGGCCGTGCCTCCCTGATGGGGAAGTTCCAGAGTGTCCACGCCGGTATACCGCTCGATGGTCTCAAAACCCTTGTCTGCCCGCAGCGACTGATGGCGGTCGATCTTCTGGAGGCATTCCTCGTCGTAGGGCTGCATGGCGGCGATATAGTAGAGGGGTTTCGGCCCTTTGACCGCCAATTCCTCCCCATACGTGCTTTTTCCGCAGGCCGAGCCGCCGGTGAGGAGGGTCAGCATGGGCTCCCTCCCTGGGGCGTGTAGGCGTCCATGCCCACCTGGTCGAAGGTGGTGCCGCCGTATACAGCCAGGGCCATATCGAGGAGGGGCAGCAGTGCCACGCCCCCCGTACCTTCTCCAAGGCGCATATTAGCAAATATGATCGGATATTTATTCAGCGCCGTCAGCACCCGCTTGGCCGCCGGTTCCTCGGAGCAGTGGCTGGGCACCATGGCGATATCCGCCCCGGGGCAGAGCTTTTGGGCCATGAGGGCCGCCACGGCGCTGATGAAGCCGTCGACGACCACAGGCACGCCGCAGATGGCGCCGCCAATGAACAGGCCGGCCATCCCCGAAATATCCAGGCCTCCCAGCTTGCTCAGCACGTCCAGGGGATCCCTGGGATCCGGCCGGTTAACGGTGATGGCCCGCTCGATGGCCCATATCTTCCGCTGGAGCCCCGCGTCGCTGAGACCTGCGCCCCGGCCCGTGACGGTCTCCGCCGGCAGGTTGAACAGGGCCGCTACCAGGGCGCTGGAGGTGGTGGTATTGCCGATGCCCATCTCCCCGGAGACCAGGAGGGTATACCCACGGTCCTTCAATTCTTTCACAAGGTCTACGCCCACGGATATGGCACACAGAGCCTGTTCCCGAGTCATAGCGGGGCGGCGGGCCATGTCCAGTGTTCCGTCCATGACGTGTCGGTCCAGGACCCCCTCCACCCGGCGGACCATGCCCAGGTCCACGGGGATCACGTCGGCATGAGCCACCCGGGCCATGCGGCAAACGGAGGAATTCATCTTCACCATCTCCCCTGCCATCCGGGCGGTGACCTCCTGGCCGGTCTGGCTGACGCCTTCCCGCACCACGCCGTTGTCCGCGCAGCAGACCACCACCGCCCGCCGGGAGACGTCCACCCGGTGGTCGCCTGTCAGGGCGGCTATGTCCATAACCAGCTTTTCGAGAGCTCCCAGGCTCCCCAGAGGCTTGGCGATGCTGTCCCATTGTCTTTTGGCCGCAGCACGCGCTTCCATATCGGGCTTTCGCAGGCTATTTCGCCATTGTGTCAGCAATTCTTCCATGACTGCGCCTCCTTCCATTGGCCCAGCATCCGGGTCATCCAGGCCCGCACGTCCATACCGTAGACCCGGTTCAAAACCTCATCGGAGAAGACCTCCTCCATGGTCCCGTCGGCCACCGTCTGTCCGTGATCGAGGAGCAGAGCGCGGGTGCCATAGGCTCGGGCCAACGACAGGTCGTGGACCACGGAGATCACGGCCCGGTCCTTCTGCTTCAGCCAGCCTTGGATAAGCTCGAAGACCTGCTTCTGATACACCAGGTCCAGATGGTTGGTGGGCTCGTCGAGGAGCAGGAGCCGGGGGTCCTGGCAGAAGGCCTGGGCGAGGAACGTCCTCTGGAGCTCGCCGCCGGACAGGGTCAGGACGCTCTGGCGGCGCTGCTCATACATGCCCGTCTGCTCCAGAGCGGCTTTGACCGCCGCCGCCTCCCCGCTGTGGCGGGAAAAGATGGTGGGGGCGTAGGCGTAGCGGCCCAGGCGGACCACCTCCTCCACGGAGAACGAGTAGCCCACATAATGATTCTGGGACAGGACCCCGATGCCTCGGGCCAGCTCGTGAGCCTTCATGGTCCGGGCGTTCCTGCCCTCGAAGTACACGCTGCCCCTGGACGGGACGCCGCCGGTGATAGAGTTGATGAGAGTGCTCTTCCCCGCCCCGTTGGGCCCCACGATCATGAGCCACTCTCCGGGATGGAGGTGGAAGGAAACACCCTGCAGGATGGTCAGGTCTCCGTAGGACACGGACAGATTCTCTACCTTCAGCATAGTCTCACCGTCCCTTCCGGCTGGCCCCGTAGATGTAGACAAAGGCCACCGCGCCGAAGATGGAGGTGACCACGCCGATGGGCAGCTCCAGCGGGTTCAGGAGCTTCCGGGCGATGAGGTCCGATATCATGAGGAAGATGCTGCCGCCGAACAGGGACGTGGGCAGCAGCCGCTTATGGTTGGGGCCCACCAGCAGCCGCACCATGTGGGGCGTCACCAGGCCCACGAAGCCGATAGTGCCGCCGATGGACACGCACACGCCGATGAGGCCGGACACGGCGATGAGGATGATGAGCTTTACCCGGCGCACGTTGACCCCCACGTGGCGGGCGTTCTCCTCCCCTACCGCGAAGGCGTTGAGCTCCCGGGCGTGCATCAGGATGACGCCGCCGAAGAGGATCAGAGCGCACAGGAGCACCAGCACGTTCTGATAGCTGGACCCCTGGAGGCTCCCCATGGTCCAGAAGATGATGCTGTGGAGCTTCTCTCCGGCGAAGGTGATGATGATGCTCATGACGCTGGAGGCGAACATGGAGAAGATGACGCCGATGAGGATGATGGTGTTGGTGGACAGGGAGAAGTCCAGCCGGTACGCCAGGCCCAAAATGATGAGCAGAGAGCAAAAAGCGAACACCATGGCCATGACCACGGTGCCCGCAAAAGGCAGGATGGGTATAGTGATATTGAAAGCTATGGCGATGACCGCCCCCAGGGACGCACCGGAGGACACGCCCAGGGTGGACCCGTCCGCCAGAGGGTTCTTCAACAGCCCCTGCATGGCCCCGCCGCAAAGGGAGAGGCTGGCCCCCACCAGCATGACGGCCAGGACCCGGGGCACCCGGGACGTCAGCAGGATGGCGGGCGCCATGCCTGCCTCCTGGGGAAGGCCCCATATCCCCCGCCAAATCACCGAAACAGTGGTCCGAAAGGGGATCTGGACGCTGCCGACGCAGACCGAGAGGAGCAGCGTCAACACCGCTGCCGCAGCAAAGAGCAGATATTCCCACCCGCGAAAGTGTTCGCTGTTCCTCCCGTTCATGCTAACAGATCATGCGGCGGGCGCCAGCTCCTGGGCCGCCAGGCTCTCCACCACGAAGTCATAGAGCATCTGTGCGCCCAGGGCCAGACGGGGGCCGGGACGGGCAAACTCATTGTCCGGATAATACAGGATGTCACCGTTCTTCACGGCGGTTATATCCTGCCAACCGGCGCGGCCCGCGATCTCCTCATCGGGGGTGGGGCCCTCGCCATAGTACATGGTGATGGTCACGATAAAGTCGGGGTTCCGCTCGATGACCTGCTCCTCGGAGACCTGCGGCCAGTACTCCACGTCGCCGAAGCAGTTCTTGAGGCCCATCATCTGGGCGATCTCATCCATAAATGTACCGGAACCGGCGGAATAGAGGCCCCACTGGAGCGGCGCAGTCTCAAAATACACAGTCTTCGTGCCATCCAGTTTATTGGCTTGGATCTCGGTAAAGGTAGCCTGCATGTCATCGATGATCTTGGCAGCCTCCTCCTGCTTGCCCAGGACCTGTCCAATGACGCGGATGCACTCATACGTCCCCTCGATGGTCTGGGCGTCGCTGACCACCACCCGGATGCCAGCCTTCTCCAGCTGCTCCACTTGCTCCGTGGTCTGAGCCATGGTGCCCATGAATATCACGTCGGGCTGCAGGGCGATGATCTGCTCGATGTTGGTCTCATAGCCGGACTCTACGGAAGGGATGTCCTTAACCTCGGCGGGATAGTCGCAATATGCGCCGCGGCCCACCAGCACTTCCTCGGCGCCTAGGGCGAAGATGATCTCGCAGTCGGCGGCGGTGAGAGCCACGGCCTTCTCCACGGGCTTGTCGAACTTCACTTCCCGGCCCGCCATATCGGTGACGGTGAAGGAGGAGTCTGGCGCGGGCTCCTCCGTGGGAACGGGCGTGGGCGCTTCCGTTGCCGCAGGCGCGGGCGCTTCCGTTGCCTTCGCTGGAGCTTCGGTGGCCGCGGGAGCAGCAGGCGCTTCGGTCTTCGGCGCTTCAGTGACGGTTTCAGCCTTCTTGGCGCAGCCGATGGACAAAAGCAGCAGGGCGGCGAGCAGGATCGCCAGGGTCTTCTTGAGCGTCATGTGTTTCTTTTCCCCTTTCTGTTTCTCGTTGAATAGGACGGGAGCAGAAAAACGCTCCCCAGAATTGAGGAGCGATGAAAGAAGCGGACATAGCCGGTCCGACGGTGCACTCAATCCCAGAAGTTTACATGCTCCGACAGGTCTCCCGGCTCGGTCTCATCCTACTAAAGCCCCTTCCCGTTCCCGAAGCAACAGTGGGTGTTCGCTCGTTCGTCCGCCTTACGGTTACTGGGATAGCCCGGGATTCTCACCCGGTTCCCTCGCGCTGCTTTCGCAGATCGGAACACGCTATTCAACTGACGCCATTATATCCCCCTGCCCCGCGTTCGTCAAGATTTCTCACTGTGTCATAGAAAAAACTGCCGCCTGAGCGACAGTTCCTTTCGTCTATCTCTGCTGTTCTGCAAGCATCCGTCGGTGGGCCTCGGCGAGGCCGTGATAGTGCATGGCCTGCTCCTTTCGCTGGTCCAGGGAGCTTTCTGGCAGGTTCTTCACCACCTTTGCAGGACTCCCAAGCGCTACAGAGAAGGGCGGGATCACGGTGTTCTTGGTCACCAGGGCCCCTGCGCCTACCACAGCGCCCTTGCCGACGACGGCTCCGTCCATGACGATGGCGCCCATGCCCACGAGAGCGTAATCCTCCACCCGACAGGCGTGGAGGATTACCCCGTGGCCTACGGTCACGTAGTCCCCCACCACCGTAGGGAGACCGTCCGCAAGGCCGCTGCCCCGACCGGAATCCTCGTGGATGAGGGTACCGTCCTGGATGCTGGTGAAGCGGCCGATGGCCACGTCGTGGACGTCGCCCCGGATCACCGCGTTGTACCAAACGGAGGACCCCGCGCCGATCTTCACCCGGCCCACGACCATGGCGCCGGGGCAGAGCAGCACGTCCTCTTCGATCTCGGGCGTCACGCCCTCATAGGGATAGACCGGCATGTATGGGCTCCTTTGTTACTTGAAGATGTTGCGGATACCGCTTTTCTTCTTGGAGGGGGTGGTGGCTTCGCCGCTGAGGGCCGCGTACTGCTGCAGGAGGGCCCGCTGCTCGTCGGAGAGCCGCCGGGGGACGTCCGATTCCACCGTCACCAGAAGGTCGCCCTTGCCCTGGGCGCTGTTGTTGGGGATGGGCACGCCCTGCTCCTTCAGGCGGAAGGTGGTGCCGTTCTGGGTGCCGGAGGGGATGGTGTAGCGCACCTTCTCCTTCAGGGTGGGTACGGTGATCTCGCCGCCCAAGGCCATGGTAGTGAAGGGCACCTTCAGGTTCAGCAGCAGATTGCAGCCGTCCCGGGTGAACAGCTTGTGGGGCTTCACGGACACCGTGACGTAGAGGTTGCCCCGAGGGCCGCCCTTATATCCTGCTTCGCCCTCGCCCCGCATGTTGATGGTCTGGCCGTCGTTGATGCCGGCGGGCACCTTCAGCTGGATGCGGGTGTTCTTGCGGACCCGGCCCCTGCCTCGACAGTCGGGACAGGGTTCCTTGATGTACTTGCCCGTGCCGTTGCAGGCCGAGCAGGGACGGCTGGTGGTGAAGGCGCCGAACATGGTGTTCTGCTGGGTCCGGACCTGGCCCGTGCCGTTGCAGGTGGGACAGCGCACGGCGCTGGTGCCCGCCTCGGCGCCGGTGCCGCCGCAGGTCTCGCAGCTCTCCTCCCGGGGGATCAGCAGCTCCTTGGTGACGCCGAAAGCCGCCTCCTCGAAGGTCAGCGACAGGTTGTACCGAAGGTCGTCCCCCGCCATAGGTGCGTCCCGGGTGGCGGACCGGCTGCCGAAGCCGCCGCCGAAGCCGCCGCCAAAGAAGCTGTTGATGATATCGTCGAACCCGCCGAAGCCGCCGCCCTCGAAGGGGTTGCCGCCGCCCATGGTGGGATCGAAGGCCGCATGGCCGTATTGATCGTACTTCGCTCGTTTATCAGGATCGGAAAGGACGCTGTAGGCCTCGTTCAATTCCTTGAACTGAGCCTCTGCGGCCTTGTCGTTGGGATGCAGGTCCGGATGGCAGGACTTGGCCGCCTTCCGAAAGGCGCTCTTGATCTCGCTTTCGGAAGCGCCCTTGCTGACGCCCAATACCTCGTAATAATCCCGTTTGTCTGCCACGATCCTCACCTCGTTTCCTCGGCCGAAAGGGGCGGCTGCCCGCCCCTTCGCCGTTTACTGTGCTTGGTTACTTGACGACCTCGTAATCCGCATCGACCACGTTGTCGTCGCCGCCCTCGTTGGGGCCGTAGCTGGTGCCGTCATTGGGACCGTGAGGCGGCTGCTGCGGGCCCTGCTGGGACTGCTGCTGATAGATCTTGCCGAAGACCTCGTAGCTCTTCTCGGTCAGAGCTTCAGTGGCCCGCTTGATGGCGGCGGTGTCGGTGCCCTCGAGAGCCTTTCTGAGATCGGCCACCAGGCCCTCCAGCATGCTCTTATCGGAGCCGCTGATCTTACCGCCCAGCTCCTTCATGGTCTTCTCAGTGGTATAGACCAGCTGATCGGCGTGGTTGCGGGCGTCCACCTCTTCCTTCCGCTTCTTGTCCTCGTTGGCGTACTGCTCCGCCTCGTTGACCGCCTTCTTGATCTCGTCCTCGGTCAGGTTGGTGGAGGCAGTGATGGTCACCTGCTGCTGGTTGCCGGTGCCCAGGTCCTTGGCGGACACGTGGACGATGCCGTTGGCGTCGATGTCGAAGGTGACCTCGATCTGCGGCACGCCGCGGGGTGCGGGCGCGATGCCGGAGAGCTGGAACCGGCCCAGGGTCTTGTTGTACTGGGCCATCTCACGCTCGCCCTGAAGCACGTGGACCTCCACGGAGGTCTGGCCGTCAGCGGCGGTGGAGAAGATCTGGCTCTTCTTGGTGGGTATGGTGGTGTTGCGCTCGATCAACCGGGTGAACACGCCGCCCACGGTCTCGATGCCCAGGGAAAGGGGCGTCACGTCGAGGAGCAGCACATCCTTGACCTCGCCGCCCAGGACGCCGCCCTGGATGGCCGCGCCGATGGCCACGCACTCGTCGGGGTTGATGCCCTTGAAGGGCTCCTTGCCGGTGATGGTCTTGACCACGTCCTGCACGCAGGGGATACGGGTGGAGCCGCCCACCAGGATGACCTTGTCGATCTGAGAGTTGTTGAGCCCGGCGTCCTGCATGGCCTTCTGCACGCAGGCCTTGGTCTTGTCGATGAGGTCGGAGATGAGCTCATTGAACTTGGCCCGGGTGATGGTCATGTCGATGTTCTTGGCGCCGGAGGCGTCCATGGCGATGTAGGGCAGGTTGATGTTGGTGGTGGTCACACCGGAAAGCTCGATCTTGGCCTTTTCGGCGGCCTCCTTCAGACGCTGGGTGGCGGTCCGATCCTGCATGAGGTCGATGCCCGTGTTGCGCTTGAAGTCGGAAGCCACGTACTCCATGATCCGCTGATCGAAGTCATCGCCGCCCAGACGGTTGTTGCCCGCGGTGGCCAGCACTTCGAAGACGCCGTCGCCGATCTCCAGGATAGAAACATCGAAGGTGCCGCCGCCCAGATCGTAGACCAGGATCTTCTGGTTGTTCTCTTTATCAAGGCCGTAGGCCAGGGAAGCGGCCGTGGGCTCGTTGATGATACGGAGCACTTCGAGGCCCGCGATGCGGCCCGCGTCCTTGGTGGCCTGACGCTGGGAGTCGGTGAAGTAAGCGGGCACGGTGATGACCGCCTGGGTCACCTTCTCGCCGAGATAGGCTTCCGCGTCCTGCTTCAGCTTCTGCAGGATCATGGCGCTGATCTCCTGGGGCGTGTAGTCCTTGCCGTCGATGTGGACCTTGCGGTTGCTGCCCATGTCCCTCTTGATGGAAGCCACCGTGCGGGTGGGGTTGGTGATGGCCTGACGCTTGGCGATGGTGCCCACGAGACGCTCGCCGTCCTTGAACGCCACCACGGAAGGCGTGGTGCGGGCGCCTTCGCTGTTGGGGATAACGACCGGCTCGCCGCCCTCCAGGACGGCTACGCAGGAATTGGTCGTGCCTAAATCGATACCGATGATCTTACCCATAGTTTTCTTTTCCTCCTGATACTAAGTATATTGTATGCTTTTTCAGCTTCGCCCTGCCGGGCTGGGCTGTTTTTTCTTATTCCGAAACCTTGACCATGCTGTGCCGCAGGATCTTGTCGCCCATCTTATAGCCCTTCTGCAGGACCGCCAGGATGGTCTCGCTCTCCACGCCGTCAGCCGCTTCGGAAAGGACCGCGTTGTGAAGGTTGGGATCGAACTTCCCCTCCGCTTCGATCTCCGCCAAGCCCAACTTCTTGAGCTCGTCGGTGAACTTGCGGTAGACCAGCTTCACGCCCTCCACCCAGGCTTCGTCCGCCTTGTCGGCGTTGGATACGACCCGCTCGAAATCGTCCAGAGAGGGCAGCAGCTCTGACACCGCGTCCCGCTTGCCGTTCTCATAGCTCTCGGCCCGAACGCTGTTGTTCCGGCGGCGGAAGTTCTCGAAGTCCGCCTGGTTCCGCTGCAACAGGCGGATGGTGTCGTCCAGCTCCTTCTGCTTCTTCTCCAGGTCTTCTTGAGCCTTCTTCAGCTCCTCCCGGACCTTCGCCAGCTCCTCGTTTTCCGCCGGCTGCTCCGCGGTGGCTTCCACGGGGATCTCGGCGGCCTTCTCCTCCACCTTCTTCTTATTCTTCGACATCAGTCTTCCTCCAAAAGATTCGTTAAGATACTGCCTAAGCTCTTGCTCATGTAGTCCAGCACGGATACCACCTTACCGTAGGGCATCCGGGTGGGCCCGATGACGCCCATTGTCCCCACCGGCATGGTGCCGATGCGATAGGTGGCGGTGACCAAACTGCAGTCGCTGAAGATGTCCTGGCCCAGCTCGCTGCCGATGCGGACGCTGATCTCAAAGGGACCGGCGTTCTTCAGCAGCCGATACATGGAATCCTTCTTCTCCACCGCCGCCAGCAGCTGCCTTGCCCGGTCGATGTCCCCATAGGCGGGAAAGTCCAGCATGTTGTTGGTTCCGGAGAGAGCGATGCGGTGGGCGTTGGCGCCGGGGACGGTCTCCATGGTCTCCACCAGGTCCGCGAGGAAAGTGCCCCGGTCCAGCAGCTCCGCTTCCAGCTCCTTGGCTATCCGCTCCCCCACCTCCGTCATGCGGCTGTTGTAGTACCGCTGGGAGATCGTGCGGGAGATGCGGTCCAGCTCCTCGCTGCCCATGTCGGCAGGCACCCGGATCACAGAGTCCCGGGCGACGCCCGCGTCCGTGACCACCACCACCAGGGCGTAGCCCTCGGCGAGGGGCACCAGCTGCAGATGCCGGAGCCGGTTGGTGTTGCTCTCGGGCATGGTGACCAGGGCCGTGTAGTGGGTGATGTTGGAGAGCACGCTGGCGGTCTCCCGCATGACGGTGTCCAGGCCCTTCACCCTGTTCTGACAATAGGCCGACATGACCTTCACCTCGTCCTCCGTCAGGTTGGACCGCTGCATCATATTGTTGACATAGAGGCGGTACGCCTTGTCGGAGGGGATACGACCGGCGGAGGTGTGGGGCTGCTCCAGATACCCCAGGTCCTCAAGATCCGCCATCTCGTTGCGGATAGTGGCTGAGGAGAGCTTAAAGGAGGGGTTCTGGCTCAGGACCTTGCTGCCCACGGGGGCGCCGGAGAGGATGTACTCATCCACGATGGCCCGGAGGATCCGCAGCTTTCTTGGATTTAGGTCCATACCGTTTCCTCCTTTCTTTAGCACTCCGTTCCTTTGAGTGCTAATCACTGTACAGAATGTACCACCATTATGTCCCAATGTCAACGGGACAATGTGAAATGAAAGTGAACTCAAAACAACAAAAAACGCCTCGAAAGAGGCGATACCGTGATGCATGCCTGTTTATCCGAAATAGCACAGGGCCGTGTTGAGATGGTCCATGCCCCGGCCCGTCAGGGCGTACTGGGTGGGGCTGTCCGCCCACCAGCCGTTCGCCTGCACGTTCAAAAAGGCGTCCGGAAAAGCCTGCTCCAGGGTCAGGCCGAAGCGATCAAGAAAGGCCTGTCGAGGAATGCCCGCCGTCTTTCGTAGGCCCAGCATGACCACCTCGAACATCTCTTCCCCTTTGTTGATGTGCAGGGTCTCCGCAGTGGGGAGTTTGCCCCGCTTAAGTTTTCTGAGATACGCTGGGATGTTCTCTGTGTTGGCCCACCTAAGCCACTCCCCCTCCCCTTTGGCCGAGGAATGGGCGGCTACGCCGAAGCCCAGGTAGGGCTCGTCGTTCCAATAGATCAGGTTGTGGCGGCAGGCAAAGCCGGGCTTAGCGAAGTTGGATACCTCATAGCGCGCATAGCCCCGCTCCATGAGGCAGGCTATGCCCGCGTCCTCCATGTCCGCCACCGCGTCCTCGTCGGGCAGGACGATCTCACCCGTCTGAACCAGGTCATACAGCAGCGTGCCCTCCTCCAGGATGAGGGCGTAGGCAGAGATATGCTCCGGCCCCAGATCGCAGACCTTTTTGAGGGTGTCCAGGTAGTCCGCCTGGGTCTGGCCGGGAAGACCGTGCATCAGGTCCACGTTGATATTCTGAAAGCCCGCGTCCCGGGCAGCCTGATAGGCGACGAGGAACTGGTCGTAGGTGTGTATGCGGCCCACGGCTTTCAGCAGTCGATCGTCGGCGGACTGTAGGCCCAGGGACAGGCGGTTGAACCCGGCGGTGCGGAGCTTCACGAAGTCGGTATAGGTGGCCGTGCCGGGATTGCACTCCAGGGTGATCTCCGCGTCGGGCTGGACCTCATAGGTGCGGCGAACGGTCTCCAGGATGCGAGCCAAGTCCTCGGCGAACAGGACCGTGGGGGTGCCGCCCCCAAAGAAAATGGAAGGGACCGGCCCCTCATAGGGCAGCCGATCCCGGGAAAGCTCTATTTCCCGGCACAGGGCGTCGGGGTATGCTGCCGCCGTGCCGTCCTTTGCCACAGAGCAGAAGTCGCAGTAGGCACACTTTCGCACGCAATAGGGGATGTGGACGTAGACGCCGGTCATCCGTTGATCCTCAGGACGCTCATAAAGGCGTCGCTGGGCACGGACACGGTGCCCACCTGGCGCATGCGTTTCTTGCCCTCCTTCTGCTTCTCCAGCAGCTTCTTCTTGCGGGTGATGTCGCCGCCGTAGCACTTGGCGAGAACGTCCTTACGGACCGCCTTCACCGTCTCCCGGGCGATGATCTTGCCGCCGATGGCCGCCTGTACGGGGATCTCGAACTGCTGACGCGGGATCACGTCCTTCAGCTTTTCGCAGACCGCCCTGCCCTTGGGGTAGGCTCGATCCTTGTGGACGATAGTGGACAGTGCGTCGCACATATCGCCGTTCAGCAGGAAATCGAGGCGCACCAGATCGCTCTTCTGGTAGTCCTTCAGCTCGTAGTCGAAAGAGGCGTAGCCCCGGCTGCGGGACTTGAGGGAATCGAAGAAGTCATAGATGATCTCGTTGAGGGGCAGGGTGTAGAGGATCTTCACCCTGTCCTTCTCGATGTAGTCCATGTGCTCGAAGATGCCCCGGTTGTTCTGGCACAGCTCCATGATGGAGCCCACGAAATCCGGCGGGGTCATGATGCTGGCCTTCACCATGGGCTCCTCCATGTAGTCGATCTCCGAGGGGTCCGGGAGGCTGGCCGGGTTGTCGATAATGAGGGTCTCGCCGCTCATCATCTTCACCCGATAGACCACGGAGGGGCTGGTGGTGACCAGGTCGAGATCAAACTCCCGTTCCAATCGCTCCGTGATGATCTCCATGTGCAGCAGGCCCAAAAAGCCGCAGCGGAAGCCGTACCCAAGAGCCGCGCTGGTCTCCTTCTCAAAGGACAGGGAGGCGTCGTTCAGCTTCAGCTTTTCCAGGGCCTCCATCAGGTCCCCGTAGTGGGAGCCGTCGGCGGGATAGATGCCGCAGAAGACCATGGGGTTCACCTTCATATAGCCGGGCAAAGGTTCTTTGGCGGGGTTTGCCACATCCGTCAGGGTGTCGCCCACCTTAGTCTCCTCCACGCTCTTGATGGAGGCTGCCACGTACCCCACCTCCCCGGCGGTGAGCTCGTCCACCGTCTTCCACTGGGGGGTGAAGACGCCTACCTCGGTCACGTCGAACTCGTGGCCCGTGGCCATGGACCGTATCCGCATGCCGGGGCGGATGGCGCCGTCGAAGACCCGCACGTAGGACAGCGCCCCCTTGTAGTTGTCGTAGAGGCAGTCGAAGATCAGGGCCTTGGTGGGGCCGTCGGCGTCGCCGGAGGGGGCGGGCACCCGGTCCACGATCTGAGCGAGGACCTCCTCCACGTTGAGGCCGGTCTTGGCCGACACCCGAGGCGCGTCCTCGGCGGGCAGTCCGATGACGTCCTCTATCTCGTGCATGACCCGCTCCGGCTCCGCGGAAGGAAGATCGATCTTGTTGATAACGGGCAGGACCTCGAGATCGTTGTCGATGGCCAGGTACACGTTGGCCAGGGTCTGGGCTTCGATGCCCTGGGTGGCGTCCACCACCAGCACCGCCCCTTCGCAGGCCGCCAGGGCCCGGGAGACCTCGTAGGTGAAGTCCACGTGGCCCGGGGTGTCGATGAGGTTGAACATGTACTGCTCCCCGTCCGCGGCGGTGTAGAACATGCGCACGGCGGAAGCCTTGATGGTGATGCCCCGCTCCCGCTCGATGTCCATGGAGTCCAGGAGCTGGGCTTCCATGTCCCGCTTCGAGACGGTATCGGTGAGCTCCATCATCCGGTCCGCCAGGGTGGACTTGCCGTGATCGATGTGGGCGATGATGCAGAAGTTGCGAATATGAGACTGGTCCATGCCGAATATCTCCCTGAAAAGCTAACTGGTATCATACCCTATCCCGGCCGAAAAAGCAAGATGGGCCCTCGGGCGTGCCCAAGTAAAAGTGCCGTCCTGCAAAATCTTTTTGGTATTATCCGGTTTTATCGGCCTTTATGGGAGCAGGCGGCCGACAAAATGCAGGACCCCATGCAAAATGACGCCCGTCGTCCAAGCAAGAAGCACATGGCGAAGGATCAATTTCCCAGTCTCCCGTGAGCCAAACTCCCCTCGCACGGTCATCAGGGTACCGAGACACGGCGGCAGCAGCAGGGACACCGTACCCAGGACCGCTGCCTGCTCTCCCGTCAGGCAGAAGCCATCGTTTATAAACAGAGCCGCCGCGGAGGCCATGGTCTCACGCGCTCCTATTCCGGAGAGGAGGACCACCCCCGCTCGCCAGTCGTCCAGACCCAGGGGGCGCAGCACAGGCAACAGCAGCCGTCCCAGAGCGGAGAGTAAGCTTTCTTCCCCCGGCATCGCAGGGCGAAACGAGGTATTCATGTTTATTGCCGCCCAAAGGGCGAAGGCTGTGGGCAGCAGGATCAGCCCCGCACGCCGCAGAAAATGGTCCACATGTTTCACCGTCTCCCTGACCACGCTCTGCCAGCGGGGCAGGCGCAGAGGCGGCAGTTCTACATAGAAAGCCCCGCCTTGGCTTCTCCTGCCTGCCAATGAACCGTATATGATTCCGGTAAGTAAGCTTAAGAGATAGAATAGGATAGCGCCGCGGGCAGGTCTATGCGGGAACAGCGTTCCACCCAAAAGCAGCAGGAAAGGCAGCCTTGCCGAGCAGGGCACAAAGGGCAGGAGCCGTACGGTGCTTCGTCTGAGCGTCCTTTCAGGAAGGGTCCGCGTTGCCATCACGGCGGGGACCGAACAACCAAAGCCCAGTAGCAGGGGCACGGCGCAGCGCCCGTCCATGCCCAGCTTTTTGAGCCAGCTGTCCAATAGAAAGGCCGCCCGGGGCAGATACCCAACATCCTCCAGCAAGGTCAGCAGCAGGGAAAGCACCGTGATGATGGGCAGGAAGGACAGCACGTAACCTGCGCTGCCCAGCATTCCGTCCGTAAGGACAGGCACATCCAGACGGGTGCCTATCATCGCCTCCCTCGTCAGGTCCAGCAGATGCACTATACCGCCGCTTAACCATGGTCCCATCCATTGGAACGACAGCAGAAACACCAAACCAAGAATGAGACTAAATACGGGCAGCCCCCACATAGGATGCAATAGCAGCCTATCTATACCCTGCTTGTGGATCTCTCGGGTACGCCTAACGGCCTCTGCCGCTATCTCCTGCGCCAGTCGATATGATCCTTCCTGATTCAAGGGTACATGTATATGGGAGATACGTCCCTCCTTAAGAAAGCGACTCACGTCGTCCAGCCCCTCTCCCGTCCTGGCGCTGACGTCGTACACGGGCACCCCAAGCCTCTTCGACAGTTTCTCTGCGTTGATATGGATACCCTTCCTGCGAGCCTCGTCCACCATGTTCAGCAGTATCGCCATGGGTCGCCCCAAAGCGATCAGCTGCAGCGTCAGCGTCAACCCCCGGACCAGCGCCGTGCTGTCGATGACGTTCAGAATGAGGTCCGGGTCTTCCGTCCGGATAGCCTGCCGTGCCGTCTGTTCGTCCGCTCCCCCGCCGTTAAAACTGTAGAGGCCCGGCAGATCCACCAGCTCCTCCCCCGTCCCCCGCAACCGGGCTCGGACGCAGCTCACCGTTACCCCGGCCCGGTTGCCCGTGTGCTCCTGCCGCCCCGTCAAGCGATTGAACAGGGTGGTCTTCCCGCAGTTGGGCTGACCGACCAGTAGAATACGCATAGAAAAAGCCCTCCCTTTGGGGAAAGGCTATGTGTGTCTTGTCGATCCTATGATATGATACAGAAGGTTATCCTTCCAGCGCATGGTTCAGCAGCACGTAATGCATATGATCCTCCCAGACGCCGTTGATGTTCAGGTATTTTGGGGAGAGGCCCTCGCAGACAAAACCGCATTTTTCCAGCACCGCCCGCGAAGCTGGATTCCGGGGCATCACGTTCCCTTCCAGACGATGGAGGCGAAGCTCTTCAAAGGCAAATCGAACGATCCTTCTCACCGCTTCCGTCATATACCCCTGATTTATATATGCTCCGCTGAGGGCGTATCCCACGAAGCAGGATCGAAACGGTCCGAGGACGATGTTGTTCAGGGCGATGGTGCCGATCACTTTTCCTTCCCGGCAGATAAAAAAGCGACAGCCTCGCTTCTCCTCCCAATCCTGACGCATGGCATCCAGGGCATTGCTCTGGTATGCTTCCGTATAGAAATCGTCCTCTCGTACGGGCTCATATGCTTTCAGGAAATCGCGGTTTGCACGATAATACGCGCATAGTTCCTCGGCGCTCGTTTCGTGAGGCGATTTGAGTACCAGACGTTCCGTCAGCAATTCCATAGAGTACTCCCTGCTGTTTACATCGCTATATGTGAACGATATCACTCGACCTTGATGCAGCAGATCTTAGGACTGGTCTCTGTGCTGTCGGCGGCTTTGCCTGTGGTACCCACCACCAGATAGTTGCCAAAAGCAGCCGGCGTGGAGTCGATCCGCCCGCCCAGATCCAACGAGGAGCAGAGGGCCATTCCGCCGGTGGACGCGTCGTACAGGTTCACCTTGCCGGACCGGTCGCAGGCGATGAGGTAGGCGTCACCACGGTCCGTGTAGACCACCAGCGGGGAGGAAACGTAATCCGCGCTGCCGTCGGTCTCGATGGACCAGACCACGGTACCGTCCGCCTTGTCGAAGGCCACCAGCCGCCCGCCGTAAGTATAGGAGCTGACCGCCCCGTTGTCGTCCACTACAGGGATGCCGGCCCCGGAGAAGGCGCAGATCAGCAGGTTGCTGATGTTCCCGTGACCCACGTGGGGCGTGGCGCGGCAGCCGCTCTTATAGGAGCCGTTTCCCACGTAGGAGATGCGGTCCTTGGACCAGACCACCTGGCCCGTGAGGGCGTTGATCTTCTTCAGGGTGGCGTAGCCCCAGCCCTGAGGCAGATCCGCCGCCTGGACGTTGGTCTGGCTGGCGGTATAGACGTAAAGGGTGCCTGCCGCCCCGTCCTCCTCCAGTACGGGGGAAGCGTCCGTGTCGCCGCCCAGATCCACGGCGTACAGGAGTTTCAACGTGTCGGTATCTATGCACTGCAGATGGCCGCCGTTGTCGGTGATATAGAGATAATTGCGGAAAATGGCAGCAGACGACTCGAAGCCGTACCATCGTTTGCCGGTCTTATCGCTGGCGTTGTATTCAGAGCCGGTATAGCGATACTTCACCCGATCCCCAGGATTGATGGAGATGGTCCCCTTCTCCGCATCGTATTTGGTATTCAGGGTGACGAAATAGATGACGCCGCCCTCGCTGGGCTGGATCAGGGTGTCGTTGATGATAAGGGGGCTGGAATCGAAGGCGTTCCAATTGTTGCGATAGGCGAAGTAGTCCCGGCCGCCGAACTCATACTCCACCGTGTTGGTGATGAGGTTGATGGCGTAGTAGTAGCTGACCTGGGTGCCCCGGGCGTTCTTCTTCATGAGGCCGGCCCCCACGTAGAGCATGGGCCGCCCCTCGGGGTCCAGGGAGGCGGTGCCGAACAGAGACACGCCCACGGGTATAGGCTGACGGCTCTGGCCGCCGGTCAGCAGATCATAGAAATAGATGTTGCCGTCGGCCGCAGGGTAGATGACTTCGATGAAGTCCTCAGTGGCCTTGTAGATATCATTGACGCCCAGGGTGGCCAGCACATCCGGCTTCCACTTGACCAGCAGGGGCTGACCTGTCCAGGAGGTGCCGGCGTAGTCCCCAAGCTTGCCCACGATGGCCTGCCAGGTGATCTGCAGATTCTTCAACGTCACGGTGGCGGTACCGAAGGCGAAGCTGTCCCGATAGGGGTTGCCGCCGAAGGTGATGACGCCGGTCAGGTCCGTATACACGTCCTTGTTGACCAGGGACAGGCCCATTGCCCGGGGAGCGGTGTCCCGGACCTTGTCCTCGTTGTTCAGCCGGACGGAGGATTCGAGGCCATCCTTGTCGCTGCCGGTGACCGTGTAGGGGGCGTCTAAACTGAGTCGCTTCTTCTGGACCACGGCGTAGGTCTTTCCCTGGTTCTCGCCGCCTGCCTCCGGGGAGGCGCTGGCGTTGACGGGGAGGTCCAGCTCGCTCTGCATGCGGCGCTCCTGGAAATAGTCCACCCCCGCCGAGGCAAGCATGACGATGCCCACCACCAGCGCTATGGACAGCGCCAGAAACAGAAAGAACCGAGGTTGAAACGTGCGGCGGGTCTTACGGCTCATGCCCTTTCCTCCCAGAATAATGTAACAACATCATACATCATTCCCCCGTTTCCGCGCAATACCGCCCCCCGCCTCACCATTTGAACGTTCTGTGAATATCAGGAAATGATATTGCCGGCGCCGCGTTCTTCTCTCAGGATACAGCTAAGGACGCTGTCGACGCCGTTCCTGTAATCCTCCAGGGACTGGCCGATCAGGATATCCGGCATCAGCGCGACTTCGTCGTACCCCGGCCATAAATAGAACTGTTTGAGTTTGGACACGTTGAAGATCAGCTTTTGATTCGGCGAGGTGAACCGCCTGGTCTCAAATGTCTCGTTGGGCGGTTCTCCCGTAGGGGTCCCGACCAGCACCACGTCGCGGCAGTATCGTTTCAGATAGACGGAGAAAATGATCGTCGAAGAACAAACACCGCCGTCGATCAAAACGTATTTCCCGCCCGACACATCCAGGGAGTTGACAGCTGCGACGATGGTCTTATATGCCACACTCGTACCGCCGCGATTTCCTCTGAAATCGACGATGAGGGTTTCCAGGGCATCCTCCGCCGCGGCCGCTTTCACGGCCTTTCTGACGATCGTCCCGGTATCGCTCGTGCAGGAACGGATGCGGATATACAGGGCTTTCCCGTCGTCGACGATCCGATACCATCCGCTCGCTTCAGGATCAGAATCCATCAACTGGAGGGAGATGCTCGGATCTGTATCCGACGGCGATGGATACGACGCAAACGCAGGCAGAAGATCCTTCTGGCAGGATGACAATTCGATTTTGCGCGTGGATCCGGACTCGTCCGTTATGGAAAATTCGGCTGTGTTCTCCTCGCCCAGAACGCCGATATAGCGCAGCAGATCGCAGCTCAGCATGGAGCAAGGCGAAGCTTTGCTGTCTTTGCTGTAAAACAGGTCATTCTGAACCGAATACAGGTTTTCGTGCGGGATCACCCTGGCCGCCCTCGTGATGATCTCTGAAATGGAAACGTCGTTGATCACATCCAGCCGGCACAGCAGCAGGTCCTCATATCCCTTCGGCGCTGCCACTATATATGCCTCGGGAACATCTTCGGCATAGAGCAGGACCAGCCCCAAAGGAAACACTTCGTCCCACGAGAGACGGATGCCCGAATGGGCGTCATCGAGCAGCGCGGCGGCCTCGGAGCAGCCGAACAGAAGCTCGGTGTCGCTGGAATCGGGTATGCGCAGGATCAAGGCGTTTATATGGCGTATAAATTCGTCACGCAGCGCGGGATCGTACAGGTTTGCATAGGTCGTTTTGCCTTCTCCGACCGCATCGCCGTCGAATCGGATGACGACGCATTGACGATCGATCAGCCTGGGATGTCCGTTGAGATAATGGAGGAAGGTATCGGCCAGATACACGATGTCCTCCTCCCACGCACGATCCCGCTCCTCGGTCATGATATAGGTGTACGTCGACTCATCGCCCTTGTAGGGCGGTTCGGGGACGGGCGTAGGCGCAGGCGTGGGGGTGGCCTCCGGCGCAGGCGTGACCGGCGTCGTTGGGGCGGCCGCCTGCTGCTCCGGCTGGGGGGCGAGCGTATCGTCGACCGAACGCCGGCATGCAAAGGTCGAGGACAAAACGATGGACAGCGCAAGGAGGAGCAAAAGGATGCGGGAAAGGCTTCTGTGATACAGCTTGTGCATATATGTGCCCTCCTTTTCAAAAATACCTGAAGTATCACATGTATAGTATCATTATGGGCATATATTGTCAATGATATGGCATCATGGTTCAAGCGGAGACAGACGATCGAAAAAAGGAGGAGCCCATACGGACTCCTCCTTTGAGGTCCTGTTTCAGATCAATACATGTCGCCGCCGCCCATGCCGGGAGCGGGAGCCGCAGGCTCAGGCTTGGGAATGTCGCAGACCAGGGACTCGGTGGTCAGGATCATGGCCGCCACGGAAGCCGCGTTCTGCAGCGCGCTGCGGGTGACCTTGGTGGGGTCGATGATGCCCTTCTGTAGCATGTCGCCGTAGGTGTTGTCCGCGGCGTCGAAGCCGTAGCCCAGCTTCTTGCTGCGCTTGATGTTCTCCACGATGACGGAGCCCTCCTCGCCGGCGTTCTTGGCGATCTGGCGCATGGGTGCCTCCAGAGTCCGGAGCACGATGTCCACGCCGGTCTTCTCGTCGCCGGTGGAACGAGCCTTCAGGGCCTCCACCTGCTTCGCGACGTTCAGCAGCGCCACGCCGCCGCCGGCCACGATGCCCTCTTCCACAGCCGCACGGGTTGCTGCGAGGGCGTCCTCGATGCGCATCTTGGCTTCCTTCATCTCCACCTCGGTGGCAGCGCCCACGGAAATGAGGGCTACGCCGCCGGCCAGCTTCGCGAGACGCTCCTGGAGCTTCTCCTTGTCGTAGTCAGAGGTGGTCTCCTCCATCTGGGCCTTGATGGACTTGATCCGGTTTTTGATCTCCTGAGGATCGCCGGCGCCGCCCACGATGACGGTGTTCTCCTTATTGACCTTGACCTGGCGAGCCGTGCCCAGCATGCTGACGGTGGTATCCTTAAGATCCATACCAAGCTCGTCAGAGATGACCTGACCGCCGGTAAGGATGGCGATATCCTGCAGCATGGCCTTGCGGCGATCACCGAAGCCGGGGGCCTTGACGGCCACGGAGTTCAGCACGCCGCGGAGCTTGTTGAGGATCAGGTTGGCGAGGGCGTCACCCTCCACGTCCTCAGCGATGATGAGGAGCTTCTTGCCGCTCTGGGCGATGGGCTCCAGAATGGGCAGCAGATCCTGGATGTTGCTGATCTTCTTCTCCGTGATGAGGATGTAGGGATCGTCGAGGACCGCTTCCATCTTGTCGGTGTCGGTGACCATGTAGGCGGAGCAGTAGCCGCGGTCGAACTGCATGCCTTCCACCACGGAAAGCTCGGTCTTCATGGTCTTGCCCTCTTCCACGGTGATGACGCCGTCGTTGCCCACCTTCTCCATGGCGTCGGCGATGAGCTCGCCGATGCGCTTGTCGCTGGCGGAGATGGAGGCCACCTGGGCGATCTCCTGCTTGGTCTCCACCTTCTTGCTGTGAGCCTTGAGGCCTTCCACCGCCTCATTGACGGCGGCCTCGATGCCCCGGCGGATGCCCATGGGATTGGCGCCGGCGGCTACGTTGCGGAGGCCCTCATGGACCATGGCCTGTGCGAGCAGGGTGGCGGTGGTGGTGCCGTCGCCGGCCACGTCGTTGGTCTTGGTGGCGACTTCCTTGACGAGCTGAGCGCCCATGTTCTCGAACGGATCCTCCAGCTCGATCTCCTTGGCGATGGTCACGCCGTCGTTGGTGATGAGGGGCGCGCCGAACTTCTTCTCCAGGACCACGTTGCGGCCCTTGGGTCCCAGGGTGATCTTCACGGTATCGGCCAACTGATTGAGGCCGCTCTCCAACGCCTTGCGGGCATCTTCGCCGTATTTCAATTGCTTTGCCATAGCTGTTTCCTCCTGTTATTTCACGATGGCCAGAATGTCGTTCTGCTTGAGGATGACGTATTCCTCTTCGTCCAGCTTCACTTCGGTGCCGGCATACTTGCAGTACATCACCTTGTCGCCCGCCTTGACTTGCATGGCGACTTCCTTTCCGTCCACCATGCCGCCGGGGCCGACCGCGATGACTTCCGCGAACTGGGGTTTCTCCTTTGCCGCGCTGGTGAGGATGATGCCGCCCTTGCTGACTTCCTCCGTCTCCACCTGCTTTACGACCACACGGTCCATCAAAGGTAAAAGTTGCATGATCTACAATGCCTCCTGTCAGATTTTTAGCACTCAAATGCCATGAGTGCTAATTTCTGAAGCCTATTATATCACCGATTTTATCCCTGTCAAGCAAAGCCTATGCCGAAAAATGCAACGAAGTTGTGAAATCAGAAGGGGCTGTTTTATTCATCCTTTCCGCCTGCCGGCACGTTCTTTTCGGTCACGGGGCCCTCGAAAAGGGGATGGTCATAGCGGAGCCGCATCCGATCCCATAGGCCGTATTTCTCTGTGTTGGCGATGGCGTGGATCATCTTTTCCTCCACGTCCGGTACCATGGTAGCCAGATACTTGACCAGCTCCTTGGCTTCTTCCCGCTTGGTATATCCGGCGGCGGGACAGTTGGCCTTCTGTACCGGCAGTTCCCGCTGCCTGGCTACCGACAGGGCGTACTTCTCCGGCAGGAAGACCAGGGGGCGGATCACGGTCACGTCTGAACGGGAAAGATAGGTCACCGGGGCGAAGGTGTTGATCCGGCCCTCATAGAAAAGGCTCATGAAGAAAGTCTCGATGACGTCCTCCCGGTTGTGGCCCAATGCCACTTTGTTGCAGCCCCGGTCACGGGCAGCGTTGTTGAGGGCACCCCGGCGAAGTTTGGCGCAGAGGGCGCAGGGGCTCTTCTCATGGCGGACATTGAACACCACGTCGCCGATATCCGTCTCTATAATGGAATAGTCCATGCCGATGCGCTCAGCAAAGGCGGTGACGGCGGACCAGTCCTGCTCCACGATCCCCAGGTCCAATGTGACGGCACAGACTTCGAACTGCGTTTTGGAGAACCGCTGATACAGCTTCAGCGCCTCCATCAACAGCAGGGAATCCTTCCCTCCCGACACGCCGATGCAGACCTTGTCCCCGTCCTCAAAAAGATGATACCGCTCGTCCGCCCTTCGAATGCTGCCCAAAACCCGTTTCATATTCTTTGCCTTCTCCTTCCATTTTCAGAGTATACACGCTGAAGACCCCCCCTGTAAAGGAAAACCGCAGGATGTTATGAAATTGTCAATTTTTCGTCGCCGCCTGCATTTTTATCCCGAACATGCTATACTATGAAAGCAAATGAAGAAAGGAGGCATGGAAGTGAAGGTATACATGGCCGTATCAAAAAATCGCAGCCCCATCCTGCTTCTTTGCCTCCTGTTCATCATGCTGATCGGCTGCGGCCTGTATCTGTTCCAATGGTATCAGGATAAGACCGCTTCTGCAGAGCCCCCGGCTCAACCTGCGGAAGTCGTGCAGCAGCGCAGGTACACGTCCCGATACGCCGAGACCCCCGTGCCCACTCTGCCGTCCCCCTATCTCTCCACGCCTGCGCCCGCGACAGTATCCACCCCCGCGCCTACGCCAAAGAAGGATGGTCTGCTGGGCGGAAAGTACTCCTGGCGGTTTTCGGACGAATCGATCCTCACCGACCACACCTATTCAGACCCAACCGTCTCCATCTCCTGGGATGTATACCGGGACGAAGTCAATTACGGGGCTCCCGTGACCTTCTACGTGGCGGACGTGCTGGTACAGGACGTGACCGCCCTGCGAACAGCCTTCGCCAAGGGGACCTACAGCGCCGGGGGCGTCAAGGCCATGGAATCCATCGCCAAAGCCAATCGCTGCATCGTGGCCATCTCCGGCGACTTTGCCCGCTGGCACAAGAACGGTCTCATCGTCCGCAACGGCGAGGTGTTCCGCAAGCAGCGGTATACATGGGATTTGTGCGTGCTGTATAAAAACGGCGTCATGGAGACCTACGTGCCAGGCACGGTGTCTCTCGAAGACATTCTTGCACGAGACCCCTGGCAAAGCTGGCACTTCGGGCCTGAGCTGCTGGATCAAAACGGCCTGCCGAAAACGAAGTTCAACACCACCGTGGCTCGCCGTAATCCCAGATCCGTCATCGGTTACTATGAACCGGGGCACTATTGCCTGGTGCTGGTGGACGGCCGTCAGGGCCGGTATTCCGTGGGTCTCACCATGCAGGAGCTGAGCCACCTCATGTATACCCTCGGCTGCGTTCGCGCCTACAATCTGGACGGCGGCGCCACCGCCCATATGTCCTGGATCGACCAGGTCATCAACTCCCCCAGCAGCGACCGGAAGGTGAACGACGTGATCTGCGTATGCTTCCCAGACGCCGCATGAACGATTGCGCTGTGGCCCCATCCCGTGATATAATGATCTATAGAGTATAAGTATATTCGGAGGCATATCCATGGAGCTTGCCATATTGATCTTATCCGCCCTTGCGCTGGTCGCCCTGGTGGTCCTCGTCTTTCTGGTGCTGCAGCAGCGCTCTGCTGATCGATACGAGGACATCCTGGACAAGCTGTCCGACCAGCGGCGAGAGCTGAACGATGCGGTCCACTCCGCCCTCAACGGCTTCGGCCAGCTCATGGACAACGGCCAGCGGAGCTTTGCCAGCCAGCAGAACGACAATCAGCGAGGCTTCCAGCAGAGCGTGGAACTGCGGCTGGACGCCTTTGAAAAGGCCAATCTGGAGCGGCTCAGTTCCTTTGAGAAGACCAACGGGGAAAAGCTGGACGATATTCGCTCCACCATGGAAAAACGCCTCGCCGCCCTTCAGGAGGACAACAGCAAGCGGCTCAGCGAGATGCAGCAGGTAGTGGACGAAAAGCTACAGTCCACCCTGGAGAACCGGATCAGCAAGAGCTTCGAGATGGTCAGCAAGCAGCTGGAAGCCGTCTACAAAGGCCTTGGGGAGATGCAGCAGGTGGCGGCCGGGGTCACGGACCTGAAAAAGGTCCTGTCTAACGTGAAGACGCGGGGCATCCTCGGGGAGATCCAGCTGGGCGCCATTCTGGAGGAGATCCTCTCCCCCGAGCAGTACGACACCAACGTGGCCACCCGGCCCGGCAGCGCTGACCGGGTAGAATTCGCCGTGAAGCTCCCCGGCAATGATGACGGGCCCGTATACCTGCCCATCGACGCCAAATTCCCCGGCGACACCTACGCCGCCCTTATGGACGCCTACGACGCCGGGGACCCCAACGCCATCGCTGCCGCCGCCGCGGTTCTGACCACGCGTCTCAAACAGGAGGCCAAGGATGTGTCCACCAAGTATATCGCGCCTCCCGCCACCACGGACTTCGCCATCATCTTCCTGCCTTTCGAGGGTCTGTACGCTGAAGCCGTGAACCGGGGCATGGTGGAGGAGCTGCAGAAGCGGTACAAGGTGAATCTGGCAGGGCCATCCACCATGGCCGCTCTGCTGAACAGCCTCCAGATGGGCTTCCGCACCCTGGCCATCGAAAAGCGGTCCAGCGAAGTCTGGGAGATCCTGCGCTCTGTCCGCGCCGAATTCGACAAGTTCGGAGATGTGCTGGAAGCCTCCCAGCGGCATCTGCAGCAGGTGTCCGGAGATCTGGACCAGCTGGTTGGGGTGCGGACCAGGCAGATACAGAGCAAGCTCAAAAACGTGGAAAAACTGGAGGACGGCCAGTGAGCCGTCCCCCTTTTCTTCATGCCCAGGGCATCTTCAATGTGAAACTTTCACTTTTCTCGTCCATCTCATATCGTTTTTCCCTGTTGGCCGGATCATCCAGCCAGTCGTAATCATCTCGATACGGCGAATAGTTGATGCAGCGGATCTCGTGGTTCTCCTCATTAAATTGCATGAGTCGCAGGTATCCCCCGCCGCCCATATCTCCCGCGGCCTGATAGTTCATCATGATCTCATAGACCGTCCGTTCCTTCGCCCCGTCCCCGTCGTCGTCGAAGGCGTCCTCCAGGGTGTAGAGGCCGTACCGGTGGCCGCACAGGACCATATAGACGTTGGGACACTTAGCCACCACCTGCTCCCTGAGCTTCTTTCCATCGTCGGACAGAGTCCCTTCCGTGGTGATGAAGTCATGGAGACATAGGATACCGATGCGGTCCGGATGCTTTTGAAAGCTCTTTACAATGAACTGGATGGCCTTTCCGTTGGGCTCGTAGCTCATGTATACGAAGATATAGTCTCGGCCACAGATGGTGACCAGATCGTAGTGGCCCCGGTTGTTCTCGAAGCTTTCGCCGTAGCAAGTCTGCTGGTTATAGTGCTTCTCACCGAAGTATTTCCAATAGTTCTTGTACCCGCCGCCGGATTCTGCCATATCGTGGTTCCCCGCCAGGACGCCGTTTGGTATATCGCCCAGTAGGTCCATGGCCGCCCGGGCCACCTTCCAATTCTCCAGGCTTTTGTTCACGTGAACAAGATCACCGGTGTGTACCACGTATACGAGATGTATCTCCTCCGCCTTGTCCCGCAGAAATCCGGTCATGACGGGATAGATATCGGGCACGTTCTCCTTGGCCTGGTGGTTTGCGTAGTGCTGGGTATCGGACATCCAGGCAACGGTCTCAATCCCCTCGGCCGCCGCGTATCGGGCCGTAGGTCCGGGAATCTCCGAGGGCAAAGGAATCTCCGTGGGCTCCGGCGTAGGTTCCTCCGTGGATGCGGGAACGAATATGTTTTCATTGGATGGATAGGGTTCAGGCGTTTCGGTGGGCGGTGGGGACGGCGCGGGGGTGATGACGGCGACCTCCACCTTGACCCTCTCCGTGGGGTCGGGCGACGGAGCCGCTGGCTGGGGTGCCCCCTTGCAGCCCACGACGAGCAGCAGGATCAGTATGCAGATGAAGAGTGTTTTTTTCATGGCTCTATGATAGCACAGCACCCTGGGTTTTCCAATCTTTGTTCACGAGATGTTAACAGAGAAAATGCGTTTGTGTTGCAGTTTGCACAAACTCCTGCCCCATTTGCCCTCTATACTGGAGCCATCCCGAGAGGAAAGGAGGAATGCTCACCGCATATACACGGTCATGCATATGTTGTTCGGGCTCCTGCCTTGCCCCCGGTACGTATACTGCCGGAAAACAGGCAGCCTACCAGTACCCCGCCAGACTCCCAGCCCAACGGAGCAGCAGGCGGCCATCATAATGAACGCGCCGGTTCCCCCTCCTTGCTTTCCGGCGCGTTCTTTGGTATTCTGTAGATATGAAGCTATACCTTCTCTCCTGTGATACCATCGATCGATATGCGGACCGTGTCCTGCCTCGGCTGCCGGAGCAGCGGTGGCTTTCCTATGCTCGATCCCGTTCCGATCTCGATCTGGGCGCAGGGCTGCTGCTGTCCATGTTATTAGATGTCAGGACCGATGAGGATATTGTTTTTGGCAAACACGGAAAGCCATTTCTATCTGTCGGAAAGCCTGAGTTCAGCCTGTCCCACAGTGGACGACATGTGCTTTTAGGCGTCAGCGACAGCCCCATCGGAGTGGACATGGAACACAGGAACAGACCGGTGAAGCAGACTGTGATCGACAGGATTTGCCTGCCCCAGGAAAAGGGGCAGGACCCACTGTGGGTCTTCACCCGTAAGGAGTGCGCCATGAAGCTGACGGGTCTTGGGTTCAGCCTGCCGCTGTCTGAGATCGATACGACCAGGGATTTTCATTGGGAAAACGGGATCTATCGATTTTTCACCACGGAGCAGAGTGGATATGTGATCTCCGTTCTCTCCGCTGAGGATGCGCTGTCAGAGATTCAGCTGCTGACCCCGGAGGCGCTGCTGTAGTTTCGTTCGATGAACCGCTTTATCCGCTCAGCGGCTTCCAACAACAGCGATATGTCTTTCGTATACGCCAGACGTATATAGCCCGGGCAGCAAAAGGCGCTGCCGGGGGTCAGGGCCACGCCCTGCTGATCGAGGAGCTTTCGGCAGAAGGACACGTCGTCATCCCATTTTGCAACGCTCAGCCACAGATAGAACGCACCGGCGTTCTTTTTTACGGTCAGACCTTCGATGGAGGAAAGAGCCTGGCAGAGGCTGTCCCGCCTTTGGTGGAATATTTCTATATAATCGCCGTCCGTCTGCAATACCGCCAAAGCCGCCTGCTCGGACAAAGAGCAGGGACAGCCCACGGCGTGGCTAAGATACGCCCCCATAGCCCTGGCCATCGGCGCAGGCGCTACACAGTACCCCAGCCGCAGACCCGCCATGGCGTATGTCTTTGACGCACTGTTCACCAGGATCAACCGGTCCCGCAGATCGGGAAAGTCGTACAGGCTGACGAGTTCCCCTTCATATACGAAGGAGCTGTAGACCTCGTCTGCGATCAGGTATAGATCGTGTTTTCGGCATACTCGGCCGATCTCTTCCAGGTCATCTAGACTAAAGACTGCCCCCGTTGGGTTCACCGGGTTGTTCAAAATGATCGCTTTAGTACGGTCCGTGACATGCTGCTCGAGAGATTCCCCAGAAACGATGAAATCATGCTCAGGGTCACCCAGGACGATGATAGGCTCCGCCCCCGCCAAGCACACCATCTCGGGGTAGCTTGTGTAGCAAGGAGCGGGCAGCAGCACCTCATCCCCCGGTCCGCATAGACAGGCCACAGCTGCGTTCAGGAGAGGCTTGGCTCCGGCGGAGATCAGCACCTCTCCCTCTGTCCAGCCCATGTGGGCACGGATCGCCGCCTTCACTTCCGGGGAGCCGACAGCGGGCACGTAACCCGTCCTGTCCGCCGCCAAGGCCTTTAGGATGGCTTCCTTTCCGGCCTGTGGCATAGGCAGATCCACCTGGCCCGCCGTCAGGTTGATGATATCCTTTCCTGCGGCGGCAATGGCCCGAGCCTGGGCGTCCAGTGCCATGGTCACGGATGGCTGTATCTGTCGAAACAAAGACTTCATGTTTTATTCTCCCATCGATCGATCAGCACGTTGGCAGTCACGTCCCCGGCAACGTTCAGCGAGGTATAAGCCATATCCAGTATGCGGTAGATACCGGCGTACATGCCCAGGAATAGAGATACGTCCTCCATCCCCATCATGGCAAGGTATGTGGCTCCCAGGACGATGCCCCCACCAGGGATACCAGGAGCGGCCATATTGAGGAACATAGAAAACAGCAGCATCATAAGCATCATGGTCAGCGTCACCGTCCGTCCCGTCATCTGCATGACGAACAGGCCCAGGAGGCTGAAGGACACCGCGCCGCCACACATGTGGACAGTACAGCCCAGGGGCGCCACGATACCGGTGATCCGCTCACTGGTGCAGAATTCCCCCCGGCAGGTCCGCATGGTCTCGGGCAGGGTGGCTGCCGAAGAGCAGGTGGAGAGAGCTGTGAGGAATACCCGCCCGGTCCTACGGAAGTATTCCCTTGGGGTCACTTTGCAGAATACCCACAGAGGCAGGATCATGATCGTGGCCAGGACCAGCAAACAACCGCCGTAAGCCCAGGCGATATAGACGCCGGAGGATCGAAGCGCATCCATGCCGAAACTGCCGGTAAACCTGGCCATGAGGGAGAACACGCCGAGGGGCGTCAGCACCATAAACCAGGAAAGGAGCTTCATACAGATACGCTCCGCCGCCGCTGTACACTTCTCCAGCGCATAGGATCTAAGCATACTGACGAACAAACCGGCGGCAAAAGCTATTATGATCGAAGGAAAATAGAGAGAGTTGATGCTGCCCAGCGAAAAAGCGCTATGGAATATACCAGCCAGAGAGACGGTCGCCCTCTCCCCCGCCCAGGCGTTCTCCGCCATCAGGGCAAAGCCTGTGCCCGGCGAAAAGATGGAATATGGTATAACACAGAGAAGGAATGAGCAGGAAAACATGAGCACGAACACGATCAGCGCCCGCAGCAGGATCCATGCCGCGTTGCGTCCGCCACGCAAAGCCGCATGGAACACGGAAAGGATCAGGGCCGGTAAAGCAAGATACTTTAGGGCGGAGACGTAGGCGGGGCCGNNGTATCAGGCCCAGCGCGGCCCCGCCGACAAAGCAGAGCAGCGTTGCCCATGACACAATCCGATCCCTGACCTTCATTCCTTCGACCCCCGAGGAAATAATTATTCTTTATTGTACTCCCGGATCCGCCTCGGTTCAAGTCAAATATACTTTTTCAACCGTTCCAAAGCCCCTTTTTCCAGGCGGGACACCTGAGCCTGGGAGATGCCTATCTCCCGGCTCACCTCCATTTGAGTCTTCATTTGAAAGTATCGGAGCTTCACTATCCGCTGTTCCCGCTCATTCAGGTGTTCGATACCTTTTTCAAGGGCGATGCTGTCCAGCCACTTCCCTTCCCCCGAGGATTCATCCCGTATCTGATCGATGACGTAAAGAGCGTCCCCGTCCTCATGGAACACGGGCTCGAATAGTGACACAGGATCCACCACAGCGTCCAATGCATATACCACCTCTGCTTCTGATAATTCCAGTTCCTTCGCTATCTCAGCGACCGTAGGTTCACGGTTCAGTTCGTCCGTCAGCCGCTTCTTCACCTGCATGGCCTTTCCGGCCATGTCCCGCAGGGAGCGCGACACCCTGAGGGCCGTATAGTCCCGCAGAAACCGTCGTATCTCCCCGATAATCATGGGTACCGCATAGGTGGAGAATCGCACGTTTTGCGTAATGTCGAAGTTATCTATGGCCTTCATCAGGCCGATACAGCCAACCTGAAAGAGATCGTCCGCCTGGTCCGAGCGGTTGGAAAACCGCTGGATCACGGACAGCACCAGCCTCAGATTTCCCGTCACCAGCTTCTCCCGGGCCTCCTTGCTCCCCTTCCTGGCCTGTTCCAACAGTCTTCGCATCTCCCCCTGCCCCAGCGTTGGCAGCGTAGACGTATCCACGCCGCAGATCACCACCTTGTTCAATCCAGTTTCCTTTCTTCCCCCCTCCCAGTCAGGATGACCTAAAGTGGCCCTTCTCAATCATGGAGTTGCAAGAAGAACGGGACCTGTGCTATACTCTCTGTCGATGACTCAGAAACAAAGGGAAAAGCGTCGAAAGCGCATCATATTGGAGACCATACGGACGGCCATTTCAACCCTCCTGCTGCTGGGGGTGTGCCTCCTTACCTTCGCCTGGTTCCACCATGGGCGGCCGAAGCAGCATATAAGCGCCGGCCTCGCCACCGTGACGCCTACGCCGGCAGCCGTAGCTCAGGCTTTGGATAGGGAAGCCCTGTCCTCCCCCGCCGCGTCAGACGCGCCTCAGGTGACGCCGGAGCCTACGCCCGTCTTCGTCCCCTGGAACGAGAAGTACGCCGATAAGTTCACCGCTGAGATCGCCTCCGGTGAGGATGGGTACTCGAGCCCTGACCTGTCCGTCCGCATCACCAAGGTCCAGTACGGCAAAGCGAAGACCGCCGTGTACTACCTGGCCGATATCTACCTCACGGACATCTGCCAGTTCCAGACCGTTCTGGCCACGGACACCTTTGGAAAGGGCCTAAGGGAGAGCGTCAAGAGCATGGGACAGCGCAGCGGCGCCGTTCTGGCCATCACCGGCGACACCTACGGCAATCAGGATACCGGCATCGTCATCCGCAACGGCATCGTCCACCGACAGGAGAAGAGCACCTTCGACGTGTGCGTTCTGTACTACGACGGCATCATGCGCACCTTCTCCCCGGAGGCCTTCTCCCTGGAGCAGGCCATCGCCGACGGGGCCTATCAGGCCTGGACCTTCGGACCGCTGCTTTTGGATGACAAAGGTCAACCCATCCCCGATGAAAAACTGAACACCAGCAAAAACATCCGCCGGGCCAATCCCCGGGCCGGCATCGGCTACTATGAGCCGGGCCACTACTGCTTCGTGGTGGTGGACGGGCGTACGGACGACGCCTCGGGACTCACTCTGGAGCAGTTCTCCCAGCTGTTCGCGGACCTTGGCTGCAAGACCGCCTACAATCTGGACGGCGGACGCTCTGCGGAAATGTTCTACAACGGAAAGATCCTCAACGATCCCTACAAGGGCGGCCGCTCCGTCAGCGACTGTCTGATCATTCGAGAGCGCTATTGAAAGGAATCCCTATGCGACTGTTGATAAAAACGATGCAGGCCCTGCTCATCGTGCTGGCCCTGATGATGATGATCTTCCTGGTTCTGGACGGCTTCAACCCCACCATGAATTTCCTCCGCAACGGCATCACCAAGGGCCTGCTGTGGGTCTTTTCCCTGCTGGCCCTGGGGGACGGGCTCCTGGTCATGGCATCCATCATCACCGGCCGCTTCCGCACGGGCAAAAAGAAGCATAAGCACAGCGCCCACAGTGCAAGATAGCCCCATGGCCTCCCTTCTCTTTTCCATCCTCATGGGCGCCCTCATCGGCTATGGGACAAACACCCTGGCCGTGGAGATGCTGTTTCGCCCCTTTACGCCCAAGCATATCGGCAAATGGCGGCTGCCCTTCACCCCCGGCCTCATCCCCAAGGAGCAGGGGCGCATCGCGGAGAGCCTCGGTGAGCTGATCGAAAAGGAGCTGTTCTCCCCCGAGGTCGTCACGGAGGCGCTGAACGGCCCGGAAGCCAAGGCCGCCATCGCCAGTTGGCTCGACACGGTTCTTGCCACCGCCGCCGCGTCCGATAGAGCGCCCCGGGAGCTGCTCATCGAGACCTTCGGTGCGGAGGAATACGTGCAAAAGCGGGAGGACCTGTCCGAGCTTCTCTGCGCCTTCTTCGTGAAGAAAGCCACCCAGGCGAAGCTGGGCGAATCCTTTGCCCGCCAGCTCTCCCACCGTGCCGACGAATGGATCCCCTTCCTGCCCAGCGGCAAGCTGGAGGACGTGTACGTGAACACCCTGGGCAAGCTCATCGACCGGGAGCTGGCAAAGAGCCTGCCGGAGATCGTGGAGACATATGTATATCGGGAGGCCGGCTCCTTCCTGGGTACGCCCCTTTCCGTGACTATGAAGAAGCATGAGCAGGAGCTGCCCAGGCTGAAGGATAGCCTGCTGGGGCTGATCCACACCGCCATCCTGGGGGCTCTGCCTCAGCTTTTGGGCTCCGGTGAGATACGAAAGCTGGTGGTCAACCGGATCAATTCCCTGGAGCCTAGGGAGCTCAACGCGCTTCTGAAGGGGCTCATGAAAAAGGAGCTCCATGCCATCGAATGGCTGGGCGCACTCCTGGGCGGTATCCTGGGCGCCGTGACCTATTTTGCGGGAAAGGTGTTTTGATGGATATCTCTTTCATCTCCGGCAATGAAAAGTTCAATTATCGGGTGTGCGCGCTTTTCCTCGACCATGGGCGGATCCTCGCTATGCACGACGAACGCTCCCCTTACTGCTATCTGCCCGGCGGTCGGGTAAAGATGGGAGAAACGGCGGAGCAGGCCGTTCTGCGGGAGGTACGAGAAGAGCTGGAGATCACACCCATCATCGTTCGGCCCCTATGGCTCACTCAGGCCTTCTTCACTGAAGACGTAGACCATCTCCGCTACCATGAGCTCTGCATATACTTCCTCGTGGATATCTCCCATACCGACCTGCTCCAGAAGGGCGAACGGTTCACGCTCCATGAGCGCCATCACACCCACGTTTTTGAATGGCTCCTCTTTGAGCGCCTCTCCCGCGAATACTTTTACCCCATCTTCCTGAAAACCGCCATCTTCGATCTCCCCGACCACCTCACCCTCCGCACGAAATACGAGTAAATCAAAAGCCCTTCGCCGAAAAAGCGAAGGGCTGTATCATGTTCGAGACTTTATGCTATGCTGGTCACATGCTTGAATAGCACCGCCGTGGTCAGGGCCCCTACGCCGCCCTTCAGGGGGCAGAGGTTTTCCACGATGGGGGCCACCTGATCCTCCACAGCGTCGCCGCCTACGTTGATTATAGTCTGGCCAGGGCGGACTGAGTCCGCGGTCACAAGACCCTCCCGGCCCGTGGCACAGACGAGGATATCCGCCTGGCGGCATAGGGCGGGCAGGTCTTCCGTCTTGCTGTGGCAGATGGTCACGGTGGCGTTTCGATCCAACAGGAGCATGGCGAGGGGCCGACCCACCGTCAGGGACCTTCCCAGTATCACCACGTGTTTACCCGCAGCGGACACGCCGTAATAGTCCAGCAACCGCACGCAAGCCTCCGCCGTGCAGGGCGTGTTGCGGGAATAGTTCTGGAGGCCGCCCCGATAGAGGACGGAAAAGCTGTCCGGGCCTATGCCGTCCACATCTAATTCAGCGGGTATGGGAATGGGCGTCTTCGGCTTGCTGAGGACGATCATGCCACCCAGCTTCTCCTTTGGCAGCTCCGTCCCCTGATCGAAGGGCCGAGCGTACACCGGAATGCCGTGGGCCGCGCCAGCCCGCTGGATGCTCCTCAAATACCAGTTTGCAGGGGTGTCATCCGGGTCATAGAGAGCGAACAGGCCAGGGACCATGTCAACGGTCCTGAGCTGTTCGTCGATCTGTTCATATAGAAGCTCCGCAGGCTCTTTTCCCGTAAGCAGCATCAGGCGTCCTCCAGGAGGCAGACCTCCTTGAAGTAGGGCAGGCCCTCGATCATGCGGCAGAAGTCATGCCACTCGGTGAGCTTGTGATCCTTCCGGGACCAATACATGTGGAGCAGCACCTCGTAGTTGAGCTGCACCGTAGCCCGCATGCAGTAACCCTCGGGCAGCAGTTCTATGAGAGCCCGCCAATACTTCTTTTCCTTGGTGGCGTTGAAGTCCAACCGCAGCTGCTCGCAGGCGGCGATGACGGCGTTTAGAGCCTCCTGTGCGTAGGGCACCTCGTCGATACCGTCATGGGCAAAGTCCACCGTGGTGAAGGTCTTGGAATGGATCTTGTGCATCTTGGAGCAGGAGTTGCGGACCGTGCCCACCTTGTAGGTGTCGAACTCGAACCACCAGGGCTGCATGGCCGTGATGTCCATGGTCACGTTGATCATGCGGAGGTACTTGCGGTGATCGCTCCCTGCCTTGCGGAGGCGCTTCATCAGGTCCAGATCGTTGGGACCGATCTGTGCCACCTCCTCCCCGTTTTCAAAGGTGATGACGCTGTCGCTCTTCTTCCAGCTGTTCAAGGGGTTGCGCATGCCCCGCAGGGCGGCGGCGAAGCCGGAAACGCAGATGTTCTCGATGGCGATCATGTTTTCCCTCTCCTCTCTACAATTCATTACAGCAGGTTCTTACGCAGCTCCTCCGCCGACAGGGGCGAAAGGAGGCCAAGAGGCACGTCGAAGGCGGTGAAGCAGCCGGAATGTCCGCTCTCATGGAGCCTGTGGCAGGCGCGGCCGAAGGCGGCCATGATGGCGCCGGTGAACATGGGGTTGGAGTCCAGCTCCAGCTTGAATTCCATGAGGGAGGAATACTGGCGCTGGTCCCCCAGCTTGCCGCTGCGGATCACGAAGCCGCCGTGGGGCATGGCGGAATGCTCCGCCGCCATCTCCTCGGCGGAGATGAAATTGACAGTAGTATCGTAGGCGTCAAAATAGTTGGGCATGGTGACGATCTCCTGTGCTACCCGCTGGGGATCGGCCCCCTCCTTCAGCACCACATACACATCCCGGGTGTGCTTCTCCCGAGCTGTGAAACCGCTCTCGCCCTTACGGACGGCGTTGACCGTCTTCTGCACGGGGATGGTGTACTGTCGGGCATCGGCCACGCCCTCGATGCGGCGGACGGCGTCGGAATGGCCCTGGCTGACGCCTGGGCCCCAGAAGGTATCCCCCGCTCCCTCCGGCAGGATGGCGGTGCCCAGCAGCCGCATCATGGAGAAGAGGCCAGGATCCCAGCCGGTGCTGATGACGGCGGCGTTGTTTCCTGCCTTGGCTGCGGCGTCGACGTTGGTGAAATGCTCCGGCACCCGGGCGTGGGTGTCAAAGGAGTCCACCACGCAGTATTTCTTTGCTAAATCCGGGGTCTGTACAGGCAGATCCGTGGCGCTGCCGCCGCACAGAAGCAGCACGTCCAGTTCAATGCCCTTTTCCTCCAAGAGGGAAATGGGATACACCGGGGTCTCCGCCCGAAGCGGATGTACCGTTTCAGGTGCACGGCGGGTGAAGATGCCCGCCAGAACCATATCTTCGCTCTGTAGGACGGCGGATTCAGCCCCCCGCCCCACGTTGCCGTAACCAACGATGCCAACTCGGATCATGTCGATAGTCTCCTGTCTTTGATGATGCAAAATAGTATATTATCTTTCCGGTCGAAAGTCAATCACAGACCAGCAGAGCTTCCATATCCGCCGGTAAAGGAGAGAAAAGTTCAACCCGCTTCCCCGACAGCGGATGGAGGAAAACCAGTCGATGGGAGTGAAGCGCGGGCCGGTCGATTTCCTGGCTGCGCTGGCCGTACAGCCAATCCCCGGTGAGAGGATAGCCCAGATAGGCCATATGGACCCGCAGCTGATGGGTACGGCCTGTCCTGGGAATGAGCCGCAGCAGAGTACGACCATGGGCTACAGAGAGGGTCTCGTAAGCAGTGAAGCTCTCCGCCCCGTCCGGGCGGACCGTGTGGCGGTAGGAGGAGCCCTCAGCGAGGCCGATAGGAGCGTCGATGGTGCCCGAAGGGGGCGTCACGATCCCGTCCGTCACAGCCAGATACTCCCGGCAGAAAGCTTCCGTATGCAGCCGCCGCTTCATCGACTCGTGGGCATAGCCGCTTTTCGCGACCAGCATCAGCCCTGTGGTCCCCTTATCGAGACGACTCACAAAGTGGGGATGATCACCCTCTGGCAGGTAGGCCAGCAGACCTTGCTCCAAATTCTTTTCTGCTGGGTCTTTCGTGGGGTGGACAGGTACGTTTTGGGGCTTGTCCAGGACCAGAAAATCCTCGTCCTCATAGACGATAGTCAGGTCCATGGGTATGGGGGCGAGATGCCGAGGCGATTCCCTATCCCCTACGTCCGCGGTGACAAGATCCGCCGCCTGCAGTATATGGGTAGCATACACCCTCTGCCCATTGACGCAGATGCCATTTTCCCGACGTTTCAGCCGGGAGAGAAGCCCATGAGACACCTGCAGGGGGCCAAGCAGTATGGCCTCCACCTTCCTCCCGGCGTCCCTGTCCGTTGCCCGGTAGGTCAGGATGCGCATGCGTCCAAAGCCGCCAGCAGTTCCTCGATCAGCGGCAGCTTCTTCTCCGGCGCCATGAAGGAGGCCCGGACGCTGTTGATGTTGCAGCGAATGATATCCTGCAGTGTGAGGCCCATATATTCGATGCAGCGGTCATACTCCTTGTCGAGGTCGATGTCGGACAGGATCATGTTGTCCGTATTGATGGTGCAGCTGACGCCCATATCGATCAGCTTCTTTAGTGGATGCTCCTCGTAAGATGGCCGGGTGCTGCACTGGATGTTGCTGGTGGGGCACACCTCGAGAGTGACCCCATCCCGTATGGCCCGAGCACAAAGGGCTCTGTCTTCAAAGATATGGTGGCCGTGACCGATGCGCCTGGTGCCGAAGTTCAATGCGTCCAGCACGGTCTCCGGCCCCTGGCTATCCCCCGCGTGGCAGGTGAAGGGCACGCCCAGTTCCCTGGCCAAATCGAACACCGGTGCAAAGCCGGAGAGAGGCGTCAGCCCCTCCGCTCCTGCAAGATCAATAGCCACCACGCCCTCATCCATGGCTCGAGCGGCCTCTCGGACCGTCTGCAGATTCGCCTCCATGTTCAGGCGATAGTCGCCGATGCACATGGCGCACAGGATGACCCCGACGTCGATGGAGGGGTAATCAGCTATGGCCCGCTTCACGCCGGTCAGTACCGCCTCCACCGCGTCCCGCTGTTTTAGCTCCTGTCTGAGATGGAGCTGCGGTGCGAAGCGGATCTCTGCGTACCGAAGGCCCTGGCTGGCCAGGAGACACACCAGCTCATAGGCCGTGCGCTCCAGCGCCGCCCGATCCTGGAGGATCTGCAGGGGCATCTCGAAACGCTTCAAATACTCGTTGACGCTGCGGCAGTCCGCCGTCACCACGATAAAATGGCGAAACTCCTCCAACGTGTCCGCCGGAAGGGCGATGCCCCGCTCCGCAGCCATCTCCCAGGCGCTTTCGGGGAGCATGGACCCGTCGAGATGCAGATGAAGATCCACCTTGGGAAAAACGTATTTGCTCATAAATCGCTCATGACCTTTCATTTTTGGATATTGTATCATATTCCTCATCGTCACGCCATGGCTTTTTCTTTCCTTGACAGAAAAACAGGATCGGGTATAGTATTAGGTCGAAAGATGATGCTTTCTCCATACTTTTCAAGGAAAGGACGAACCATATGCATTGCATCCATTGCGGCGCTGAGCTTCCTGAAAGCGCCAAATTCTGCACCGCCTGCGGCCAGCGTGTCGAAGTTGCTCCCGCAGCACCCGTCGAGGCTCCCGCTGCGGAGGAGCCTGTAGCTGCCGAACCGGCGACGGAGACCACTCAGGAGAATGTGGAGGGCTACACCGCCCCCGTCAACGCTTCCGAGGGGTACAAGGCCGCCCAGGCCCAGCTGCCTCCCTCCTATTCTAATCCCAACTACACCGCCCAGCCCAAGGTGAACTACACTGTGCCCGCTTCCTCCGCCAGCAACGGTCTTGCCATCTCGGGTTTCATCTGCTCGCTGATCTTCTTCCCCATCGGCCTCGGCGTCCTCACCGCCATCGCCGGTCTGGTCCTCAGCATCTTCGGTCTCAGCAGCGCCAAGAAGCTGCCCGGAAACAAAGGCCACGGCCTGGCTCTTGCGGGCGTCATCATCAGCGGAATCCGCATCGTCCTGATCCTCATCGGCATCGTGGCGCTTCTCGCTCTGATGGTCCGGGGCGTAGGCCACGTGGGCCACGAGATCATCTCCAACTGGTCTGACTACGTTCCCTACAGCTACTAAGAGCGCCGGATAGCAAAAAGCCCCTCATGGGGCTTTTTTGCCGTCTGCGATCTTTTGTTCGGTGTCCCGTCGCATCTGTTCCCGAAGGGCCAGCAGATAGGGTTCGCAGGTCGCCTGCTGGAAGCCGTAGTCAAGGTTCAGCTCATACTCCCGGGGGATCCAGGTGGATAGCGGTGCCTCGTTGTGCTGCAGCACCGCTTCCATTTTGTCGAGAGCCTTATAGATCTTTGCTTCCCGGGTCTCCAGCGCCTCCATCTCGGCGTAGCGGTCGTGCATCCGTGTGCGGTAGGGTTCCGGCAGGGAGCCTACCCACTGGCTGAGCAGCTGCTCCTCCACCTGCTCATCCGCATTGGTCTTCAAAAACGCGGGGATATCCCCGGTGAAACACTCCCCCAGGTCATGGATGAGACACATCTCCATGACCTTGTTCATGTCCGCATCAGGAAACTCATCCTGTAAAAAGTAGGCCATGAGGGTGATGCGCCAGCTGTGTTCCGCCACGCTCTCCCGTCGACCCCCGGAGGAATAGCTGTGTCGCACGGCGTCCTTCAGCCGTTCAGTCACATGCATCACGTCCAGGAACTGCTGTATCTCCATAGCCGATCTCCTTACATCTGATCCAGGAACGCTGCGCCGATAGTCCCCGCGTCGTTCCCCAGGGTGGCCCGAAGGATGGGCGGCACGCCGATCACGTCCGAAGCGAACACGTATCTGGGCAGCAGGGCGTTCAGCTTGTCCATCAGATATTCACGCTGATTGGATAGCCCTCCGCCGATAAGCACCACGTCCGGACGGAAGGTTATGACCAAGGAGCCGATGCCGTTGGCGAGGTATCGGCAATAGTTTTCCACCACGGAAATGGCGGCCTTGTCCCCCATCTTGGAGCACTCAAAGGCCGTGCGACCGTCCACCAGCCCCGCTTCCCTGGCGTATTCATGCATAGCGGAATGCATGTCCAGCTCCATGGCTCGCCGGGTCTGCTTCACCAGGGCGGTGACGGAGCAGTAGGCTTCAAGGCATCCGCTGAGACCGCAGGCGCATGGGGCTCCGTTCATCTGCAGCACCATATGGCCCAGCTCCGCCCCCAGGCCTTTTCCGCCCACGAACAGCCGACCGTCGGTCACGATGCCGCCGCCCACGCCGGTGCCTAGCGTCAACATGACCACGTTCACGCAGCCCTTGGCGGCGCCGGCCAGAGTCTCGCCCGCCACAGCACAGTTAGCGTCGTTCCCCGCATATACGGGCACGGGCAGGAGCTTTTGGATGGTCTCCAGGAAAGGCACGTTCCGCCAACTCAAATTGGGCGCCAGCACCACCACGCCGGTCCTGGGGTTCAGCAGCCCCGGGATGCCTATGCCTACGGAGGCGCATTCTTTCACGGTCACTCCGGCCTCCTGAGCCGCCAGCTCGGCAGCATGGGCGATCTTAGCCACCATGTCCTCAAATCCGTCGGCGCCGCCTGTGGGCACGCTGACCTTGTTCAGGATGGTGTAGGACTCATCCACCACACCGGCTTTAATAAACGTTCCGCCTACATCTACACCTATGTGCAGCATCTTGTTTCCTCCTTCATTCGTTCCAGTCTTCCAAAGCTTCGATCACGTTGGTGGCTCGAAGCATGCGTTCTTTCAAAAGGTCAAAAGCCCTCTCCGCAGAGGTCCCCAGCAGATAGCTGCCCAAACATGCAGCGTCATAGGGCTCCACGCCCTGTGCAAGCAGTCCCGTGATGATCCCGGTCAACACGTCCCCGCTGCCGCCCTTGCCGAGTCCAGCGTTACCTTCCGCTACGAAGCGGGTCCGGCGTCCGTCGGAGACCACCGTAGCCGCACACTTCAGAAGCACCGTGCAGCACCACTGCCGCGCATACTTTTGGGCAGCCGAGATAGGGTCGTCCAGTACCGTTCCCACAGACAGCCCCGTGAGGCGACTCATCTCCCCCGGATGAGGGGTCAGGATCACCTGGTCATGGAGGAGGGGATATAGCTCCGAGTGCCGGGACAGGCAGTTCAAACCGTCCGCATCCAGCACCAGGGGGAGCTTCGACCGAAGTGCCGCTTCGATCAGGGATGATACATCCCCATCCCCTACACCGCAGCCGATGCCCAGGGCTTTCATTCCCTTCATGGCACCTATGGCAGATTGGCAGGTATCCTCGTTCCAGTCCGAGCCTACAGAAACGCCGATGGCCTCCGGCAGCCGCCAGAGAGCCGTCCGTACCGCATCGGGACAGGCCACGAACAAGATGCCGCACCCCGCCGCCAGGCAGGCCCTGGCGCACAGCAGGCCCGCGCCCACATATTTGGGCGAACCCACGCACAGCAGTGCCTTGCCGGAATCCCCCTTGTGAGCCGTCCGCTTCCGGGGGAGCAGCAGTCGTCGGGCGTCTGTTTCTTCAAAGCGAAACAGTCCCTCCCCCGTCTCCATCTCTCCGCCCACAGGCAGGATCTCACCGCCGTGATCAAGGCCGTCATGGAGGAAGAGGCCAGGCAAATAGGCAAATGGCGTTACGGTTATCCTTGCTGTCACGGCAGCTCCCCCGGCTCTTCCCGTATCGGGGGCCACGCCAACGGGAATGGCCACGCTGAGAACTGGACAACCGGACGCCGTGACAGCCGCGAGCCATGCTTCACGCTTTTCACTGACCTCAGTCGCAAACAGCATGTCGACGATCAAAGCGTTTGTCATGTCGAGCTTGCTGTCCTTCGACAAACAGACCAACTCTGCCCCAAGGAGCCTGGATACACAAGTGCCGATCTTTTGCAAGGGTCCGCCGCATAGGATGACCGCCCGATCCAGCCCCAAGCGCTCCATAAGCTCTTTTGCCGATGCCGCCACCGCAGCCGCCGCTTCCCGCGCCTCCTCGTCGGAAAGGCCCAGCAGCACAGCCTCATATTCCTTTGCGACCAATATCCGTCTCAAAGCTCCTCCTCCGCTGCCTGCCGTATGGCAGAAAAGCTTGCTTCCATGGTGAATCCACGGCTGGTGAGACGGCGCAGCACTCGCTCCCTACGCGTCGGCTCTTCAAGAGCGGCCATCTGTCGCCAGTACTTCCGGGCCACCTCCAAGGCGTTGGATGTTTCCGTTTCAGAAGGGAGCTCATTCAGGGCTTCTTCGATCAGTTCCTCCGGCACCCGGTGTGTCCTGAGGTCCATATACAGTTTCTGCCGACTAACGGGCTTGGTAGCGAGGCGGGACCGCACGAACTCCCGAGCATACATCTCGTCGTTCAGAAGGTTCAGCTCCTTTAATCGTTCCACGGTGGCGAGGATATCTCCCTCCCCATATTGCAGATCGTCCAGCTTGTCCTCCACCTCCCGCACGGTGCGCATGCGTCCGGTGAGGTAGTCGAGGGCCGCGTCCATGGGGCTCCTGTCGGCGGGTTTAGAATGGTCGTTCTTCCGTTTCATGGCAACAGCATACCATAAAACCATGGACTTGGATAGACAAACGTCATAAATTTGTAACTTTGTTGTAAAGCATCGTCAAAAGGTATGGCAATCGGTCTAAAAACCGATAGAATGGAGTCGATGTGATAAGGAGGGCTCTTTATGAGCATTTTTAGTGGGAATAAGAAATATTTGGCTATCGGAGCCTGCGCCGGGGTCCTGGTTTTGGCTGGCGGTCTTTGTGCCATTCTGCTAAGCGGGAATGAGACCGCCCTGACGCAGTCAGCTCCCCAGGACAGCACCGCCGCTCCCGCCGCCACCAGCGCCGCTGTGGGCAAAAACATCGTGGTGGGTACCCCTGAGGTGGATATGGTAGCCGAACAACAGAAGCGTGAGGTGGAGGCCATCGTCAACCGCACCGACATGCTGCCCGGTACCATCATCTATGGCGTCGATGTCAGCCATATGACACTGGAAAAAGCAAAGGCCGCCGTGGAAGACGCTTTGGCCAACAAGCCGCTGACCGTCAACCTTCTCCTTACTGACGGCACCAGCGTTTATCCCGCCTCCGGCGAGGGCATCGATACGCTGACCACGACCGCCGCCACAGCGGAGGAAGAGGAGGACGACGACGCCATCGATCCCGAGCTGAGGGCTGCCGAAGCGGCTGCCGCAGCGGTAACGGAGGAAGAGGACGACGATCCCACGGACGCCGCCCCCGATCTGCCGGTAGGCATCCGGCTCGTCCTCGATGTAGAAGGCGCCGTGAGACAGGCTAACTCTCTCCTGCGGGACGCGTCCGCCCCCTATGAGGAGATCATGGCGAAGGCCAAGGAGATAGCCGCGGGCAAGGAGATCGCTCCTACCCCCACCTATGACGATGGATCCGTGACTCAGTTCGTCTCCTATCTGGCTGCTCAGATAGATACCCCCGCCGTCAACGCCACCATCGGCCTCACCGACAACGTCATCACCTATACAGATGAGGTCAAAGGCCATGGCGTAGATCAGACCGCCCTGACGGAGACCATTCTGAACACCGATCCCCTGTCTGGCAAGACCATCGACATTCCCATGCACGATCTGGAGGCGTCCGTCACCCGAGAAATGCTGGAAGGCAAGTACATCCGCCGCGGGCAGTACACCACCAGCTTTTCCAGCAGCACCTCCAACCGTAAGTACAACATCCGCTATGGCGCGGAGAAGATCAACGGTACCATTCTGAAGCCCGGCGAGGTGTTTTCCACCAACGAGACCTTGGGCAAGCGCACCCGGGCCAACGGCTGGAAGATGGCCGGAGCCTATGAGGGCGGCGAGGTGGTCCAACAGGCCGGCGGCGGCGTTTGCCAGCTGTCCTCCACCCTCTATAATGCGGTGCTCTATGCCGACCTTGAAGTGGTCAAGCGGCAGAACCACAGTATGACGGTGGCTTACATCGATCCTGGTCGGGACGCGACCATCAACTCCGTAGGCAACATCATCGACTTCCAGTTCAGGAACAATACGTCCAGCGACGTCATCATCGTGGCCTACACCGAGGGGAACAAGAAGCTGCACATGGAGATCTACGGCGTTCCCTATGAAACGGAAGAATACGATGAGATCAAGATCCGCACCAAACGGACCAAGACCACGTCTCCTACCACCATAGAGACCAAGGACAACACAAAGCCTGTATCGTACAAGGTGACCACCTACGACGGCAAGTCAGGTTCCACCTGGCGCACCTATAAGGACTATTACAAAAACGGTACCCGGGTCAAGATCGAAGAACTGGGCCTGTCCACCTATAAGATGTTCCCCAAGAAGGTGACGGTCGGTACCCTACCTGAGGAGACCACGTCCACCGATACCGGCAATTCCGGCTCCGGCAGCGGTACTGGTTCCGGCACCGGTACAGATACCGGGTCCTCCACCGGCACGGCTACCACCGGCGGCGAATCTGGGGGCGGCACCGGCAGCGATACCGGTTCCAGCACCGGCGGCAATACCGGCAGCGATACCGGTTCTGGTAGCTCCGGCGGTGACTCCGGCTCCGGTTCCTCCAGCAGCTCCGGCAGTGATTCCGGTTCCGGCTCTGGCAGCAGCTCCGGCGGTGACTCCGGCTCCGGTTCCTCCAGCAGCACCGGCAGTGATTCCGGTTCCGGCTCTGGCAGCAGCTCCGGCAGCGACTCCGGCTCCGGTTCCTCCAGCAGCTCCGGCAGTGATTCCGGTTCCGGCTCTGGCAGCAGCTCCGGCAGCGACTCCGGCTCCGGTTCAGGCAGCGGTTCCGGTAGTGGTTCGGGCAGTGATTCCGGCTCCGGCAGCGATTCCGGCAGCACCGGTTCCGGCGATTGACACAAATGACATACCAACTCCCCTCTTTCCAGCAAAGAGGGGATTTTTGTCAGTATCCTTGTCGTATTGTGAAAAACCTGCAAACCTCAGGCAAAAACCATCGGATAAGAATTGACACGACCGCCCGTAAAAGCGTATGCTATATGTGTGGTTTTATATATGATTCTCGGCATGATTCTGAAGCGAAAGGAGGTCGCGTGTGATGGATCTGGAAGCCTTGGACAGAGCGTTGAAAGCCAGTTGGCAGACAGTCGCCCAGAACATGAACATGGTGCGTCTGCTGCTCCTGACCCACGAGCCCAGCGAAAGCACCCACACCCTTCTCGCCCGTTCAGAAAAGATGATGCACGAGCTCATGCAGGTAGATGGTCTTACCGCCGACACCTACGCCCTCGGGTATCTTCGTCCCGGCAACGACATGACGGTTTGCCGCGTGGAGGTAAAGCCGGATGCCATGCCCGAGGTCCTTATGCGGCTCACCGCGCTGAACGGGGTCCTGCTGTCCCTCATCGTCAGCCAGCTGACGGCTAAAGCCATATAAACGAACCGATAAACACGATGGAGGTGCCAAATGGCGGCGCTTTGTGTGCGATGCAAAAAAAACCAGGCTGTTCTCTTCGTATCCCGCATGGAAAATGGGGAGATGCGCAGCGAAGGCTATTGCTTGAAGTGCGCCAAGGAGCTGGGCATGAAGCCCATCGACGACGTGCTCAATAACCTTGGTCTCAAGGAGGAGGATCTGGATGCTATCTGCGAGCAGGCCAACGAACTGTTGGGCGGCGAGCTCATGAACGTGGACCAGAACAACGACAACATCGGCGAGACCGGCACAGACAACATCCTGCGTCGGCTATACGGGAACCTGTTCCCCCACGCCATGCAGAAGAACGACGCTCCCAGCAGGGAGCATAACGGTCCCACTGGACCCAACCGGAATCCCCGCAAGAATGAGAAAGGGCCGGAGAAAAAGTATCTCAACGCCTTCTGCATCGACCTGACCGCGAAAGCGAAAGCCGGGCAGCTGGACGGGCTCATCGGCCGGGAGACCGAATTGCAGCGGACCATGCAGATCCTGAACCGGCGCTTGAAGAACAACCCCTGTCTCATCGGCGAACCTGGCGTGGGCAAGACCGCCATCGTGGAGGGGCTGGCCCAGCAGATCGCCCGGGGGAACGCCCCCTACAAGCTCCTCGATAAGGAGATCTGGCAGCTGGACATGACCGCCCTGGTGGCGGGTACCCAATACCGCGGCCAGATGGAGGGCCGCATGAAGGGCCTGCTGGACGAGATCAAGGCCCTGGGGAACATCATTCTCTTCATCGACGAGGTCCACTCCATCGTGGGAGCCGGCGACGCGGAGGGGGGCATGAACGCCGCCAACATCCTGAAGCCCGCCCTTAGCCGGGGCGACATCCAGGTCATCGGCGCCACTACCTTCACGGAGTACCGCAAGCACATCGAGAAGGATTCGGCCCTGGAGCGCCGGTTCCAGCCCGTGACCGTAGAAGAGCCCTCCATCGAGGACTCTATCGCCATCGCGTCCGGCGTCGCTCACTACTATGAGGCCTATCACTCCGTGGTCATCCCTCAAACTATGGCCCGTCAGGCTGTACTTCTGTCTGAGCGGTACATCACGGATCGGTATCTGCCTGACAAGGCTATCGACCTTATCGACGAGGCGGCGGCCGATCTGAACCTTAACAGCCCCGTCTGCCGGGAGATGGAGAGCCTCAACGGTCAGCTCAACGGTCTTAAGGCAGAGGCGGCCCAGCTGCTTCTGGGCGACCTGTCCCCCGAGACCGAGGAGCGCCTCTCCGCCGTGAAGGAGAGCACGGACATGCTGGAAGCAAAGCGCCGCTCCCTCATTGACAATGGGCTGCCGGAGCTCACTGTGGACAACCTTGCCAGGATCATCGAGCTCTGGACCAAGATCCCCGCCGGAAAGATCAAGGAGCAGGAGTTCAGTCGGTTGCTGAACCTGTCCGATCGTCTCAAGGCTCGCATCGTGGGCCAGGACCAGGCGGTGGACGCGGTCTCGGCCGCCATTCG
>LXOW01111799.1_pt1 | contig 52228 bp, 44 predicted proteins | sample 1368591 | NCBI WGS metagenome assembly LXOW01 (sample SAMN04884650, study PRJNA319009) | bovine gut metagenome | isolation source: Cow rumen | host: Bos taurus | place: Italy: Legnaro (PD) | collected 2014-07-09
CAATGGTGACATAAAGCCGAGCAGTACTAATTGCCCGAATCTTTTTCTATAAAAAGTTTCTATAAAGAGTGAAAGAGTGAAGGAATGAAAGAGTGAACGATTTTCGTTAATTCTTTAAACTTTAATTCTTTAATTCTTTACCCGAGCTTGTTGCTCAAGCTCGCGAATGCTTTGCATTCGTCCAATGTGTCAACCCCTTAGTGTTGGGTTGGAGTTAGGGCTGTTTGTTGGATTCGTAAGGCAACTTACTACTTTCAACTTATAAACTTCTCTAAACTCTCAACTCTAAACTCTAAACTATAATTTAGGTGGTTATAGCGCTGAGGTCCCACCCCTTCCCATTCCGAACAGGGTCGTTAAGCTCAGCATCGCCGATGGTACTGCACTGCGTTGTGGGAGAGTAGGTAGCCGCCACTTTGAAGCGCCTTTGAGAATTTCTCAAGGGCGCTTTTCTTGTGCCGTCTCCCTATCTCTCTCCACAACTCCGTGCGTACCGAGGGAACCGATGTGTACTGCACGCGTTGTGCCGGTGAAATAATCGTGCCCTTGTGGCTAAGAAATCGTAAATTTGAAATCAAAAATCATAAATCACCAATAAAATTTGTCTATTTCAATTTTTTTTAGTACTTTTGTCGCCAAAATTACACAACGGCGTCCAGGACGGCCTAGATGATGCCCCTGATGAGAACGAAAAGAAGGATAGGAATGGGCCGGACTAATAGCAAATAACTAAGTGAATTAACCGGTAAATATCGAATAAAACTAAGATCAAATAACATGTTAAATTTATCATTAACGATGAAAAAGTTATTCTATTTCCTCTCCATGTTCGCGGTAGCAACATGGATGATGACTTCGTGTCAAGGCACCAACACGCCTGAGGACCCTGAAGACGGCGTGGCACGCTACAGTATCCTGGTTTACGGCAATGCCGGCGGTCATATGGACTATATTATGGAGGGCCTCTGGGAGCGTCTCAAACCGCAGATGAAAAGCAAACAGGTGCGTATCTCGTTCCTCTATAAGTACGGCAAGGCTCCGGAGGAGGGCCAAAAACAGAAATATGCGGCCCCCGGTACATTGATGGATTTTGAGTTGACCTCAACCACCAATCTGGATTCGCTCCGTTATACGTCGGCTACAACGGGGTGGGAGGATTTTGCGATGTATGATCCTGAGTGTCTCAAGATTTCCATCGATGACATGAAAAAGAACATGCCTGCGCATAATTATATTCTCCTCATTTGGGGCCACGGAGCAGGCTTTGACCCCAATGCGGATTATCCGAAGGACTTGCGCAACGGCGGTCCGAAGAAAGCCCGTGAGGGCGTGCTCTACGACGAGTGGCTGCCTTCGGACACGCTGGGCAACGCCGAGGCCCTGACCATGTTTGAACTGCGCGAAGCTATCGCCCAATCGCAAGTGCCGCATTTCAAGGCTATCTATTTCCATAACTGCCTCTTGGGCAATATGGAGACCTTGGATGAGATATACGACAAGGCCGATTACCTCTTCTCTTCGATGCACCTGCTGGCCAGCGACGGATGGATGGTGGAGACGCTTGTGCAGGCGCTTTACGCCAATACGGATTTTGAGAAGGCAGGTAAAGCGGCGCTGACTACGATGGAGAATCATTGGAAAGAACTCTATTCCGCTCAAGGGGTTGCCATGAATGGCGATTTCAACTTCATCAAATCGTCCGAGTTCGAAGTGCTGGACCCTGTTTTCACCCGTTTGTCGAAACGTCTGGTAGAACTCTATCCTACACAGTCTGAGGCAATTGACCGTGCGATGGACAAGGCCTATAAACCCGCTGTCCGCACGAATTTCTACGACGCACTCGATTATGCCAATAAACTGGCAGCTGAGACCAACGATGCCGAACTCAAAGCCATCGCTACGGACATGAAGGCGGCCTTTGAAAAGATTTTTCTGAAGCGTCTCGGGGTGTTCAATAAGGAAGATGCGCGGGTGCCGGAATATACGCTCTCTGTCTATGTGATTGATAAGGAGATGTATAACAAGCAGGTGGGCACGTACAGCTACACCACCAAGCAGGCGTACGAGTATTCCCGCTTCCACCAGCAGACCCTCTGGGGCAATTGGCTCAATACCAATACCTATATGTCCACGGTCAGTCCTTGCGGACAGGTGATTGAGTAAATCTGAGACGCTTTTTTACTTTTTTAAAGAGCCCCCGAGGATTTATCCCCGAGGGCTCTTTGTTTGTGTGTGGTTACGCCAAGATGTCTTTGTATTCGTCTGTGCGGGTGAGAAGGGCACGGGCGTAGGAACAAACAGGGATGATGAATCGGCTGTTAAGGCGTGCAAAGTCCACAGCGGCAAGAACCATCTGCCGGGCAATGCCGCGTCCCTCAAAACCGTCAAAAACGCGTGTATGGTCAATTATCATCCGTTGCGGGGTAGGGCGTTGGTACGTCATTTCGCCCACTTGCACCGGCTCGGTACAGGCGCCTTCTTCGGTGGCGCGCATCCATGCTTCGAAAACGCCGTTCTTCTCGGTCTCCTTGTGTTGAATAGTGATCATAGTTGCTTTGTTTTAGCAGTCATTTACGTTACCATTTCGTTCGCATTACGGATGTCAAAGTAGGATTCTCTCCAGTTCCAGTAACCGTTTCTTTATCTCTGTTCCATAAGCGTAACCGCCTAATTGACCGTTTGCAGCAATGAGTCGGTGGCAGGGGATGATGAGGGCGATAGGATTGGCTCCTACGGCTTGTCCGACCGCTTGTGCGGAACGGCAACCGACCATCTGGGCTATCTCTCCGTAGCTGAGTGTTTCGCCGTAAGGAATGGTCAACAAAGCTGTCCAAACGCGCTTCTGGAAAGCGGTGCCTTGCGGATTGAGTCGCGGCACGTTACATGGTCGTTTGCCCGCAAAATAATCATCCAACCATTGCCGCACTTCCGCAAAGATAGGTAATGTATTCGTGGTATCCGCCGGAAGGGTCTCTATGGCTTGTTTTTGAGTCTCTGAACTCTCCATAAATCGTAATCCGGTCAGCACTTCTCCGTCGGACTCAAGGACTATCATCCCCAACGGCGATGAATATGTAACTGTGTATGACATTATTGGGTATTTCCAGTAAGTAGTCGTTCATAGAGGTCAAGACCTTTTGCTGTGAGGCGGTAGGCTTGTTCAGGTTTATTAGGTGAAGCCGGGTACGCGAGATCCATAAGACCTCGTTCCCATGCAGGTCTCCAATAGTTGTTTATGAAGGTGTGGCGGCTCTGTTGGCGCATACCCAAGTCGGCGATGATCTGTCGCCGTGGCAGAACTTGCTTGCCTACCACTTGTACCAACTTATACACACGCGCTTCTTCCTTGTCTTTGGGGAAGAGTAGGGGATTGGGTTGAGAGGACGGTTGTCTGTCGGAAGTGTCTGTCGCTTCGGGCTTTGGTTCTTCGATGACTTCGATATAGAAACTAAATGGGCGGAAGCCGTCGTTACAACTGATCATGGCGCTTAGGGGATTCTTCATCCAGCCGTCGAAGAAGTTGCCTTTGCCTTGTGCAAGCGATTCCACAAAGGGTTGCATGGACTCCCATGCAGAGGGGCACAGACCTTCCGGGCGTTTGCCGTCAATCGAGGCCCATTGTTGTCCTTGCCGGATGTCGCAAGCGTGTTCAATGTGGTTCTCGTATTGTGCAATCAGGTCGTTATATATTGTCTGACGGATGGCTGTGATGCGAACTTTGAGCATAATCTTTGTTGTTTATTGAAATCGAGTGCAAAATTACAAAAAATAATTGATGTATGCAATAGGTTGTGTCTTTTGGGGGATTGGTGTTAGTGTTTTTATATAAAAAGACACAAGCCATAGCTTAGACTATTAGAAAAGATACATGCTATAATCTATATTTGCAAAAAAGACACAAGCTTGAGTACGGACTTGTAAAAAAAAAGACACAAGCTATTTAAGTATTTTCAATAAGTTGTGATTCAGGGTGACGGCGACTTGTTGCATGGTTGATTCCAATTTCTGTTTGGTCAAGTTGCATTGCCAGATGACTATTACTTGCCAACCGGCGTGCGTTAGTTCATCGTAGTTCCGTTGGTCGCGTTCACGGTTACGGGCTATCTTGGCTTGCCAGAAGTCGGAATTGGTCTTGGGCAGCACAAACTGCTTGCATCCCTCCTTAATAAGGAGTTCTATGTTTGCTCCGCAAACTTGCGCGCCGCACTTACTCCTCGAAATGTGCACCGTACATTTCTTCGGTGCGGCTTAACCGCTTCATCAGAAACAACCGTTGACGAATATTGCCGTTCTGTATTTGCGCATGACGATGTCCGGCTTTCCAGGTACACTCTTGACATTCAAGCGATATCTGTATCCATGTGACCACAGCCATCTCCTCACAAGCATTTCCGGCTTGGTTGCCTTGCTGCGTATATGCGACATGCAACGATGGCGTTGTGCGGGTGTCAGAACATCGGGCATGGGACAAGATTATACTTATTTTTTTACACTTTTTATATTTGAATAGTAAAGCTTTGCAAATAACAACTAACTGAAAATAAGCATATTATGATGTAAGCGGATTTACTCTGCAAATAAAACTATCAACCATAATATGGTATGTATGTCATATACTTTTTAGAAGCAGTCTCTGTATCTGCAGGTTTAATAAATCCTGCTTCTACTGTATCGGCAATTATCCTCGAAGCAACAGAAGAATCATTTTTCCCAATTTCAAATCTTTCTCTTACAGACTGATTGTTTATAGCTTTCCCATCTTCATACATCAAGCATGCATGCTGATAACATGCTGCTGTTTTTTCTGGTTTAGTCATCTCTTTGAGACTTTTTTGAGGGAAAAGAAACACACGCGTGTGTTGATCACTTTTTGTGAATTTGACTGCTGGCAGATTCATTTTTTCTACTGCTTCTACGGCACGGTCTATTCCGCTACCTCTTCGTTCGCAAATACCAAGAAGAAACATTGTTTGCGCCAATGCCTCATTTCTCGATTGAGGTGGTAAATCAATCAATCGATTAATATCATTAAGAGGGGCACCGGCATTAGTTATGGTCAAACGGTTAGAAAATATCTCTATTGTTACCGGCATACCTTTTATGAAAAAGTCTTGGTGTACAAGTGCATTTGCAACAAATTCTCTAATTGCGATACGCGGATATGTAGGAATACTTTCTCTTTTAATATCAATGGATTCCGAACTTGTTTGTTGCATAATAAATTCAATCAACCCTTCAAATCCCACAGCATATCCATATGCCCCATGCTGCTCAAATTCTTGCTGTCGGTTATTGGTTCCAATGTATTTGCGAACAATCACTTCATGTCCATTTAGATTGGGAAAGTCGTTCAAATGGTTGGCAAATAGCAATGCCCCCAAGTTAGTTATGTCCCACTTATCCCCGTTTGGTTCACATAAACCGAAGTCTTTCAGCTTTTCAATTATAGCATCAGACGAAGTAGGAACGTTTTTGTCAATCAGGCGATATAATGTAATATAATTTAGTTTTTCTNNAATTTAGTTTTTCTAGTACCTCAGCGGTTGACAAACCGATAGCAGCTTTTTGTTTCTCAAAAGTTATGCCCTGGGTTAGAGCTATCATTGCTTTTACTTGGTCTCTGGACATTTTAACAGTTTGTCCTGCCGAACGATGATACGCACTATAAATATCTTTACCTCGCAGATATACTGGTTTGTCCATTTGTTCCGGTATGTACACAAACAATAATGAATGCCCCTCATACATTATCACTTCATGTTCAATCTGAACAGGTGATGCCAGATTGTTTAATGCGATATTACCTAATGTCTGAATGATTTTATCAGTCTCTGCTTTTGACATATCAAAACATGAGCCATCCGAATTATGAATACCAAACACGAATAAACCTCCGCCCTTTTGATTAGCAAAAGCACAGATATGTTGTGCCAAACGTTCTGTTTTTTCCGACAAACCGCTTTTCCAATCCAACTCATTCAATTCTGTGGGAACAGGATGTAAGCTCTTAATAAGAACTTCTATGGCTTTTTCTTTCCATGTATTCATAATTGTTATTTATATTCTTTGTTTATGTTTGCTTTGTTGTTGTCTCTTTCCCTTGTTACCCCATCAGTTCCGACCATGTGGCGAACCAAGGTGAGGTGGTTTGGGTGCCACGGTTGAGAGCGGGCAGATTGGGGTAGTCGGCGGACTTGGAGGTGTCGAGCTCATAGACCAGATAATATTCATGTCCCAGACCTTCGAAGCCTTTCTTCTCCAAATCGGCTTTGGACCAGAAACGCGGACCTTTGCCTTTAATCTTGTACAATGTTCCGTTCTTGCCATTATGCAGCATTACATAGCGGGCATTGACTGCGTCCGGGGTCAAAACGATTGATCCCTTGTCCTCGCCGGTACGCAGATAGCAAAGCCCCGTCTCTTTCATCTTCGCCAGTTTGGCTGCATTTGCATAATTGACCAAGACAACTGCATCTGGATTTTCATACGACAATCCATGCTGCGGAATCGCTTTCTTGTACAAATCCGACAACATCCGTTTGCTGCGCAGCCATGCCTCAATCTGTTCCCGCAACGCCTGTTCGCTGTCATTCGGCGCTACCAGTAGTTCGTCTTCCGCATGAGTCGGGCGCAAAGGGAATGCTCCGATGCCCACTTTCTCTATTGACTGACGGTAATACGATTGCTTGTATTCTTCTTGGGTGTAATTGCCCGGGAACAGCACATATCCGCCGATGACTTCTCGTTTGAGTTTGCCGTTGTTGCCGTCCACATAATAGACTGCATCGCGATACCGGTGCATCTGGTTGATGGCCTCTACGGGTGGCACGTCCATTCCGTCTTTCTTGGAATCGGCAATGCGGTATTTGGCATCAAAAAGGAACGTGTATTGTATATCTTTCTGCTGTTTGGTCAGACGCAGTACGATATCCGGACGTTGCTCAGTTGTGAAAGAAGTAGTGCCGCGGATAGCGGATTGCGAGTCGGAGTTCTCGTCTTTCGTCGGTGCGTTGTACATCACAGAAGCCAGTTCTACGCCGTCGTCTGTCCGAACGAAAGTCACTTCCGAACTCTGTCCCCATGTCAGCTCACGCACAAAACGCGGCGTCAGTCTCTTGCCTTTGTTGTGAACTTCCGCTTTCTCCCCGAGAATATCCTCCACGATGTTCTTTACTTTGAGGAAACACCAAATCTCGTACAGCACGGAAATATCTTTGGTCTCCAGTTGGTTGATGCCTTCTTCCAGTTCGTAGCCGCATAGCAGTTCTATCCATTTCTGGTAGATAGTGCGGTAGCCGACAGCGCGTTTCATGACCAGCGAGTCCTGCGCAAAACCTCTGAACTGCCCTATATTGCGGAAGAAAGGATGCCGCACTATCCGTTGCAGGTTCTCATCCATTTCCTGCAACTCTTTCTCCAGACGCGCCGAACGCGACGTGTTGCGTATATGGCGGCTCACGACTTGGAAACGGTTGAGCAGTTCGTTCATTACAAACTTGAGAAAGCGGTTCTCTACCGTATCGTTCGTATGGCATAGTTCGGTTGTGCGGTACAGATGATTCGGCTCGTCGCTGGAACGGGCATATTCGTTCTCCATGTCCGGCGTGAGTAACCGTAGCCGTTCCGCGCGTTCGTAACGCACCTCCGGATGTAAGCGGTGTCGCGGTGCTTGTATGATCTGCCGGCATGCATGAAGAATATCCTGATAGCAAGCACGGAATATCTGCCACCATATCAGGTCGGTGGACTGTCCTTGCTGCGTGCGGAAATTGAGATAGGTCTCGCGCATGAAGGCGAACGACAGCATACTGTATTCCTGCTCTATGTCGCGGATGATGCTCTTCATATCCGAGCGGTAGTCCATCTTGTAACTCAGCACCTCGGTCGTGAACCGCAAGGTCTGATGCCGTCCGCTCTTGTCATACGACAGGCAGATATCCGCTTTGCCGACTTGGTTGCCGAAACTGACAGCTCCGTACAGTAACTGTCCGTCGGCACTCAGACTGCGCTCACGCGGCGAGTTAGAGAAGCGGAGACTCAAACGGCTCACGCCCTCCTTGGCTTCTATTAGCGTCGGATAAGATGTGTTCTCGAAGAACACCGCTTCGCGTGTGATTGTACCTTGCTGTTCCTCACCGTCGAAATAGAAGCGCACGTCCTGCTGCGGCGAACTGAACTCCGCCTGCAAACGCTTGTCGCCTTCCGCTATGCGCATGTTCTGCATAGCCCGGCTGATACGGTCAGCCGCAGACAGACAGGAGAAACGGATACGCACATCGTCATTCGCCACCTCGAATATATTCAGGTTGCCGGTTGCCATGCGCGTTTATCCCCAGTATGAAACGAAATGCTCACGCAGAAGCGTGTTGTACATACGGTTGATTTTCTTCTCGGTCTCTGTGTCTTGACCGATATGCTTCCGCACGATGGCGCGCAGACAATTGAGCAGATTGAGGCTCTGCTCGCCGTCATCCAATGCGTTACCTTCGATACCAGCCTTCAGCAGACGCTCGTCTTTCTCATCTATGGCAAGGCGGCTGTCATCGCCCTCTATGCGTGACAGAATCTTCATCAGTGTGAACTCGTCCAGCGCTTTCTCTATTGTGAAACCGTCTTTCGCGAAATCTTGACATGCGGACACATACAGTATCGCTTCGTTGGCGGCACGGTAACCGAGTTTGAACGGAGTGCTGTCCAGCAGTTCGTTAACGGCTTTGAGATAATCAATCACCTTCTGACTGTCTATCTGCTCTTGTACCTCGCACGCTTTCTGCGGACGGTTGACCAGTTTGTCATTCCATTCGGTCAGCAAAGGCATCAACTCGGTCTGTCCGGACAGGAAATCATCATATTTGACTTCGTTCATCTCAACGGACATAGCGCGGTCAAGCACTTTGCGCGAGAAGGAGAATGTGGTCTCATCCATATTAACGGTACCCATTACCATGAGGTTCGGGGGTAAGGTCAGACCTTTTTCAGTGAACTGTATCGCAAGCGGATTGGCTTCTGTATGATGAGCCTCGCCGAGCAATTGCTTGAGCATGTCCTCGCGCACCTCCTGGGCAAACTCTTTGAACGGCGCAATAATCGGGTCGGTAATATACTCGCCGTTCTCGTCCATTGCACGCGATTCGATGGCGCTTAGGAACTCTGCAAAGTATTCCTCTACCGGCGCAAGGTTCATTTCGTCCAGACATAGGAAATACGGTGTGTCCTTATGCTGCCATGCTTTGACGATGAAACGCACAAAGTCAGTAAACACATAATGCGGCGCAGGGATATTGGACATATAACCCACCACGTCCATTGAGTTGTGCCAATTGGGTTTGACTTGGATTAACTCGAAGTTCTCCGGACGGTTGTCTTTCCAACGATCTTCTTCGTTCTTATACTCTTTCGGATTGGTTGCCTGAGCCAACTTGCGCACGATGCGGCTTTTACCTGTTCCCGAGATACCTGCCAAAAGCATAAACGGCTTCGTCCGTAATGCTGTCAGATAGGGGAAATAAGAAGAATCTGTAAATGGCTCTAAAATATTTTCTTTATTCTTATTCTCGGTCGAATTCCCTTCTTGAATATTAGACAAAATTCTAATTGCGATTGTTCCATCCACTTCCTTCTTGAATAATAGGGCGGAATAGTTCTCCACTAGTATGTCGCGTATTGAAAAATTATTTACGCGAAGGTGATTTAAGTATATTCGACCATCATTTCTATAATATAAATTAACCCTATAATTGGCGATTTCTTGCGAACCAAAAAAAGAATTTACACTATCTGCAAGATTTTTGAATGTGCCAATACTATCTATGACTTTTATGCTAGAGTTAGATGACGATTGGTATAGTGGAAGTTTTAGAACAATAAAACAAATAGCTTTTATACAGTCTTCTTTGTAAATTTTAAAAGAGACCTCTTTTTCTTCACCTAATTGCATTGTACCTTTAACGATTAAGTCAAAGATTTCATTCGATAAATTGAGGCTGGTTTCACCCGAATTTCCTGCATTCAGTTTGAAGCCGCTATCTTGACGATGAACATACTTAATTTTTTCCATAGTATATTTTATTTAGTCATTAGATAATTTACTAATAATTTGTCTATAATATTTTTACGCTATGATGCATAAATTCATAATTGTTATAAGCAGATTTCTGGCTCCTTTACAGAGAACATTATATCTGGCTGCACTGCAATTTTTATTGGTTGAATTATGGTGTTCAAATGAAGCATATCGTTTTTGAAACGATTTACAACAGGATCAATATTGCGTATAAATGATTGACATTGCCTACAAATAATCAATTTTTTTTGAACTTCACACATATTGAAGACCCTATATACAGAATAAGAAGTCTCTCTTTTCGTAGATATAAACTCCAATTCTCGATTACTAAAAACAATTTGTTGATTAAACCTATAAAGTGTTGATTTTACATCAATAAAATGATTTTTGTTTATGACAAAATCATATGGGAGTCCAGACTCCCGATTCTTATTATACCATTTATATGAGTCAATTAAGTGCTGATGGAGTTGTTTATCCAAATAATCATTTATCAATTCCTCCCCTTGTTTTCCAATTTGTGTAAATCTTTCTTCTGCTTGTTTTATGTCATATCTAGTATATTTCTTTGATGTGCTTCCAATTTGAGAAACTATTTCTAAATCTTTTTGGAGTTCTGTAGACACATTGTCGATTTTAGATTCTATATGCATTAATAGAGCTTCTGACTCAAAAGAGGATGTGTCATATACTTTATTTTCACGAGGAAGGAAACTGCGTATGATATCATAGTCAGTAGAAGTGTTGTCAATTAACCAAAAAACAGCCTCATTTCCTTCTAATCCGAACCAAACCAAGTAATATTTCCTGTTGGGATGAAGACTAGCAAACTCTCGAATCTTCTTTACTACAGAATCAGTATTTTTATTTCCTTTCCTAATTTTGGGGCTTCTAAATGAGCCATTAGGGGTCATGATTCTATCGAAAGCACACTCCAATATATCACAATAATCTTCATAAATGAGCATTCCTAATGTACAATCTTCATCGTAAAGGAATTCTAATACTTTCTCATAAAGACCAATATGAGTTTGCCTACTACTTGGAGAAAAGCCCAAATCAGCATCTGTTAGAGCTTTATAACCTATTTTGCATTCTTGGTTAGTTTTGAAAAACATATGGCAATTATTTAATAATTCCAGTTTCTAATAGGTAATTCATAATAGCATATACTACGTTCACGCTAACGGCATTACCTGCTTGTTTGTATAAAGCACCCTCGGAAACATGAGCCTCTTGCGCGTTTTGACTCCATGTGTGTGGGAAGCCTTGTAACATCATTGCTTCTTTTGGGGTAATTCTACGAATATCCAATTGGCACAAATCCTCTTTCGATAGATTGGTCACAGGATTATCAGCCCCTCGGGTATGAATATATCCTAAAGAATAATAATTATCTTGACATGCTCGATGCATCTTGTGCATGGTCGCTGTTAGAGGCCTTGCTGGATCTTGATTAATCTCAGAGTTTGATTTGAAAGAACCACTTCCGTCACTAAGTATGGTAGGCTTGATTCTTTCTGACAAATTGTATTTATTCGGAACCTCTTGCTCCAACACATCGAGCACAGAATTTTGTTTTTCAAGACTCGTCTGCTCAAAGATGCCGTCAAAATGAGCCTTAATCGATTTTGCAGAAAAATCAATATCTCGTTTGTGTTGTCCTCGAATACCCAAGATGTACACTCTATTACGTGTCTGTGCTAAATGAAAATCACAAGAGTTGAAAATATCGTAATAGATATCATAGCCCAAATCCTCAAGGCATCGTTTGATAACCTTAAAAGTGTTTCCTTTGTCGTGGTTGTACAAGTTCTTAACGTTTTCTAGTAAAATATACTTAGGCTTTTGCACTTTTAGAATATCAAGAATACGGAAGAACATTTGCCCCCTGTCTTGATCTTCAAATCCAAGTTGGCTCCCCATCATACTAAATGTCTGGCAAGGGAAACCGCCTGTTAATAGCTCGAACTTAGGCAATGCCTTAATATTGTTTTTGTTGGATGTAAATGCGACAATGTCTCCTATATCTACTTCCTCATCAGTCGGATGGAAATTCGCGCAATATGTAGCACGAGCATTGGAATCAATCTCAGAGAATCCAACACACTTCATTTCCACGCCTAAATCTTGTTGAATCAAGTCTAAAGCGTGACGAAATCCCCCTATGCCTGCAAATAACTCTAAGTGCTTCATTTCAAAAACCTCATTACTCCCATTCCTATAGCTTGCGCTAACTTTACAGGGACAGCATTTCCAATTTGAGCGTACCACGAATTTTGCGATCCAGTAAATACATAGTCATCAGGGAATGTTTGTATTCTTGCAGCCTCTCTCGGACTTAAGCCACGAGACTCCCAAGGATGAATATACATATTGCAATCAAACCGCATGTGTGCTGTAATAGTTTTGCAGATTTGTTCTTCAGAAAGTTTAAAGTACTTATCTTTGAAAATGTCATTTCTGCTTTTATAAGGCATAATATCAGCGATAGATTTATGTAAGGAATTTGCTCCTTGCGGAAGACGTCTAAAAATTTCAATATCGCGCGGATTATTGTACCTGTTCTTGTGGTTGTATAGTTTAGAGATAGTTCTATTGCCATTGATAAAGTGGTAGAACTCATTATCCACGTACTCAAAATCCCTTTCAGTAAAACCAGATTGTTCATTCTCAATATCTGTTTTTCCTTTTTCTGCCTTTGCCTCTAAATGTGGCAAACCAACTAAGGCATCGCGCAAAACAAATGCCTGTCGTCTGTTCTTGTGTATTTCTGCAAAGATTTCCTTTGGTTCAATACCCATACGATTGCCAATGAAAATCAAGCGTTCTCTATTCTGGGGCACACCATAGTCTTGAGCTTTGAACAACTCAAAGTCAAAGAGGTATTCATCTCCTAAATACTCGCGGAAATTTTGACGTATCTCATCTATCTTATTGGCCATGCCTTTTACATTCTCCATAATGAAGAACTTTGGGCGAACTTTACTTAAGAAAGTAAGATACGCTTTGTATAGTTGATTGCGAGGATCGTCTAATATGCGCTGACGATTCGCCATAGAGAAGCCTTGACAGGGAGGCCCGCCACAAACAAGTGTTGCTCCTTTCATATGGTGAGCGTATTCGTCAAAATGCTCATTCAGTGAGTTTATGTCACCGACAAAATAGCGTTCATTTGGCAAATCTCGATTTGCCTTGTATGTTGCACAGTATTCTGGGACTATCTCGTTAACGAAACATGGAGTAAATCCTGCTTGCTCTAGACCAAGGCTTAAGCCTCCTGCTCCGGCAAATAAATCTATGAAAGTATATTTCTTTTTCATTTGAAATTATCAAGGATTTTCCCCATTTCAATTTGCATCAAACCCATTTGCCTGTCTAATCTCTCGCAATGGTCGATTTGTTCATCAATTAGTTTAATCTGAGCATCTACGCCATCACCGCCAGCCATATAGAATGTTCTGCGAGGTTCGTGTTCTATCTGTTTCTTCTGCGCTTGCAAATCCAAAATCTGCATAGAAAGACGAAACCTTTCTACAGTCAGTTTGTTGATTTCAACAGATATGTTGGCTCTTGTTGCTCGGTTTGTGTCATTGATCAGTCGGTTTACTTCTTTTGTCGTTTGTCGGCTACTCCATATGGCTATTATAACGGAAATAGCAGCAAAAAGAATAGTAACAACTGCTAATACTATAGAAATAATCTCATATGTTGTTAAGTCAAACATATTTATGCGTTCTCTATTGGAAAAATAAGAGTATATGATACACTAGATCCTATTCCTTGGCAGTAATCAATATTATAGTCTTTACATGGTAAATAACATAAAGCTATCTCCGGATGTTGCATGTGGCATCGATAGGCTGCAACAGCACTTGGTTTGGGCCCAAAAGATGCTAATATAATGTTTGATAGACATTCTTCTTGAATGACAGACTCAAGAGTGTCAAAACCAAAATCTGAAGAATATGAATTAATGGACTTTGATATTATGCAATCTTTATTCAGACCGAAATCTTCGCAAACAAGTCGATGAATATTTTCATTATTGCGTTCTTTGTTGTTAAACTGTTCGCCATCCTGTACTAATAAATATACTTTCTGAGGCTCATATTTATACAACATATATTTTGTCCTCTCTTCATCAAATCCTGTTACTATAACAAGGGTCGTTTTTTTTGCTAAATCGTAAATGCCAGAATGCTTAAATAGTAATCTCGGCTGTTCCGGTTCCCGGCTTATCCAATCATTATTATATGTTTCCGGCGTGTGATAAATGATATCTACAGTTCTTACTTTTGCCTTTAAAAAATATAACAGAGACCATACAATATTTCTAGACATCGTCGTTATATCCAAAAATATTTTATCTTCATTATTTACAAATGTATTTATCTTTTCTTCGATAATTCTCCAATTATTCGTTACATCGTTGTCTATATCCAAATATGAAGTGCAAATATGATTTTCTGCACATTTTTTATTGATTTCATCGACCTGTTTTTGCGCCTGTTCACAATGGTGTGTTTCGTTACGTATAATAATGCAATTAGTATAAGATGATTTCTCTAAATCTCTTAAGAAACCATCATACGAACGAGATTCCCAACTGGGATATAGTATCAAAATATTTTTCATATATTTAAAATAAAGTTAATTGATCATCTATAATAACACTTGTGTCGTCTGTGGCGTTGAATGGGAACGCAGTTTTGTTATGCGCTGCTTTATATATGTCACTTACCTTTAGTGAAACACGAGCNNCAGCGTCAGATGTGTATAAGAGACAGGCTTTATATATGTCACTTACCTTTAGTGAAACACGAGCGAACTGTCCGTGTGGATCTAATCCTCGACTTGGCAAAAGCATTCTATTCGGGACATAATAGATTTCCCTTTTTCCTTTATCTTTCGCATTCCCGAGCCGAATATAAATGTATTGGGCTCGTCTTGCAATTTCAATCAATTGTAATATCTCCTGATATTGATCAGGATACGCATCCGTTTGAGAGATGGAAAAGACGATTGCGCATGGCTCAGAGATTTCAGATTGTAGTCTCTGTTTAAATAAAATCATTAATTGATCTAAAAAATTGTAGATATAAGTACTTTGTTGCTTTGTACAATCAGGAATAATACAATCGAGTCCTATTACCATTAACTGTTTCCATAAAAATTCACTCCGTTCCAATATGATTTTATTTTGAATGGTAGGATTAATCTCACTGACCTCTTTTTTGTTGTCATTCAAAGCACTATCATACATCCAATAACACGGATCTAACATGTTACGTATAATCCCCGTGGAAATGTCAATAATAGTGTCAAATCCTGAGTATGGAGGCCGATTGGCTTTTGAGTCTCTGTCGCGGAAATACATAGCCCGATGGTATTTATATACGTAATCGCTGATGGATTTTTTGTTGCCTTCTCCATATTTGACAATTGCTTTTTGTCTAGCCAATTCTTTATAGCGATCGATATCTTCGACAAATGACTTATTTGTCGGGAAGAAAGTGTCTGCAGATTGTATAATTCCAACTTTTTGTAAGCGTCTTTCTATGATCTTCTTTGAAAGAGTATAAAAATCAGTTTCTTGATTTTGATATGCTTGCTCTAAATTAACAGTAATATAATCATGCCCCTCAATAATAGAGCCATGAGAGGAAGTGTAACGAATCGGATTTGTAACTTGAACACTTGCTACCTTAAAGCTAAAAAGTGAATGGTCACGGTATGCTATCCAAGAATTTAATATCATATGGTGATATTCATTTAAATCTTGGGCATCATCTATCATAAGCATGAAATGAGAGGAAGATAGTATCTCTATCTGACGTACAATTTCTAAAAATGGCAAGATGGTTGATGCAAATGACATAGCATTCTCATAAAAACTATTTGAATCTGACGAATTTATCCTTTTTTGTGAAGCTTTAATTTCTTTATCGACAAACTGAGTGATTGCTTCAAAAAAGTTCTTAGCAGAATGGTTCAATTGAGTATCCCATAAATATTCAACATCGGAAAATAATTTTTCTTGAATTATATTAGATGCAGACACTATTTCTGGTATTTCCCCCAATGCTTTAGCGATGGCATAAAGCAAAGTTCCCACCAAAAAATGCTCGTTGAATATAATGCGTTTATACTCTGTTTGAGCTAATAAATATTCACCCTTGTCAAATAATGATTCTTTACATGTTATGTGAATGCCTATTTTATCGTACGGAGGTTCTTTCTCCTCCATTTTTGCAATTCTATATTGTATTTTAAAAGAGTAATAAAGCAACGTGATAGTTTTTCCAGAACCACGTTCCCCGATTAAAAACACATTTTTAGTGGAATTAATAAACCGTGCAAAGTTATTATCGTCAACAAAATAATCGATGATATCTCCAGCTGGAATGTTATTCGCTCCAGTGTATTCAAATGGATTCTTCGTCATAGTTAAATCCTTTCTCTTTTATTTTTGTTTTTAAAGTTTCTTCATCGATATTCTCGTAACGGGAAAATATCATATCTTGTACAGATTCTTCTGTCAAAGCATATTTGTCTCCTAATTCGATTGGTGGTAAATCTATAACATCTTCTCCTTTACAACTAATGAATATTCTAGCCTCTGTACGCTTTAATTTCTCTAGCACAGGAGTATAGTATTTGCAATATCGCCGTTCTGCATCTAATTTTACTATACGTTTATAAATATAATTAATTAATTCTGAAAAAGTAGTCTGACGCACAGGTATTTCTATATGATACGTAAGAGCAACTCGGCCATTACCTTTATCTACATAAATATTAGTTACAGATGCGTACTTGTGGTATATAATTGCTTTGTTTTGTAGGATAGGTTCTTCTTTTCCATCTCTTATCACATAGTTGTGTCTTTGTATATAATCAGAGGTTCGTTGTGGACCTTCAGCCAATTCGTCAGCAAATCGCAGAATTCCTGCAATTTCTCGGAGTTTTACTTCTTTATCGTAGAGACTATTTCCTTCGAGTACATCAACCAAAGTATCTTTGTTTCCTTGTCTAGATAAACCAGAATGAGCTCTTACAATTGAAAGGATCCATCTCTTTTCTTGTGCTCTTGATGATTTCGCACCAACCGCTTCATCATAAACATCTGCGATTTTCTTTTCGTGTCCGTCTCGTCCATGTATATTGCCACAATCATGGAATAAGATACACATACATAACAAGTACAATTCTGCAGCGTTAAATCTATCCATTTCATCACATATCAGCACGAACGCTTTTTTCATTACATCTTCGATATGCTTTTCAGTATGATCTGTTAATTGAGATTCCGCGGACGGAATGTTTGAAAAAATCTCATCTATAAGGAAATCCTTTGCAGAACAATACTGTGTATAATACTTTTCTGCCTCCTCATGATTATAACCTTGAGAGAGTTTTTCCTTCATTTGCTTTTCAAGTTGTGTCTCTTCCCACATAAGTTATTCTTGATTTTTTGACATTGTAATGATGCTTTCAAAAGTTGATTTTGCCAACAGTGGAGGTACGGCGTTTCCAATTTGTTGTTGAATGTCCATTAGTGTCCCTTTAAAAATAAATGTATCGGGGAAACTTTGCAATCTCGCTGCCTCACGGACGGACAAGCCCCTATCGGCCCAAGGGTGGATGAGCATGTTCTTTCTATAGTTGGATATGACCACAGATGGTTTAGTAGGAACCAAACGTTTGTATATGCCACTATGACAATTATTCCGATCTTTATAATTTTGCATTAGTTCACTCGGAATTGCTTCCCAGTTCTGCCCTTGTTTTATGTATTTGTATCGCTCTACTACATAATCTGCATTGCGCGATACATAGTTCTGCATAGGAGCTTTAGATCCCTTGCGCATTTGGCGCGCATATTTACTCGCCTTGGAGAGAGGAAGAGTATAGGACATTTTTTCCTCCATTTGCCCGTTCGCTAATATGGGCAAATCGCTAATTGCATCTGCAACCGTATAAACCTTGTCTTGTTTTTCTGGGAATTGAAATTCTATACCATGTCTATTACCAACCATAATATAGCGATTACGATGCTGGGGGACACCATAGTCAGAAGCAGTCAATAATGCATCGTTGACAGTATACCCTAATTCTTCAAAGCACTTTTTAACTAAGTCGCGAATCTTCCCTTTTTCAAAACGCATGAAACCTTCCACGTTTTCAAATAAGAACCAATCTGGATTCAAAACGCTTACAAACCGTACAAACTCTTCAAACAAAGAGTTGTTCGGATTTTGCATATTGCGGGTAACGGTATTGGAAGTTGAGAAGCCTTGGCAGGGCGGCCCCCCAAATACGATTAACTGATCATCTGGGTTGAGTTGCGGAAGGTGTTCGAGTGGGTTTATGTCATGGATGTCTGCACATAGAACGGGCGTTCCCGGATGGTTGAAACGGTAGGTTTCTGCCGCACTTTTGTCTTTTTCCACAGCAAAAGCAATATGGGCACCTGCCATTTCAGCCCCCAAACTAAGGCCTCCAGCCCCACTAAATATGTCAATTCCTACAAGCATTTAGCTTTAAAATAATATTTCAAGGCGCAAAGGTACAAAAAATTTTTCATATATGCAAGAAAAATCAAAGATTTTTAGTTGAAAGTTTAAAGTTTAATGTTTAGAGATATCAGGATGCACGGAGTAGCGGAGCGTTATTCCCCTTTCAGTTCGGCGTTGAGGGTAGCGATGATGAAGCCACGGAGGGTGGAGTAGTAATGGGAGGATGAAGAGGCGCGGTAGTGCTTGCGGTAGGAGGCGTAACGGCGCTCCCAATCGGCTTTCTGTTCGGGATCTTTGAGGATGGCTGAGGCTTGTTTGACGGCCATGCCGAAGGTGGAGCGCATGGTGTTCTGCGCTTCGGTGGCGGGTCCGGTGTACGGGTTCTCAATAGTGTAAGCGTGCGTTTTTCCGTAACGGGTACGCAAGATGATGCGGTCTTTGCGACCAAGTTTGCCACTGAAATTGTCAAAGGCAAGGGATGGGATAACTTTAGCCATATTGATTGTGGTGTTTGGGATCCGCCAAGCATGGCGGATACTGTGGTTTTGTCAGCATATCGGAAGCATAATAATACGTATATCCTACGTGTATCATACGTATATTATACGTAAGTAATCCGTGTGTATTTCGACGGCATAGTGACGAAATCCGGTGCAAAGGTAGTGAAAATATTTGATATATGCAAAAAAAATCGTCCTTTTGGGCGATTTTTTTAGGGGTTATGGGTTACCGGTTACGGGATTCTCGGATGTACAGAAGCATCTTATTTTGTACCACTCAAGATACCATTTTCTTTATCTTCGTTGTTGATTCGTTTGCCGGAATCGCGGCGTTGTGTACCGAAATCGAGGTTGCAATGGAAGTTGAGAATGAGCATCTGGCGGAAGTCCCGCATCTCCGCGTGCTGCGTGTTCGGCGCAAGGGCAGAGAGGTCTTTGGTCTCGATGCTGTAGCCCTTGACGGAGAAGGGGTTCATCAGCATCGCACGGAAGCCCCATTTGTCGGCATTGTAACCAAGACCGATATGATGGTAGAACTCGCCGTACTCCAGCGTCTCGCCCCAGAGGTTATTGCTGCGCGTGGTCACTTCGCCGAAGAACTGCCAACCCTTGTACATGCCCATGAAACTGGCGCGGACACCCGGGTTGAAATGCTTGTGCGTGTAGGAATTGCCAAGCGAGACGTAATAATTGGCGAACGGCGCAACCGTGAAGATCAGTTTGTTTTGCAGCAAGCGCACCTGCACACTCGGAGCCACTTGCAGACGATGAAAACCGCGGTGGTTGGCGTATGTGCGTACGGCGTATGATTGACCGTCAATCAGTTGCTCAAAGGTCTCATCCATAATCGGTTTGTGGTCGTATGAGTAGTTCGCCCAGATATTCAGATTGACGTACTTGGACTGCCACGAAAGCTGCATCTCATTGGCAACGAACATAACCGGCTTCAAGTTCGGATTACCTTGCCGAATCTGGTATTTGTCAATCTGTTGCGCCACGTCCGACATCGCCGAAAGAGACGGTTGGTAACCGGACACGTAACCTTTGTATTTCCAGAACACACCTTTGCCGAAGTCATAACTCAGCGTCAGTTGCGGACGGGCAATCCAGTTCGACTGTTTCTGTCCGCCTTGCTCGATATACGTGTGCATAGCACCGATACCCACAGCATAGGAAAACTGCTTGACGCGCTGCTGCACTTCCGCAAAAGCGTAGGTCTCGGCGGTGGTCATATTGACCGTGGCATCGGCACTGCCGAGATAGGTATTCTCGACCCATTGCTGATTGTGGCGCACGCCGACCGTCAAACCGATGTTCTCCCAGTCTTTCTCGTAGATGGCTTCACCGATGAGCGAGTATTTGTTACCGCGCACACGAGAGGTCACATCGGTTGTGTCGGCAACCGTCTCGCCAAGCGGTAACTGCTCAAAACGGCGGTCGTTGCTACTGTTGATATACGTGCCCACCACGTCGAAATACAGGTGGTTGTCGTCCGGCAGGTTGTGCTCGTAGTAGATGTCCAACGACGGCGAAATGGACTTGCTGCTTTCGTGGTCGTGGATAGCAAAACTGTCCGTGCCCTGATACAGATACGAATCGCGGTTGGTCTTCGATTGCGGCGTGAACTTCATGAAATCGCGCAAGGTGATATTGAGCATGTTCTTAGCCCCAGAGGGGCACGATTCTTCCTTCTCGCCGTTCGTCCAGTTGTAAGTCAAACCGATGTTCACCGGATTCATCTTGAAACGTGTCGGTTCGCCCACTTCGCGATTCTCGATCGTGCCCGTACTGAAATTGTACGTCTCGGCGTTCGTGCGCGTCCAATAAACGTCACGCGGCGAGTAGTGCGTCATAAGGCTGAACGACGATTTGCCGAAGTTCACCTTGCCCGCCAGATGGTATTCGCCCCAACCGGGCATGGTCACGCCGTTGGAAGCGTTGAGCATCAGATTGCCGCCCGTGTCGCGGTGCTTGACGATGTAGTTGATGACCGCCGCCGCGCCGTTATAGCGCACACCCGGCTGGTCGTGGTACTCGATACGGATGACATCCTTCGGGTTGATTGCCATGACCTCGGAACTGCTTGCCTCGATGCCGTTGATACGCAACTGCACTTCTTGGTTCGCGAGGGTCTTGACCGAGTTTTCCACAGGGTTCACCACGATACGCGGAATCTGCAAGTTCTGCAGCAGCGACATACCGTCCGAAGAAGCGCCCAACTGCTCTTTGTTCGGCAGAAGAATCTGGCGATCCACTTTCTGAATCACCGCGTCACCTTCCACCACCACTTCGCTCAGTTCCGTCGAAGCCTCGTTCATCTCAATCGTGCCGAGGTGGATGTTACCGTTTACCGTTAAACTCATGCCGATGGGCTCGTAGCCGATGTACGAACACTCCAACACGAACTCGCCCGTTTCGGCTTCCAAACTGAACTTACCGTGCGCGTCTGTGACCGTGCCGGAAACTTGTTGGTCGCCCTGTTTCAAACTGACATTGACACCAATGAGCGCAGTCTTGTCCGCTGCGTCCTTGATAACTCCGCTAACCTTGTTGTTAGCTGCCATTGACACGGCGCAAATCATCGCCGCTGCCAATACGAAAATTCTTGCTTTCTTAGCCACAAGGGCACGATTAATTTCATTTTTCATATTATTATATATTATAAGGTGTTACACTATCGTTCGCCGCCGAAGACACCATGCGGAAAGATGTCCCGCAGCATCATCAGATCATTGTCATTGACCCATTCCGCTTTGCCGTCGTAACTGCAATCAACGATGCTGTCGCAATGCTCGGTCATCAGCAGATGAAGGATGCGTTGGTCGAGATTGCCATTCGCCTTGCGGAAAGTGTACTTAACCGCCACATACTTACACATTTGCCCCTGCCATTCACGCAAGCACTTGCGCTGAATACCATTGACAAAAATCAGTTTCTCACCTTCTTGCAGTCCACCGCCTTTGATGTAGCAATGTGCCGCAATGTGGATGTTCCACTTCTCACTTCCGGGCATACACCCGCTCATCGAAAGTACTGCTGCGAGTACCAATCCGATAATAATAAATTTTGGTTTCATAATACTAATTTTTGAGTTGTTAAATCTTTCAAAATCTGGTGCAAAGTTACTACAAAAACCCATTTATATCCAAATTTTGTGATTTATATTTGCTTTGCGTAAGTTGCTGAAATATAGCATTTTAGCAAAACAAAAATTTATATATAGCCTTTATGGGTTTATATCAACTTGCGTATGTCAGAAATTTTTTGTAATTTTGCACCGTTTTTTGAAAATAACATCGAAAATGAGTATAGCGAAATTTGGATGGTTNNTCGAAAGCCCTGTATTGGTTCTGCGTGGCAGACATACGCGCCAACACCATGCAATCGCTATCCGAAGACTCCATGATCTGTTGGGCGGCGCAGTATTTCCGCGACAGGTGGCTGCAAGACGGAGCGTACGAGGATTATATGATGAAAGCAGGCATGGAGGAGGCTTTCTATTGGTGGTGGAATGATGATAAAGAAAAGGCGCAACAAGTGCTGCAACGTCAGCAGCGATATGCCGAGGAGATAGCAGAAAAGAAAGGTGAACATATCTGGGAAGTGATTTTGCTGCGTATATCTGCCGAACTTGCCATGCGCGATTATGATTATGAGCACGTGCGCGACTACACGGAAGCACTCGTCCGTCTCGGTGACGAGAAAGCAATCCATCTGGACGAAGTGGCGCGTGTCTATAACGGCATGGCGATTACGTATTTCTATTTGGGCGAATACGACAAAATGGAAGAGAGCTTTGAGAAAGCGATTGCACATACTTCGGATTCCGCGTTTGTTGTCAATGTGGTACGCCGTAATTATGCCGACTTGTTAGGAGAAATCGGGCAAACCGACCGCGCTATCCGAATGCACGAGGAACTGGCTGCTATCTATCGGAAAGGGGAGAGTTGGCTATTGGTGGAAAGCCTTTATTCATTGTCGCGTTTGTGGCTTAATAAGGGCGACAAACAGCGTGCAGACTGCTATATGCGTGAGGCGGAAGAACTATTTGAAAACTACTGTGCAACTATTTCTTCGCCATCCGCAGAAGCGGGTTTGCTGGCTCACCGGCAAGTGCTGAACTATGCGCTGCACGGCAACTATCAGATGATGCCCTTAGCCACGTATAACAACCAATGGCAGGAAAACGATTATATCCGTTACCGCGTGGCAGAAGCCAAAGAGCGTTCCATGAGTGACTTGCGCGAACAAGTGCTGCGGCAGAAGTTGGCAAAGCAACGGCAAACGGTACTCCTCGTTGGACTTGTGTGCGTGGTCTTGGGCTTGTGTCTGTTGTTGGTCTATTTGTATCGCCGCCGTCAACGGTTGCTTTTGGAGAAAGAAGAGGAGATTGAGACCCTGCGTAATATGTTGGCTTCCGCGGATAAATCGGACGACCGGTTTAGAACCGGAGCAAGCCAACCTGCGGATGTGGACGTGCGCAAACTGATGTTGCAGCAATTGGGTGTCATCAAAACGATTGCCGGAACACCCACCGAAGCCAACCAACAACTGCTTGCGCGTCTCATGGCATTGAACGAGGAAACCGCCAATGCCCTCATCGATTGGCCAAGCATTTACAAAACCATTGATCTGGTATATGACGGCTTCTATACACGTCTCGTGCAGAAGTACGGAGCCACCGACCAATCCAATGGTTCGGCGCACCCAATCTTGAACGAGAAAGAACTGCAACTTTGTTGTTTGCTCAAAGCCGATTTCTCCACCAAGGAGATCAACATGCTCACTCGTCAAAGTCTCCAAACCATCTACCAGCGCAAGACCCAAGTCCGTCAGAAACTCTCTCTCGCCGAAGCCGAAGACATCACAACAGCGATAATCTAATTAGGGCATAAAAAAAGCACTCGCTTAGGAGTGCTCTGCATGGATACATGCTTTGTTATGAGATGGCGATTTGGCGAGTGGTTTTGCCTTCTTCGCGTTGGATCTTCGGCAACTCAATCGTTAAGATACCATCTTCGACCTTAGCGGCGATCTTTGCCTCGTCCACATTGTCCACCTTCTGCCAATTTGTCCATATCCCGTACACCTAACACCCTCAACTTTTTTTGTTTTTCTCTTGCATATGTGAAAAAAAAGCAGTACCTTCGACCTACTCCCCCAGAGGGACCCCTTCGAAAGTACGGTCGCGTCCTGCCGGACATACACAATGGCGGACATTTTTTTTTGCCAAGCCTTACAGCTCTCCTGTTCCGTGCCGATAAATAGCATCTTATGCAAGCATAGTTGCTATTTACCTGCACAAAACAGAAAGAATTTTATTCTTTTGGGCAAAAAAAATGCCCGAGCACTTGTGTATGTGCAATTTTTGTTGTACCTTTGCGCCCAAACCGAAAAGAATATGAAAAAACTATTTATCTTTGCATTCGCGGCGGTATATATGACCGCTATGGTTTATGCCGGGAAACCGGAAGTGTATATCGAAGCAGAAGAACTGCCGAATCTATTGTATATCATGCCGGCACCTCCGGCTTTCGACAGCCCGGAGTTCGCGTCCGACGAGGTGCGGTATAACTGGGGCAAGGTACAGCGTCAGGACTCGGCACGCCTGGCGATGGCTATCGCCGATGCCGAATGGAATGACCTGGAGTTGGTTTTCAATCGCTGGCAAGAGGCTTTCGGCATGTCTATCTCCGAGGCTGCCACGCCGCATATCTACACGCTGCTCGTCAACAGTCTCGCGACCGTTGATCCGATGCGTATCGAGCCGAAAGCTTTCTATCACCGTCAGCGTCCGTTTGAGCGTTACGGCGATTCGATGCCTTCGCACGAGGAGTCTTCTTTGCGGGGAGAAGGCAGTTATCCGAGCGGGCACAGTCTGCGCGGGTGGTTGATCGGTCTGGTGTTGGCGCAGGTAGCGCCGGAGCGGGCCGAAGCGATTCTTGCACGCAGTTGGGAGTACTGCAACAGCCGCGTCATCGTAGGGGCTCATTGGCAGAGCGATGTGGATCATTCCCGCACGGCCGCCAGTGTCGGTTTCTGTGCGTTGCAGGGCAGCGCGCGTTTCCGCTCCCAGGTGCTCAAAGCCCAGCATGAATACCAGGCACGGAGTACGGATCGCAGAACACAAAAATGAGCCAAAAATCATCTTTTTCTTGTATATTCCAAAAAAAAGCAGTACTTTTGCAGCGCAAAAGTGTGCGTAAGCGCGAGAAATACACAAAAAACATATATTTATCATGAAAAAATTCTACTTGTTGGCCATCGTGACTTTGATGGCGCTCATGGTACAGGCTCAGACGTGGTCTATCGGCGGAGGTACCATGTATTTCGACAATTCCGCAACGAAATGGAATGCAGAGAAAATGATGCTCGTGATCGGTAACGAATGCTGGTCCGAAGTGGTGGAGATGCAGTTGACCGAGCAAGAGGACCTATGGGCGGCGGCGCTGCCGAATCATTGGAACGGTCCTTCGTACATGGCGGTTATCAGCGATGCTTCCCTTTGGGGCGCAAGTGTATGGGGTAGCGCAGCTCTGCAAGCCGCACCGCATTTCTCCGCTGCCTATGAGGGCGGTTTGGAGAGTACGGCCGACGATGCGTATATCTTCGTTCCGCAGAGCGCCGAGAACGGTTGCACGCTCGTGCTCTACCGCAAAGGCGAAGAACCGCAACCGGAAGACCCTGTGACATATCGTCTGGAGGACGGATTCTATCTGATCAGCGATGTGATGGATTGGAATGTGGCTAACGTGACCGAGGCTACGCTCTTTACGCTGAACGCAGGCATAGAGTACAAACTGACCACCGACCTCACGGAGGGCCTGAAGATCAAAGTGATCAAGGTGGTAGAGGATGAAGCCGTAGCATGGTACCCCGACGGTTTGGGTACGGAATACACCGTAGATGCCGCTCATGCCGGCGAAGCAAAGGATATCTATTTCCAAGAGGTATACAAAGGCGATTGGTCTGCATTCGGCGGTTATTTCTGGACGGGAGAGAACCAAGAGCCCGAGCCGGAACCGGAGCCGACGAATAAGACGCACTGGTTCGTGCCCGGTAATTTCGTAGACGCTCAATGGAGTTCGCCGGCTCAGATGGAGATCAAGGAAGACGGCGAGGCCAACACGGTATATGCGACTATCAACCTGTCTGCCGGTAAGGAGTATGAATTCAAGATCCGCCGCGGAGAGAACTTCTGGTACGGCAACAGCGGTATGATGACCCAGGCCAACCATACCGATTGGCCCTTCGGTCACGATAACGACGCCAACTGCGCACTCATCAGTACGATTGGCGGCGAGTATGTCTTCGCGCTCGATACCGTCGCTATCAGTCTGACGGTTACCTATCCGGACGATCCGAAGCAGGCCACGCTGTATGAATCGCCGGTGAAGGATCAGAATACCGACGTCATGCTGCAGGCTTTCTACTGGGCGCATGTAGGCAATACGGGCGATGAGTACACCGAGTTCGGCGACGTGAAATGGGATGCGCTGAATGCTGAGGCGGAAGAGATAGCGGCGAGCTTCGACCTTGTATGGTTGGCTCCGTCTCAAGAGACGGCCGACTACACGGGTTACCTGCCGATCAACTACAGCAAGCAAGGCCAGGTATCCGGTAACACGGAAGGTCACTCGCCTTGGGGTTCCGCGCAAGATCTGCGCAACCTGATTGACAACCTGCATCAGAATGGCGCGAAGGTGATTGCGGATATCGTGCTGAACCACTCCAGCGCCAGCCACCCGGACGAATACACCGGTCCGAACTACAACTGGTGTACATGGGGTACGTTTGACTTCGGCCGTTACGGTCAGTTCAACCCGGACTATACCTGGATCTGCAAAGGCGACGAGATGTTCTATAGCAAGAAGGGTGTGTACGGCAATGACTGCGGCTACAATGACAATACCGATCTCGACGAAGATGAGATGAAGGTTAGTTACAAAGGTGGCGAGACCTGGTGGGCAGAGTCGGAGTTCAACTGCATGTATTCGCGCGACTGGTCGCACAAGAAGAAAGAGGTACGCGAGATGAGCCGCGCTTATCTGACCTGGATGCGTGACAGTATCGGTTATGACGGTTTCCGCTACGATTTCATGAAGGGTTTCCATGGTTCGCACCTCAATGACTACAACAAAGCCACCGCTCCGTATTTCTCGGTAGCAGAGCTGTTTGACGGCGATATCGACAAGCAGTTGGGCTTCCTCCAGGATGCGAACTATAATACCTATGTATTTGACTTCCCGGGTAAGTTCACGATCTACGACAAGGCTATCCGTGAATATGATCTGAAGAGCCTGAAGGGCAACGGCTATACGCTCATCTACGGAGACTACAAGAAATACGCCGTGACCTTCTGCGACAACCATGACTCGTTCCACGAGGAGGGCAAGAGTCTGAACTATCATGCCAACACGATCGATGACCGTCAGGCGCATCAGGCGCTGGCGTACCTGCTCTCGATGCCGGGTGTGCCGTGCGTGCTGTACCCGTATTGGCATAACTACAAGGCGGAGTGCCAGGCCTTCATCGAGGCGCGCCGTGCCGTAGGTGTACATAGCGAGTCCGCGATTGTGAATGACTGGGCAGGTTCCGGCGCAATGGGCGACAACTATTATACCGCGTTGATCCAGGGAACGAAAGGACAACTGTTCCTCAAACTCGGTTACGATAGCAACCCGACGGACGCTCCGATGGTAGCAGCTCCGGCCGGCAAGAAATGGGTATGCGCTTGGGCGAACCGTGACCATGCTGGCGTTTGGTACACTGTGGATTCCGACACTCCGACCAATACGGAAAATACGCAGAGCGCTATGCCGCAGAGTTCCAAAGTGGTTAAAGAAGGCGTGGTATTTATCCAGCGCGACGAGCAAGTATATACCGTACAAGGTCACTCCCTGCAATAGCGAAGACATATGATTTGGATGATTATGGCGGCCATGCTGCCGGCGATGATACTCGGATTGTATATCTATTTCCGCGACCCGGTTCCGGAACCCTTCTCCTGGCTTCTGCGGGCGCTGATAGGCGGTGTGCTGATCTGCGTGCCGACCGCATTTGTGGAGAGTTCGATCTCGCATGTGCTCTTTAGTCAGGGTGTTCCGACAACCTTGTTCGGCACTACTGTGCAGGCGTTCCTGGTAGCCGCGGTGCCGGAAGAGGCAGCGAAACTGCTGATACTATGGTGGATCTTGCGCAAGAACCCCTATTTCGACGAGCATTTCGACGGCATCGTGTATGCGGTGTGTGTGGGTCTGGGCTTTGCTGCCATAGAGAATGTGGCCTATGTGCTGCAGAGCGGCGAAGGATGGATGACGGTAGCAGCCATGCGTGCATTGCTCGCCGTGCCCGGACACTATGCATTCGCCATCATTATGGGTTATTACTACTCGATCTATCATTTCGTTGCGCGCACTCCGGCGAATGCGGCGAAGATGCTTCTGCTGCCCGTTTTGGCGCATGGCGTATATGACTCGCTGGCGATGAGCGGTTCGGTAGATCCCCTTGCAGGCGGAATCAGTTTCTTCGTGCTGATCTTCTTCTGTATCAAACTGCAGAAAGCCGCGCAGAAACGCGTGATCGAATTGGCGAATAAGAAATAAGTAGCGAGGAGACGAATAAACAAAAGCAAACGCCACCCTTTTGAGGATGGCGTTTGTGGTTTAGAACGCTTGTGTTGGGTCTCCGCTTTTCTAATTCTGAATCACTTTCTGTCAACGAAAGCACTTTCACCAGCTCTGCTTCGCCATCTTTAAGAGCGACACCACTACAAAAGTGCAACAAGTACGAAAGAAAAATTTGCATATATCAAAAAAAGATAGTACCTTCGACCACCTCCCCCAGAGGGGTCCCTTCGAAAGTACGGTCGCGTCCTGCGGGATATGTGCAAACATTCGGCATTTTTGCCAAGCCTGCCGGCTTTCCTGCTGAACGAGTCTATAGGCCATTCCTATGCAAGCATAAATGCCCTATACTCTCATTCATCCGATAAAATTTTATTCTATTTGGCAAAAATCCACCCGAATGTTTGCCTATATGAAATTTTTGTAGTACCTTTGCAGCGTGATTTATTTTATAACGAGATGAAAAAGATTTTCGTGTTAGTCTTTGTGGCGCTGATGGCCGTGACGATAGAAGCAAAGGTCATTTTGACCGAGAGTTTTAATCGGACAGCGGGTACGCTCTGTATGGGGCCGGATACCAATATGGGTACCAATACCGATGACTGGTGGAGCTACAGCGGATCAAGCAATTATATCCAAGTAGCTGCAGGTTCGCTTTCTTTCCCGGGATATGCGAGTGTGGGAAAAGGAAACAAAGCCTATTTGGGTACGTCCGGCGCGGATGACTTGCGACAATTCAAGAACGAGTACACCAGCGGCAAGGTCTATCTGGCTGCTATCGTGAATGTAGAAGCCGTCAAAGCCAGCGCTACGGCCGATTACTGCCTGACCTTAGGCGACGCGAGTGCAAGCGGTATGTATGCCCGCCTGTACACGAGGTCCGAGAAAGAAGGAGACGAATGGATCGGATTCCGTTTCGGCGTCGCCAAGCACAACGAATCCGCCGGTTATGTAGGACTGACGGAGGAAATCTATTCGCCGAACACGAATTATCTGGTAGTGCTCGAATATGAGTTTGTAAACGGAGATAGGAATGATACGGCGCGTCTGTATGTCAACCCGACGAAGGAGAACTCGGTTCCGACGCTGGTATGCGTGCAGTCGGTACAGTCCGGCAGCGGCGCGGAGCAAGGTGCGAACGCCAAGAATGATGCCGCCAAGATAGCGTCCGTCAATCTGCGTCAAGGCGCCAATACCCCGAAGATATACATCGACGAAATCACCGTAGCAACGACTTGGGAAGAGTTATTCTCGGATGAAGGCGGAGAGACGCCGGGCGAAGACCCGCAAGAAGAGGATGACCCGCTGATCGTAGATACGGACGAGAACCTGCTGAAAAACGGCAGTTTTGAGGAGTACGACTGCAATGTTATCGGTTGCTCGTTCACAGACTGGTCTTTGCCTTTAGGCAGTGCAATGACCAACAATTCGGATATATTGGATGGTAGTACCTCTATCTTGCTGACTCCGAACGTAGTAGCCACAATGGATCAAGCAGTGCTGCTGAACGATGCTACTTATTCCGAAGGAACGCCGTTCACGCTGACGCTGAACTATAAGATTCTCTCTATGCCGGAAGGTAGCGCGCTGAAGATGGATTGCTACTGGGAAGCGGCAGCAGGAGGCGACGCGGACGCGGTCAAGGCGCATGACGCGGACATCCTGACGGCTGAGTTAGAGAACGGTACGGCATGGAAACATAAATCAGTGACCACTACGAAGCCGGCCAAGTCTGCGTATCTGCGTGTTCGGATGATCATCCCGAAGAAAGCGAAAGTGCTGTTTGACGCATGGACGCTGGTCAAAGAGGAAGCCGCTCCAGGCGAGCCGTTCATCGAGGTGACGCCGATCAAGGTGTCTCCGGTGAATACCACCATCGGTAATACCGCCACGTTTGAGACAATCCATGTGAAGCATGGCAATGTGACGGCTAAGACGACCTTTTATATCGGCGGCGCGAACGCGGATCAGTTCAGCCTCTCGGCAACGGAGTTACCGGCTGACCAAAGCGAGATAGACCTTATTATAACTTATGCGCCCACAAGCGCGGGCACGCATGAGGCTGCGCTGATTTTCGACAATGCGGCGCACACCGCTATTCTGCCGGATATGATCTCGTTGAAAGGCAGTTGTACGGACCCGAGTGCACAGCCGACGCTGGCCGTGACACCGAGTGAATTACCGGCCTTCGAAGTGCTGGAAGGCAAACAGCAGAAACAGACCGTGACGCTGAGCAGCAGGAACTGCACCGACTATGTATATGCGCGTGTAGACCATGTTCAGGGCGCAGGATTCACGATCGATGGCACGATGTTCGGCAAGAATGCCGACGCGACAGTAACCATTACCTTCGCGCCGACGGAGGCAGGTTCCTACCAATCGACGGTAACCTTCTACTCGGAAGGCGCAGAGAGTGTGGTCCTTACGCTGAACGGAACAGGCATCGCCAAGACGCCGGAGACCATCGATTGGCAGACGGATTTCGTTTGGAACGAGTCCAACCCGCTCAGTCTGCTGAACGAGACCTTCGACGATATCACGCATAACGAGACGCTGGTTCTTGACGGATGGCAAAACGTAGCGGCCATAGACCAGCGCCCCTGGTGGGGATTCGATGCCTCCAAGTCGCAGGCTGTCGAAGGTGACGGAAAGTTCGCCAAGGCTACTACATACCAATTTGGCAAGGAGTCCACGGGCACATGGGAGACGTGGCTCGTCACGCCGCCGCTGGACTACAAGAATGCCGTCAGTAAGATCTTCGCCTTCAGCGTCATGGGCCAATACCTCGCCAGCGAAGGAGGTGAGAGTACACTTGAGATCTATTACATTGACGCCACTAATCCGAGCGATGTCTTCTTCCAGGATCTGACATCCAGTTTTGATATCCCCAGATCCAGCGACAGGAGTGAGGTATGGAGTACCTTCTATCTCGATCTCGCGCCTTATTCCGAGACCGTAGCAGACGTATTCCATATGGCCTTCCGCTTTGTTGGCCCGAACGGTAACGAGGGCGTTGTGACCTACTATCTCGATGATATCAGTTGGGGACGTACCGACCTGCCGCTCATCAGCGTGGACATCGCGCAAATATCCGAAACAGCGATAGTGAACAAACAGCGGACGATCGGCGCAATTACCGTCAGCACGCAATACCTGACCTTGCCCGTCAGTGTAGCTGTCAAGGGCGCAAACTATGACAAGTTCAGCATCTCCACGGAGACTATCCCGGCAGAAGGCGGCACGTTCACCATTGATTTCCAGAGCGACGAGATAGGTGTACATGAGGCCTATATCGAGTTGTCTTCTTCGGAAACACCGCCCGTTTATATCTTCCTCTCTGTGCTATGCCAGAATCCGGAAGGTATAGAAGACGTACACGGCCAGGTGCAGAGTACCAAGCTGCTTCAACGCGGGGTACTGCTCATCGAGCGAAACGGCGTGCTATATAATGCGCAAGGTGCGCGAATGCAATAAAACAATGAGAACGATTCGAATCCTGGCATTGACAGCCTCCCTGATGCTGTTGTCGGCGGAAGGTTTTGGTACTCCTTGGGTGACCAAGACGATTCTGCAGTGGGTGACAGCACCGATCAACAAACTGCAGAAGGGGGCGTGCTATGCCGATTCGTGCGAACATGTGATCGGTATTCCGTACCTCGAGGGCGGCAATGAGCGCCAGGTGGTCGATGTCTATTATGCCAAAGAGAATCGTAAGAATGCGGTGGTGATCGAAGTGCATGGCGGCTTCTACGTAGCAGGTATGAGGCAGAACCATCGTCCGTACGCGTCCCTTTTCCTGAAGGAAGGGTATGACGTAGTGCTGGTGGAATACCGCTTGGTGGATGGCGATTCGATAGATGTGTCGGATCAATTACGGGATGTGTCGGCGGCTACTGATTATGTGACCGTGCATGCCGAGGAATTGGGTCTTAACAAAGACCGGATGTTTATCGTCGGCAGTTCGGCCGGAGGTCATTTAGCGCTATATGTCGCTGAAGGTTCGGCGAATGATTCGTTGCCTATTCGCCCGCAGTATTTCAAGCCGCGCGGGGTGATTCTGAACTGTCCGGCCTATGACTTCGCGAGTTACAACAGCACGGGAATCTTCTATCCGAAGGCGATGGAATGGTTTTTGGGTCCGCGATATATGGATACGGAGTGGATGACGGAGATGTCTCCTCGTACGCGATTCAGTGCCTATCAGGGGCCGCTGTTCGTTAACTCCAGCAGAGAAGATTTTCTTCGTTCGCAAGCCCTGCTGATCTTAGACGATTGCGGAACAAACGAGCGTCCGTTTGAGTTTGTTTTCATAGACAGCAAGAATAAAAAAGCGGGGCATGTCCACAATGTGAGCAAGCCCCAGCTTAAGGAATCGATCGAGGTTAATCGAAGGATGATCGAGTTTTTAGCGCGTTCGCTATAATTTATTTTCTGAATGACGAACGGCGGTATTGCTTGGCCGTGGTACCTGTGACGCGCTTGTAGTAGCGGCAGAAGGTAGCAGGTTCGCTAAAGCCCAGCATATACGATATCTCCTGAATGGTCATATTCGGATGAGTCTTGAGCAGCTGTTGCGCTTGCGCGACGATATATTGCTCAATCCAGTCAGCCGGCGAGAGTCCGTCGGTCACCTCACGGATGATTTTCGAGAAGTATTTCGGCGTGAGATGCAGTTTCTCGGCATAGAACTGCACTTCGCGTGACTCGCGGTAATGCGCTACAACCAGGTCACAGAACTGGTTGAAGAGATTATTATGGCGACTCACTTTCCATCGTTTGTCCTGTTCGCGGCGGAAGAGGTTGAGGTACTCATAGCTGATGGCGTAAAAGGAGAGCATCATCTCCTTGCGGTGCGGCAGCACATCCGGAGTATAATCCAGCACTTGGTCTATCTGATCCACGAGCGAACAAAGAATTGCGCGCTGCTCGTCGTTGAGGGTGTAGAGCGGCGAGTGGTGGAATTTATCGTAGTCGTGGCTAAAGAGCGCAAAGCGCAGGTCTTCAAATATTTTCGGTGAGACAATCACGCGCATGAACGTATAATCATCGGAATGCTCGAGGGGACGCATGACGTGGCCGGGCATAATCACGAACAGGTCGTTGGGGTGCTCCGTGGAGATCTCCAGCATATCATACATTGCTCGCGCAGTACCGCTAAGGGTCATGGTGAGGATGATATGCGGTAATACAACATCGTTGCCCACTTGGGTCCAACCATGTACTTCGTGATCGATTGCGATGCCGTCTCTATCGGCTCGCTTTAGAGAGTTCTCGAAAGAATTTGCCATTACGCTAAATCAATTTTTGTACCTTTTGTTACTATATCGACTGCAAAAGTAGTATATTTTTTAATAATATGCAAAAAATCCGACATATTGTTAATAAAATTACGAAAGCAGTATATACAAAAAGGAAAATCCGGCCTTTTGGACCGGATTTCTCTTTATAGCTGTCAGAATTCAGCTATCAGTAGTCAGCTTAGCGAACGCGCTCGCAGTAGGAACCGTCGCGGGTGTCGATACGGATGATCTCACCCTCGTTGATGAAGAGCGGAACACGTACCTCAGCGCCGGTCTCTACGGTAGCCGGTTTGAGCGTGTTGGTAGCCGTATCACCCTTCAGACCCGGCTCGGTATAGGTAACAGCGAGCTCTACCTTCGTCGGCAGTTCGGCAAAGAGTACGGTATCGGTAGAAGCGTCGGAAACGACATCTACGTTAAAGCCCTCTTTGAGGAAGTCAACACCGGTAATGAGGTCGTGCGCGATAGGCACTTGCTCGAAAGTCTCGTTATTCATGAAGATATAATCTTCACCCTCTTTGTACAGGAACTGATACGGGCGGCGCTCTACGCGTACATCCTCCAGCTTCTCACCGATATTGAATCGGCGCTCGAGAACGCGGCCGTCCACTACATCTTTGAATTTCACGCGCATAATGGTATTACCTTTACCCGGCTTCACGTGAAGAAACTCAATTACGAAATACAAACGGCCATCCATGCGGATACAAACACCGTTCTTAATGTCTTGGCTGTTAATCATAAAACTATTTCTATTTAATCATTTTTTCAGAAAATCGCTGCAAAATTACAACTTTTCTTGCATATATGCAAATTTTTCACTAATTTTGTGGCCGATTTTGAAGAAAAAGGATATACTATGGAGGCATTACGTGCATTTTTCGGGCCGATTGATATATGGCAGATCCTGTCATCGTTCATCTTTCTGATAGCGATCATCGACCCGTTCGGAAACATCCCTATCACCATTGCGATGAAAAAGCGCGGCATCAAGATTCATGCAGGGAATGTATGTATCGCGAGTCTGGTGATTTTGTTGTCATTCCTATTCCTGGGCGAATGGATTCTGAAGCTCTTCGGCGTGCAGATTGAGTATTTCGCCATCGCCGGCGGATTCGTTATTTTCCTAATGGCCTTGGAGATGGTTCTGGACATTACGATTTTCCAGAACGACAAGTTGGAGGGTCAGGTGGATTCCGGCAGCTCGATTGTGCCGCTGGCTTTCCCGATGTATGCGGGTCCGGGTGCGTTCACCGCATTGCTGGCTATCACGGCGGAGTACAGCATCGGCAATCTCTGTATCTCGTTGCTGCTCTGTATGGTGGTATTGTATCTGGTGTTGATCGGGACGAACTGGTTGACCAAATACCTGGGGGCTACGGCGCTCTATATCATCCGTAAGTTCTTCGGCATCATCGTGCTGGCGATTGCATGTAAGTTGATGTTCGGCAACCTCGCGGCGATCTTCTGATGGCGTTAAATCGTTACATTGTTAAACTGTTAAATCGTAGATATGAAAAGTTTTTCTGAGATGACCATTGCGATGGCAAGTGACCACGCTGGTTTTCCGCTCAAGCAGCAAGTGCAGTTGTTCCTCGAGGACAACGGTGCTAAAGTGAAAGATTTCGGTTGCTACAGCACCGAGAGTTGTGATTATCCTGATTTCGCGCACCCGCTGGCTGAGGCGGTGGAGAAAGGTGAGTATGAGTTCGGTATCGTAATCTGCTCGACGGGTAACGGTATCTGCATGACCGCGAACAAACACCAGGGTATCCGTGCGGCGTTGTGCTGGGACACGAAATTAGCGGAGTTGGCACGTGCGCATAACAACGCGAACGTATTGGGTCTGCCGGCGAACTTCATCTCGGCGGTGAAAGCGCTCGATATCGTGCGTACGTTCTTCCAAACGGATTTCGAAGGCGAGCGTCATGAGCGCCGTATTAACAAAATCCCATGCTTGGGCTAAAACTCGCGTGACTCGCAGCACAGCCGCTCAATTACGCTACGTTTTGCCCTACGCTCTCCCCACTGCAACTCTACGAGTTACATCGGGGACCCCAATGTTTTATGGAAAAACATTTAATTAGTAGGCTTCGCAATCTCGCCCGTTGCTATTGGAATTACGCACTGAGTCGGATGGGCTTAGTGCGTATTTCTCATGCGCCGCTATTTGTGAGTATTGAACCTGCGGCGGTATGTCAGTTGCGCTGCCCGGAATGCCCAGTAGGACAAGGTGAAAGGGTAAAGGTGAAAGGTGAAAGGACCCCATTTATATCGATGGACTTGTTTCGGAAGGTGCTGGAGGAAGTAAAGGAGTATGCGCACACGATGCAGTTTTATTTTCAGGGCGAACCGCTGCTTAACAAAGACCTCCCGCAGATGACTGCGGAAGCACATGCGGCGGGTTTGTATACCATCGTCAGTACCAATGCGCAGGCAATGACGAAGGAGATGGCAGAGGCCTTGGTACAGGCGGGGCTGAACCGTATCATCGTCTCCATGGACGGATTGACGCAAGCGTCCTACGGCGCGTACCGCATCGGCGGCGATGTGGAGAAAGCGAAGGCGGCGCTGCGGTATCTTAGGGAAGCCAAGGAAAAATTTCAAATTTCAAATTTCAAATTTCAAATTGAACTGCAGTGCCTGCGCTTAAAGACGAACGAACACGAATGGGCGGAACTGAAGCGAGTGTATAAAGCGCTCGGTGCGGATCGATTGAGTCTGAAGACCGCACAACTGTATGACTACGAGCACGGGCATGACTTGATGCCTTCGGATTCGCGCTACAGTCGGTACGCGAAAGGTGCCGACGGACTATTCCATAGAAAAAAACGCACTCGCGGGTGTCTGCGCGTGTGGAGCGGGGTAGTGGTGACCACCACCGGCGAAGTACTCCCGTGTTGTTATGACAAAGGGCATGCTTTTTCGTACGGAAATGTGAAAGACGCACCGATAGTGGAACTGTTTGAGAATGAGAAGGCCATGGCTTTCCGCTGTGCGGCACTGAATGAACAACCGAAAATTTGTCAAGAATGCTGGAGATAAAATGTTTTGAGTTTGGTCCGTTTCAGACCAACACCTACGTCGTGCATGACGAAAAACATATACTGCTCATTGACCCGGCCTGTTATACGCAGTACGAGCAGCAGCAGTTATACCGCTATGTGGAAGACCTCAGAAGTCAACTATCAGCCCTCAGCATTCAGATTATCGCAACGCACGGACATCTGGATCATCTATGGGGCGCAACCTGGGCGTGCGAACAATGGCGTACGCCGGTGTTGATTCACGAAGCGGATATCCCCTTAGCGAAGGCGATGCAAGCGCAATATGATCTCTTCGGCGTGCGGGCAGAAGCCAAGCCGTTTCCAATGGAAGCAATGTCAAATTTCAAATTTCAAATATCAAATATATCGATTTTATCGACCCCGGGTCACACGCCGGGAAGTATATGCTTGTACTGGCCGGAAGAGAAGGCGATCTTGTCCGGCGATACCCTCTTTCGGATGGGATACGGTAGAACGGACTTGCCCGGAGGAAACATGGGGCAGTTGATTCAGTCGCTGGAGCGGTTATTCACCTTGCCGAGTGATGTGCAGGTGTTCCCGGGACACGGAGAAGATACCACCATCGGGGCAGAAAAACGATAAAAAAAAGGACTCGAAGTCCTTTGAGCGGAAAGAGAGGGATTCGAACCCCCGGTACCTTTCAGTACTTCGGTTTTCAAGACCGACGCAATAGACCACTCTGCCATCTTTCCCAAAAGCGGGTGCAAAGGTACTACAAAAAAATGGAATACGCAAATAAAATAGAAAAAAAATCATTTTTAATGCTTGCAAAAACCTTCAAGGGATTGGAGGAAGTGCTGGCACAAGAGTTAACGGAACTCGGTGCGAACGAGGTTCAGATCGAAAGACGAGCCGTTTCTTTTAAGGGCGATAAGGCACTGCTATACCGCGCGAACTTATGTCTGCGCACCGCTATCCGTGTGCTGGTTCCGATTCGGGAAGAGCGGTTGAAACCTAAGAAAGGTCTCAAACCCGAAGACCAAGTCTATGAGATCGTGAAGGCGATAGAGTGGTCGAAGTACATGAGTGCTGACACCTCGTTTGCGATTGATGCTACGGTCTATAGCGAGCTCTTCCGCAACAGTCTTTTTGTGACTTACCGCGTGAAGGATGCGATGGTCGATTACTGGAAGGAACGCGCAGGCAAACGACCGAACGTGAGTACGGAAAACCCGGACATCCGCGTGAATCTGCATATAGGAAACGACCATGTGACTATCTCGTTGGATTCGTCGGGCGAGAGTCTGCATAAGCGCGGTTACCGCGTGGCGAATACCGAGGCGCCGATCAACGAAGCGCTTGCGGCAGGTATGTTGTTGCTGGCAGGATGGAAAGGTCAATCGGATTTCTACGATCCCATGTGCGGTTCCGGTACGCTTCCCATCGAAGCGGCACTCATCGCACGCAATATCGCCCCGGGTGTGTTTCGGAAATCGTTTGCCTTCGAGAAATGGCCGGACTTCGATGCGGACCTTTGGTCCGATATCTATAACGACGATTCGCAAGAACGGGAGTTTAGCCATAGGATCTACGGTTCCGACGCGTCTTTCTTCGCCATCCAACAGGCGACCAAGAACGTGAAAGCGGCAGGTGTGGGAAAAGACGTGGAATTGAGACAAATCCGCATGGAGGAGTTAAAGCCTTCAGCCATCAGCCTTCAGCCGTCAGCCTTAGTCATGATAAATCCGCCGTACGGCGAGCGCCTGGCGAGCAACAAGGATATAGAAGATTTGTACGGAAAGATAGGTTCTGCGCTCAAGCATCATTTCACCGGTGCAACGGCATGGATCATCTCGTCCAACGAGGCGGCGATGAAATGTATCGGACTCAAACCGAGTAAGAAAATGCAATTGCTGAACGGCGAACTCGACTGTCAGTTTAACTGCTACGAACTATTCCAAGGAAAAAGAAAAGACAATAACCAATGACCCATCATCCATCACCCATATATATAGCTGATTATAACTACCCGCTGCCCGATGAACGGATTGCGAAATACCCGCTGGCGGAGCGCGACCACAGTAAGTTGCTGGTGTACCGCGACGGAAAGGTGAGTGAAGACCGATTCTATAACATCGGCGATTATATCGCCCCGCATTCGCTGTTGGTGTACAACAACACGCGGGTTATTCAGGCCCGCCTGGAGTTTCATAAGCCGAGCGGCGCGCGTATCGAGGTGTTCTGTCTCGAACCTCTTGCCCCGCACGATTACCAGTTGTCGCTGGGTGCCACGAAGGGTTGCACCTGGAAATGTATGGTGGGCAATGCCAAAAAGTTTAATGTTGAGAGTTTAGAGTTGAGGGTTGAGAGGTTAGGGGTAACTCTTCGAGTTAGCAAAGGCGAGCAGCGCGGAAATACTTATGAGGTGCATTTCAGTTGGGACAACGAGAAAGTGAGTTTTGCAGAGATATTGGACGCTGTAGGCGAATTGCCTATTCCGCCGTATCTGAACCGCAAGACCGAAGAGAGCGACAAGCGCACATACCAAACGGTCTATTCGCGTATCAAAGGTTCGGTGGCAGCCCCTACGGCCGGTTTGCATTTCACGGAGCGGGTGTTGGACGATATCCGTTCGCGGGGGATTGAGACTGAAGAAGTCACGCTGCATGTGGGGGCAGGTACGTTCTTGCCGGTGAAGACCGCCGATGCGAATGAGCACACGATGCATACAGAGATTATTGCGGTGCCCAAGAAAGCGATCGAACATATCATCCGGAATCTCGGTGCTATCGTGGCGGTAGGGACTACCAGTATGCGCACGCTCGAGAGTTTGTATTTCATCGGGGCAAAATTGCGGAATACCGATATCTCGGAATACCGGGAGACCGAGATTCATGTGGGCCAGTTCGAACCCTACGAGCAGGAGTACAGTCTTTCTACGAAAGAGGCTTTGCAGGCCATTGTGGATTATCTGGAGACCACCGGCCAGGAGACATTGCATGCCGAGACCCAGATCATGATTAAACCCGGTTATGAATTCCGCGTAGTGGACCAACTGATTACCAATTTCCACCAACCGCAATCGACCCTTTTGTTGCTTGTCAGTGCGTTCGTGCATGGCGATTGGAGGTCGATTTATGACTATGCGCTGAGTCATGATTTCCGATTCCTCTCCTACGGAGACAGTAGTATTTTGACACGATGATCGACACCCATATACATATTGATGAAGAAGCGTACGCAGCGGATCGCGAGGAAGTGATTGCGCGGCAACGTGAAGCCGGTGTAGAGGCAATGATTATTCCCGGTGTGAATGCTCAATCGATAGACGGTATTCTGGACATATGTCATAGACATAAGGGCTACTGTTTTCCTGCTTTGGGGCTCCATCCGCAGGATGTGAAGGAAGACTGGCAGGAACAATGGACTATTATTGAGAAGGCGATTCGGGAACACCGGGATGAACTGGTGGCGATTGGTGAGATCGGTTTTGATTATTACTGGGATACCACGTTCAAGGAGGCCCAACATGAGGTTTTACAACGTCAGTTGGATCTCGCCAAGGAGTTGGACCTGCCTGTTATGATTCATAACCGCGACGCGACGGAAGATACTCTGAAGATTTTAAAAGCATTCAGCAGTCAGCCTTCAGCCTTCAGTTCACCTCTTCGAGGAGTGGTACATTGCTTTAACGGCAGCAAAGAGGTCGCGAAGCAGATTCTGGATCTGGGTATGTATCTCGGTATCGGCGGTGTGTTGACGTTCAAGAACTGCAAGTTATTCGAGACCTTGGAGGTTGTGCCTCTGGACCGCATTGTGTTGGAGACTGATGGACCCTATCTGGCACCTACGCCGCATAGAGGTGAACGGAACGAGAGCAGGCTGATGATTTTTGTCGTGCAGCGTCTGGCAGAGATCTATCATACGACGCCCGAAGAGGTGATTTCGGTCACTTCTGCGAACGCAAAAAAACTCTTTTTTTCATAAAAATGCATACACGCTTGTGTATGTCATTTTTTTTTACTACCTTTGCCGCCGAATTTGAACATTAGTTAATCCATATATGAAAGAAATCAGTACAAAGAAACTTTTAGAGACGATTATTGAAGGTATCCGCAACCGTAAGGGACAACGTATCGTGACGATTGATTTGCGGAAAATTAAAGAGGCGCCGGTGGAGATGATGCTGATCTGCGAAGGTCAGAGTAATACCCAAGTTGCTGCTATTGCCGACGAGATAGACGATTTCGTTCGTACCCAGACCCATGTGCACCCCTTAAGTGTATCGGGTCAGGAGAACGCCGAATGGATCGCGATGGACTACGGCACGATCTTTGTGCACGTCATGCAGCGTGAGCCTCGTGCGTTCTACGATATCGAGCATCTGTGGGCAGACGGCAAGGTGACAGAACTCCCTGAGATGCTGTAACGTTAAAAGGTTAAGCTGTTAAACCGTTAAATTGTTAAATTGTTAAATCGTTACTAATGGCAGATAATAGAAAAAGACAACAACCCCAGCCGAGTGGTCCGCGCAGATGGATCAGTTTGCTGATGTACGCGGCGGCGTTTGTGTTGCTGGGTTATTGGATATACGGAGACAAAGCGGAGACCGGAGCGACCAAGGAACTGAGTTATACGAAGTTCACGGCGTATGTGGAGGTCGATGCTATCGATAAGGTGGTGGTGTACGATGACTTGAATCTCAAGGCCAGTGTAAAGCCGGCAAAGTACACCGTCGTTTTCGGTGGACAAGCCGACGGAGAGCGGGCGAAAGGGCAACTGCAGGTGCAGGTTCCTTCCGTGGAGGAGTTTTCCAAATATATCGATGCCGTCAATGCGAATCGCAAGGAACAAGGGCTGGCGGTGATAGACGTCAAATACGAGAAGTCGCATAACTACTGGTATCTGATTCTGGTGAATGTACTGCCGTTCGCATTCATCATCTTCTTCCTGTATTACATGAGTCGCGGCATAGCCGGTGGCGCAGGAGGCGGTGGTATCTTCGGTGTCGGTCGCGCTCGGGCGCAGTTGTTTGACAAGGACAAGAAAGACAAGGTGACCTTCAAAGACGTAGCGGGTCTGTACGGCGCGAAGCAGGAAGTGCAGGAGATCGTGGAGTTTTTGAAGAACCCCAAGAAATACACGGAGATCGGCGCGAAGATTCCGAAGGGTGCCTTACTTGTAGGCCCTCCGGGAACGGGTAAGACCCTGTTGGCGAAAGCCGTAGCCGGAGAAGCGGGTGTACCGTTCTTCTCGATGAGCGGATCGGACTTCGTGGAGATGTTCGTAGGCGTCGGTGCGAGTCGAGTGCGCGACCTCTTCCGTCAGGCGAAAGAGAAAGCGCCGGCAATCATCTTCATCGATGAGATAGACGCTATCGGTCGGGCCCGCGGTAAGGGTGTGATGACCGGTGGTAACGACGAGCGCGAGAGTACGCTGAACCAGTTGCTGACCGAGATGGACGGATTCGGAACCAACTCGGGTGTGATAATCATGGCGGCTACCAACCGCGCCGATGTGCTTGATGCAGCTTTGCTGCGTGCGGGTCGTTTTGACCGCCAGATACATGTCGAGTTACCGGACCTGCAGGAGCGCAAAGAGATCTTCCTCGTGCACCTTCGTCCGCTGAAGTTGGATGAGACGGTGGACATCGATTTCTTGAGTAAGCAGACCCCGGGTTTCTCGGGCGCCGATATAGCAAACGTGTGCAACGAGGCGGCGTTGATAGCAGCCCGCGGCGGACGGAAGAAAGTGGGCAAACAGGACTTCATGGATGCCGTCGACCGCATCGTGGGTGGCCTGGAGCGCAAGAATAAGATCATGACCGAGGAGGAGAAGAAGTCGATTGCATTCCATGAGGCAGGTCATGCGACTATCAGTTGGATGCTTCGTTGGGCGAATCCGCTGGTGAAGGTGACCATTGTGCCGCGCGGTATGGCCCTCGGCGCCGCTTGGTACTTGCCGGAAGAGCGGCAGTTGACGAACGAGGAGCATATCTTAGATGAACTCTGTTCGTTACTCGGCGGTCGCGCGGCGGAGCAGTTATTCCTGGAGCAGACTTCGACAGGTGCGCTGAATGACCTGGAGCGCGCCACCAAGCAGGCCTATGCGATGGTAGCGTACTATGGTATGAGCGATAAACTGAAGGATGTCTCGTTCTACGACTCTACCGGTCGCTATGACTACGGTTTTGTCAAACCCTATTCGGAGGATACCGCCAAGACGATAGACGAAGAGACCCAGCGTATCATCGCTGACCAGATGGCGCGTGCCAAACAGATTCTGACCGAGCACGCAGAGGGGCATCATCAGATTGCGCAGTTGCTGATCGACCGCGAGGTGATCACCGCCGAAGACGTAGAGCGTATCTTAGGTCCGCGTCCGTGGAAGAGTCGCGGCGATGAACTGCTGGAAGCCAATGCGCAGTTGATCAAAGAGGAGCCAAAGAAGAAACGCGCTCCGCGAAAGAAGAAAACAGAACAAGAAAACACTGATAACAATGAAAAGAATCTTGCTTAACATCGCGCTGCTATGTGCAGCCATGACAATGTCGGCGCAACAGGCGCCTGAGAAACTGGCAGTGGACCCCGAGGTTCGCTACGGTAAGTTAGACAACGGATTGACGTATTACATTCGTCATAACGAGCAGCCCAAACAGCGCTGCGAGTTCCACATCGCGCAAGCGGTAGGTGCTATCCTGGAAGAGGACCATCAGAACGGTCTGGCGCACTTCCTGGAGCATATGGCGTTCAACGGTACGCAACATTTCCCCGGTAAGGGTATCATCAATTATTTTGAGTCGGTGGGTGTGAACTTCGGTGGCAATATCAATGCCTACACTTCTATCGACGAGACTGTGTATCGTCTGTCGGATGTGCCGACCTATCGCGAAGGTATTGTCGACAGTGCATTGTTGGTAATGCATGACTGGAGCTGCGGTCTGTTGCTCCTGCCGGAGGAGATCGATGCCGAGCGCGGTGTCATCCTGGAAGAATGGCGTACAGGCCGTACGGCGCAACGTCGTATCTGGAAAGAACTGAACGCGAAGATGTATCCGGGTACGCAATATGCGAAGCGTGACGTGATCGGTGACACGGCTGTGATCAATAACTTCGACTATCAAGCTCTGCGCGACTACTACCATAAATGGTATGGTCCGGATAACCAGGCGATTATCGTAGTAGGTGATATCGATGTAGATGCTATCGAGGCGAAGATCAAAGAGCTCTGGAAAGATGTACCGCGTCGTGAGAATTTCGGCGAGCGTCCTATCTATACGGTCAATCACAATGACAAACCGCTCGTAGCGATCGTCACGGATCCGGAGGCACAGCAGAGTCGTATCACGCTGGAGTATAAGTTCGACCAACTGCCCGAGGCCCTGCAAGGAACGGCTCAGGAATATGTGATCAAGATGGTTCGTGACCTGGCTTGCGACATGCTCAATAACCGATTCTCGGAGTTGGCTTTGGATCCGAAGGCTTCCTTTGCCGGCGCTTATGCGTACTACGGCGAGACAGCGAAGAAGATGGACGCTTTCACGGCCATCTATGTTCCGAAAGACGGTCGTGAGACAGAAGCATTCAACGACCTCATTTTCCAATTGGAGAAGATGCACCGCTACGGTTTCACTTCCGCGGAGTTAGAGCGCGTGAAGAGCGAGAAACTGAATGAGATGGAGCAGTATTATAAGGAGCGCGACACCCGTAAGAATATCGCCCTGGCACGCGAGTGTATCCGTCATTTCGAGGACGGCGATGTGATGCCCGGCGCACAATGGGAGTACGACATGACCCAAGCCACCCTGCCGCTCATCAGTCTGGAGGCTGTGAACAGTATGGCCCAGGCACTCATTCACCCGAATCCTACCGTAGCTATCTCCGGTCCGGAGAAAGAAGGCGTGAATATCCCGTCGGAAGAAGAAGTATTGGCTACCCTGGCCGGTCAGGCTGAATTGGCTATCGAGGCACCGGTAGAGGAGAAGATCGACACCGAGTTGGTGAAGAAAGCGCCGCGTAAGGGTAAGATCAAAGCCATTAAGGTCAATGAGGAGTTCGGTTTCACCGAGTTCACCTTAAGCAACGGTATCAAAGTCGTAATCCGTCCGACGGAGTTCAAGGCAGACGAGATCCTGATGCAGGCATTCTCGAAGGGTGGTTATACACAAGTGCAGACCGAGGATCTGCCTTCGGCTGAACTGGCATCGAACCTGATTCAGATGTCCGGTATCGGTCGTTTCAATGCGACCCAACTGGAGAAAGCGCTGGCCGGCAAGACGGTATCCGTTCGTCCGGAGATCTCCGAGTGCGTAGAGCGCTTGCATGGTTCATCGAGTGTGAAAGACCTCGAGTCGATGTTGCAGTTGACTTATCTGCATTTCACCGCACCGCGTCGTGACGAAGAGGCATACCAGACTTTGCTGTCGCTGCTGCGTACGCAACTGGCTAATCGTGATAAGAACCCCAAAGCAACGTTCCAGGATTCGATTCAGATGATGGCGTCGAACCACTCGCCGCGCACCGTGCTGATGAACCTCGAGACGATGGAGCACCTGTCGCTGGATAAAGCGATGGCGGTATACCAGGCGCGCTTTGCTAATCCGGCTGACTTCACCTTCGTCTTCGTAGGAAATATCAACCCGGATGATCCGAAGGTACGTGACCTACTCTGCCAATGGCTCGGAAGCCTCAAGACGCAGAAATGCCGTGAGGAAGTGATTGATCACCACGAGACCGTTGCATTGGGTATCCAGAAGAACTATTTCAGTCGTAAGATGGAGACTACTACGGCATCCAACCGTATCCAGTACACCTCGTACGACATGCCGTATACCTTGGCCAATGACCTGAATATGGAGATGATCGGCCGTATCCTGAGTACGCGTTATCTGGAGTCCATCCGTGAGCGCGAAGGCGGTTCGTACGGCGTAGGTACCTACGGCTATATGGTATTGCTGCCCTCACCGCGTGCCGGTCTGTTGATGCAGTTTGATACCGACCCGAAGAAACAGGAGCGCCTGATGGAGATCATCCATGAAGAGGTGAATACCATCATCAAGGACGGTCCGTTGGCTTCCGACCTGCAGAAAGAGAAAGAGTCGATGCTCAAGGACTTCCAGGAAGATCTGGAGAAGAACGGTTACTGGCGTAATATCATTTACCAGTACTACATGTACGGTCTGAACTACGTACGCGACTATAAGGCTGCGGTAGAAGCTATCACGGAGGATACCGTTCAGCAGACCTTGCGCAAACTGGTAGATGCCGGTAATGTATTCGAGGTAGTGATGTTCCCGGAGGAATAAGATGAAGTATTTCCTGATAGCGGGAGAAGCGTCGGGGGACATGCACGCGGCGTCGCTGATGGCGCAAATCAAACAGCGTGATCCCCAAGCGCAATTCGTAGGACTCGGTGGTAGCCATATGGCTACTGCCGAGTGCCGTCTCTATCAGGAAATCAGCCACATGGCTTTCATGGGTTTCGCTGCGGTACTGGCAAATACAGGGCAGATACGGCGTAATTTCCGCATTGCCGAAGAGGCATTGCTGAGCGAGCAACCCGACGCACTCATCCTGGTGGACTATCCGTCGTTTAACCTGCGCATGGCGGCTTTCTGCCGCAAGCACTTGCCGCAAACGAAGATCTACTATTATATCCCGCCGAAAGTATGGGCATGGAAGCGTCGCCGCGTTCATCGTATTGCGCGGTTATGCGACGAGGTGCTGGGTATCTTCCCGTTTGAACCGGCCTTCTACGCCCAATACGGCTACCGCTGCACCTATGTAGGCAATCCAACGGTAGAAGAACTATCTCTGATTACTCGGAATACTCAGAATACTCTGAGTTCTCCGACCATCGTCCTTCTACCCGGCTCGCGGCCCGGTGAGGTCAGTCATTGTCTGCCGCGGATGGTAGAGGCGGCGCGTCGTTTTCCGGACTATCGTATCGTGGTATGTGCCGCGCCGGGTATAGAGGATGCTTTCTATGCGCCGTATCTGCGCGAAGGCGAGACCTTGACGCGCGAGACGTATCAGGCGGTGCAGCAAGCGAAGGCCGCGATTGTCAATTCGGGTACGGCTACCCTTGAGACGGCATTGCTGGGTTGTCCGCAGGTAGCGGTATATTACCTGGCTTGCTCGTGGTGGTTAACTTGGAATCGATGGTGGATAGAACCGCTGACGTTCTCTCTCCCTTATTACACCTTGGTCAATATCATCTGCGGCAAGAGGGTGATTCGCGAACTCATGGCGAATGATTTTACGACCGAGAAGGTCGCTGCAGAGTTACAACGTCTCTTGACAGACGAGGCTTATACAAAAGAGATGCTCGCGAATTACGAACACCTCTCTCTTCTTTTGGGCACTCAGCCCGCCGCGGCAACGGCCGCAGAGATTATCACATCGAAACGATAAGGGACGCCAGGATATACGGCAGTGCCCCGCATAAGACGCCTTTCGCCAGGCGCCAGGTATCCGTTGTATAGAAGACGAAGATCAGCGCCAGGTCCGGGAAGACACTCACCAGCAGCAGTTTGCTCAGTACGCCGCCGGCTTGGAATTGCAGTGTCCGCAAGGGATACCAGAGGTTCATTACCTCGATATACGTCAGTCCGAAAGCAGCGGGGATAAGGAGTCCGAGCAGTATCCCGATCCAATATCTGTCAAAGCGATCCATAGTCTGTCAAATCGATGGATACGGGGGTGATTGCCAGTAACTGATGATCCATCGCCCAGATATCCGTATCTTGCGCCAGGGGTTCATCGTTGACGAAATCGCCCGCCAGTTTCCACGCACTCACGATGCCTTCGCGAAGCGGTTCATCGGTAGCTTCCACTAACTCATTGGCCCAATGTCCGCGGCATTGACGCGTCCAACGGATACCTTCTATCTCGCCCAGCGGTGCGTTGATATTATAGCACGTGCCGGGTGCGATGCCTTCTTCGATCAGATGGCGCGTGATATCCACTAAGAAGGGTTGCAACCAATGCAGGTCAGCGTCCAACAAGTGACTGTTGATGGACCATCCAATCGCCGGAATCCCTTTCTCTGCCGCCACGAGGCACGCACCCATTGTACCGGAATAGATGACGTTGATCGCGGCATTGCTGCCGTGGTTGATGCCGGAAACGACCAGGTCTATCGGTTGATCTTTGAGTACCACCTCTTTGGCTAACTTGATGCAATCGGCGGGTGTGCCGTTGGTGACGAATACCTCTGCGCCGTTCAGGTCATGTTCCTCGACACGCTTCAGATAGATGGGATTCGTCACGCTGATACATGCGCCGAAACCGCTACGCGGACCATCGGGCGCAATGACGAATACCTTTCCGAGTTTCGTCATCTCTTTGGCCAGCAAACGGATTCCTGCCGTTCCCCATCCATCGTCGTTGACAACTACTATATTCAAACCATTTACCATTTAATCATTTACCATTTACCACGCAGATGACCTTCTGTGCAAGCGCGTTTGCNNAAGTCGATCTTCACGCCGTCGCGGTCATTCACGCGCTCGTTCTTGTATAATTCTTTGACACGCGCGAGGATAGCATCCACGTCGGTGTCGGGCGTGAGGTCGATACGGTTCTTGCTGATGCAGTAGTCGGGCAGGGTGCGACGCAGTTCACTCACTTTCATATCCAGGTGCGCCAGATGACTGAGGAAGAGGGCGATGCCTACCAGGGCATCGCGGCCGTAATGGCACTCGGGATAGATCACACCGCCGTTGCCTTCGCCGCCGATGACGGCATGCACGCGTTTCATCTCCGCTACCACATTCACTTCGCCTACGGCACTCGCGCTATATTCGCCGCCATGCGCACGCGTCACATCGCTCAGCGCGCGCGTGGAGGACATGTTGCTTACCGTATTACCCGGCGTATGGCGCAGGATATAGTCGGCTACGCTGACCAGCGTATATTCTTCGCCGAACATCTCGCCGTTCTCGCAGATGATGGCCAAGCGGTCCACGTCGGGATCCACTACAAAACCTACATCGGCCTTACCGCTCTTGAGCAGGTCGCTGATCTCGGTCAGGTGCTGCGGCAGGGGTTCGGGATTATGCGGGAAACGGCCGTTCGGCGTGCAGTTGAGTTCGATGATGTGTTGTACACCCACAGCGCGAAGGATTGCCGGAATAGCGAGTCCGCCTACGGAGTTGACGCAATCGATAGCTACGGTGAAGTCGCGTTTGCGGATCGCCTCAACGTCCACCAGTTTCAGTTTCAGCACTTGCTCTACGTGGTAGGGCAGGTAGTCTTTATTGGTCATATGGCCCAAGACGTCCACTTCGGCGAAAGTGAAGTCTTCGCGCTCGGCAATCGCCAGCACTTCTTTTCCTTCCGCATCGTTGAGGAACTCGCCCTGCTCGTTGAGCAGTTTGAGAGCGTTCCATTGTTTGGGGTTATGACTTGCCGTGAGGATGATACCTCCTGCGGCTTTCTCACCGGTGACGGCTAACTCGGTGGTAGGCGTAGTCGCCAAACCGATGTTCACGACGTCGTAACCCATACCCATGAGGGTACCGCAAACGATTTGCTCTACCATCTGTCCGCTTAGGCGGGCATCGCGACCCACTACGATGGTGTTGTTCTCCGGCAGAGCCGCGCGACGTTGGGTAGCGTACGCCGCGGTAAAACGAACGATATCCACGGGGTTGAGACCTTCGCCTACGCGCCCACCTATCGTGCCGCGGATACCGGAAATAGATTTAACTAAACTCATATCAGTTTTTTACTTGAATTTTCATTAGATAGATGTACGGAGTGACGGATGTCTGATCGACCTCGAAACCCTGCTTACTGGGTACGATGATCTGGCATTGCGAGTTGGGGTACTTCATCAGCCGTACGGCTTCGTGCCATCCGATCGCCTCGCATATCTGGGTATAACCGGAGGCGGTACCGCTGACGATGCCGTAGAAGAACTCATACGGGTGCGCCAGGTCGAGCGTTGTCCAGTAACTGAGGGTATCGGCGTACTCGGTCAAACCGAATTGCTTATAGCGCGTGACGATGATGTCGTTGCGCAGAATGGTCATATCTATCGTGTCCACTTGCGTAGGACTGACGGAATCGAGGCGGATGGAATCGCCGCGAGAGATGAGATGGAAATAGAGGTTGTCGTATCCCTCCACTTTATAGTAATCCTTCTCGCCCCATACATAGTCGATGGCGGGTTCTTCCTTCAGCACGTTGATATTATTCCGGCTCAGGTAGTTGGCAATCAGTCGGTCCTCCTGTTGACGCAAAGCGGAGTAGGTATTTCCTGCGCAGCTCGCGAAGAGAATCGGCAATCCGATCAATAGACAAATAATAACTCGTTTCATTTATTTCAGTTCAATTTCTATAATTACATTTTCGTAGGGCGGAATCGTTTCCGTTCCTTTGATGCCGTAGGCGGCGTACCAGGGGGCGAGCAAGCGGGCTTTTGTGCCGTGATTCCATTCGCCGATATTGGCGTCTACGGCAAGGGGTAACTCATATTTGCCGGCATGAGCCGTTTGCTCGATATCGCTGTATAGTTGTCCGTCGAGGCTGAAGATCCGCATGTGTACGGTACATTCTTCTCCTTCGTGCGGCGCACCTTGTGCGGTATCGCCGGTATCCCGTAAGTAAGCCCAAGTGCCGTGCTCGTACAGCGCATAAGATTCGTCTTGCGCTTGCGCCAGGCGGTAGAGCGTCTCGTCGGCTGTCTCGGTCAACTGTTGGTTGAGCGCAAGGAGCGCCAACTGCGTACTGTCCGCTTGCGGCGCTTGTCCCATGCGCCTACTCGGGCGCTGCGGCGCTTGCCCGCTGCAACCCGCCAGCAGCACTGCGATCACTATGATAAACCTTTCAACTTTCAACTTTCACTCTTTCAATCTCTGTTTCCTATATTCACTCGGCGTGACGCCGTAGGTATTCTTGAAGCATTTCGAGAAATAGCGGCTGTCATTCATACCTACCATGTAGGTCACCTCTGTGATGTTATATTTACGGTCTTCCAGCAGTTGTGCCGCACGCTTGATACGCATCTCGCGGATGAACTCTACCGGACTCAGACCTGTCAGGTTCTTCAGTTTGTTGAAGAATACCGTTCGGCCCATATTCATCTCTTCCACCAATTCGTCCACGGTCAGAGTGTTGTTGTCCATCTCCTTGTCCATGATATCGAGCAGTTTGGCGAGGAAGGAGTCTCCGGGAACAGGTTCGTCGGTCTTCTGCGGTTCCAGACGCATAAGGCGCTGGCGGTAACTCTGCTCCAGGTGCGTGCGTTGCGCGAGTATATTTTGAACGCGCGCGCGCAGGTATTCGGGTTCAAAGGGTTTGGTCACATAGTCGTCTGCGCCGTACTGCAAAGCCTGCAAGCGGCTCTCGATAGCCGTCTTGGCTGTCAGCAAGATGACGGGGATATAATCCGTATCCGGATTCTTCTTGATGAACTGGGTCAGTTCCAAACCGTCCACATTCGGCATCATCAGGTCGGTAACCACCAGGTCGATATGCTTCGAGCGGATGATCTGCTCGGCCTCTGCGCCGTCGGCGGTTGTCCTGCGGCTCTTGCGCCAACTGCTCCAGTTTGTTCTCAAACGATGACTCCGCCGGATGGTCGATGATCGGCAGTTCTTCGTCGGAGAGGAACTCTACATCCTGGTCGAAATGCTCCTTACCGGTATGCAGCAGAATGGTGACTGTCGTGCCTTTGCCCACTTCGCTGTCCACCTCGATATGTCCGTGGTGAAGGTCCACCAGTTCTTTGGTGAGGTTAAGTCCGATACCTGTGCCGGTGGTGTTGGAGTTATTCAACTCGTTATTGCTGGAGAAGCGCTCAAAGAGCACACTTCGTTTCTCCGGCGCGATGCCGATACCTTCGTCCTGAACGGAAAGGGTGACAAATCCCGGTTTGGAATCGATGACTACGCGGATGTTCTTGCCGGCGGGCGTGAACTTAAAGGCGTTACTGAGCAGGTTCCAAAGGATGGTATCCATTCGCTCGCGGTCCACCCAAACGGTAGAGTCCTCGGTCTTGTTCTCGATGGAGAATTGGATATGCTTGTCGTACGCCTCTTTCTGGAAGTTCGCGCAGGTCTCGTTCACCAAGTCGCTCAGCAGGGTCTTGCGCACCTTCAGTTTCATCTTCTGGTTTTGCACCTTGCGGAACTCGAGCAGTTGGTTCACCATGCGCAGCATTCGCCGGCTGTTACTCTGCACGATCTCCAGTTGGCTACG
>LXOW01173269.1_pt1 | contig 52203 bp, 45 predicted proteins | sample 1368591 | NCBI WGS metagenome assembly LXOW01 (sample SAMN04884650, study PRJNA319009) | bovine gut metagenome | isolation source: Cow rumen | host: Bos taurus | place: Italy: Legnaro (PD) | collected 2014-07-09
GGTAACTGCTTCGGATATCAGCGATGGAGAATTAGTCGAAGCCAAAGCACGGGCAGAGAGTCAAGGAGTTTCAATCCGTTTCGAACATGCAGATTTCTGTGCCTTGACTGACACCTTCTCCGAGCAGTTTGACATTGTGATTGCAATGGACAATGCGCTGCCACACATGCTGACAGGCGAAGCCTTGGAAACGGCTGTCAGAAGTATCACCGGTCAGATCAAACAGGGCGGTATCTTTGTGGCCAGTATCCGAGATTATGACAGCCTTCTGGATAGTAAGCCGCCTTATTCCCCGCCTTATATCCATAAGACGGAAAAAGGACAGCGCGTTTCTTTTCAAACGTGGGTTTGGAACGGGGATAATTATCAATTGACGCAGTATATTATCGATGACGAGGAGAATCTGCAGATCGGCAAGTTTGTTTGTGAATACCGGGCTANNTTCCCGGAGGAATCAGGATTCTATCAACCGATTGTAATTGCCAGGAAGTAAAATTCCAGTTTGTCGAGATGAGGGCATAACCTTTTATCTCACAATATAACTCAATTAAGAAAGAACACAACATAGGGGTAGGAGTGAGATCTCCTACTTACAGAAAGGGCAGAAGAGGTGATTTTGTCATCTCCGCCCTTTTTTTGATGCTTATGGGCTGGGCACATGTGGGGGTTCAGCGTTAGGCTCATAATTAAATTGTATCAATTCTATCGTGACAACCAACCGATATGGTCATCCACACGAAGAAACATTGGAACGATTAAAAGAAGAACATGCAACCATATTTACGACAATTGACCGGGGGAGTATTGAAATACGGACGAATGGAGAGAAAATGAATGTATTTGGATACTTTGCAAAAGATGGAAACATATTTTCTAGGTTTGTGAAAATAACAAAATAGAATTCTAAACGGTTTAGATGAAGCTGACGATATACGGTATAGTATGAAGAGCTTTTATCTTACAATAAAACGCACCAGAGGAGATGAGAATTTCTTCACGAACAGTGTACGCCTAAGTCGGTGATTGGGTGCCTATTGATTGGAGCTGGAACGTTGCTGATGATTAAGTAGTCAGGTTGAGGGTTCTATATAAAAGGCAAATAACACTAAATAAGGGTGCGTGAAAAAATTATCAGAATTTATTAGATAATTATAGAGTTTTTTTATAGTCGCTAAGAAGTTATAATATTCTTCTTAGCGATTTTTTTCAAAATATAATTATTTTAGAAAATGTCTTGACAAAAAAAACAAGAGGTGGTAACTTAATTATAGAAATATTAGCACTCGTTATACTTGAGTGCTAATAACAAAAAAAATAAAGGCTATCAGGCGGAAAAACATGTGCCTTAGAATGAGAAAGCAGATGGGGGTGTAGAAGTGGAATTAAGCGAACGTAAGATTACGATTTTGACAGCTATCATACGTACTTACTTAGAGACTGGCGAACCAGTTGGTTCAAGAACTATATCAAAGTACAGTGACTTAAATCTTAGTTCAGCAACCATTCGAAATGAAATGTCCGACCTAGAAGAAATGGGATATATCATTCAGCCACATACATCTGCCGGAAGAATTCCTTCAGATAAAGGGTATCGATGGTATGTTGACAGCCTTATGGCTGATAAGACAAAACAGATTGTTGAGATTAAGAAGGATTTAGAGGACAAAGCTGATAAGATTGACATCTTGTTACAATATGTCGCAAAACTATTAGCAAACGATACTAATTACACAAGTATGGTATCCAAACCACATTATGAGCATAAGAAGATTAAATTCATTCAATTGACAGATGTGGATATTCAGCAGATATTGGCAGTTATTGTGATTGAGGGTAATATAATCAAGAATAAGCTCATAAATGTGATTGATGAAGTAGATAAAGAAGCTATTCTTAAGTTAAACATTATTTTAAACACGTATCTTCAAGGTTTAGATCTTACTGAGATAAACATGGAAGTGATTGCCAAGATGAAACAGCAGGCAGGTGCCTATGCAAATATCTTAAGTGATGTATTAGATGTTATTGCTGAGACAGTGTCAGAAGTTGATAATGTTGAGATATACACAAGTGGTGCAACCAATATTCTGAAATATCCGGAACTATCAAATCATGAAAAGGTATCTGATCTTCTCTACACATTTGAAGAGAAGCAGCAACTTGCCAGATTGATTGGCGATAAATGTTCCGAAGATGAAAGTCGAGGAATTCAGGTATATATTGGAGATGAGACACCGGTAGAGTCCATGAAGGATTGTGCTGTTGTTACAGCAACTTATGAAATTGATGAAGGCGTTTACGGAAAGATTGGAATTGTCGGACCTAAACGAATGGATTATGACAAAGTTGTTGGTACACTTCAGAATTTAATGACACAGCTTGATGAAATATTCAAAAAGCAGTTGTAGTATAGAAAGGTGGTATTATTAAGTGTCACAGAAAAAGAAAAAGGTGGAAGACGTCGAATTAAAGAAAGATGCGACGAAGAAAGCCGAAGAAGAAGTGAAAGAAGAAGTTTCTTCAGAAGAAACTGCAGCAGAAACTGAGGTAGTTGAAGAGGCAGAAAGCAAAGAAGAAACTAAAGAAGGTGAAAAAGATCCAAAGGATGCTAAGATTGAAGAATTAAATGACCGCCTTATCCGTAACATGGCAGAATTTGATAACTTCCGTAAACGTTCTGAAAAAGAAAAGAGTCAGATGTTTGAAGTTGGAGCAAAGAGCATTGTAGAAAAAATTCTTCCTGTCATTGATAACTTTGAAAGAGGTTTAGGTGCGATTACGGATGAAGAGAGAGAAGGTGCTTTCGTTCAAGGTATAGAGCAGATTTATAAGCAATTAGTTACATCACTTGAAGAAGTTGGTGTTACACCAATCGAAGCAGTGGGTAAAGAGTTTAATCCTGAATTCCACAATGCAGTAATGCATGGAGAAGATGAGGAGTTTGGTGAAAATATTATTTCTGACGAATTCCAAAAAGGATATATGTATAAAGACAGTGTTGTAAGACACAGCATGGTTAAAGTTATGAATTAAATCTAAAAAAATTGTAAATGATTAGATTAGAATATTAGGAGGATGAGAATTATGAGTAAGATTATTGGTATCGATTTAGGAACAACAAACTCATGTGTTGCCGTTATGGAAGGTGGAAAACCTGTTGTTATCGCTAACCAGGAAGGTGCAAGAACTACACCATCTATCGTAGCATTTACAAAGACAGGAGAAAGATTAGTCGGAGAGCCAGCAAAGCGTCAGGCAGTTACAAATGCTGATAAGACAATCGCTTCTATCAAGAGACATATGGGAACAGATTTTAAGGTAAGTATTGATGATAAAAAATACTCACCACAGGAAATTTCAGCTATGACACTTCAGAAGTTAAAAGCTGATGCAGAAAGCTATTTAGGAGAAAAAGTTACAGAAGCAGTTATCACAGTTCCTGCATACTTCAATGATGCACAGAGACAGGCAACAAAAGATGCCGGAAAGATTGCCGGATTGGATGTTAAGCGTATCATCAACGAGCCAACAGCTGCTGCACTTGCTTACGGTCTTGATAATGAGAATGAGCAGAAGATCATGGTATACGACTTAGGTGGTGGTACATTCGATGTTTCTATCATCGAAATCGGTGACGGTGTTATCGAAGTATTATCAACATCAGGAGATAACAGACTTGGTGGAGATGACTTTGACGAAAAGATTACAAGATATATGCTTGAAGAGTTCAAGAAGACAGAAGGTGTTGACTTATCAACAGATAAGATGGCAATGCAGAGATTAAAAGAAGCTGCTGAAAAGGCTAAGAAAGAGCTTTCATCTGCTACAACTACAAACATCAACTTGCCGTTTATCACAGCTACTGCTGAAGGGCCAAAGCATTTTGATATGAACTTAACAAGAGCTAAGTTTGATGAATTGACACATGACTTAGTTGAAAGAACAGCTACACCAGTTCAGAACGCATTAAACGATGCTGGAATTACAGCAGCTGAATTAGGACAGGTATTGTTAGTAGGTGGTTCTACACGTATCCCTGCTGTACAGGATAAAGTTAAGATGTTAACAGGAAAAGAGCCTTCTAAGAGCTTGAACCCAGATGAGTGTGTTGCTTTAGGAGCTTCTATCCAGGGTGGTAAATTAGCTGGAGATTCAGGTGCAGGAGATATCTTATTGCTTGACGTTACACCACTTTCACTTTCAATTGAAACAATGGGTGGTATCGCTACAAGATTGATCGAGCGTAACACAACAATCCCTACAAAGAAGAGCCAGATCTTCTCTACAGCTGCTGATAACCAGAGCGCAGTTGATATTAACGTAGTACAGGGTGAACGTCAGTTTGCCAAGGATAACAAATCCCTTGGACAGTTCCGTCTTGATGGTATTCCACCAGCAAAGAGAGGAGTTCCTCAGATTGAAGTTACATTTGATATCGATGCAAATGGTATCGTAAATGTATCTGCTAAGGATTTAGGAACAGGTATTGAGCAGCATATCACAATTACTGCAGGTTCTAACATGTCAGATGCTGATATCGACAAGGCTATTAAGGAAGCTGCTGAGTATGAAGCTCAGGATAAGAAGAGAAAAGAAGGAATCGAAGTTAGAAACGATGCTGACTCAATGGTATTCCAGACAGAGAAAGCATTAGAAGAAGTTGGAGATAAGATTAGCGAAGATGAAAAAGCATCTGTAAAAGCTGACTTAGATCACTTAAAAGATTTATTAGCTAAGACAAATCCTGAAGTAATGTCTGATGGAGAAGTTGAAGACATTAAGGCTGCAAAGGAAAAACTTATGACAGGTGCTCAGGCATTATTTACTAAGATGTATGAGAATATGCAGGCTGCACAGGGTGCTCAAGGTGCTGCAGGTCCTGACATGGGTGCAGGTGCAGATGTAGTTGATGATGATGTAGTTGACGGAAGCTACAGAGAAGTATAAAATGTGAGTTAGAGATTATTGACTAAGAGAGATGTAGTTTTATGGCTGCATCTCTCATTAAGGTTAGAAATGAGGAATTCTTATGGCGGATAAGAGAGATTATTATGAGGTACTTGGCGTTGATAAAGGTGCCTCGGATAGTGAGATAAAAAAGGCATATCGTGTGTTAGCAAAAAAATATCACCCTGATATGAATCCTGGTGATCAGGAAGCAGAAAAGAAGTTTAAAGAAGCTTCAGAGGCGTATGCCGTTCTTAGTGATGCTGACAAGAGAAGAAAATATGACCAGTTTGGTCATGCTGCATTTGATGGTGGTGCCGGCGGCGGTGGCGGCGGATTTGACTTCTCTGGTATGGATATGAGCGATATTTTTGGTGATTTGTTCGGTGGTGGATTTAGCGACTTCTTTGGTGGCGGAAGAGCTTCAAGAAGCGGCCCTGCAAAGGGAGCAAACATTCGTACTTCCGTTCGTCTTACATTTGAAGAAGCCTGCTTTGGTGTAGAAAAAGAGATCGAACTTACCTTAAAAGAAGAGTGTGAAACATGTAAAGGTAGTGGAGCAAAACCGGGTTCTCAGCCTGAAACATGTAAAAAATGTAACGGTAAAGGTCAGGTTGTTATGACACAACAGTCATTCTTTGGTGTTGTTCGTAATGTTCAGACTTGTCCGGATTGTCACGGAACAGGAAAAATTATCAAAGATAAATGTCCGGATTGTTACGGAACTGGTTATGTATCACGCAAACAGACATTGCCTGTTTCTATTCCAGCCGGAATCAAAGACGGACAGTGTGTTCGTATTCGTGAAAAAGGTGAACCGGGACAAAATGGTGGTCCAAGAGGAGATTTGCTTATTGAAGCAATTGTAAGCAATCATCCAGTATTCCAGCGTGATGGAGACGATATTTATTCAGTTGTTAATATCAGTTATGCCAGAGCTGCCCTTGGTGGAGATATTCGTATCAAAACCATTCACGGAGACGTTATTTATACAGTAAAACCTGGTACACAGACAAATACAAGAGTCAGATTGAAAAATAAGGGTGTTCCAATGCTTCGTAACCCACAAAATTGTGGAGCCCATTATGTTACTTTGGTGGTACAGGTACCTACAAAACTTACAAGTGAGCAAAAAGACTTGTTATTAAAATACGAAGAAGCATTGAACGGTCCATTTGAAACAGAAATCAAAGATACGGATAATAATCAAAAAGAGGAAAAACCACATAAGAAAAAAGGATTTTTCAAGAAATAAGAAATGGAGGAACTTCAAGTGAAGTATACAAAAGTTGCATTAAAAACTACTACGGAGGCAGTTGATTTTATCAGCAATCTGTTTGATGAAATCGGATTAGAGGGTATTCAGATAGAGGACAATGTGCCTCTTAGCCAGGAAGACAAAGAAGCTATGTATATTGACATATTGCCAGAACTTCCTGAAGATGACGGTACGGCTATTGTAAGTACATACTTTGATCCGGCTGCTTTTGAAGTTCCTCAGTTAAAAAAGTTGATAGAAGATGGAGTGGAAGAGATACGCCAGTTTGTAAATGTTGGAGAAGGTACCATTACATTTACAGATACAGATGATGAAGATTGGTTAAATAACTGGAAAGAGTTTTTTAAACCCTTCCGTTTGGCAGATAATATTATTATTAAGCCTACATGGGAGAATCTTAACGAAGTGAATGAAGATGATATTGTAATTGAGATTGATCCGGGTATCGCATTCGGTACAGGAGCTCATGAAACAACTAAACTTTGTATTTTAGCTCTTAGAAAATACATTAACGACCAGACCATGTTGTTAGATGTTGGATGCGGTAGTGGTATCCTTTCAATCATTGGGTTGAAATTAGGTGCAAAACATGCAGTAGGTACAGATATTGATGCTCACGCTTTGGATGCCACAAAGGAAAATATTGAAGTGAATCAGATTAAACCGGAACAGTTTGATCTTTACGCAGGTGACATTATTTCTCAAAATGAGGTTAAGGAAAATGTAGGATTCAAAAAATATGACGTGATTGTCGCAAATATTTTAGCTGATATTATTATTCCTCTTTCTGGAGAAATAGGACAGCACCTTAAGGAAGACGGAGTATTTATTTCTTCCGGAATTATAAATACAAAAGAAGCAGAAGTGGAAGCTGCTTTGTTGAGAAATGGATTTCATATTGTAGAAAAAAATGTTATGGGAGATTGGGTATCTTTCGTAGCTAAATTATAGGAGATATATATGCATTGCTTTTATGTGGAAAACAGCCAGATTTCTGAAAATTCAATAACGATTACCGGTGATGACGTGAACCATATAAAAAATGTTCTTCGTATGAATATTGGAGAACGTATAAAAATATGTGACGGAGAAGGCAAAGATTACTACTGTGAGATTGCCTCTTTTGAGAAAAATCAGGTCATTGCAGATATTATGGAAATCAAAGAAACAGAGAGTGAATTACCGGCAAAAATCTATTTATTTCAGGGACTGCCAAAGAAAGATAAAATGGAACTTATCATTCAAAAATCAGTGGAATTAGGTGTTTATGAAGTGATTCCAGTGAATATGAAGCGTTGTGTGGCTAAGATTGAAGATGGAAAAAAAGAAAAGAAAAAATTGGAGCGTTGGCAGTCGATTTCCACTGCAGCCGCAAAACAGTCCGGTAGAGGCATTATCCCTAAAGTGCATTCCCTGATTTCTTTTAAAGAAGCATTGGCAATGGCAAAAGAGATGGATATTGCCATTGTACCTTACGAATTGGCTGACCATATAGAAAAATCACATGAAGTAATCAAAAAAGCTGCTGAGAAAAAATCCGTTGCAATCTTCATTGGACCGGAGGGTGGATTTGATGAAAAAGAAATTCAGTTGGCATTAGAAGAAGAATTTGATACAATAACACTTGGTAAACGAATTTTGAGAACAGAAACTGCAGGATTGACCATACTTTCAATCCTTATGTTTCAGATGGAATTAAATAATTAGGAGTAAAATTAAAAATTATATTGCTCCAACATCATTCATACGTGGAGGTAACAATGGAAGCGTATTTAGATAATGCTGCAACCACCTGTCCGTTTCCGCAGGTGAGAGATATTATGATGGAAACCATGGAAAATGAATATGGTAATCCATCCTCATTACATATGAAAGGCGTAAATGCAGAACAATATGTAAAACAAGCCAGAAAAGTGATTGCAAAGGCTTTAAAAGTAACGGAAAAGGAAATCATATTTACATCCGGTGGAACAGAATCAAACAATCAGGCGTTGATTGGTGCGGCTATGGCAAATCACCGCAAAGGAAAACATATTATCACAACAAAAATCGAACATGCCTCTGTACACAACCCATTGCTTTTTTTGGAAAGCCAGGGGTATAAGATTAGTTTTGTATCTGTTGATAAAAACGGTCATGTGGATATGGATGAATTGCTTCAGCTTATGGATGATGAAACCAGTATCGTATCCATCATGCATGTAAATAACGAAATTGGAGCAGTAGAAGATATCGAAGCAATAGGTAAAGCAATTAAAGAAAAAGATGCTTCCGTTTTATTTCATGTTGATGCAATACAGTCTTTTGGTAAATTTAAAATTTCACCGAAAAAATGCAACATTGACTTAATGTCAGTCAGTGGACATAAGATTCACGGACCGAAAGGAATTGGATTTTTATATATCAAAGACAAGACAAAGATTAATCCATACATTTATGGTGGAGGACAGCAAAAAGGCATGCGTTCCGGTACAGAAAATGTTCCTGGAATCGCAGGACTTGGAAAAGCTGTAGAGTTAATCCATGAAAATCATGAAGAAAAAATCAACAAACTCTATGAACTGAAACAGTATTTTGTTGAGCAGGTTGAGATGTTACCGGATGTTCATGTAAACGGTTGTACTGATATGGACATTCGCCAGACAGCACCTCATGTTGTCAGTGTGACTACCAAAGGTGTTCGAAGCGAAGTATTATTGCACGCATTAGAAGATAAGGGAATTTATGTTTCTTCCGGTTCGGCATGTTCCTCTAATCATCCTGCATTAAGTGGTACATTGCAGGCAATTGGTCTGCCAAAAGATGAAGTTGAATCAACCATTCGTTTTAGTTTTTCAGTTTTCACCACAAAAGAAGAACTGGATTATGCAATAGAAGCTATGAAGGAATTGTTACCGGTACTACGTAAATATGTGCGTAGATAGAAAGGATTTACAGTATGTTATATAAAGCATTTTTGTTAAAGTATGCAGAAATTGGTATTAAAGGAAAAAATAGATATATCTTTGAAAATGCGTTGGTTAAGCAGGCAAAGGATGCCTTAGCCAGAGTAGAAGGCTCATTTTCTATCACAAAGGAAATGGGACGAATTTATGTTGAAGCAGAGTCTGAATATGACTATGACGAAGTAATTGATGCACTTCAGCATGTATTTGGTATTGTTGCCATCTGTCCAGTTAAGATTGTAGACAGTATTGAATGGGACACAGTAGTAGTTGAAACTATAAGTTATATAGATAAAGTTTATGACAATAAAGATTTCTCTTTTAAAGTTGCTGCAAAACGAGCAAATAAGAGTTATGAAAGAACTTCACCTGAAATTTGTATCGATATGGGTGAGCAGTTATTAAATGCATATCCAGAAATGCATGTAGACATTCATAATCCTGAAACGGTAATTACCATTGAGATTCGTAATAAGACATATATTTATTCGACCATTGAACCAGGACCAGGAGGACTTCCTGTAGGTACCGGTGGAAAAGCCATGGTATTGTTATCTGGAGGAATTGATAGTCCTGTATCCAGCTATATGATTGCCAAGCGTGGTGTTACGGTGGAAGCTGTGTATTTCCATGCGCCACCTTATACAAGTGAGAGAGCAAAGCAAAAGGTTGTGGATTTAGCTGCAAGAGTTGCAAGATATACGGGAACCATCCGTTTACATGTCATTAATTTTACAGATATCCAGATGTATATTTATGATAAATGTCCTCATGATCAGTTAACCATCATCATGAAGCGTTATATGTTAAAGTTAGCACAGGCTTTGGCTGAAAAAGATGGATGTCAGGCATTGGTTACCGGCGAAAGTATTGGTCAGGTTGCCAGTCAGACATTGCAGAGTATGGCAGTAATTGAGGATGCATGTTCAATGCCGATTTACCGTCCGGTAATTGCATTTGATAAACAGGATATTGTTGATATTGCAGAAAAAGTTGGAACTTACGAGATTTCTATTCAGCCTTACGAGGATTGTTGTACCACATTTGTGGCAAAACATCCAGTTACAAAGCCAACATTAACATCCATTCAGAAATCTGAAACACATTTGGTAGAGAAGATTGACGAGATGGTTCAAAAAGCATTAGATACCGTAGAAATTATTGAAGTAGAAGCTGATTAATTTAGGATAAAAATGATAGAATATAGTTTCGTAAGAAGAAACAAACATAGAGATTAAAGAAAAAACAGACTCACGATTTGTTGAGATTCGTGAGTCTGTGTTGACTTTAGTTTTACAAAGTGGGCAAGCACTTTGCCCCTCATACCTTAATTAGCCTACGATGTATGGCTTTAATGTTTCAACAATTTCATCAGCGTTTTCACCGTGGATATTTAATTCAATATCTTTAGATAAATCTAAACTGAAAATACCCATGATTGATTTAGCGTCGATTACGTATCTTCCTGATACTAAATCGAAATCAGAATCAAATTTTGTAACATCATTAACGAATGCTTTTACCTTGTCAATTGAATTTAAAGAAATCTTAACTGTCTTCATAAATTCTTCCCTCCATATGTAATTTATAGTACATTTATATACTAATAACAAAAGGTGAAAAAGTCAATAAAAATGTGAAGTTGTGTAGAAAAAAAAGACGGGGAATTTTGTGAAAAAGGGAAGAATATTCCGTGTTAGCCAACAATGTAAATTATAGGATTATGGTTCTGTCAGACAGAAACACAAATTCAGGATAGATAGCAAATGGAAGGAAGTAGAACAATGAAAGAAATAAAAAACAGAGTTGCATTTCTTACATTAGGATGCAAAGTAAATACATATGAAACAAATGCCATGCAACGATTATTTAAAAATGCCGGGTATTCCATTGTTGAGTTTTCTGACGTTGCAGATATTTATGTAGTAAATACCTGTTCCGTAACAAATATGGCAGACAGAAAATCAAGACAAATGTTACACAAAGCAAAGAAAAACAATCCGGAGGGGGTTGTAGTTGCTGTTGGATGTTATGTGCAGTCTGCAAAAGAAAAATTGGAAGAGGATACTGCCATTGATGTAATTATTGGAAACAGCCAAAAACATTTGATTGTACCTATGGTAGAAAAATATTTAGAAGATCATCAATACAAATCTTTCATTGTTGATGTAAGCAAAAATCCTACTTACGAAACGTTGCAAATCGAAGATGCCGGTGAAAGAACAAGAGCGTTTATTAAAATTCAGGATGGTTGTAATCAGTTTTGTTCTTACTGTATCATTCCATATGCTAGAGGCCGCGTAAGAAGTCGTAAAGAGGAAGATATCGTGGAAGAAGTACAAGGTTTGGTAAAAAATGGATACAAAGAAATCGTGTTAAACGGAATTCATTTATCATCTTACGGTGCAGATGAGCAAAACAAGGATTTTATGCGATTGGAAGGAAAGCCGCTTCTTCACATTATTTCAAAAATCAATGAAATAGAAGGTGTTGAAAGAATCCGATTAGGTTCATTGGAACCAAGAGTAATTACGGAACAGTTTGTGACAGATCTCAAAAAAAATGAAAAAGTGTGTCCGCATTTTCATTTGTCTTTACAGAGCGGATGTGATGAAACGTTAAAACGAATGAATAGAAAATATACAACAAAAGAATACTTGCAAGGTTGCGAAATTTTAAGAAAACACTACGAACATCCAGCCATTACCACAGATGTAATTGTGGGCTTTCCTGCGGAAACGAAAGAAGAATTTGAAATTACAAGAGAATTCTTGGAAAAGGTGCATTTTTCCAAAATGCATATTTTTAAATATTCCATTCGTCAGGGAACCAGAGCAGAACAGATGAAACCTCAGATTGCAGATTCGGTGAAGGCACTTCGAAGCAATGAATTGCTTCAGTTAAATGAAACATTGGAACAATCTTATCGAAGTTACTTTATCGGTAGAGAAGAAAAGGTTCTTTTTGAAGAAGAAGTAGAAATAAACGGGGAACAATATTATCTTGGACACAATGAGCGATATGTAAAAATCGCCATTCCACGAAAAGGAAATCCAAATTTCTTTATCAATCAGGTAGTGCCTGTTTGCGTGACAGGAAACCTTGATAAAGATATTATGCTTGGAAAAATGGGTTGATATTTCAAGTGGTTTATTATATGATATATATATTGGATATGGTTCGGATAAATAGATAATTAAAGAGAGGTAAGTAACATGAACGAGATTAGTCATACTCAATATTTTCAAGCACAGAAAGCTACGGAAGTACAGGTAAAGGAAATTATTAAAGACGTTTATCAGTCGTTAGCAGAAAAAGGATATAATCCGGTAAGCCAGATAGTGGGTTACGTTATGTCGGGAGATCCAACATATATCACCAGTTATAACGGCGCTCGTAGCTTAATCATGAAAGTGGAGCGAGATGAAATCATTGAAGAAATTTTAGGGGACTATATTGAACGTAATTTAAAACATTAGTTTAGTAAAGGACGTGTTTTTGTGAGAATTATGGGGCTTGATTATGGCTCTGTGACAGTTGGAGTAGCCATCAGCGATGAGCTACTGTTAACTGCTCAAGGAATTGAAGTTATTAATAGAAAACAGGAAAATAAGCTTCGCCAGACACTTGCGCGAATCGAACAGCTCATACAAGAGTACAATGTGGAAAAAATCGTACTAGGTTATCCGAAAAATATGAACAATACCATAGGTGAGCGATGCGAAAAGACGGAAGAATTTGCAAAAATGCTTGAACGTAGAACCGGCTTGGAAGTGATTTTTATGGACGAGAGATTGTCTACGGTATCAGCTCACAAATCTATGTTAGATGGCGACTTAAGTCGCGCAAAACGATACGAAATTGTAGATAAAGTAGCGGCTGTTTTTATTTTGCAAACTTATCTGGATATGTTAGCAAATCAGAATTGAGGAAGTATATGAACGAGAATCAGAAAATTACATTTACATTAGAAGATGGAACAGAGGCTTCTTTGGAAGTTTTAGAACAGACCATGATCAGTGGAGAAAACTTTTTATTAGTAGTAGATACAGAAGATGAAGATACAGCTTTTATTTTAAAAGAAAGCTTTACAGAAGATAATGATACAATTTATGAACCAGTAGAAGATGAAAATCAGTTAAATGCATTGTCAAAAGTATTTTCAGAACTTTTGGATGATGTTGAATTTGAATGATAGAACAGTTATGTTCTTTTTATAGAAAATATTAATGTACGGATATTATTTTGCGTATGCATTGGATTATAAGAGTAGTAATACGTGCATAAGTTTCTTTCGTGACGCCGGAGCGCGCACAGAAGGCAACTTTTCACGCGTCATTTTGTACTGAGCCAGAACAACTGGTGATACGGGTCAAAAGTTAATACCATATACGAAAGAGTTATAAAGATAACTCTATGTTTTTGTGTTGGATTAGATTTGGTAATATTTTGTTGCCGAATGATTAAAACCAATAAAAATAGATGATTGTAATCGAAATGCTGCAAAAGAATGCCTGTATGAAGTAACAAAGAATTATGGAGGTGCGTTTTTTTGAAAGCAAAAAAAGTAGCCGATAAAGGGCTTAAAATAATACCTTTAGGTGGATTAGAACAAATTGGTATGAATATTACAGCATTTGAGTATGAAGACAGCATTATCGTAGTAGATTGTGGTCTTTCATTCCCGGATGACGATATGTTAGGAATTGACTTGGTTATTCCTGATGTGACATATTTAAAAGAAAATAGAGATAAAGTGAAAGGTTTTGTCATTACTCATGGTCACGAGGATCATATTGGTGGTTTACCTTACGTTTTAAAAGAGTTAAATGTTCCTGTGTATGCTACAAAGCTTACGATTGGAATTATTGAAAATAAACTAAAAGAACATAATTTGATGAAGTCAACAAAGCGAAAAGTGATTAAATATGGTCAGTCAATCAATCTTGGTTGCTTCCGTATTGAATTTATTCGCACAAACCATAGTATTGCTGACTCAGCAGCTTTGGCAATTTATTCTCCTGCCGGTATTGTGGTACACACAGGAGACTTTAAGGTAGATTATACACCGGTATATGGCGAACCTATTGATTTACAGCGTTTTGCTGAAATAGGTAAAAAAGGTGTTTTAGCATTGATGGCAGATAGTACAAATGTTATGAGACCGGGATTTACCATGTCAGAAAAAACCGTCGGAAAAACATTTGAAAATATTTTTGCGGAAAATACTACAAGACGTATTATTATTGCAACTTTTGCATCAAATGTAGACCGTGTACAGCAGATTATCAATTCTGCTGCCAAATATAAGAGAAAAGTTGTAATTGAAGGTCGTAGTATGGTAAATATCATCAGTACAGCCAGTGAGTTGGGATATTTGGATATTCCGGATGGCACATTGATTGATATTGAAAATATGAAAAACTATACAGATGAGCAGTTGGTGCTTATTACCACAGGTAGTCAGGGTGAATCTATGGCGGCATTGTCACGTATGGCAGCTTCCATCCATAGAAAAGTCACTATTGTTCCTGGAGATTGTATTGTATTTAGTTCTTCACCAATTCCTGGAAATGAAAAATCCGTTTCCAGAGTAATCAACGAATTGTCACAGAAAGGTGCAAAAGTAATTTACCAGAATACTCACGTTTCCGGTCATGCCTGTCAGGAAGAGTTGAAATTAATTTATGCTTTGGTTAAACCTAAGTATGCAATCCCTGTTCACGGTGAATACAGACATTTAAGTACTCACAGTGAGTTAGCGCAGGAGATGGGTATTGATAAAGATAACGTAGTTCTTATGAGATCCGGAGATGTTTTGGAAATTTCAGAAAACAGTGCTAAGGTTGTAGATCATGTACAGGCACAAGGAATTCTTGTAGACGGTCTCGGAGTTGGAGACGTTGGAAATATCGTATTACGAGACAGACAGCACTTGTCAGAAAACGGTTTGATTATTATTGTTGTAACACTTGAAAAATACAGCAATCAGGTTCTTTCCGGACCGGATATTGTATCAAGAGGTTTCGTATATGTGCGTGAATCAGAAAATCTGATGGAAGAAGCAAGAGAAGTAGTAAATGACGCATTAGAGCATTGTTTAGATACTAATGTAACTGATTGGGGCAAGATTAAAACAGAAATCAAAGATACATTAAGTGATTACTTGTGGAAAAAGACAAAGAGAAATCCTATGATTTTGCCAATCATTATGGAAGTATAATTGAATTAACAGGATTAGGGAGGGGAAACCTATGAATAATGTATTAGCACAGACCGATTTACTGGTAGAAGCCATTCATTCTAGTAGTGAATATACGCAGTATCAGCTGTTGCAAAATGCAATCATGAAAGATGAGGGTGTGTATTACCGGTTAAATGAATTCAGACGCAGAAATTTTGAAATTCAGGTAAATGCTCAGATGGATGCAATCAATGAAAGTGCCAGATTGCATCATGAGTATGCCGACGTTTTAAACCGTCCGGATGTTAAAAATTTTCTTGCTGCAGAACAACGATACATTAAAATGTTGCGTAAAGTAACACAAAAACTAGACAGTCAGTTCATGGTCAATATTGATTTTCTGGATTGATGAAGGAGTAAACATCGATGCAACGAAAAAACAACAGTTTATCTTCAAAACATGCGAATAATGGTAATCAGAGAAAAGTAAAAAGTAGCAATTCTGTGAAATCAAAGACGACAGCGTTTACATTTCGTGTACTTTTTGCTATACTTTTTTATATGGTTGCAGTCATTTTTGTATTTAAAATGGCGCATTTTGCGTATAAATTTGCCTATCCGATTTTTGGTAATGGTACAGTTTACGAAGCACCCGGACAAAGCGTTAAATTTACGGTTTCCGAAGATGAAAGCTTAGATGCTGTCATTGATGATTTATACAGCAAAGGATTGATTATCAATAAGCAGAGTTTTAAAATTCGTTGCAAATTATCGCTGAATTCATTGGTATCTATCCAACCGGGCACATACAAGTTAAACAATTCGATGAATTACGAAAAAATCATCGAAATACTTACCGATAGTGAGGATTAACAATTATGATAGAAGACGAAAGAATCGGCATGTATATACATTCATTAGATAAAGAATTATCTGAAAAACTTCGTCACATCGAACAGGAAGCATTGGCAAATGAAGTACCAATCATAAAGAAACCAACGCAGACATTACTTCAATTTTTAGTGAAAGCTCATAAGCCAAAGCATATTTTAGAAGTAGGTTGTGCAGTTGGTTTTTCTGCGATTTTAATGAATGAATCACAGCCGGAAGATGGAAAAATAACAACCATTGAAAAAGTTTCCCAAAGAATTGAAAAAGCAAAGGAAAATTTTGCATTTGCAGAATGTTGTGATAGAATCGAGTTATTAGAGGGCGACGCCACTGATATTTTAAAAGAGCTGGTTGCCGCTGGAAAAGAATATGACATGATTTTTATGGATGCCGCTAAGGGGCAATACTTAAATTTCTTTGATGACATTATCAAATTACTAAAGGTGGATGGTCTTTTAGTATCAGACAATGTTTTGCAGGATGGAGACATTGTAGAATCAAGATATGCCATTATCAAACGAAACCGAACCATTCATTCACGAATGAGAGACTATTTGTATTTGCTGACTCATCACGAAGCATTACAGACTGTCATTTTGCCATTGGGCGATGGTGTGACATTAAGTACCAAATTAAAATAAAACCATTGGAATAGATATTTATGGAGTGAAATATATGAGAAGAGAAAAACCAGAATTGCTGATTCCCGCAAGCAATCTTGAAGTATTAAAAGTTGCAGTAACTTACGGTGCAGATGCCGTATATATCGGTGGAGAAATGTTTAGCCTTAGAGCAAAAGCAAAGAATTTTTCCAACGAGGATATGAAGGCAGGAATTGCATTTGCGCATGAGCATGGAGTTTCGGTTTATGTTACTGCAAATATTACAGCTCATAACCGTGATTTAAAAGAAGTGCGTAACTATTTTGAAGAAATGAACAGTATCAAACCGGACGCTTTGATTATTTCTGATCCTGGAGTGTTTTCCATTGCAAAAGAAGTGTGTCCGACGATTGATTTACACGTAAGTACACAGGCAAATAATGTAAACTATGCCACTTTTAATTTCTGGCATGGATTAGGTGCTACCAGAGTAGTATCTGCCAGAGAATTGTCTATTAAGGAAATTGCAGATATCCGTGCAAATATTCCGGATGAACTGGAAATTGAAACATTTATCCATGGTGCTATGTGTATTTCTTATTCCGGACGTTGCTTACTTAGTAATTATTTTACCGGAAGAGATGCTAACCTTGGAGCATGCACTCATCCTTGTCGTTGGAAATACTATATTACAGAGGAGAGCAGACCAGGAGAGTATTTACCGATTGAAGAAAATGAGAGAGGAACCTACATTTTCAACTCTAAAGATCTTTGCATGATTGAACATATTCCTGATATCGTAAAAGCAGGAATTGACAGCTTGAAAATTGAAGGTCGTATGAAAACTGCATTATACGTTGCAACTGTGGCCAGAACATATCGTCAGGCGATTGATGATTATTTTGAAGATCCTAAGTTGTATGAGAGCAGAATTCCATATTACAAGGAAGAAATTGCAAAATGTACGTATCGTCAGTTTACCACAGGTTTCTTTTACGGTCCTACAACCCATGAAACCCAGATTTATGACAGCAATACGTATGTGAAAGAATATACCTATTTAGGATTGATTGGTGAGCAAAACGATGCCGGAATGTATTCATTAGAACAACGTAATAAATTCAGCGTTGGAGAAACTATTGAAGTAATGAAACCAAACGGCGAAAATGTTTTAGCAACCGTAAAAGCGATTACAGATGAAGATGGTAAGCCAATGGAGAGTTGTCCTCATCCTAAGCAGAAAATTTACGTTGATTTAGGTATGGAACTTGATTTCCTTGATTTATTAAGACGTAAGGAAGCATAAACACATTATTGAATGATCATGAAAGGATTGATAATATGCGTGGAATAAATACACCTGTTCGAAGAATTAGAAGAGAAATCTTTAGAGAAGTTGCCAAAGTTGCCAACGAATCTGAAAATATTAACAATGATATTGAAGCAATTCCATACAAACTTGTTACAGGTGAAGAATCCCTGGTAAGAGAAAGTATTTACCGTGAAAGAGCGGTTGTTGCAGAACGTGTCCGCCTTGCCATGGGTATGTCCTTAAGACCGGAAGATCGTCCGGTGCATATTACCGACGGAATTCAGGAAAGTAACATTGACAGTAAATATTATGAGCCACCTTTGATGCAGGTAATTCCATCTGCTTGTGAGGCTTGTGAAGAAAATAAATACGAAGTTAGCAACATGTGTCGTGGCTGTGTTGCTCATCCATGTGTTTCTGTTTGCCCAAAGGGGGCCATTTCCATCAAAAATGGTAGATCCTTTATTGATCAGGATAAATGTATCAAATGTGGAAAATGTAAAAATGTTTGTCCATACGATGCCATTGCCAAGAAAGAACGTCCATGTCAGAAAGCATGTGGTGTCAATGCCATTGGTTCCGACCAGTACGGTAGAGCCAAAATTGAGCCTGAAAAATGCGTATCTTGTGGTATGTGTATGGTTAGTTGTCCATTTGGTGCCATTGCAGATAAATCTCAGGTATTCCAGTTAGTACGTGCCATGAAGAACAACACAAAGGTTATGGCGATTGTTGCCCCAGCCATTGTTGGTCAGTTTGGTAAAAATGTGTCTTTAAAGACCGTGAAAGCAGCTCTTTTAAAAATCGGTTTTGCTGATGTATTTGAGGTAGCATTAGGAGCGGATATGGGTGCTATCATTGAAGCCAGACATTATGTAGAAAAAGTTGCCACCGGCGAATTGCCATTTTTATTGACATCCTGCTGTTCATCTTGGGCAAGTATGGCACGTAAATATTTCCCTGAAATGATTGAGAGTATTTCAAATACATTGACTCCAATGGTTGCCACAGCCCGAAGCGTAAAGAAAGAATATCCAGATGCGAAAGTAGTATTTATCGGACCTTGTGCTGCTAAGAAGTTGGAAGCTTCTAGAACTACAGTACGAAGCGACGTGGATTTTGTTATTACATTTGAGGAACTTCAGGGCATTTTTGATGCAAATAACATCGAGTTTTCAGAAATTGAAGACGGCGAATCATTACATGATGCAACAGGTATCGGTAGAGGGTATGCCATTGCCGGCGGTGTTGCAGATGCCATTGAAAAATGTATCAACGAATACTATCCGGGTACGGAAGTAAATATCAAACATGCAGAAGGTCTTGACGAATGTAAAAAAATGCTCCTTCTTGCAAAAGCAGGCAAAATGAACGGTTGTCTGATTGAAGGAATGGGCTGTCCTGGAGGATGTGTTGCTGGAGCCGGTACAAACATTCCGATTCCGGATGCCAAACGTGAAGTATCAAATTTTGTAAAGAATTCTACAAATCAATTGCCACCAAAAGAATTAGAAGATATTGAATTGTTATAAGCAATGACATGGATTGGTGATAAGTTTATAGCATATACTGTTGTGGTTGTAAGAACATTATTCAATAGAAAAATGCTATTTCGAATTAGTATAGCGTCTGTACTGACGTTTTGCAAATAAAATTCTCTGTTCTGCATTTTTATACAATTATTGATCAGATTGCTGAACAGTAGCTATCATTATATAATTTGGAAGGATTAAAATCAGTTATGGAACATAACAGAATAAAACTTCGCCCATGGAAAAACGAGGATGTAGATGCCTTGTTTTTCTATTTGAAAGAGCCGGAAATTGCATTAAATGCCGGATGGCCGGTGCATCAATCCGTGGAGGATAGTACCTTTTTATTAAAGAAGGTACTACAAAATTGGGGATTTTATGCCATTGTTGATAAAGAAACAGATGAATTGATTGGCAGTATCAGCATTTTAGTTGGCGAAAGCAGTAACTTTCAGATTGGCGCCGATGAAGGTGAACTTTGTTTTTGGCTCGGTAAAGCATATTGGGGCAAACAATTGATGGCTGAAGCTATTGAACTAATGCTAGAATATGGTTTTTATGACTTAAACCTTAACAAAATCTGGTGTGGCTGTTTTGCTGATAACAGTCGTTGCGAACACCTGCAAAAAAAGTGTGGTTTCAAATTTGCGTACGAAATTCCTAGTGTCAAAACCCTCATGGGAGAGGAAAAGCGTGAAATTGTTATGAGCATGGATTTTGAAACATACGAAAAATTATATTGGGAGTAAAAAAATATGAGTAGTTTTATGATAATAGACGGATCGTCGATGTTAAGCACATCTTATTACGGTAATTTACCAAAAAGCATATTATTTGAGAAGGATGTTGAAGTCCAAAAACAACATTATGGTGAAATTTTGCACACTAGCGATGGAAGATATACAAATGCCATTTTTACCATGTTTCGAACGATGCTTGCAATGTATAAGAAAATTAAACCGGATTATATTGCCTTTGTGTTTGATAAATCCAGAAATACCTTCCGTAGAACACAGCTTGGTGCAGATTTCTATAAAGCCAATCGTAAAGCAACACCGGAGCCTTTAAAGGAACAGTTTATTGCCATGGAAGAAATTCTTGAAAAAATTGGTTTTAAAGTTTTGATACATGATGATTACGAAGCAGATGATTTTGCTGCTTCCCTTGTACGTAAATTTGCAAATGAGGAAGTAAACACTTATGTAGTGACAAAGGATCATGACTATTTCCAGTTAGTTGGCGAACATACACGCATGTGGAGAATTGTGGACCGTAAAAAAAGAGAACAATTATCAAAAATGTACGGAAATTATGCTTCGAAAGAGCATTATGATGAGATTCCATCCAATGTTTTTGAGTACACGGTACCTATCGTTTATTCAGAAGAAGGCGTTTATCCAAAGGATATTGTTAAACTTTTGGCAATTCAGGGAGATCCGGGAGACGGAATTCCTGGCTGTAAAGGCGTATCTTCTGCAGCAGCACCTCTTATCAATGAATATGGTTCCTTAGAAGCCATTTATAAAGCCATTGATGATTGTAATGGAGATGCAAAGCTTGAGAAAGCCTTGGCAACAGAGTGGAAAGCACTGGGCATTAAACAAAATCCAATCAACAAATTAAAAGCCGGAAGAGATGATGTATTTTTAAGCGAAAAACTTGCACAGATGAAGGAAGATATCGAGATTAACGAAAGTTTGAATGATTTTGCATTTATGGTCAACGTGGATAATCTAATGGAAGTATTAGACGACTATGAATTAGCGAGTATTAAAACACAGGTGGAAGAAATGAATTAAGATAATATGACGAACAGCCATAACCCTAGTATGAGTAAAGGTTACGGCTGTTTGTTTTTTGACTTAGAATTGCTGATTTGGAAAAAATTGACAGAAATATTATAGTTTAGTATAATTAATCTGTATTCTGATATCTCAGTTGGTGAGAATTAGCATTCTTAATATTATCACAAAAAAATTACAAAGAGTTACATTTCCCAATGAGATAAATAAAGTGGGCACTAGAATAATTCATATGAAAAAGGAGGGCGGAAAAAGGTCGGTTTATATCTATTGTTAAGGACTATCAGAACTAATACGATAGTCCATAAATTTTGGATAGTAAGGGGGATAATTACTATGAAAGCAAGATGGAAAAATTCTATACGTGTATTAGCTATTGTTATGATTTGTTTTGCCATGATTTTTTCGAATATTTCATTGTGTAAAGTAAACAAAACAAGTTACAATAAAAATGTTTTAGCAGCTAGCTCAACTGACTGTGGTTGTACGTTACGAGTTGCCACAGACACTGTCAGCTTAAAAAAAGGTTCTACCGTTAAAGTAAACCTTTATTTTAAAGAAATTATGACTTTAGTGTATTTTCATTTAGAGTATGAGGAATCAGTATTTGAACCTATTACTTATGATGACATTACAATGGATGGGGCTTCCCCTGATGCAGGTAATGACATAACTTGGGCATTAGAATCATTTAATGATTTAGAAATGCAAAATTCAAATACGAGAGTTTATAGCTGTGGTGTTGTCAGGTGTATTTCAGATATAAATAATATTGAATCGAAAGAAGGTTATGTCTGTACGTTTCATTTAAAAGTAAAAAAAGATACCCAAAGTACAACTCTTCGCATATCTGATATTGATGGAACTAATAGTTCTTACAATACTTCTTTTAGTGGAGGAGTAGAATATGTGATTTATAATGACGGAAATTATACACCGAATAATCCAACTGAAATTACAGACTATTCGAAACATTTGTATGAGGATTGTGCCTATAAAAATAGTCTGTCTGATGCTGGAATTAAAATTTATGCCAATGGTGGTAAGGTAAAAATAAATGGAATTACGAAAAATTACAAACAAAAACAGTTGTTTACAGATATTCTTGCATCCTATAAATATTCCACCGATAAAAAAGGAAAACTGGTATCAGGATTAGGTAGTGTACAAGTAGGCATCACGTCATCGAATATTAAACCAGTTTTAAATGCGAAAGGAAAAATTGTAGATGCACAAGCTGCAAAGATTGCAACAGCATCTATAAATAATGGCTGTATTACCGTGACAGCAAAAAACATTCCGGGTAACGTATACCTTTGGGTTATGGATACGGGGGATGATTCAGAATCAGAGGATGCATATACCTGTTGTCCGGTGAAGGTTTTATCTGCACCAACCGCCATCACTGCTTACTTAAGTGATATTAATGAGACAGATATACAACTTTTCGCAACTTACAAAAATGGAAATCAAATAATTAAAGCCCAAGATGCTACCTACACACCGGTTGTTCCTGATAATCTTAAGGATTATGTTACTGTTACAAAGGTGAATAACGAGAAATATAAATTAAGTATCAATAATCAAAATGCTACAAAGAAAATTACTGGAAATATATCTTTTGTTTGCAATGAAAATGGCAAAAAAGCGCTATTTCCAGTAACCATTATTCCGTAAAGATAATATCATTTTAAAACTTAATGTTAAACTTGTTTGTCACCCACTTAAAATAAAAAATGGTGTTGCTTTATTGGATACTTTATTATTGATAAATATGGTAATTTAATTTCAGGATATTTTGTGTAGTTAGGAGATGATTGCAATGAAAGTAAGAGGGAAAATTATTTTAATTGTAGTATTGATGATAGGGATTAGTTTTGAAACAATTTTTTCAAATTTTTCCATAAGCAATATCGTAAATACTTGTTCAAATAAACATGTATTAGCGGCTAACGGTTATGGACCAGAAGAAAATGTAGATCTTTTTGAGTGGCAAGTTGCTACTGATACAGTGAGTTTAAAAAAAGGATCTATGATTAACGTAAATTTATTTATAAAAGAAAAAGCAGACACTATAATATTTCGGTTAGATTATGATTCTGATGTTTTAGAAATTAATCCAGATGATTTTATTACAATGGATCGTGAATCATCTGGATTAGGATATGGTAGTCGTTGGTGTTTATTTTCTCTGGACGAAGATTTAGCTGGGGGTCTTTTAGGAAACTATACGAAAGTAGAAGCTTATGTCTGTACATTTCATTTTAAAGTTAAGGAGGATGCAACAACTACTACTATTCGAATGATATATAGTAATACAGCATATCAAGGAGGTATGGATATGTATGGCAAAGATGTGGAATGTGTAATTCAAGATGGCGGTGACTATTCACATAAACCGGAACCTCCTATTATAACAACAAGCATACCACATTTATATAATGATTATAAACACAAAAAATTGGTATCAGACGAAGGTATTGAACTATATGCCAATGGTGGAAGTGTAAAGGAAAATGGAGTTACAAATAATTATAAACAAAAAGTTCTGTTTACGGATATTCGAGCATCCTATAAATATTCCGCCGATAAAAACGGAAAACTAATTCCTGGAATAGGAAATGTTATTGTAGGGATTACATCATCAAACACAAAACCTACATTAAATGCAAAAGGAAAAATTGTTGATGCCAAAGCTGCAAAAATCGCATCAGCATCCATAAAAAATGGTTGTATCACAGTGTCGGCTAAAAATGTTCCTGGTAAAGTATATCTTTGGGTAATGGATACGGGAGATGCTTCAAATTCTGATGATCCGGACAGAGTTTCGAAAACCTATTGTTGTTGTCCGATAATAATTTTATCAGCACCTTCAGCCATATATACCTACGCTTCTGCAGTAACACAATATGGTGAGAAACCTCAATATACGAAAGCAACGCTTGGTAAGGGTGAAAATACGAATGTTTACCTATTGCCTGTGTATGAAGTTGATAAACAAAAAAGAAAGGCAACAGATGCAACATATACTGCAATTATTTCTGACGGATTAAAGAATTATATCACAGTAACAGAAGATTGTAACCAACTTCTGTTAGTTTTATTTATAACAAGCAAAATATCACAAAGAAAATAACCGGAACTATATCATTTACATGTAAGCAAAATGGAAAAAAAGCAGTATTTACATTAACGTTAAAACCATAAATATGGTTGGAATTATAGTATACAAAATCGGACGGTTCTAGCTTTAGAATCGTTCGATTTTTTGCAAAATAGCAATCATGGAAAGTATCTGGTAATTTTTTTTAATGGAATTTATGTTTTCATTGCGTAATTTTGGGGATTATGTTATAATTTGTCAGTGTGTATACGAAATGAACACAACAAATTTAGATGAAGGATGTTGATTTATATGAAAGAAATCAAAAATTTATTGGGCTACCGCGAGAGTATTAAGGTAGTAGATGCAACATTAAGAGATGGCGGACTTGTAAATGATTTTTATTTTACAGACGATTTTGTAAAGGCTTTGTATCAGGCAAATATTGATGCAGGCGTAGATTATATGGAAATGGGTTATCGTGCTTCAAAGAAAGTTTTTGATGAGACAAAGTTTGGTAAGTGGAAATTCTGTAACGATGACCATATTCGTGAAATTGTTGGAGACAATGATACTAACCTTAAATTGGCTATTATGGCTGATATCGGAAGACATGATAAAAATGATTTTGATCAGAAAGCGAATTCTCCAGTTGATTTAGTTCGTGTTGCTGCATACATTCACCAGATGCCAGAAGCTATCGACATGGTTGAAGATGCTGCAAAAAAAGGTTATGAGACAAGCTGTAATATCATGGCTATTTCTAATTCAAAAGAAGAAGAAGTTAAGGTTGCTTTAGACATGCTTGGACAGACTCCAGTAGACTGTATCTACATCGTAGACAGCTTTGGTTCTATCTATCCAGAGCAGATGACAAGAATTGCAGATATGTACTTAGAATTTGCTGCAAAGTACAACAAAAAAGTTGGTATTCATGCACATGACAATCAGAAACTTGCATTTGCAAACACAGTTGAAGTTTGTGGATGTGGTGTAGACTGGTTAGATGCTACATACCTTTCAATGGGTAGAGGAGCAGGTAACTGTGCTATGGAATTATTACTTGGTTTCCTTAAGAATCCTAAGTATGATGTTCGTCCTGTATTCAAATTCCTTGAAGAATACATGATTCCATTAAAGGAGCAGGGAATTGTTTGGGGATATGATTTACAGTATTTAATGACTGGATTGTTCAACCAGCATCCAAGAGCGGCTATTCAGTTCACAAAAGATCAGCGTAAAGATTTATCTAATTTCTACAACGAAATTACAAGTATTGACTAATATAGTGTATATAGAGCCCTCCGATATATTCGGGGGGCTTATTTAAAAAGGGGTGACAGTTTATGACAAAACGATTCTACACGGTTTTGGATTATTTGATGCTGACGATAGGGGCGTTGATTGCAGCATTTTCCATTGAAGTTATTTTGGTTCCCAATAGGATTTTGGATGGTGGAATCATTGGTATCGCCATTATGATAAACCATGTGTTTAAGATTCCACTGGGACTATTAACGGTCGTATTAAATATTCCATTTTTGATTTTAGGAGCCAAGAAACTTGGACGGATGTTTTTTGTAAAATCCGCATATGCGATGTCAGTTTTTTCTATTTTTATCGAATTATTAACGCCGGTAACCCGCTTTACTGATGAAACCATTTTGGTAGTATGTTATGGTGGTGTCATTTTGGGCGTAGGTGTAGGTATTATTATCCGTTTTGGTGGCTGCCTTGATGGTACAGAAGCCGTTGCCATCCAAATCAATCGTAAAACCAATATTCCCGTTGGAAAAATGGTCCTGGGTATGAATCTGGTGATATATAGTTGTGCCATTGTATTATTTGGCATCAACCAGGCAATGTACAGTTTATTAACCTATTTTATCACTTCAAAAATGTTAGATTTGATTGAGTCCGGATTGGATCAGGCAAAAGCTGCGCTTATTATTACAGATGATGCAGAAGAAGTTTCGAAAAAGATATACAAACGTCTTGGCAGAACAGTTACCATTATGCAGGGAGAGGGCATGATTAGTGGTAAAAAGACGGTTCTATATTGCGTACTTACCCATATTGAAATCCGTACCTTAAAATCTATTATCAATTCTATCGATTCGTCCGCATTTGTCACAGTAACGGATGTGTCGGAAATTATCGGAAATCATATAAAAAAGATGGAGGAGTAGCGAAAGAAAAATGATAGAAGAAAAAAAGAAATTCTGGAAAAGAGTAAACTTCAAAACAATTGTTATGATACATATTGTTATGCTTCTTCTTTGGAGTGTGCTTAGTTTTATCAGACCATTGTGCGATTGGTATGCAGACAGTATTTTATATCGGGTACTTTCTGATACATTGATGCGTGTGACTTCCCTTGTCTCATTTTCTATGGGAGAAGTTTTGATTGCTCTTGGAATCATAGCTTTAATCGTAGGTCTATTAAGCCTTATATTGACTCCGTTTTTGAAATCAAAAAAGAATTTCAGGAGATTTCTTGCTGGTTACGGGAAATGTATATTGATGACAATACTTGTTATTTTTAACATTTACGGTTTCTTATACCTTTTGCCGTTTCGCAGTTCGACAATCGTTTCAAATGGTAATGCCACCAAGAAATATACGGAAGAAGATTTGATTAAAGTTAATAATTATCTTGTGGAACAGGCAAATGAGTTATCGAAAAAAGTTGCCAGAGATAAGGATGGTAATATACTTCTTACAACCGATTGCGAAAAGGATTTGCATCAATCCATGAAAAAATTATCCGGTCAATATCCTAGATTATCAGGATTTTATGGTCCGGTAAAGAGTCTTAAATCATCGGCACTTCTTGATTGGATGAATATCGGTGGTGTGACATTTCCATTTACAAAAGAAGCAGTAAGAAACTCTTATATCAATGATTTATATTTTCCTATCCTGGCATCTCACGAATTATGCCATAACAAAGGCTATTATAAAGAAAACGAAGCAGAATTTTTAAGTTTTCTAGCGTGTACATCAAGTGATAATGATTATATTAAGTATTCTGGATATATATATGCATCCTGTGATGTAATGATGGAATTAGATAAAAATGGTGATTTAGACAATGCAGAATGTTTGAATGAACAAGTACATTTGGATTTGGCTTATGCGCAAGGCATTGCCGAAGAACGGTATGAAAATGAGGTAAATGACACTCTTGAGGATATAGTATCTGAACCTGCAGAACAAGTGTCTGAAGTTGGGTGGGATACCCAGGCAAAAATATTAAAGGAAAACAATTACGACGGTGTTATACGATTATTATTGGAGTATTATGATGGTATTTTGTATTAAGATATATTTTCAGAAAAATTGATGTGTGAATTTAAAATGGCAGCAGTCTTGCTGTCATTTTTGTCTTGTGTGCCGAGCATGGCACTAATCTAGCTAGTGAAAGTCTAGTCACGGGTATTTACCGCNNAGTCTTGCTGTCATTTTTGTCTTTCTTAGCTTTTTATTAGTGTGTTCTATATTTATTGTTCTAACATACTTGAAAAATTAGTTGTAATTTTTAATCAAATCATTTAGACTAGGTAAGATAGTATGTTCATTGCTTTTTAGTAAATCCACTTATATGTTTGGCTGTGCCAAAATAGGCTGACATATGTGGTTTATATTTAAAAGAGCATAAAAAATAAATGGAGGTTTACTATAATGAGTAACGAAAATAAGAACGTAAAAGTACACTACACAGGAACATTTAACGACGGAACAAAATTTGATTCTTCTTATGATCGTGGTCAGACACTTGATTTCGTGTGTGGCGCAGGAATGATGATCAAAGGATTTGACGAAGCTGTTAAAGATATGAAAGTAGGCGAGACAAAAGAAATTCATTTAATGCCAGAAGAAGCTTACGGAAATGCTGATCCTGATAAAATATTCCCGGTTGAAATTAAGGATTTACCTGGAGCAGAAGAATTAGAGGCAGGGCAGCAGGTATATTTGACAAATCAGCTTGGACAACCATTTCCAGTAAAAGTTGTTGAAAAAACAGAGACAACAATCACATTTGATGCAAACCATGAAATGGCAGGAAAAGAATTAAACTTCAAAATTGAATTAATTGAAGTAGAAGAGTAAAAGATATAGCAAAATATTTTCAAATTAGGAAGGCGTAAAATTATGAAAAAAATGAAATTATTATGTTTAGGACTTACATTGTGTTTAGCAGCTGGTTGCGGTCAGAAAGAAGTAAAAAATGAAAATATTGTTGCATCTACCGAAAATGCATCCGAAAAAAATATTATGATTATCAATGGTACAAAGGTTGATTTTAATACATCTGCCAGCGATTTTCAAAAAAACGTAGAATCAATCAAAGGTTTTGCCTATGTAGAGCAGGGCGAGAAAGAAGATGAAAGTGTTTACAAAACTCCATCTGGCGAAGTTATTGAATTTAGTCAGGTTACTGTTTCAGCACCTGTCGAATATAAAGATACTGATAACATAAATATCAGCATTAAAACTGGAATTCCATATTCAATTTACGGCGATGTTTCAAATGAAACAAAAGATGATCAGTTGGAGGAAAAAGACGGCTGGTTAGCTCTTGCATCAAACCAGAAGACAAAAATCTTTGAAAACGGCGAGTATGTAGATTGGAGCAGTTATCGTGAAGATTTCAATAAATTAAAAGATAACGATTTTCGAATTGATACATTAGATTACGATATTACAGAGACATTTAAAGCCTTTGGAAACGCGAAAGACTGTTATACAAAGTACGGCGAAGGAGCAGTAATACGTGCCCTCTATAATACGAAAAATGCTGAAAATGAAGTTAAAGCACCTAAAACATGTATTCGTATTTTCACAGAGAATTACCGTACAATGACACATGATAAGACATTAGCTGCACAAGTATTTCATGGTACCGACGAGGCTGCTTAGAATAAAAATTATTTAGTACAACATTTGTTTTATAACGATTTTTAGATGTACAACCCATAACCTTTGTTTTAGGTTAAACACATTATGAAAAGTATCATAAAAGTAAGACGTAGGAATATTGTTGATAAATATTCTTACGTCTTACTTTTATATTCATTGCGAAGGCAAATTATTTGATAAAAACCAGTTGAAAGTGAAAGGAAAGGAGTTAGGTAATTTGGATTCTTCATAATATTAAACAGTCATCTATTCGTGAAATAACCATTTTGCGAATAGATATAAGCAGTTTAATAAGTTGATTGATATTCATAGCCTAAAATCTATCAAAAACCACAAATAAACTTACTAAAATNNAAAAGGATGTGAATACAATGAATACTTCAACAAACGTAACTTATGAAAAAAATGTAAAACTATCAACCAGACAACTTTGTCTAACTGCAATTCTGATTGCATTCACTTTTGTAGTTACTCGCTTTTTACAAATACCTATACCTCTTGGATATTTTAATATAGGAAACAGCGTAATCTTAATATCGTGTTTATTTGTTTCTTCCCCCTATGGAATTCTTGTAGGAAGCATTGGTTCTGCATTGGCGGATCTGACATCATATCCGGAATATGCATTGCCAACCCTGATTATAAAAGCTATTATGCCTGTAATATTTTATGCAATCATAAAAATACATAAAGACTCAGCAAAAATGTGTATATTAGCATTTGCAGTTGCAACCTTAATTCCGTTATTTGGATATACATTGGTTGGTGGTATTTTATCAGGTAGTATAACCGCTGGATTTATTCAATTTCCTGGCTTATTATTGGAATATGTTGCAAACATTATAATCTTTTGTAGTGTGTTAAATCCATGTTTAAAGTATCGTAAAATTGTTAATTTTTAATATTAAGCCGGTAAATGTTCGTATCATCTACCGGCTTATTATAGTTATTGTTATTTTTTAATTTTAACTTTTTTCGCTGCCGTATACGCACCATATATTTTATTTCCAGCTGAATCTATTTTGTATGCACGAACTTTTACATAGTAAATAGTTCCCTTTTTCAAACCTGAAATCACCTTGCTAAGTGTTTTTGTCGTATATGTTTTTTTACCAGATGTAAACTTTGCATTTTTTGCTATCATAATCTGATATCCTACTGCTCCACTGACTTTACTCTTAAGAACAACGCTAATTTTTTTACTTGAAACATTCTTCAATGTCTTTATTGTTGTCTTACTAGGTTTAGTTACTTTTGCCCATTTTGCGTAAACAGTAATATCTCCTGTCATTCCATTAGATATACCATTTATCTTTTCGCTAAATGTCTGATCTGCATACCATCCTTTGAAAGAATACCCCTTTTTAATTGGTTTTACAAATTTCACTTCATTATTTACGTGATATATATACTTTACTTCTGTTGAGGCAAATACACCACCATTTAATTCATATGTAATCTTATAGATTAAATCAGCATTTGAAATTGGTTCTGGTGTAATTGTAACAATGGGTTTAGCTGTTGGTTTTATAGTCGGTGTAGTTGTAGGTTTCAATGTTGGTACTGTTGTTGCAGGATTTTCCGTTTCTTTTATCGGTTTCTTTGTCTTCATAGGAAGGGTAAATGTAGTAAACTTATTACTTGCTTTGTCGTATTCCATATATCCACTTACTGTCAATCCCGGTTGCATATCCTGTGTGCTTCTCCAAGTACCTGACACGAGAATGGCTGTTGCACTTTCTACGTTATCACTACTATAAACATAATAATCGCCATCTGCTGTCATAACCATTCCTGGCCATGCACCATTGTATTTTACTGCACTTTCTCCTTCACCGCTATATAAGTATAAAGTTGGTGCATAATCAAAATCAGATTTCTTCACACGAAGCATCATCTTATATTCTGGTGCCTCTGTCATGGTGTATGTAAACGTTTCAGAAAAGTTTTCGCCCTCTCCTTCTGCCGTTACTTTTACTGTAATCTGATCCCCAACATTTGCATCTTCACCGATTTTTACAGTTGTTTTACCAGTAAATGTTATTGTTTCTCCGCCATCTATGGTATAGCTTGCTTTTGTAGCATTGCTTGCTGTTAATGATAATGTAAACGCTTCCTGAAATGCACAGCTGGCTTTGGATACTGTTACCTTTGGCGTCTTTTTTACAGGACTAGCATTGTATACAACCTGTCTCTTATACACATCTGACNNGCATTGTATACAACTGCAATACTTCCTGCCGGCACTTCATAATTTAATACACCACCGGATACTTTCACTTCTTTACCGCTGATTTCTTCCGTGTAGGTCCCATCTGCAACCTTATTTAACTTAATATTTGATTTTGAATCACCTAAGTTTATAACAACAACACCTTTGGTTCCTCTTTCAATTACCAGGCAGTCATTTCCACCAAAATTGCTCAAATATTCACTTTCTCCTACCATTGCATTTCGAAAATGATTACAAGCTGCTACTTGAGGATCTTTGAACTGATCATTTCCTTTTGCACCAATCTTATTATTTCCCCAATAGTTTCCCTGTGAACCATTGGAACCATCCGGTCTGCTATAGAATAATGGAGTACCATTTGCTCTGGCTGCCACAATGGCCCAACACATTCGAATATCCCAGTCCGTTAAAAATCCTGATTCATGATTATTGCAATATGTATCATGCGACTCTACCCAGGTAACAATTTTATCTGGTGTAGCATGATTCCAGTTAGATATTCTTCCGATGCTAAAATCCTTATTTCTTATGGCATCTCTTAATGTTCCACCATAAGCACTTCCAGTCAGATGAAAGATTTTGCCATACTCTCCGTCTCTTGAACCAGAAGACTGTAATACTTCTCCATATATAAACAAATCCTCTTTATTATGAAGACTGACACCGTCAACAGATTGATTTCCTAATGCCACAGGCCAAAAATTATTTTTCCATCCATTTTGTTTTGTCTTTTCATCCTGTGGATCATCCGGCAATCCAATGTGTTTCGCCGTATCATATCGAAAACCATCTACACCACAAGCAATAAGATCATTCAGATAATTTAAATAATATTTTTGAAATCCCGGATTTTCAGTATTAACATCTGGCAAACCTAATACCGCACCATTGGTACAATAATATCTTTGTTCCCACTGTGAAATAGAATGAAATCCTTCTCCATGGTACAGTTTATCTTGTCCACCTGCAGCATCTTTTAAAGACTGTGAAACTGAATCCAAATCCGGAGTTGTATGGTTTGGAGCTACATCTACTATTATTTTTACTCCATATTTATCTGCTTCTTTACACATTTCTATAAAATCATCACGTGTTCCTAATTGATAGTTACCAATTTTCCAATCTGTAGGCTGATAATGATATTCCCATTTTCCTTGACCGTTTTCACTCATTAAGCTCATTCCGCCATTTTCGCCTCTTAGACACTCGTTTGCCGGGCAAGTTTGCACGGTTGTATAACCAGCTTCTGCAATATCTTTTAAGTTTTCTTTGATTGTATTAAATGACCAGCACCATGCATGCAAGATTGCTCCATCTTTTGCCTGGTTGCACAATCCGTAGTCACTAGAAGCAACCTGATTCGCATGGAAAACAACGTCCGTTTCTTTTGTTGTGGATTCTGTTTTCATCTCTGATTTGATACTATCATTTAATACCAACGAGGTATTCCATGAAGAATTTATTGATAAGAACGCTGCCATTGCAATACTAATAAGTTTATTTATTTCCATTGTACATCCTCCATTCCTTTTTATGTTCTCTCGGAGTCTTTTTATACAAGAATTTCGAGATAGATTTTTCTTGGATAACGACATTCCCGCAGTGCGTACACGGTGTGTACGACGAGGAAATGGAGAAAATCCAGGGAAAATATAGCCGAAATTATGGTATAAAGGAGATTCCGAGAGAACATTTTATGCTACCCAAATTAAGTATCATCCCGACAAAGCATTTCACAAGGTCACACCTCGTCTCCTACTGCATCAATCCATATACGGTTCTATCTTCGTTTTCCACATTTCTTCTTTTCTGTCAATCATCTCGTCAATACGTTCTATATAATCCGTAACGCTTTTTACATTTTCCACACGTTCGATTTTCTTCTTTCCATGGGATAATAAAAACTTTGACGAAGCACCTGCTCCAAGAGCAAGTATGGTCTGTTTTTCTTCCATGATCAAAACGTTGTAAACACATTCTTTTCCCGGTTTTGCATAACCGATATTCTCTCTGCTGTCACTGTCTGTTCCAGTAGCATTTTTCTGTCTATACATGTAGTAGGGAATATATCCATGGCTTTTTGCATACTTTTGGGTAACATCCCCCATAGTCTCTGTTTCACCCACAAGAGAAACGGTTTCCCGCCGTTTGCTTTCCTCTTCCAGGCGGTCCGTATTTAGTCTGGCTGCCCGTTTTAATACAAGGGAATGCACCGTAAGATTATCCGGTGAAAGCTTCTCAATCCGCTCCATGGTTCGTCTTACATCTTCCGTCGTCTCCCCCGGAAGACCGATGATTAAATCCATATTGATGTTATCCATCCCCATATTTCTTGCCATTTTGAATATTTCTTCTACATCCTCCACCGTATGCTTTCGCCCAATACGTTCAAGAGTAGATTGATTCATAGTCTGTGGATTGATAGAAATACGGGTGATACCTTCCTCTAAAAGAACCTTAAGTTTTTCCTTTGTAATACTGTCAGGTCTTCCTGCTTCCACGGTAAATTCTACCACATGTTCCATATCAAAACACTCTTTTATTTTCCGAATAAGTCCCCGAAGCTGTGAAGCATCAAGTGTGGTAGGTGTACCTCCACCAATGTAAATGGTGGACAATCTTTTATTCCATGGCCTACTAGCCGTATATTCAATTTCTTTGTACAACGCCTTAAGATACTCATCCATCAGACCACCAAACTGTTCCATGGGATATGCCGCAAAGGAACAGTATGAACATCTGGTAGGACAAAAAGGAATTCCAACATACAGACTGTATCCGTTGGAATAATCAATGGCGTGTAAAATATCCAGTTCCACCTTGGAAATCTCATATCCTAACGCAATCTTATCATCAGAACAAAAATAATGTTCTTTCATGTAGGTGGTCATTTCTTCTTTGGTATCTCCTGCCTCCAAACGCTCCATCACTAGCTTGGTTGGACGAACCCCCGTAAGAGTTCCCCAGGGAAGCTCCTGCCCGGTTTCTTTCGAACACAGTCCATAGAGCATTTTTTTCAGCACATTTTTATAACCCCGACGGTTATCTGCCGGCGCCGCCTCACGGAAATGTTCCTGAAAATCTTTCCTAAAGTACCACATTTCCACCAGGTCATCTTCCAGACGAACCTTTAACAAAAAATCTAAGTCGCCGCATTCTTTTTTCTCATCCCAATCCGTCATAACAATCTGTGTAGAGGGATAAAAGGATTTGCACATACCCTGTACATCATAGACAAAATCCTGCTTTGACATCTGTATCTCAATCATAACTATTCTATCTTTCTTCCATAAACTTTACTTACAAAAATGGATTGTACTGTTTTTCATACTCCACCACGGTGCTGTCGCCGTGTCCCGGAAATAGCTGTGTATCTCCTGGCAATGTCAAAAGTTTCGTCTTAATCGAAGCTACAAGTGCAGAAGCACTTCCATCCGGAAAATCCGTTCTTCCAATAGAACCCTGGAACAAACTGTCACCACTGAATGCGATTTCCTCGTCTTTCAAATAATAACTGACACCACCAGGGGTATGTCCCGGTGTGCCGATGACCTGAATATTGATACCGGCAAGGGTAAGCTCCTGTCCGTCTTTTAGCATCACATCAGCTTTTGTAGCAAATGGTCTGCCAAACATTGCTGAAATATTTCTCTCTCCATCCTGAATAAGTTCAGAATCATTTTCACCTAAATATACTTTTACGCCAAAATGATTCCTTAACTCATCCACTCCGAGAATATGATCAAAATGCCCGTGTGTCAGTAAAATTGCCTCCACTTCAAGTTCCATACTTTCTATCTTTTGAATGATACGCTTTGCATCACCACCGGGATCTACAATAAACGCTTTTTTCGTCTCTTCATTGTAAACAATATAACAGTTTACCCCCAGTGGTCCCACTGCCATTCGTGCCATTTTCATATGATTTCCTCCTAGTTGGATGTTCTTGTAACATCCAACACACTTTCTATCGATCTTAATTTTTTCATCAAATGATTTAACTGCTCTGTACCGCGGATTTCAAATCCTACGGTAATGGTAGCTGTCTCTTTCTTGCTGGTTCTGACATTCATGGATAAAATATCAATGTTTGCCTCCATAAAGACTTTAGAAACATCGGTAAGCATGCCTTTTCGATTGTTGGCATAAATTACAAGTTCTGCGCCATACAACTCATTTGTCTCATTTGTCTCATTCCATTCTGCTGAAATCAGACGAACTCTGTCTGCCTCCGGCAGGTTTAGAACATTGATACAATCCGTTCGGTGAATAGACACACCTCTTCCTCTTGTGACAAATCCTACGATTTCATCACCCGGCACCGGACCACAACATTTCGAGAAACGGACAGCCACGTCATTAATACCCTGAACTACAATGCCGCTCTTTGACTTTAACACGGCAGAAGTACGGTCAACCTTCTCTGCAACAAGATGTTCTTTCACCATCTCGTCTGTCATGTGTATCTTTTCCGTCTTGTATTTTTCTTCCTGTAATCTGGAAACAACCTGACCTTCTTTTAATCCGCCATGTCCGACTGCTGCACAGATTGCATCCCAGTCACGGAATCCAAACTTGCGGATTACCACTTCCTCATACTCAGGTTTTGTCAGTTCGCTAAGCACAATTCCATGTGCCTTCGCATAGGTAGATATTAAATCTTTTCCTTTGATGATATTTTCTTCTTTAAATTCTGTCTTAAACCACTGATTGATCTTATTTTTCGCCTGAGAACTCTTTGCAAGTTTTAACCAGTCACGGCTAGGTCCTTTACTGTTTTGCGAAGTCATAATCTCTATTCGGTCACCATTTTTAATCTGATAATCAATGGTAACCAGTTTTCCATTTACCCTTGCACCTACCATTTTATTTCCTACTGCACTATGGATGGCGTAGGCAAAGTCTATCGGTGTAGAACCTGCAGGTAAATTTTTCACATCTCCTGACGGAGTAAAACAATACACATTGTCTGTGTAAAGATTTAAATCACTCTTAATCAATGTAAGGAATTCATGATTGTCCGACATATCCTGCTGCCATTCCAAAATCTGACGAAGCCATGAAAGCTTCTCTTCCTCACTAACCTTTTCTGCTCCAATACCTTCCTTGTACTTCCAGTGAGCCGCAATACCGTATTCCGCTGTTCGATGCATCTCGAAAGTACGAATCTGTATTTCAAAAGGCGTACCGGTAGGTCCAATCAGTGTCGTGTGAAGGGACTGATACATATTTGGCTTTGGCATGGCAATATAGTCCTTAAAACGTCCCGGTATCGGCGTATACATCTCATGTATCACACCAAGTGCCGCATAACAATCCTTCACATCATTTACAATAATACGAACCGCAAACAAATCATAAATCTGATCCAAGGTTTTATTCTGATTTTTCATCTTACGATAAATACTAAAGAAATGTTTCACACGTCCGTCAATCTTTGCCTCAATATCAGCATCTGCAATGTGTTTTGAAACATCTTTAATAATATCTTTGATAAATGCATCTCTATTTTCTTTCTTTGCATTAATCTTAATGGTAAGTTCTTTGTACTCCTCCGGTTGTAAATAACGCAAAGACAAATCATCCAATTCAATTTTTACTTTGGAAATACCAAGACGCTGAGCAATCGGAGAATAGATATCCATGGTCTCCCTTGCTTTGATCTTTTGTTTTTCCGGCTTCATGTATTCCAACGTACGCATATTGTGCAAACGGTCCGCAAGTTTTATAAGAATGACACGAATATCCTTTGCCATGGCAAGAAACATCTTTCGAAGATTTTCTGCCTGTAATTCAATCTTATCTCCGGAATAATTTAACTGTGTCAACTTCGTTACTCCGTCAACCAAAAGCGCAACTTCCGGCCCGAACTGTTCCGACAATTCCTCTGATGTCATAGGGGTATCCTCAACTACATCATGTAACAATCCGGCAATAATCGTCTCCTTATCAAGCTCCAACTCTGCAAGAATGATTCCTACGCAGATTGGATGAATGATATAAGGCTCTCCGGACTTACGGAACTGCGTCTTATGCGCATCGTATGCCACCTGATAAGCACGTTCAATTTCTGTCAGATTTTTCGATGGATGATAAGCTCTCACCGTATCCATCAACTGTTTATATAGCACTTCCGGCTCGGTAAAATGAGCAGGTGCCGCAATATCGTTGGACGCATGACCAACTTCATTTTCTTTGATATCTTCAATTCCAGTTTTTTTCATATGAACACCACCTGTATGACTTAAGTCACCATTTTGTTTCCTTTGGCGACCATTTTAGTGTTTTTATTATTTTCCAGGGTATTTAACAACAGAAGCTACCTCGTAATCGGATAGTTTTTCTCTTCCCTGTAATCCCTCTAGCTCTAATAAGAAAATAATCTTTACAACTTCTCCACCAAGCATTTCTACAAGTTTCGCAGTTGCTTCAATGGTGCCACCGGTTGCAATCAAATCATCTACTAAAACTACCTTATCTCCCGGTTTAATTGCGTCACGGTGCATCTCTAAGGTTTCTACTCCATACTCTAATTCATAATCAATGGAAATGGTCTCACATGGCAATTTTCCTTTCTTACGAACAGGAACAAATGCTTTATGAAGATTATATGCAAGAGGTGCTCCAAAAATAAATCCTCTTGACTCAGCTCCTAATATTGCATCAAATTCTACGTTTTCAAGTTCTTTCTGCATGGAATCAATCGCTAATTGAAATCCATCTTTATCTTGTAAAACCGTCGTAATATCCCGAAACATAATCCCTTCCTCTGGAAAATCCGGAATTGTACGAATATAATCTTCAATTTTTTTTGCCATTCTAAGCTCCTCCTTCGTGTGCATAATCTCCACATGTGTCTCTCGAAAGACACTATAATGTTTTATTATAACATTCCTTTTTTGAAATAGCAATGTCTGAGGGAATAGGGTGTTTTCTCTATACGTCCGCTTCCCTTTTTTAGTTTACGATACAGCAGATGGATGGGTATCTTCCTTCAAAACAAACCCTTTTGGCAGTTTTCTGATACCACATAAATAAAAGTGGCTATTCTTTCATAAATTCAAACAACTATTTTTATCCCAAAACCCATGCCTTTATATTACACTCACAAATCTATCTTCTTATAATTTTGTATTACAATTTGCAGGGTTCGGTTTCCTCGGAATTCGTTTACAGTTGGGTAATAGGTAAATCCTATGTCGATTTGATTTTCCATTCCTTTGTTCATGGCTTCTACTTCCTCTATTCCGTAAGTTTCTTCCAAAAATTGATTGAATTTATCTACATCCCCAAAGTAAATGGCATCCATTCGATATCCTGCATCATTTAGCACCTTGGTTTTAAATACATTTTTATTTTTACCAATAATTCCTCCGCTTAGTAATTTAAAATGCTGTTCTGCAAACAGTGGTTTTTCGTTTCCTTTTCCGAAAGGTTCTAATAGTTCCAATTGATTCACAAAATCTTCTGTAATATAGCCGATTGGCATAGGAACGTCAATTCGGATGACCGGTTTTAAATCTTCCTCTGTCAATGTGGTGTTTTCGTTTAATCGTTTTCTAAGTTCATCTAAGTTTTCTGTCTTTAATGAAAGACCTGCCGCCATGGGATGTCCCCCAAACTTTGTTAATAAGTCTTTGCATTTTAACAGTTCTTCAAACATATTGTAGGCTTCGATGGAACGGCCGGAACCTTTGATTCCGTCTTCCACATCGGTAAATACCATCACCGGTTTATTATATTGTTCCCGGATTCTTCCTGCAATAATCCCAACTAAAGATTCATGACAATGTTCCAATTTTACAAGCAATACTTTATCTTCTTTCAGACTGGATGTTTCGATTTTTTCAACCGCCTGCTCCAGGCCTTTTATGGTCATTTCTTTTCGACTTTCATTTAATGCCTTTAAATCCGCTGCCATAGCTTCTGCCTCCATTGGATCTTTACACATTAAAAGGTCTAGTGCCGATTTTACAGTTTCCAATCTGCCTGCCGCATTGAAACATGGCCCGATAATAAATCCAATATGATAAGCACCTATGGTTTTGTCATTTAAATTGTTCACTTTTAAAATCGCCTTAAGTCCAAGATTTTCTGTGTGTTCCAATAATTTAAGCCCCTGCTTTACGATGATTCGGTTTTCATCTTCCAAATCCATCACATCTGCAACGGTGGCTATGGCGCAATATTCAATCAACTGGTTTTGCTCTGATTTTGGGACTTTGTATTTTTGGTATAACACTTGAGATAATTTGAATGCCACTCCTGCTCCACAAAGTTTTGGGAATGGGTACTGACATTCCTGCTGTTTCGGATTTACAATAGCATCTGCCACCGGTTTTATGTACACTCTGCTTCCATCTTCCTGCTCTTCAAAAGGGACTTCATGGTGATCTGTCACTACGACGATTAGCCCTTGTTCTTTTGCGTATTTTACTGCATCCAAAGCTGCAATTCCATTGTCACAGGTTATCAACATTTTACTGCCGTTTGCAACAGCATCATCCACAATTCTTCGATTTAATCCATATCCTTCCGCCACACGGTCCGGTGTTTCGATACAGCAATCTGCTCCCACTCTGGTAAATGCCGTATATAAAATCATACTGGAAAATATTCCATCCACATCAAAATCACTGGCAATGGTAATCTTATATTTTTGTTCTATGGCTTCATTTACCAAATCTACCGCTTTTTGCATATCTAACATTAAGGTAGGTTCATATAAATCATCCATAGTTCCCTGCAAATATTTTCGGATTTGTTCCGGTTCGTTTACCCCTCTGTTTACCATAATCCTTGCAAGTACCGGGCTTATGCCATACTGTTTGGCAATTTCATCAAAATCTGCCTTCTTTGTGCGTAACATCCACTTTTCTTCCATCTTTATAACGTTTCCTCCTAATAATTTCAATGTTCCCTCGGAGTCTTTTAATGTTTCCAAGAGAGAATTTCATACTCTGAAATCCACTTTTTTTACCGCCACACATGTTTGGTTTTCATGTATCCAACCAGAATTACATACAAGCATGCATTCTGTTTTGACCACAGAAAACACTTTTAAAGTAGACTTCACAATATGAAACTTTTTATCATCTAAAAAGGAGCCATCACACTAGCGATGGCTCCTCCAAATCTCACCCCGCGAATCCTGCTGCGAGATTATACTCATGTCAAAGCATTATTATCTTACACTTGCTTTTGAAAATGCAGTTTTCATTCTGTACCACAATGAACTTGTCAAGCAGATAGATGAATAAGCACCTGCAATCAAACCACCCATCAATGGGATTGTAAATTCTCTAAGAGAAGTTACTCCGAAGATTAACAACATAAAGATCATGATAAATGTTGTCAATGAAGTGTTAATGTTACGAGATACTGTCTGGTTAACAGATGTATCAACGATTTCCTCCAATGGAGTAGTCTTCTTCATAAGCTTCTTATTCTCACGAATACGGTCGAATGTTACGATTGTTGAGTTGATTGAGTATCCAAGGATTGTAAGCATACATGCGATGAATGTATTACCTACTGAGATAAGTCCTACTGCAGAACCTACTCCGTATACCATCAATACGATCAATACGTCATGGATCAATGCAAGGATAGCACTCAAACCAAATGTAATATCTGTAAATCGGATAGCAATGTAAATCAACATAAGAATTACAGCAATCACGATAGCCTTTACAGCATCTGTCTTCATCTCAGAACTTACAGAAGCACTGATTGATGAATACTGCGCATCTTTCACTTTATACTGTTTCTCAAGTGCAGCTCTTAAGCTTGCAACCTGCTCATCAGTAAGTGTAGCAGTCTTAATAGTAAGAGCTTTTACTGTTGTACTCTTAACTGTTGAAATTTCAGGATTAAGTTTCAATGTTGACTGTACAAGTTCAGCCACACTTCCCTTAATTTCCTCAAGATTTACATCATCTTCAAATGTTACTTCGTAAGAAGTACCACCAGAGAAGTCCAATCCATAGTTAAGGATTGTACCCATTTTTGAATTATTGTAAATCAATGAGCCAACACATACTAAAATAAATACTAATGCAATACATCCAAACTTAGGGAATGCTTTTACAAAACCAAATTTCTTTGTTTCTTTTGCTTTACCAAAGAATTTCTCATCTGTAAATCCTAAAGCAATTAAGCCATTTAATACAAATCTTGTTACATACAATGCTGTAAACATAGATAAGATAACACCGATTAACAATGTCTTAGCAAAACTTGATACTGTACCTGAACCTAAGTTTAACAATACGATAGATGCGATAATTGTTGTAATGTTACCATCAAGAATGGCTGATAACGCTTTACCAAAACCGTTCTTCAATGAAGTTTCCAATGAGTTTCCTGCTGCCAACTCTTCCTTAATACGTGTAAAGATGATTACGTTAGCATCTACCGCCATACCGATAGAAAGCAAGATACCTGCAATACCAGGAAGTGTCAATGTTACATCGAAACTGTTCATAACAAAACTAATTGCAGTTACATAGAATAACAATGCGATACTAGCTGCCAAACCTGGAATACGATACATAACAATCATAAATAAGATAACTAGTACAAGACCGATTACACCGGCAATCAAACTTGATTTAATAGCATTATCACCTAATTTAGCACCTACAACACTTGCTGTAGCCTGCTTTAACTCCAATGGAAGTGCACCGATACGAATAGTTGTAGCAAGTTCTGAAGCCTTTTCAAAACTTTCCATACCCTCAATCTGAGCACTGTCACCTGTAATTGTTTTATCAACTCTAGGATTTGAAACAACTACACCATCATACACGATAGCCATATTTCCACCGGCACACTTTGTAGTTGCAGCTTCAAACTTTTTCGCACCTTTTCCTGTAAACTTCAAAGATACGACATAATCTTGTTTTGATTCTTCATTAATGGTATTTGGGTCTGCTTTTTTAATATGTGAACCATCAAGAAGTACCACTCCGTCTTTGTCTAACTGTTCCTTTGTAACACCATCTTTCAGTACTTCAATTGTCTTGCCATTTACTTTTTTTGGCGTGCCCAAATATTGCTTCAAATCATCATATTTGATAAAAGCAACATATCCGGCTTTTCCCAACTTTTCCAAAACAGCTTCTGAATCATCCACACCAGGAATGTCTACTACAATCTTAGTATCTCCCTGTCTGTAAACTACAGGTTCTTCTCCCAAACCTTCCACACGCTTCTGTAACTTGTAAACTGTGTCATTCATAGAAGTATCTGTAATCTTATCTCCCACTGCCTCGTATGTTACACTGACACCACCAGCAAGGTCCAAACCAAGACGAATATGCTCTGTCGTACCTTTATGCTGTTTTCCAATTCCTACAAGCGCTACAAATACTAATGCTGCAATGGCAAGCACTGTAACCAGCATGTATCCAACGCCTTTACCTACGTTTTTCATTTCTACATCTCCTTATATTATTTATCTTTATGACAATGATAACCCCCTCTTCTAGCTGTGTAAAGCCTACATATCTATGTACGTTTACAAATACGAAGATTGATTTTCATTATCTATTTATCTAATTGCTTTTCATCCTAATTGGTTTCATCCATCAATGCTTCTTCCACTTTTACCATGATTGCACACTCGATACGTTTTTTCTGTAATTCGCAACCAATATCATATGCACCATTGATATCACCACTGAAATTATAAGCATTTGCAGCACAACCGCCGCTACAATAAAATCTTGCAAAACAATCTTTACACTTTTCTTTTGCGTAAACATTGCAAAGCTTAAATTTATTCTGTACTTCTGTATTTACAATACCATCATCCACATTTCCAAGTAAGAAATCTTCATTTCCAACGAACTGATGACACGGATAAAGATCACCCCATGGTGTAACTGCCAGATATTCTGTTCCTGAACCACATCCGGCTAAACGTTTTGCCACACATGGACCTCCTGTCAGATCAATCATGAAATGGAAGAAATTGAAACATGAACCGTCTTTCTTTCTTCGTATCATCTCTTTCGCAAGGCGATCATACTCTGCACATACTACCGGCACATCATCTTCCGTAAGAGCATAATCTGCTTCCAAAGGAGCTACTACCGGTTCCACGGAAATCTGCTCAAATCCAAGATCAGCCATATGAAGTACATCTTCCGCAAAGTCTGTGTTGTGGTGAGTAAAAGTACCTCTCACATAATAATTATTCTGATTTCTGCTATCAGCCAGTTTTTTGAACTTAGGAACAATCACATCGTAACTGCTCATTCCGTTACGGGTAGGACGCATGCGGTCATTGACTTCTTTTCTTCCATCAAGACTTAATACAACATTTGACATCTCTTTATTAGCAAAATCCATAATGTCGTCATCCAACAAAATACCATTGGTAGTCAGGGTAAATCTGAAATTTTTATCATGGATTTTTTCCTGTTCCCTACCGTATGCAACTAACTGTTTTACCACTTCAAAATTCATGGTTGGCTCTCCGCCGAAGAAATCAACCTCAAGATTTCTACGCTCTCCGGAGTTTGCAATAAGGAAATCCAATGCTTTCTTTCCGACTTCGTAGCTCATCATGGCACGACGTCCTTTATACTCGCCTTCCTCAGCGAAACAATACTTACAGCCCAGATTACAGTCATGGGCAATGTGTAAACACAAAGCCTTCACGACAGTCTTACGACTCTTAAAATCAAAGACATAATCTCGGTAAATGTCCTCGGTAAATAATGTTCCCTGCTCCTTTAATTCTTCAATCTCGCTGAATGCCTCACAAACCAATTCTTCTGAAATCGGTTCTTCTAGTAACTTTGCATACATTGGCTGCTGATATTTTTCAAGCATCTTCCCGGTTATTTCTTCTTTTGACTCTGTCTCGTATAATGCAAGAATATCATAGACCAATTCATCCACCACATGCACACTTCCACTGTTTACATCTAATACAATGTTATGTCCATTACTCTTATACTGGTGTATCATCGGTTTCTCCTTTCAAACTAACTACCTCTCGGGCAGAATCGTAATTCTATTCATTGCGCAGCAATTAACTCCAGTCGTGGTATTGTGCAACATATCAAGATACGCTTATACACAAAACACACGAATAGCGGGGTTCATGCCCCGCTAAACATCTGCGTACAACGCTTATTTATGCTCGCAGCTCTGATTTCCTACTGTACAAGATGTTTTACAAGCTGACTGACAAGAAGTCTGGCACTCTCCACATCCACCCTTCTTTACAGTGTTCTGTAAATTCTTAGTAGTTAAAGATTTAATATGCTTTTTCTGTTCCATTATTTTGTTCCTCCTTATATAATCTTGGCATAAAAGCCTACTATCTTTCAAAGTATATCACACTTCGCCCCCAATTAAAAGGACTTTTTTAACATTCCGCCTATCATTCCACTAAAAATACATATCACCGCCACAAGCGCACATTGCTTTATATCCTTTATGGCATATCCGTTGGAAATCATTCCCACTAAAAATAGTATTCCAAAATAGATACTTCCCATAAGACTTCCCCATAAAAACCTGCGTCCAAAGCCAATCCCTGCCAGAAAACATCCGGACACCAGACATGCGCACACATAACTTGCAACCACCATTGCCCCAATTCCTACAGATGAAGCCATATCTTTGTACAATAACAATGCTCCCAGAAAAATAAACATTGCTGTTATCAGCATAGCAAACAAAGTGGCAAGTATAATTCTTTTTGATATTTTCTTTCCCATTTCACCGCTCCCTAAATCAAATCATCTGCATATTTTACAAACCTTCTAAAACATTTACAAATGGATGTTTCACGTCGCAGATTATGATTTACCAACTTTGGTTCTTATTACACTCTATGCCTTTTCATATCAACATATACAAAAAATGCTTACTTTCGTCTTGACAATTAAAATCTAAGTTTCATATAGCCACCTTTCCATTGCAATCATAGCCAAATTTGGATAAAATATGTGGTATCAGGGGACAGCATAATCCAAACATTCCCCTTTCACAAACATCGTTTCAGAAAGAAGGATAAAAATGAAATATATTGATTTACACGTTCACTCAACCGTTTCCGACGGAACTTTTACACCTACCGAACTGGTGCATTTGGCAAAGAAAAATAATGTAGCAGCATTTGCACTGACAGACCACGATACTGCAAGCGGAGTTTTTGAAGCGCAACAGGCTGCCAAAGGAACCGGTGTGGAAGTGATTTCGGGAGTGGAAGTCTCCGCAGGATATAAAGATAGCGATATTCATATTCTTGGACTTATGATTGATCCCGAATATGAACCATTCAAGGCAAGACTTGAAAAAGCAAGACAGGAACGTGACGACAGAAATGCAAAAATGGCTGAAAATCTTGCAAATGCAGGTTTGGACATTGATATTGACCGTTTGACTGCTGCATTTCCTGCCGGAACCGTATTGACAAGAGCTCATTTTGGACGTTTTCTTATGGATACGCATCAGGTATCAAGCATAAATGATGCCTTTGATAAATATCTAAATTCTAAAAGCCCTTATTATGTATCAAGAAAATACATCAGTCCGGAAGATACCATTACGCTGATAAAAAACTCAGGTGGTATTCCCGTGCTTGCTCATCCGCTGATTTATCGCCTGCCGGAACAGGAACTTGATGCACTTATTTCTCGTTTAAAAGATGCAGGTTTGGAAGGATTGGAAGTCTTTTATTCAAACAACACCGGTTTCGACGAAGGAATCGCCAGACGCTACGCAAATAAATACAATTTGGTAATGACCGGTGGTTCTGATTTTCACGGAACAAACAAACCTCAGATTGCCCTTGGAAAGGGGCGGGGAAATCTTCAGGTTCCATATTCTGTGTTGGATAATTTAAGAAAACTGGTTTAGACGATACAGCAAAAGACTAGGTTTTCTCATAATTCCTATCTGTCCACAGACTTTACACCATATTAAAATGTTCTCTCATAGTCCTTTTGTACAAGAATTTCGAGAGAACATATTGAACAAGGGTAGGGAAATTTTTCCCTACCCTCAGTTACAATCTTAACAATTTTATTTTTCGTATCAAACGCGATTTACGCCTTTTCTACTTCCACAATCTGATTTTTCTTCATAGGAATTCTGCAGTTCTTATTGTTACCAAATTCTACGATAACAATTTCGTCTGCCACATCCTGAACTACTCCGTAAAAACCACAACTTGTTACTACACTATCTCCCTTTTCCAAGGCATTTAACATACTTTCATGCTCTCTACGTTCCTTTTTCTCTTTACGTCCGCTAAATAACATCATCGCACCAAACGATGCAACCAATACAAGAAGCATCACACCTTCGTACGCTCCCATTCCTGTAGCTAATATTGCCATTTTCAGCCATCCTTTCTATCCTATATACGTTTACTTACACTAATCAATTCCCCGTTCCATACCGGCAAGCTTTGCAGCTTTATACTCCTGATATCTGTTATTTCGAATTGCTTCGCGTATTTCCTCCATCATTGTATTGTAAAAATACAAATTATGCAAGACTATTAATCGAAGTCCAAGCATTTCCTTCGCCTTCAATAAATGTCTGATGTATGCTCTGCTGTAATGCTTACATGCCGGACATTGACATCCTTCTTCCATCGGTCTTGAATCTGTCTCAAATCTGGCATTCATAAGGTTAATCTTTCCAAAGTTTGTATAGGCATGTCCGTGTCGTCCGTTTCTACTAGGATATACACAGTCAAAAAAGTCTACACCGCGGTCTACTGCCTCTAAAATATTGGCTGGAGTTCCAACTCCCATAAGATAGGTTGGTTTCTCCAAAGGTAAATGTGGAACTACCTCATCTAAAATGCGATACATTTCCTCATGACTTTCACCTACCGCCAAACCACCAATGGCATATCCGTCTAAATCCATCTCAGAAATTTTCTTTGCATGTTCAATTCGGATATCCTCGAAAGTTCCTCCCTGATTGATAGCAAATAATAACTGATTTTTATTAATGGTATCCGGTAAAGAGTTTAATCTTGCCATCTCTTTTTTGCATCGTTCTAACCAGCGGGTAGTACGGTCTACTGACTTTTGCATGTATTCTCTTGTTGCCGGATGTGGCGGACACTCGTCAAATGCCATAGCTATGGTGGAAGCTAAATTTGACTGTATCTGCATACTTTCCTCTGGTCCCATGAAAATCTTTCGACCATCCACATGGGAATTGAAATACACACCTTCTTCTTTGATTTTCCGAAGTCCTGCAAGGGAAAAGACCTGAAATCCGCCGGAATCCGTAAGTATCGGTTTATCCCAAACCATAAACTTATGAAGTCCGCCCATTTGCTTTACAATCTTGTCTCCAGGACGCACATGCAAATGGTAGGTATTGGATAATTCTACCTGAGTGTGAATCTCCTGCAAATCCTGTGTAGATACTGCACCTTTGATTGCCGCTGCTGTTCCAACATTCATAAACACCGGCGTCTGTATTGTTCCATGTACCGTTTGAAACTCGGCACTTTTCGCTCTTCCATCGCGATTTATTATTTTATACATATTTCTCTCCTTATATGTTCTCTCGGAGTCTTTTTATACAAGAATTTCGAGATAGATTNNCCAAGGAAAATATAGCCGAAATTATTGAATAAAGGAGATTCCGAGAGAACATCTTTATAAAAGGAGGTAAGTTTCCTTACCCCCCTTGATATTTTCATATAACGATTGCTTTATCATTAGATTAAGCATCCTAACAAATCCTGTGTAGGAGAATGGAAAAAGTCATCCAGATTATAATTTTCATCTCCAAAATTTTTCACACAGAAACGCTTTTGTACTCTTTCGTAAACTGACTTTGTAAACTTCAAATCATATGCAATTGCTATGTCCACAAACTGCACAGGACTGATTGAATACCCCCATGTTCCATCGTCATCTACAAAACATGCACAAGAATATCCTCTTGGTGAAATCATCTCTTTTGTATCACCATCCGTTGCATACACAACCACAAAATCCTTTTCATTAATCTCAAAATCCATGGTCCATTCTTTATCCGGTGTAAGCACCTTGGATACTGCACGAACCGACTCTAATGCGTTACGGTTTCCTGATGGTTTTCTCCAATTTGCTCTCATCATACTGACTAACTTGTCAATACTGTCCTGACTCAATATCTCACTGTCGAAATTATTGGCCTTGTCCGTTAAAAATGAAATCAGAGTATCAATTTCTTCTTGTGATAACAACGAAAAACTAGTTTCTGACATAATTACCCCTCCATTGTGAATTTATGCTTTCTCATTTTTGTCCAAAAATAAGATAAAACTCTCCCTCATGTGAACTACCCATTATCTGAAGCCAATGGGCTTCCTGCTTCGCCGACCTCGTAACCTACCTTATTTCAAGTCTCGTATACTTCTATAATAAATCATTAGAGCAAAAATCGCAACCTTTTTGTATTGCATGGCAAAACAATCAATGCTATAATGAAACATATGTTTGGATTCGTGTAGGAGGAGAATATAAGATTATGAGTATATACGACAGCTTAAATAAAGAACAATTAGAAGCAGTTCAGCACAATGAAGGACCGCTTCTTATCCTTGCGGGTGCAGGTTCCGGAAAGACCAGAGTTTTAACCCACCGCATTGCATATCTGATGGATCATGTAGGGGTAAATCCATGGAATATTTTAGCACTCACCTTTACGAACAAGGCTGCCAAGGAGATGCGTGAACGTGTGGATGATCTGATTGGCTACGGTTCTGAAAATATCTGGGTGAGCACCTTTCACTCTACATGTGTTCGGATTCTTAGAAAAAATATTCACTATTTAGGATACGATAACAATTTTACCATTTACGACAGTGACGACCAGAAGTCTCTTATGCGTGATATTTTAAAGTATCTGGATTTAGATCCTAAGAAGTTCCGTGAAAAAAATGTGCTCGGAAAGATTTCTGCTGCCAAAAACGAATACATTTCTCCTGAAGAATACGCTATAGCTGCCGGCGGAGATTTCATGTATAAAAAATACGCAGCCTGTTACACCGAATATCAAAACCGTCTGATGCAAAACAATGCCCTTGATTTTGACGACCTGATATTCAAAACCGTTGAGCTGTTTAAGAACAATAAAGAAGTTCTTGGTTATTACCAGAACCGTTTTAAGTACATTATGGTGGATGAGTACCAGGATACCAACTCGGTACAGTTTAAACTCATCGAACTTATGGCTACTACGGAAAATGCAGAAGGCCAGAAAGTACATAACCTTTGCGTGGTAGGTGATGATGACCAGTCCATTTACCGTTTCCGTGGGGCAAATATTTACAATATTTTAAATTTTGAGCAGTCTTATCCGGACACAAAAGTGATTCGTCTGGAACAGAATTATCGTTCTACCCAGAACATTTTAAATGCTGCAAATGAAGTGATTGCCAATAACACCGAGCGTAAGTCAAAACGTCTCTGGACTGAAAATGCCGAGGGAGACTCCATTTCTTTTTGTCAGTATGACACAGCCTATCAGGAAGCGGAAGCAATCGCCGACCAGATTAAAAATAACTGTGAAAACGGTTCGGACAACTATAGAGAGTACGCTGTTTTATACCGTACCAATGCCCAGTCACGTCTCGTGGAAGAAAAGCTGATTCAAAGAAACATTCCTTACAAATTAGTAGGTGGGGTAAACTTCTATCAACGTAAAGAAATCAAGGATATTCTGGCATATCTTCGCACCATCAACAACGGTAGGGATGATATTTCCGTTAAGCGTATCATCAATGTTCCTAAGCGAGGTATCGGACTTACCTCCATTGACCGCCTGATGGAATACTCTATTTCAAATGGTATCAGCTTTTATGATGCCTGTAAAAAAGCAGAGCAAATTCCGGGATTTGGACGCGGAGCAGGGAAAATCAGTCCATTTGTCAGCATGATTGAGATTTTAAAAGGAAAACTTACCAATCCTACTTACTCGCTTTCAGACTTATTCGACGAAGTGTTGGAAGCCACAGGATATGTGGAAGAATTGGAAGCCGAAGATACTGATGAAGCCAGAGGTCGTATTGAAAATATTGACGAACTTCGAAACAAACTGGTGGATTTTGAACAAAATGCCGAGGAAGAAATCACCTTAAATGATTTCCTTGAAGAAGTAGCATTAGTTGCTGATATTGACAGTCTTGACGAAAATACAAACGTAGTAACTCTTATGACACTCCACAGTGCCAAAGGTCTGGAATTTCCAAACGTATTTTTATGCGGTATGGAAGACGGTCTGTTCCCTGGATATATGAGCATCACTTCTGACGATCCTATGGATATTGAGGAAGAGCGACGCTTGTGCTACGTTGGCATTACCCGTGCCATGAAGACATTACATTTAACCTGTGCCATGCAACGTATGCAAAACGGACAGATGCAGTTTAACAAACCTTCCCGATTTATCCGCGAAATTCCAAGATATCTGCTGACACAAACTACAGCAAACTCTATCTATGGTTCTTCCGGATTGAAAACCAGACAAAGCAACGGTTCATCTACACTAGAGAAACCATACCGCTTTGTAAGTTCTGACAGCACCAGTTCATCATCTTACGGAACCGGAAGTTATAACAGAAACAGCAACTCCGATCCATTTGCAGGAAATCCTCTGATTCAGAAGGGATTTCGTTTTGAAAAACCATATCAGGCTTCCAAACCTGCCACTAACGCAACGGTTTCTTTTGAGGCACCGGCTTATCAGGTAGGTGATACAGTTTCTCATGTAAAATTTGGTACCGGAAAAGTACTTGATATTCAAAAAGGGCCAAAAGATTATGTGGTCACTGTAGATTTCGAAAGTGCAGGAAAGAAAAAAATGATGGCAGTTCATGCCAAATTAACAAAAATGTAATGGTAAAAAACCATAGTTCGTGGTACAATAATATCATATCAGATGTCACAAAGACACGTTGACTCTTTGGAGAGTTATAAATACAAAATGAAGGGAATGAGTGTATATGAACCAAAAATTAGAAGAACTTCTTGCATCTGCACGTATCAACGAGTTATTACGTCAAAAAGAAGCACCTAAAAAGAAAAAATGCAATACAGTTGCCTGTGTATTTACAATCATAGGAATTCTTGTAGTAATCGCTGCTGCAGTATTCGCATTTATGAAATATTTATCTCCATCTTATTTGGATGATGATTTTGATGATTTCGACGACGATTTTGATGATGATTTTTACGCAGACAGCGATTTCATCATTGAAGACGACAAATAATCATTTGATGCTATCATATTCTCTTGTAGTCAGAGGGGGGCTACAGTATCAGAGATATTTAATATGAGACTTAAGAGGGAGTCTAAAAAAAATGGTATTCTTTGTCATGCGCAAAGAATACCATTTTTTATGTAATAGGAAATTGCGATGCAATTTCCTATTACATAAAAACGCTCCGCGAGGATGCACAGACCGC
>LXOW01389772.1_pt1 | contig 52036 bp, 22 predicted proteins | sample 1368591 | NCBI WGS metagenome assembly LXOW01 (sample SAMN04884650, study PRJNA319009) | bovine gut metagenome | isolation source: Cow rumen | host: Bos taurus | place: Italy: Legnaro (PD) | collected 2014-07-09
GCGGCGGTTGTTGTCACCGACGGCAGGGTGTCGGGCCAGAATGTAACCTCGCTCTTGGCCGAGCCGGCAAAGACTCCCAAGGCACCCTTGACATTGCCGCGCACCGACCCTTGCTCGGAGAAGAAGCCTCCCGACGAGCCCTGGCGCGAGACGTCTATCAGGTAGCGCAGCCGCTCATACGTGATAGACTCGAGGCAGACGGAGTACTCATGTTTGAAGGTGTGGACCGAGTCGACGACCTCGTTGGTGTCGACCAGGTGGAGAATATCGAGGTTCACATGGTAGTTCTGTCCATCAATCTCGCTATCGTTGAAGAAATTGCGCGTATAGAAATAACCCATCATGGGGTTGGTATAGGAGGCGTCGCCGGTGATGGCGGGATTTGAGCGCAGGAGGAAATAGGTGGCATGGACAGTGTCGACGGTATCGTAGCGCTGCTTCCAGTCGTTGTAGCGGATGCCGCTGTCGCGCACCATGACGCGGAGGTTGTAGTATTCATCCACCCCGCCATGGTCCTGAAAGTCGAATTCGGCTTCGTAGTAGCGGAGAGTGCGTGTACTGAAGTTTTTGACGATATGCACATTGGTCAAGTCGGTCATCAACGGCACATAGGTGTGGGCATGGACATGGCTGCCGGCAGCGTCAACGTCGATGGCTACACTGTCGCCGCCCGCCAGGGGGTGGAAGAAGAAGTAGCGGCTGTGGCTCGTTGAGTCGGGCGTGTAGGGGATGCCGTTGATGCTGAGGGTCATGTTGACAAGCCCTACAGGCTGGTCGGCGGCGGTGTCGAGGAAGAAGCGTGTGTGGGCGAAGTAGACGAAGCTGGTGTCGCCAGCCCTGGGCACAGCGTTGAGCACCAGCTGCTTCGCCGCCGGGTCGTCCTCAATGTCCAGCACCTTCTCACACCCCGCAAAAAACAAACAGAGAAGACACGGAGCAAAGAAAAGTAAATATAACCAATGCTTTTTCATTTTATTTTTTTTAAATGTCCTTAAGGTCCTTAAAGACCTTAAGGACCTTAAACTTCAAAAATACAGCGTATATCCCACGCTCGGCAGTATGGGGAAGACGCTCAGCTGCACAAGTGCCGAGGGGTAGTTCTTGTAGGTGGTGGTGCGCGAGCGGTAGAGCATATAGGGGTTCTGGCGGTTGTAGACGTTGTAGATGCTCACGCTGATGGTGCGGCGGGCGCGTTTGAACTTGCGGTGGAAGTTGGCGCCGAGGTCGAGGCGGTGGTAGTTGGGCATGCGGTAGTTGTTGCGACCCTCGATGACGTTGACAGTGCCGCCGCCGTTATGGTCGTAGTCTTCAGGGTCTTCCTGTGCCACAGGGTAGCTCTGCGTGGCCAGCGAGGCGGCGTTGCCGGTGGAGAAGACCCAGGTGGCACTGACGTCCACACGGTCGCTGATTTTGTAGTTGAGCACGATGGAGAGGTCGTGCCGCCGGTCGTATTTGGCGGGGAAGGGCTCACCGCCGTTAATCTTCTGCCCTTCGCGGTCGAAACGGTGCATAGTGTGGCTCCAGGTGTAGCCTATCCAGCCCGTGAGGTTGCCTATCTCGCGTTGCACCAGCAGCTCCACACCGTAACTCCAGCCCTCGCCGCTGTAGACCAAGTTCTCCCAGTTCTCGCTGCTGCCGAAGAAGGTGGCGCCGTCCTTGTACTCTATCAGATTGTTCATCTTCTTGTAGTAGGCCTCGGCGCTGAAGTCGGCGATGCCGCTGCGGCTGTAGTTGATGCCCGCGGCCACCTGGTCGCTGGTCATGGGCTTCACCCTGTCGGTCACCGGCACCCACAGGTCGGTGGGCAGCGTGACGCTGGTGGTGGAGAGCAGGTGCACATACTGTGTCATGCGGGCGTAGCCTACTTTGACCGAAAGGTCATCGGTGAGCATCATGCGTGCCGACAGACGCGGCTGTATCGAGCCGTAGAACGACTCCTTCACACGGAAGGCACTGAGGTGCAAGCCATAGTTGAACTTCAGCGCCTCGGTGAGGGCCCAGTCGTCCTCCACGTATGCCGCCATCTCGTTGGCCGGCACGGTGCCGCTCATGATGGCGGTGTCCTTGGAGATGGGCTTGTTCATCTGGATAGAGTCGAAGTAATTGATGCTGGCGTCGGCCACCTCGGGGGTGAACCAGTGGCGCGTGAAGGAGGCACCGAACTTGACGCCGTGCTCGGGGTTGGGCTCGAAGTCGAAGTCGGCACGTCCCGTGGCCTCGCGGATGCCCGACCGGTAGTCGGCCTCGATGGTCGAGGCGTTGGGGTCGTTGGGCATGAGTTGCTTCTCTATGGTGCCCGTAATGTTGTTATTGTATTGTGTGTAGGCCGCCGAGAGGTTCATGAAGAGGCGCGGCGCCAGGGCGTAGTTCCACCGCAGCGACCCTACCAGGTTGCCCCACTTGTTGGCGAAGCCCAGATTCATGTCCTCGTCAAGCGAGGTGACGGTGCTCACCTTGCCGTGTATCTTGTCGTCGCCCATGTAAAACGAGGCGTAGAGGCGGCTCTTGTCGCTGAATTTGTGTGTAAGCTTGGCATTGAGGTCGTAGAACCAGTAGCCGGCGTCAAACTGGGCATTCTTGGCCACCGTGGGGCCCTGGGTCTCCTCGTCCGAGGTGACGTCGTTGAGCCACATGATGGCGGGGATGATGAAGAGCTCTGCATAGGTGCGGCGCGCCGAGAAGCTAAAGGTGGTTTTTTCCTTCACAATAGGTCCTTCGACGTTGACCTTGGCCGAGATGAGACCGATGGAGACATTGCCGTGGAGCTCCTGGTCGTTGCCGTTGTTCTGCGTAACATCAAGTACGGCGCTCAACCTGCCACCAAACCGAGCGGGGAAAGAGCCTTTGTAGAGCGTCACGTTCTTCACGGCATCGGTGTTGAAGGTCGAGAAGAAGCCCCCCATGTGGCTGACATTGTAGAGTGGCACACCGTCGAGGAGGAAGAGGTTCTCATCGGGACCGCCGCCGCGCACATACATGCCGCTGTTGCCCTCCGAGCCGCTCTGCACGCCGGGCATGAGCTGCAGCGCCTTGATGAGGTCGGCCTCGCCGAACATCACAGGCACCGACTTGATTTTCTCCACGGTCATCACCGTGGCGCTCATCTGCGACGAGCGCGTGTCGCCCGGCCGCTCGGCGGTGATGGTCACTTCGTCGAGCATCACGCTCGACGAGAGCTTGACGTTGAGCTCATGGTTGCGGTCCAGCTTCAGACGGTAGGTCTGGGGCTCGTAGCCAACGAAGGAGACTTTGAGGTTCACCGAGTCGCGCTTGAGCGTCAGCGAGTAGTGGCCATAGACGTTGGTCACCGCGCCCTTGCCGCTACGCGTGTCGAGCACAGTGGCACCAATGAGCGTCTCGCCGGTGCGCGCATCCGTCACCGTCCCGCTGACTGTGGCGTTCTGCCCCCACCCCGCCAGGGGGAGGAAAAAGAACAGAATGAAAAGCAAGACCTTAAAGACCTTAAGGTCCTTAAAGTCCTTAGGGTCCTTAAAGTCCTCAGCGAGCCCCTTCACCGTCTTTCCCAGCACCGGATGGCGATAGTCGGGCATAATCTCTGCCAACGGCTCCAGCACGAAGCGCCGCAGGTGCATCCGCGGATGCGGCAGCACCAGCTCCGGACTTTCCAGCACCAGGTCGTCGTAGAAGATAAGGTCGATATCCATCGGCCTGGAGTGATAGAGTCTGGTGTTGTTTTTAAAGTCCTTAAAGTCCTTAAGGTCCTTAGAGTCCCTTTTCCTCCCCAGCTCTTTCTCAATCTCCAGCGCCTCCCTCAGCACCTCCTGCGGAGAGAGTTCTGTCTCCACTACCATCCCCCTGTTCAAAAAGTTCTCCACTCCACTCTCCCTTCTCCCTTCTCCCTTCTCACTTCCCACTTCCTCAAACTCTCCCCACGGCTCGCTCTCATACACTCCCGACAAAGCAACGATAGAACCGATACGCTCGCATATCAGTTCTGTCGCCTGTTCTATCAGTCTCCGGCGGTCCCCTTGGTTGCCACCGATTAATAATGCAGTCTTGTGCATGTCATTAAGGTCCTTAAAGTCCTTAAGGCCCTTTAAATTATTTTTTATCCGCAGTGGATAAAGCGTTCCACCAGCGCCAGCGTCTTGTCGCTGTCCTTGCCAATGTCGGCGCGGAGGGTGCGGTCGTCAAAACTTCTGAGCTCCTTGATAATGCCATCGATAAGCTGCGGGGCGAAGATGCCGTCCTGCTCATACACGGCACGGTCGCGCTCCAGCAGGTCGGCACTAGCGGCGCAACTGTCGGGCAGCACGTCGAGCTTGGCCAACACATCCTCATGCTCGAAGATATTGACACTCACATAACGGTCCTTGGCATACTGCACAGCATTCTCCATCTCAAAGCCATGACGGGCGGCGACAGCCATGCCGGCCAACAGGAGATAGATATTGGCACTGCCGTCGGGCGTGCGCAGCTCGATGGTCTGCTTGTGGCTGAAGTCGACGGGGTCGTTCTTCTCCAGCGGGTTGCAGTGGGCCATCATGTTGCCGCTGCCTTTGTTCCAGCCCAGCGGCACACGCACCATGGCGCTGCGGTTGCGGTCGCCCCAGCAGATGTTCGTGGGAGCCTCCTGGTGGGGCACCAGACGGAAATAGCTCGTGGGGTTGGTGTTGCCGAAGGCGGTGAGCGAACCGGCGAGGCTCAGGATGCCGGCCATGGTCTTCAGTGCCACCTCGCTGAGGCCGTTCTCGCCGACATACATATTCTTGCCGTCAAGGCTCACGCGGGTATGCACATGCATGCCGCTGCCGGCCTTGCCAATGGTAATCTTGGGGGCGAAGGTGACGGTGACGCCGTGCTCATAGGCCAGCTCGCGCATCATCCATTTGGCGATGACCAGCTGGTCGGCGGCATCCTCGAGGTGCGTGGGCAGGAACTCTATCTCGTTCTGCTCGTACATCAGGTCGCCGTGCGTGAAGTTGCCCACCTCGCTGTGGCCGTATTTGATTTCGCCACCGGCGGCGGCGATGAGGCGCATAGCCTCGGTGCGGAAGGCGCCGAACTTGCAGAAGGGCTTGCTCTCGTGGTAGCCGCGCTGGTCGGCGGGCAGATAAGCCTCCTCCTTGGGGGCGATGACGTAGTATTCCAACTCGCCCATCACCTCGAACTCCATGCCACCCGTGGCCTCACGGAAGGCGCGGGCGGCCTTCTGCAGCGTGTACTCGGGAGCCAAGGCGAAGGGTTCGCCGTCCTTGGTGTAGAACGAGCAGAGCAGGTCGAGAGTGGGAACAGCGGTGAAGGGGTCGAGGAAGGCCGTGCGGAAGCGCGGGATGACATAGAGGTCCGAGTTGCCTGCCTCGATGTAGGGGAAGAGGCTCGAGCCGTCAACGCGCTCGCCGCAGGTGAGCACCTCGTCGGCATGCGTCAGACTCTGGATGACGAAGTTGAGCGTCTTCAGACGTCCGTCGTCCGCCATGTAGCGGAAGTTGATCATCTCGATTTGGAATTCCTCGATGACCTTGAGGATATCGGCCTTGGTGAACTCTGCCATAGGCTTCTGCAGAAACGCCACCAAAGGGTTGGGGTTGAATTTCAGTTGATCTTGGGTCATATATATTGTTGATTTGTTGATTTGGTTCTTTTTGTTGTTTTTTTTATTGTCCTTAAGGTCCTTAAAGTCCTTAGGGTTCTTTATTAACGCCTCCGGCGTTCTTTTATTGTTTGATCTTCAAAAAAAGCCTTTTTCCCCCACACCATCCCACCCTCCCTTGGTTGGGTCATCGCCGGACAATCGGGGTCATGAGTGGACAATCGGGGGCTTTTTTGGTATGTCCCACGGAAAAGCCCTTATATTGTCTCCCGAGAATCCTCCAACAACCGACAGGACCCTTGGGTGTCATGGCGCAAAAAAAGAAAGGGCCCCGCGTGGGGGCCCTTTCGCAGTAGGGTTATCCGATGTTTATCGGAGTACCACGACGCGCTTGGCAGGTGCATTGCCAACCTTGACCAGGTAGACACCAGTGTTAGTCATGGTGAATTCGATGGTCTCAGCGGTGACAGTGGCCTGGTGACGCACGCAGCGGCCGTTGACATCGTAGATGTAGATGCTCTGGTTCTCGGCGCCCTTAACGACGATCTGGTTGTCAACAGCGTAGATGTTGACCTCGGTCTCGTCGATGTCGTCGATACCCACAGTGTTCACGAAGATAGCAACGAAGCTGACATCTTCGGTGGCACGGAAGGTGAGGACGCTGTCGGTCTCGCCAGTGCTCCAGCGGACGAAGCGGCCGGTACCCTTGGCGCGAGCGATGAGGGTGACGGTGGAACCAGCAGTGTATTCACCGGCGCCAATGACCATACCGAGGCTGGTATCGTTGACCGTTGCAGAAATGATGTAGTTCTGCGGCAGGACGGTATCGAACTCAGCGGTGATGGTCATGTCGGCGTTGACAGCGAAGGTGTAGGTTGCCTCGGTGGAGACGACCTCATTGTCCACCTTCCATGCCACGAACTGGTTACCACTACGGGCGGTGGCGGTGACAGTGAAGAAGTCGCCAGGAGCCACATGGCTGACACCAGCGGGGCTCACAGAACCTCTGGTTTCGTCGGACGAGAGGACAGTGACCTCAAAGTCGGCGACGGTGATGGTGAGGTTCAGCGTGACGACGCTGTCGCAACCGTTAGAACCGGTGTAGGTGTAGGTGTAGGTACCGCTCTCGGTAAGCACTTCACCGTTCCACTCATAGCTGCCTTCAGCCGTGACCTCGACGGTGGTGGCGGTGGGCATGTTGACGATGAGGAGGAGGGTGACCGTGCTATCGCAGCCGTTGGCGGCGATGGTGTCGAACACATAGGCACCACTGGTGGTGTAGGTAACACCATTCCAGGTGTAGCTCTCGCAAGCCATCTCGTTGACGGTGGTGGCCACAGACTGGTTGATGGTGAGGTTCAGCGTAACGACGCTGTCGCAACCGCTAACCGAAGTGGTGGTGTAGGTGTAGGCGCCAGAGGCGGTGTAGGTGCTACCGTTCCAGGTGTAGCTGCCGCAAGCAACGGCGTCCACAGAAGTGTTGACGGTATTGGTGATAGTGAGGGTCAGGATTGTGGTGCTATCGCAATTCGTGGTAGCACTGGTGGTGTTGTAGGTGTAGACACCGCTCTCAGTGATTACCGTGTCGTTCCATACGTAAGCATCGCAAGCAGTCTCTTCGACTTCAACAGTGATGCTCGGCGTGATGGTCAGGTGCAGGGTAGCCACAGCATTGCATCCGTTCTCATCCACGATGTTGTGGGTGTAGTTGCCAGATTCGTTGTAGAGCGTACCATACCAAGCGTACCTGACACAGGCAGTGACTGTCTCCTCGGTGTTCATCGGCTGGTTGATCGTCAGGTTGAGGGTAACAACGCTGTCGCAGCCAGCGGCGTTGGTGAACACATGGGTCGGAGCAACCGCGGGAGTGGCGGTGTAGGTCTGACCGTACCAGGTGAAGCTGTTGCAAGCCACAGCGGTGGTGTCACCGGTGTTGCTGTAGTTGAGGGTCAGGTTGAGGGTGACGACGCTGTCGCAGCCGGCGGCATTGGTCAGCGTGAAGGTCGGGGCCTCAGCGGGAACCTCGGTGTAGGTCTCACCGTTGATCCAGGTGTAGCTGTTGCAAGCAGTTTGCTCGTCAACACCAGTGTTGCTGTTGTTGATGGTCAGGTTCAGCGTCACGGTGCTGTCGCAACCGGCGGCGTTGGTGAAGACGTGCGTCGGAGCAACGGCGGGAGTGGCAGTGTAGGTCTGACCGTACCAGGTGAACTGGTCGCAAGCCACAGCGCTGGTGTCACCAGTGGTGCTGTAGTTGAGGGTCAGGTTGAGGGTGACGACGCTGTCGCAGCCGGCGGCGTTGGTCAGCGTGAAGGTCGGGGCCTCAGCGGGAACCTCGGTGTAGGTCTCACCGTCAATCCAAGTGTAGCTGTCGCAAGCAGTCTGCACATCGACACCAGTGTTGCTGGTGTTGACAGTCAGGAGCAGCGTCACCACACTGTCGCAACCAGCGGCGTTGGTGAACACATGCGTCAGGTTGTCGCTCGATTCGGTGAGGCCGGTGTGCTCGTACCAGTCGAAGCTGTTGCAAGCCACAGCGGTGGTGTCACCGGTGTTGCTGTAGTTGATGGTCAGGTTCAGCGTCACAGTGCTGTCGCAACCGTGGATGTTGGTAGCCTGAGTCAAGGGAGCCACAGCGGGAGTCTGGTAGTAGGTCATGCCATTGGCGCTCCAGTAGAAGCTGTCGCAAGCAGTGGCATTCTCGATACCGGCGTTACTGTAGTTGATGGTCAGGTGCAGCGTCACCACACTGTCACATCCGTTGCTACCGGTGAAGGTGTGCGTCGGGTTGGTAGTGGGAGTGTCGAAGTAACGCGTGCCGTACCAAGTGAAGAGGTCGCAAGCAGTGGCGGTGGTGTCACCCGTGGTGCTGACATTGATGGTCAGGTGCAGGGTGTCGACCTGAGTGCACTCGTTGGCATCAAGATGCTCATAGAGGTAGTCGCCGCTCTCGGTGTAGGTCGAGTCGTTCCAGGTGTAGCTGTTGCAAGCCACCTCGGTCTCGGTGCCATGTACCGGGTTGTTGATGGTCAGGTGCAGGGTGTCGACCTGCGTGCAGCCGTTGGCATCGTCATGGCTGAAGGTGTAGTCGCCGCTCTCGGTGTAGGTCTCACCATCGCCAGCCTCCCAAGTGTAGCTCTCGCAAGCCACCTCGGTCATGGCGGTGTGCACCGGAGTGTTGATGGTCAGGTGCAGCGTGTCGACCTGAGTGCAGCCGTTGGAATCAGCGTGGCTGTAAGTGTAGTCACCGCTCTCAGTGTAGGTCACATCGTTCCAGGTGTAGCTCTCGCAAGCCGTGTCGGTCATTGCGGTATTCACCGGAGTGTTGATGGTCAGGTGCAGCGTGTCGACCTGGGTGCAGTTGTTGTCGTCGAGCAGTTGGTGAGTGTAGTCACCGCTGGTCTCATACTTCACACCGTACCAGGTGTAGCTGCCGCCACACTGAGTAATGTTCGTAACTTCATTCTCAGGCACGTTGATGGTCAGGTGCAGGGTGTCGACCTGAGTGCACTCGTTGGCATCAAGATGCTCATAGAGGTAGTCGCCGCTCTCGGTGTAGGTCGAGTCGTTCCAGGTGTAGCTCACGCAAGCCACACGGGTCGCAGCGATATTCACCGGGTTGTTGATGGTCAGGTGCAGCGTCACTACGCTGTCGCAACCGTTGGCGGCCTCCTCGGTGAAGGTGGGCTCGTTGGTCGAGGCAGTGTATTCAATTTCGTGCCAAGTGTAGCTACCGCAAGCGGCCACCGTCTCAACACCGGTAGTGCTGAGGTTGATGGTCAGGTGCAGGGTCACAGTGCTGTCGCAACCGGCAGCGGTGACACCCTCGAAGACGTGGGTCAGGTTGTCGCTCGATTCGGTAAGGGCAGTGTGCTCATACCAGTCGAAGCTGTCGCAAGCCACGGCGGTGGTGTCGCCATTGGCACTGGCATTGATGGTCAGGTTCAGCGTCACGGTGCTGTCGCAGCCGGCGGCGTTGGTGAAGACGTGCGTCGGGGCCTCGGCGGGAGTCTCGGTGTAGGTCGTGCCGTACCAAGTGAACTCGTCGCAAGCCACAGCGGTGGTGTCACCGGTGGTGCTGTAGTTGAGGGTCAGGTTGAGGGTGACGACGCTGTCGCAGCCGGCGGCATTGGTCAGCGTGAAGGTCGGGGCCTCAGCGGGAACCTCGGTGTAGGTCTCACCGTCAATCCAGGTGTACTCGTTGCAAGCAGTCTGCTCGTCAACACCAGTGCTGCTGTTGTTGATGGTCAGGTTCAGCGTCACGGTGCTGTCGCAACCGGCGGCGTTGGTAAAGACGTGCGTCGGGGCAACGGCGGGAGTGGCGGTGTAGGTCTGACCGTACCAGGTGAACTGGTCGCAAGCCACAGCGGCGGTGTCACCGGTGGTGCTGCGGTTGATGGTCAGGTTGAGCGTGACCACACTGTCGCAACCGTTCTGGTCGGCTTCAGTCAGCGTGTAGGTAGCAGTGTTGTTGTTCTCGGTGTAAGTCAAACCGTCAATCCAGGTGTAGCTGTCGCAAGCGGTCTGCTCATCGATGCCGGTGGAAGCACCCGTGATGGTCAAGTGCAGGGTCACCGTGCTGTCACAACCGGCAGCAGTGCTTCCAGAGAACACAGCGTCATCGGTCGATTCAGTGTAGACCGTGCCGTGCCAGAGGTACTGGCTGCAGGCCGTCTGCTCATCGATAGAAGAGGTGCTGTAGTTCACCGTCAGGATCAGGGTATCTTCACCCAAGATGTAGGTACCACTCTCGGTGTAGGTCAGGCCAGTAACACTCCAAGTGTAACTGTCGCAGACCGTCAGTGTCGTCGTGGCGCAGTTGAGGATGGTGAGGTTCAGCGTGACAATACTGTCGCAGTCCTCACTGTTCTTATAGAAGTCGTTGGTGAAGACACCGCTCTCGTTGTAAGTCTCGCCACCGAACACAAAGACGTTGCAGACCTCTTCGGTCAGCTCGCCAGTGCTGCTGTGCGAGAGCGTCAGGTTGAGGGTGATTACACTGTCGCAACCGTTGGCGGCCTCATAGGTGTAGGTAGCCGTGTTGTTCGAAGTGTAGTACCAAGTGTCGTGCCACTCAGCACTGTCACAACTTGCAACATAGTCCGTACCAGTGTAGCTACGGTTGATAGTCAGGTTCAGGGTGACGACACTGTCGCACTGGGCGGCATTCTGTATCGTAAACTGAGCCGTCATGTTGTTGGTGTTGTAGGTCTGGCCATTAATCCAAGTGTAGCTGTCGCAAGCGGTCTGCACATCGGTACCCGTGGTGCTGTAGTTCACAGTCAGGTACAGGGTATCGACCTGGGCGCACTCGTTGGCATCAAGATGCTCATAGAAGTAGTCGCCGCTCTCGGTGTAGGTCTCACCGTCACCGGCGGTCCAGGTGTAGCTGTCGCAAGCCACCATGGTCAGGACGGCATTCACCGGAGTGTTGATGGTCAGGTGCAGGGTGTCGACCTGGGTGCACTCGTTGGCATCGAGATGCTCATAGAGGTAGTCGCCGCTCTCGGTGTAGGTCTCACCGTCGCCAGCCTCCCAAGTGTAGCTCTCGCAAGCCACCTCGGTCAGGGCGGTGTGCACCGGGTTGTTGATGGTCAGGTGCAGGGTGTCGACCTGCGTGCAGCCGTGGGCATCGTCGTGGCTGAAGGTGTAGTCGCCGCTCTCGGTGTAGGTCTCACCGTCGCCAGCCTCCCAAGTGTAGCTCTCGCAAGCCACCTCGGTGAGGGCGGTGTTCACGGGCCTGTTGATGGTCAGGTTCAGGGTCACCACACTGTCGCAGAGCTCGGCGTTGCCATTTTCAATGGTGAAGATCGGAGCCTCAGCGGGAGTCTCGGTGTAGGTCTCACCGTTAATCCAAGTGTAGTCACCGCACATGTTCTGCACATCGATGCCGGTGCTGCTGTGGCGCACGGTGAGGTTCAGGGTCACAGTGCTGTCGCAGCCGGCAGCGGTCTGCTCGATGACAGACGGAGCCACCTCGGGAGTCTCGGTGTAAGTCTCACCCTTCCATTCGAACATGTCGCACACGTTCTCAGTGACGGTCTCGCTGTACTCGATTGAGTCGAAGGTAGCGGTGAGGGTCACATCCTCGGTGATGACGGTGTCGATTCTACGGGTGGTAGCCTCGGTGTTCCACTGGACGAAACTGTGGCAGGTCGCCTCGGCGGCACGGATGGTCACCGCAGTACCGTAGTTAACGGTGGCGGTACCGTCACCATTGTCAACCAGACCGGCGGTCGGCGTGAAGGTCATGGTGCCATGACCGGTGCCTTCGCTGAGGAGGGTGACAGTGTAGGTGTTGATGGCGAAGTTGGCAGTGAAGAGGCGGTCGGCATTGGCCACAACCTCCACCTCCTCGGTGGTGGCATAGACCGTGTCGGCCTCCATCCAGTTCACCAGATGGTAACCCTCGGCGGGAGTAGCCGTCAGGGTAACCGTGGTCAGGTAGTTCTCGGTGGCAGTGCCTTCGACGGTACCCATAGTCACGTCAGCGCTCACAGCGGCGACGGTGAACTGGTCGTAGTCGAAGTTGGCGTTGACAACAATGTCGTTGGTGTCGTGCTCCAGCTCGCGGAAGTCAATGTACAGCTTGGTGCCGTCGGCATGCATGGTGCCGGCCTCGCCAATCACATTGTTCTCAGCATCGGTCCAGTTCACGAAGTGGTAGCCGTAGTTGGCCGTGGCTTCGAGAGAGTCGTGCTTGAAGTGCTGGATCCATTCGGCACCGTTAACCGTACCCATACCAGACTCAACCACATTGGCGGTGATATGGTACATGGTGCTGTCGAATTGGACAGAGAAGTTACGGTTGCCGCTGGCAACGATTTCCACCTCATTGCCGCTGCCGTACAGCGTGTCAGCTTCCATCCACTTGTTGGCGCGGAGGCCGAAGGGAGCGCTGGCGTGCAGGGTAACAACCGTGTTGTACTTGGCCTGGACAGAGTGCTCAGATTCACCCTCAATCAAGCCAAGCTCATGGTCGCTGGAGGCGTAAATAGTATAGATATTGCTGTCGAGAATCAGGTTGAAGGTAGTATCCTGGGTAATGTTGTTGACAACAAGGGCAGGAGTGTTGGTGATGCTGTCGCCACTCTCGGTGGTCCACTTCACGATGTGGTAGCCATAGAGAGGCTCGGCGGTGAGGGTGGCATTGGTGCCAACGTAGTACTCGCCGATGCCAAGGATGGTGGCCTCGGGCTCTTCGTCGTCGTTGAGGCTGGCCTCAGCGCTGACGGTGTACTTCACGCTCTCTTCAATCTTCACGTTGTCAACGGCCGCGGCGGGCTGTAAAGCTGCGTTGGCGTTGTTGGTCCACACGAAGACGAGATACATCATGGTGTCGTTGGTCACGGCAACATCGTTGAACTCAGCGCTTGTCCACTCTTCCTGACCCTTCAACTGGCCAGCGGTCAGCTGTCTCCAGCCGTTGCTGTTCATGCTGGTGCTTGTGGCATCAATCACAGCATCCTCGGGAGCCAGGTAGACACGCATGTAAGCGCCGTTGCTACCGTTGCATCTCCAATCGAAGCTGACGGTGTACTGCATGCCGGCTTCAAAGTTGAAGGCGTTGTAGGCATAGGTGAAGTAGTTGGCAACGCTGGAGTACTCGTTGGTCTCACCACCATCGTTACTGATGTAGAGGCCACGTTCGTTCTCGGTGTTCGAGGCGGCGCTGCCGATGAACCACTTGTTGGTGCGCTCACCGTTCTCAAGAGCCCACTCTTGGTCGCGGTCGGCATCAAAGACAGTGGCATAGGGCAGGTCGTGGGCCTGCAGCTTGGTGCGGAAGACGGGCGAGTCTTCACTCCAGCGGCTGTTGCCGTTCTCGCTGCCGCAGTTCACCATTACATCATAGTAGTAGTAGGTATTGGGCTCCAGTCCGGTGATGACCAGGAAGGTATCCACCACGGGTTCTGCCGTGACGGTATCCTCGGCAGTGGTGGCATCGGCCTTCCAGTAGCGGAAGGTGAAGCTCTCGGGTGTACCAATCTCAGAGGCGTTGGCATGCAACGTGGCGCTTTCGAAGGTCACGTCGGTGGCGGCAAGCACCTCGGGCTGGCCACAGGTGGGCATTGTGCTGAAGGCTACATCCTTCCAGTCGCTGTACTCGTCATTCCCGGCGTCGCAGATGGAACGGATGTAGAAGTGGTAGTCCATGTCGGCGGTCAGGTCGGTGAGAGGCATCTCAATAGCATTCTCGATGACCTCGGCCAGGGCGGCGCGGTCAGCCTCGGCGGTCTCGCCTTCGCTGAGCAGGTACTGCCAGCTGGTCTCGGCGTTGCCGGGAAGCCAGCTCACATCGGCACTGTTGGTGGTCACATTCTCAACCACAACATTAGTCATACCGCGGCACTCACTGGGCTCGAAGCAGAACTGGATGTTGTCACGATTGGTACTGGCAGTACCATTCTGACCAGAGATAACTCCACCGGTAATGGTCAAAGGCGTAGAACCATCGACCTGGTAGTAACGAGCCTTACCAGTTACAGAAGTCGTATAGAAACGAGTAGTACCATCATACGCTGTCCGTTCAGGTACATTATTCATATACATGGCAACAACCACATTTCCACCATTGTACTCGAAGGGCTCGTCAAGAGTGAGGGTGAACCAGTTATCATCTTCGTTGCTGAAGGTAACATTGGCTGCGTGGAATACCTCGGTCATGTTGGCGGGCGTAATCCATCCAGTGGCGAGCGAAGTCTCCTCGGTGGTACCCATATAGACCGTGACATTACGCAGAGTGGTGGTGGCCCTGTAGTAGTTGAACTTCAAGCCTTCGATGAGGCCTTCCTGTCCATTCATTTCTTCCTCGTCGAAGAGCTGCTGGGTATAACTATAGTTATAGTAGCCGGCAAATGGCAAACTATTATTACCTGTCGTACCTTCGCCAATGGTGAGACACTCGGTCGGCATGGCGTTGGTGGTCTCGGTGACGTAAGTCTCGGTACCAAAGGCTTCAGTTGCGGCATTGTAAGGACGCACGTAGAAGTCATACTCGGTCTCGGGCGTCAGGGCGAGGAAGAGATGACTCGTCTCGTTGACGACAGTCCATTCAGCCTCGGCCACATCCAATCCACTGGCCACGGCAGTCACCTGCCAAGCGGTCTCGTCGGCAAAGGCAGCCTCGTTGACAGCCCAGCTGATGGTAGCCATGCTGTGGGTAATCTGGTCAACAGCGAGGTCGACAACGGCGGGCATGGCATCGTAGTCGAAGGTGGCACTCACCCAGGACGAGACACCGTCGGGATCGCCGCAGTTGTTGCTGAGGTAGAAGGTATAACTGCCGTTGGCGGTAACAGTGAAGTCAACCTCGGTGGCAGCAACGCCAGTGTGGAGGCCGTCGGCCACGGTCATGGCGTTCAGGTCCTCATCGGTGAGTTCAGCGTCAGTGCTCAGCACCCACTGGTAGTTGCCTTCCGTAACGCCGGTGGCGTGGTTCCAAGTGGCGTGCATGGTGGTCTTGGCGGTCTGCTCCACAGCCAGGTTGACCGGCGACTTGCAAGCCGTCTGGGTCTTGAAGGCGTCAGTGGTCACCCAAGTACTGCTGGTATTGTCAGGAGCACCGCAGTTGGCACGCACATAGACATGGTACCAGGTGTTGGCGCTGAGGCCGTTGAGGGTGGTGGTAAGGTCCTCGATGTTGCGGACAGCATAGGTGCCCTCGTAAGCATCAAGTTCCTCGGCATCCATCTCCACGGTGGAGTAAATGAGGTCGTAGGAGCTCAGGTAGTCGCCTTCGGCGGCCGTCCAGTTGACCACAGCGGTGGTCACGTCGACACTCTCGACGGGAACCGTCACCTCGGCAACAGCCGGGCAAGCCTCGTTCTCCTCGCAGTACTGGAACTGTGCCTTAGGCAGGAAGTTCTGTATGGTGCCAGAGGTTCCTGCACTAGAGCCATAGGAGTAGATACCGGCATTGTTGCGGGTAATACCACGGAATGTCTTGCTCACATATGTGCTTGACTCGTAGTCAATCTCAACAAGGAGGTTGCCTCCATTGTAGGCATAGGGCGTAGTGAAGTTCATGACAAATCCGTCCGTAAGCTTGGTGATATCGTCGGAATAAACCGTCGTCCAGCTCTCGGGAGTAACAAAACCAGTAAGGGTATTTGCTTCTATTTCGGCAAGTTTAAGGGTGACATTGCGGGTACCCCATGAGGTAAGATCAGTAGTACTGAAGAACTTCATTGAGGTCAGGGTCTTTCCGTTCAGGTCTGCCAACATGTCGGCAGGATAAATCATCTGGTTCACCTGATCCGCATCAGACCAATAACCGTAGATAGGCAAATTACTGTTAGTTATTGTACCGTCAGCAACGACGACGTCCTCGCAGAAAGTGAGGGTCTTGGTAGTCGTGCTGCCACTGATCCAAGTATCGCTGTAGCTTTCGGAGCCACAAGCGGTGCGGACATAGACGAAGTACTCGGTACCACGGTCAAGTTCAGTGAAGGTGTAGCTTGTGCCTTCAACCATGAACTTGGTGGCGGCCTCCACAGCCTCGGCGTCGGTGACGTCGATGGCGGCATCGCTGAACATCACCTGGAAGGTGGTGGCGGCGGGATCGTTGGCTCTCCAGTTGGCGGTGAAGCTACGGCGCTCAACGTTGGTGAAGGCCAGATGACGCGGCGTGCAGCATGCCTCGGCCTCAAGGGCGATGGTCCAGTCTTGGTAGACGAGGGTATCCTCGGCAAAGACACGCAGCGTAAGCACACGGCCCATGGCCATAGTGTCGCGCAAGTAGTAGTAGGTAAACACCTGCTCACCCAGCGTATCCTCCACGGGGTCGTAGAAGTAGACCGAAGCATCGAGGCTGAAGCTGAGGGTACCGGTGGTACCACTGAAGTCGTTGGTGTAGTACACCGGCATGGTGATATTGTGGTCGGTGCCAAAGATAGCGTCACCGCGGTGGATAGTATCGCCGGCGATGTTGAAGGCCAGGATGCTGTCCTTGTTGCTCAGCGTGGTGATGGCGGCCAAGGGGGCCGAGTACTCGCTGATGGCGGTGCCGTCGATATTGGCGGCCACGGTGAAGGGACCGTAGGTGGTGCTGGGCGCGAGGCCGCTGAGTGTGTAGGTCACGGTGTCGACCTCGGTTTCCACCTGGTCGCTGGTGAGGTTCAGCGTCTCGCTGCCATACTTAAGTACATAGCCAGCGGGGTTGTCAATAAGCGGGCAGTTCTTGACCCACTTCAGGCTGATGCTCTCGCTGGTACGTCCGGTGCTGACCAGATCCATGGGCTCGTCGCAAGCCTGACGGAGACGCAGCGTCACATTGTCGATATAGACATTGACGCCGGGATTCGTCACACGGAAGGCAATCAGACGGTCGTTGGCGGCCTGGGCACTGTTGAAGACAACCCTGTACTGCTTGTCAGTGTTGACAGTGAACTGTTGCGGGGCGCGGAAGGCGAGCTGGCTCTCGGAGTTGAGGTAGCGGGTACCCACATAGAGCTGCACATCGCTTCCGTCTTCGGTGTAGGCATTGAAGAGCAACTGCACGGTGTTGGGCGAGAGGCTCTCGTCCAGCTCGGGCATCACGGCGAACATCACCTCATCGTCGGCAGCGGCGAACTTGAGTGCACCGGCAGTGACGTAGGGGTAGGCCGACTCGAGGTTGCTGTTATCTTTGGTCCAGCAGTAAGGCATGGGGTTCTCACCCTCAGCAAGTTCTGCGGCCGTGAAGAGGCAGTTGTAGGGCAGGTCCTCGAGGGTGAGGGCGCTGCACTCGGTGCGGAAGTCCTTGCTGGCGCTCCACTGGCTGTAGTCGGTGGAGTTCACCGAGCAGAGGGTGCGCACACGGTAGCCGTAGCGCGTATTGCCCTTCAGGTTCTCGATGATGGTCGAGGCCTCGGCGGCGCTGGCGGTAGCCGTCAGGCTGTCGCCACAGCTGAGGTCGTTGTTGATAATCCAGTATTGGAACTGATAGCTGGCGGGAGTACCAATCTCGTCGGGAGTGACGGCGAGGGTAGCCGTGCTGGCGGTGATGTCGGTGGCATCGGCCAGCGTGGGCACGCCGCAAGCCACCTCGGTGGTGTAGGACACATGGCTCCAGGCACCGTGCTCTTCACCACAAACGGGGCTCACATAGAAGTGGTAGTCAGTCTCGGGCTCGAGGCCGGTGAGATTGAGCGTACGGGTGCTGGTATTCAACAGACCGTCAACAGCGTCGAGCTGACTGTCGGTCAGTTCCTCGGTGGTGTTGTAGTACACCCAGTTGGTCTCGGTGGCGCCGGGGAACCAGGTGGCGGTAGCCGTGCGGGTAGCGGGCTCCACCTCGATATGGCTGGTCACGATGGGCATGCAACTGGGATCCATCTGGAAGCAGAACTGCATGTTGGGAAGGATGTTACCCTTCGAACCTGTGGCTGAAGTACCGGGATCATTGTTGTCGGCACGTTTTTGCCATTGTTTGCCGGTGACAGTGCCGTATCTGACCTGACGGCTGCATCCGCCAGAGCCAGTACATCCAGTACCTCTCACCAACACCATGAGTTGCTGTCCTTCTGCAACATTCACAGTAGAGCCAAAAGGAATCTGAATCCAATTACCTGCTTGGCTGGTGGGGAAGTCACCGGTACCGTCATAAACCGAAGTAGCACCATCGCTCAGGATGGCAAAAGTATTGGTAGAGGCATCGAATTCAAAATCTCCATCCACAGGTTTCACCCAAATCTTCATGGTAGAACCAGTGGTATTGTTACCTGTATTCAGATAGAAGGACAGGGATGAGACATTGCCACCCTGAGGCATCTCGTAGAGGTAGGCCTCATAGTTGTAGCCCCAGTAACCGGGTAAGAACCAGTTGCCATTTGATGTGCCGGTGCCAACGGTGACACAGCTCGACGGCAGACTGCCGGTGGTAGCGGTGGTCATGGCGTTGAGACTCGTGGCGGTGGAATTCAAATAGGCGCGCACATAGACATCGTACGTACTCTCGGCTTCCAGACCGGTGAACACAAACGAGGAGTCTTCGACAACCCAAACGTTGTTCTCAGCAGCCCAATCGACATCTTCGCCAGTCTCCACGATAGCCACCTGCCATCTTACTTCGTCGGCAAAGCGGGCGAGGTTTCTGTGCCATGTGGCCTTGAAGGCGTTGTAGGAAATGTCGCTGGCAGCCACATTGAGGTCGACCACCACGGGCATGGGCTCGTAGGTTTCAAAATCGGCTTTTGTCCAGGGCGAAGCACCCTCGGGATAGGTCGTGGCGTCGCAGACATTCTGGATATAGAAGTAATAGTGGGTCTGATAGTTCAGGCCGTTGAGCACCACCTCGGTGGCGGCCAGCTCGCTGCCTGTCTTAGCCATACCGTTCAAAGTGGCAGCCTGGGCGTCCACATCGTAGTCGGTAGTGCTGAGGATGTAGTTGAAGTTCATCGCCTGGGTGGGCTTGGCCATATCCCAGGTGAGGGTGGCCTGAGTCTTTCCGGTGATGGTGGCCTCGATGTTCTGGGCAATACCGCAGTCGGAGAGAGTGCGGATGATGCCAGAAGGCACCCAGTCGCTGGAGGTGTTCTCCTCCCCGGGATCGTAAGCGGGATCCGTCGGGCAGTTCGCGCGCACATAGGCGACATATTCAGTATAAGGATTCAGACCAGTGTAGGTGTAGGTCAGGGCATCGGTGACATTCACGGGCGTGCCAATGAAGTCGGCGATATTCTCGGCGGCCGGCAGCACCACAACGTCATAGCTGCTGCAATAGTCGGCTTCCGAAGCTTCCCAAGTCACGGTGACAGCGTTCTCCTGAGGATCGCTGCAGACGACGCTGGCCACAGCGGGGCAGAGCGGGTCGGGAGCCACGCCGGTGGTGGCGCTGGCATGAGCCCACTCGCTGCCGCAAGCGGTGCGGACATAGATGTGGTAGAGCGTCGAAGGAGTCAGAGCGGTGTACCTGTAGCTGTTGTTACCCTCGGCATCGGCGGCGACGATGGTCTTTTCGGCAGCCTCGAGACCCTCGGCATCAAGCTCTTCGGTGGCATTGATTACCACTTGGAAGCCTTCGGCATCGGGGTCGTAGCAGTTCCAGGCAGCGGTGATGCGTCTGTGGTCGGGCGTGAGGGCCAGGTTGCGCGGACGGTTGCATTCCTCACCCATCAGGATGATGGTCCAGTCCTGATACACGGCGCGGTCCTCAGCGTAGACGCGAATCTGGAGAGGCGTCTCCATTTGCAAGGTGTCGCGCAGCACATTGAGGTTGGTACCCACATATCTCCAACCAGTGTTGGAAAGAATACTGTCGGTAGCGCCGGAAGCCAGCGTGATGCTACCGGCAAGGGCTTTGATTTCAGTCCTGCTCAGGTAGTAGACGGGCACCGTCACAGTGTGGAGCTCGGCATCGATAGCCACAGCCTCACCCGTGCGGATTTTGCCGCTGGTGGTGATGTTGAAGGCGGTGATGTCGGTGAAAATCTTCTTGGTGACCACATTGGGCACTTCCACGGGGTTGGAGTTACCGTCGGTGCCGGCGCAGTTGGCCACAATCAGAAGGTTGCTATAGGTGGTGTTGGGGGTCAGGCCCGTGAGGGTGACTTTGTAGGTGTTCTCGGCATCGCCGGCAGCGGTGCTGCTGGCAATCAGGTGCTCGGCATCAACCGTGCCGTCATAGACACTGTAGGTGGCACCCGTGTTGCGGGCGTCGGTCACGGTGAGGACGGCGCTGGTCGAGGTGTTGTTGGCGTTGGTCACAGCCACATCCTGCACCTTCTTACAGGGCAGGATGCTCTCGATGCTGAAGTCATCCAAATAGATGATGCTGCTGTTCTGGCTCTCACCCTGCAGGATGATGTAGATATTGCCATCTATGCCGATGGGCAGCTCATAGGTGTACCAGCCGGAAGCGTCTTCGGCGGGAATAAGCGCATTGTCAGTGACAGTAAAGTTGCGGCTGATGAAGGCCAGTTCCTCGGCACCTTCGATTTCGCCATTGGTGCTGGCATACACGCGGATACCTTCGGTAGTGGCCGTGGTACCCGTAGCGTTGCGGTTGACACTGAGGACAAACTGGAAGTTCTCGTTGGGCAGCGTCATCAAGGGCAGACGCAGCTTGGTGAGAGTACCGGCAGCCATGCTGGGCAGACGAAGCTTGTTGGTAGAAGTGTTGCCAGCAACATTACCGGAATAGACCTGGAAGGTATTGGTACCGGTACCGGAGATGTGTTCGTTCTTCCAGCAGGGGTCAGAAAGGACGACACCGCTAGTGCTGGCAGCGAAGTTCTCGAAGTCCTCAGTCCAGGGGAACTCGGTGACGGGGTCACACTCGGTAGTGAAGTTGAAGAGGCTGGACCACTGGCTCAGGCCTTCTTCGCCGCAGTCGCCCTGCACCCTGGCCTCATACTTGGTCTGGGCGGTCAGGCCGGTGAGGGTGGCCGTAGTCGTGGAGGCATCGACCTGCTGCCACTCCCCGGCGGGAACGGGCAGACCAATAGCCACATTGTCGATATGCAGGTTGTTATCAGCATTAGACACCGTCGATTCGCCGTAGAAGGCAATCTTCACGGTCTGGCCCGCATAGGCAGAAAGGTCGATGTTCACATTCTCGCCTGTGGCGGAACAGGCAATATTATTGTAGACATAATCCGAACCGGCGTTGTCCCACTGGCGCAGGATGGTCCAGGTGGCCTGGTTGTCGGTCGTAATCAGCACCACAAATCTGTCATCGGTACCGGTAGTGGCCGGAGCCCCAAGGGTACCGCTATAGGCGGTGAGGGCCAAGTCGAAGTTAAGGGCACCTCCGGTGGGCACTGTCAATTCAGAAGTGATGAGCCAGTATTTGTAGGTACCATAGATGTTCATACGGGCATGGCTGTCAAACACGCCATTGCTGGTGCCGAAGCTCCAACCACTACTATAAGAACTGATTTGGGTCGTTCCATTCAGCACAGCGTCGGTCAACAGGGTGTTGGAACGAGTCCAGCCTGTGGGAATCGCTGTAGTGGCAAACTGCTCGCTGACACCGTTGAAGGAGGCGGGCAATCTGTAATTCACCTCGTAGCTCTCGCTGCTACCTGTCCAGGTCAGCGCAGCGCTGTTGTTGGTGATGCTGGTGGTGGCAATTTCAGAAGGTGCCGGGCAAGCGATACCTGTGGTGAAAGTCTCGGGACCCACCCAGACGCTGTAGCCTTCGGCGCCGCAGTTGGCACGCACCCAAACATAGTGAGGAGTTTCGGGGGCAAGGCCGCTGGCAACCGTGTAGGGGTTGCTGGTAGCGGCAATCACCTCGGCCACGTCGATATCATCGGCAGGGGCCTCGTTCTCCGTGGAGATGTAAAGCTGCCAAGCTTCCTCTTCAGCACCGGCAGTCCAGCCAAAGGTGGCGCCGTGAGCCGTGGGCTCAGTGATGGCAAGATCAGCAGGCTCGAAGCAAGCGGGCAGGGGATGCACATCGATGTCGTCAACAACGGTTGCACCATTAGTGCTATGTACGTTCTTGATGGCAATGTAATGTCCTTCACCAGTATAAGCATTAAATCTCACTTTATACTGGGTATAGGTACCAGTAAGGTCAACCTGCTCGCCCATCTGGACGAAGGTCTCGGCATCGGTGGGGTCGGTCATGATACCGATAACAAGAGGATTGTTACCCATGGCCCAGAAGGTCATCTCATAACCATTCAGAGGATAGGTTCCCGAAACCTCAGGCAGTACGGCAATCAGGGTACCATCGCTCGAACCTCTGTAGAAATACAGACAGTTCTCACCATCGTGTGCATATTCGGATTCGATGGAGATACCCGTGTAGGATGTGTTGGTAACAATAGTGTTCCAGCACACCGGCAGGGCAGCGTCCTCAAAGCCATAGGTGTAAGGCAGGGTCATGGCGTCGCACTCGGTGTGGAAAATCACTGGGCTGCTCCAGGCGCTCACCTCTTCCGCAGCGCAAGCGGCACGCACATACACATAGTAGGTAGTGGCCTGGGTGAGACCCGTCAGGCCGTAAGGATTGGTACTGACACCTGCATAGGTGGGTGTGGTGGTCTCTTCGGGCACAACGGTATTGTCGTTGGTGACGAAGATGTCCCACGCGGTCTCCTCGCCGCCGGCAGTCCAGCTGAGCGTGGCGCTTGTAGTGGTCTCGTCAGCGGCAGCCACGGCAGTGGGCTCGAGACAAGAGGCCGACTCCTCGAAGGTGAAGTCGTCAAGGAAGAGGTAATACTGGTCGTCGGAAGTGAACTTCACAGCCACATACTTGGTTCCGGCAGGATAGTTGGCCGAGAAACGCTGGTATTCTGTGGTGGCGTTGGCAATTTCGTCGCCCCAAGTGAAGCTTTCAGGATCAGTGTCGGTGGTAGAATAACCCACATGGAAGGTTTCCTGACCATTTGTGTACCGACGATAATAGAACTCAACATGCAGACCATTCTCAATACCGCTCAGTTCAGGGGAGATAAGGTACAGCGGGGGGGTCGTTGTATAGTTGAACATGAAGCAATTGTCACCAGTTCTGGAATAGTCCGCACTATTATACACGCCAGAACCATTCGTATTGTCATTCGTCCAGCATAACATATCGTCGGCGGTTTCAAAGCCGTAGACATAGGGAATGGCTTCAGCCTCGCACGCAGTGGCAAAAGCCGGCACAGCGACAGGGTCGGTGTAATCCTCGCCGCCGCAGTGGGCCACGATAGTGAGGTTGTTGTAGTTGGTGCTCGGGGTGAGACCAGTGAGGTTGTAATGATAGACATTCTCACCATCGGCCACAGGAGTAATATCGGTGGCGATAGCTTCGTCACCATTATAGAAGGTAAAAGTAGCAGAAGCATCATTGGTGCTAGTCCATGTGATGGTGGCACCAGTGGTGGTGATGTTGCTCACGGCATTGTCCGCGAAGGTAGGTTTGAAGCAGGTAGGCAATGCTTCTACTAAAATATCGTCAACATAGCATCTATACCAATTGGTATATTTGATGGCGATACGGGCAGCATCGTCAGGAGCTTCATTCAATTCAACAGTCTGTGTCGAATAAGATGAAGAAGAAGAGAACTGCTGTAGAGATACAAAAGTGGAGGCATCGTTGGCATCGGTCAGATAACCGATGTTGACGGTACCTGTCGACACCTTGTACGAGAAGGTAATCTGCAAGCCATTGATGGCTTCCTCGACTAAAGGCAGTCCCACGATTATATAATCGCTCGTAGAACCAGCATTCCAACTGTCGATGTTCAAGGCCTTGGAGCCAGTGTGAACATTAGAAGCTGTAGTTTCAATAGCCAAGAAACTACCCGTACTTGATTGGTACGAAATCCATCCGGCGGTGGTTAAGTCGTCGGCTGAACTCATGGTCTCAAATCCCTCATTGTACGGGATCGGGACTTGCGCCTGCGTGACCCATGGGACCGCTAGCAGTGCCATTAGGGTCAAAGTTCGTAGAAACTTTTGCATAATGTTTGTTTTTGGGGTTAATAAATAAATGAATTAATAATAATTTGTTTTTTTTATCTTTTGGGGTTAACTTTTTCTAATAAGCCTCGTCTGCATAAACTCGTCAAGGGTGACAAGATTCAGCTTCGGAATACAACCTACTGGCCGCCCCATTGAGCAGATTGGCCTTCACCAAGAAGGAGGTCTCCTCGAAAGTCTTCCGAGATTTCTCTATCTCAAGACGCACCATCGTTGCTCTATCTTCATCACTTAGGCTCATTGCAATATCTTTTTGTCTTCTTCAACATTATAGTAGAATGGGGTGTAGCTCCACGCATTCCACTGTTTTTTGGGGTATACCACAGGATTAATCTCCTCGTTAAGTTCCATTCCAAGCATCCGGAGGTCAAACACACAATCGTAGTCTTTGCGAGTCAAATGATCCTTGTCCAACAGGATGAGCAGGTCGTAGTCGCTGTCGGGGCGGGCGTCGCCGCGGGCACGGGAACCGTAAAGCCACAGGGAGGCCCCTTCGGGCAGTATCCGCTGTCCGAGCTCCGTGATGCGCTGTATGACCTGGTTCTGTCTCATCGTTTTCTTTGTTCTCTGTTTTCTCTCTGTTTCTGTTTGTTCCCTCTGTTTATCTTGTCTCTGTTTCTCTGTTCTCCTGCTCGCGTTGCTCGCGAAATTCTGTTCTTTTTGTCAGTTGTTTTTGTTAATATCTTTGTTAATTTCTTTCGGTCGAAAACACCTGGGACGACGACAAAACCGTGGACCAAATGTCCACAGCGTCGAGGCGCAATGGTTTTTCATTCAATAGTTTACATAGGCTATTTCTCCTATTTTACACTATCTACCGTTATGCAAAGGTACAAATAGTTTTTTATTCAACCAAGAAAAAAATGCACCCAAAGGCATTTTTTAACATTTCACCCAGTCGCGGGCGAGCCGCCCACGATCCGGCCGGCCGTGTTCCCTGCTCCCCGTCTGCCAGGGTATTTCTTCCGTCGTTCAACGGTTGTTCGACCGTTGTTCAACCATTAAGAATGGTTAAACGACGGTCGAAGTATGGTTGAAGTATGGTTAAACGATGGTCGAAATACCCTTGCAGTCGGAGCGCGGGCGGCTCGCCCGCGAAGAAAAAAAATGGCGACGGCTCGACGGCGACTAGAGCGCGGAGGCGTCGACGGTGTGGGGGGCGCGGAGGTAGTAGGGCTCGCGGAGGGCGAACTGGCTGGCAATCTTGGCGCGGAGCGCCGCCTCGTCGAGGCCCACCATGGCGGGACGCGGGGCGCGGGATGCGAGGGCGCGGGCCACAAGGCCGTCGACATCCATGCGGAGGTAGACGGCGGTGCCGTGGGCAAGGATGAAGTCCATGTTGTCGCCGTAGCAGGGGGTGCCGCCGCCAGTGGCGATGACGACGTTGTCGAGGTCGGCGGTGGCATGGAGCATCTGCTGCTCGAGGGTGCGGAAGGCCGCCTCGCCGAAGGTGGCAAAGAAGCGTTTGACGGTATAGTGGTAGCGCTCCTCGAAGGCACGGTCGAGGTCGAGGAAATCCATGCCGCGCTCGGCGGCGAGCTGCCGGCCGTAGGTGGACTTGCCCACGTAGGTGTAACCGACAATGTATATTTTCAAGGTTATGAGGTTATTAGGTTATGAGGTTAAGAGGTTAAGAGGTTATTAGGGGTTATTCCTGGCCGGAATCAATTTTTTTCTGCAAAGAATAGTTCATCCCTGTCAACATCTTGGAGACTTCAAAAAAAAGAGGGCGAACCTCATCCACTTTCTCTTCCGAAATGTAACCCAAATCGGATGCCGTAAGAAGCTCGCTAAACAATTCTGTCAAAGAGCCAAACGATATAACGATATAATGTTGTTTTTCTCTCAACGATTTACGGCCACTACCTTCAGCAAGATTGGCAGTTACAGACACCGCTGCTCTGCCCATCTGGCTTCCTAGACCAAAAGCTTCTTCTTTGGGAAAACCAGACTGAATCAAATAGATCTCCTTGACCAACGCTCTGGCTTTTTGATAAACCACCAATCCTTCAAACGAAAATTTTTCCATACAATAATCCTTTTAACCTAATAACCTTTTAACCTCGTAACCTTTTAACCTCGTAACCTTTTAACCTCATAACCTAATATTGGAAGGCGGAGCCGCCGAGGAATTCGCGCATGACGGAGTTGTAGGGGATGAACTTGTCGTCGATGGGAAGGAGGAGCTCGGAGAAGTCGAGGAGCTGGCGGGCGATGGAGTACTCTTCGCAGTCCTCGGGGACCTGCTTGAGGAGGGGTTCGGCATAGCGCTTGAGGACGCCGAGCTCGTAGAGCAACGCGCTGTTGAACATAACGTTGGCGTTCTCTTGGTAGGGGAAGATGTGACGGCGCTCGCCACGCACCACCTCGGGCCAGCGGCGGAGGGTCTCGTAGGCGTTCCAGCCGCGGAAGTTGTTGTCGCGCACCAGGCGCCGCACGAGGCGGTTGTCGGTGCCGTGGATGATGTTCTGGTCGTCGATGGAGAGCTGGGTGAGGGCGGAGACATAGACCTTGTACTTCAGACTCTCGTCGATGGCGGCGGTGAGTTTGGGGTTGAGGGCGTGGATGCCCTCGACGACGAGGACACTGCGGGGCCCGAGTTTGAGGGTCTTGCCGCTGAAGTAGGGCTCGCCCTTGATGAAGTCGAAGGTGGGTATATGGACCTCCTCGCCGCGGAAGAGGGCGTTGAGGTGGTCGTTGAGCATGGGGATGTCGAGGGCGTCGACACTCTCGAAGTCGTACTCGCCGTTAGGGAGCTTGGGGGTACGGTCGCGCCCGAGGAAATAGTCGTCGAGCGAGAGCTGGTTGACATCGTAGCCGAGGACCGAGAGCTGGACGCTGAGGCGGCGGCACGAGGTGGTCTTGCCGCTGGAGGAGGGGCCGGCGAGGAGTACCATGCGGGCGCCGCTCTGGCGCACCTGTTCGGCAATTTCAGCGTATTTCTTCTCGTGGAGGGCCTCGGACAGGAGGATAAGCTGCTGCCCCCCCCCCTGGTATACGATGCGGTTGTAGTCGGAGACGGTGGAGGTGTGGAGGAGCTCGACCCAGCGGTAGTGCTCGCGGAAGATGGCGAAGAGCTTGGGGGTCTCGGTGTAGAGCGACAGCTTGTCGGGGTGCTCGGGGTCGGCGCACTGGAGCATGTAGCCGTCGTCGCCATACTGGCGGAAGTCCCAAGTGGTGATGCAGCCAGTGGAGGGGGCGAGCTTGCCGTTGATTTTGTGGACGGTGTCGCCGAGGAAGTTCATCTCGATATAGAGCTGGCGCAGGTGCTCGAGGATGTAGAGCGTCTTCTCCATGTGGCGCGGACGGATGAGCTCGATGGCGTCCTTGAGGAGCATGGTCTTGGCCACGAAGGGGATGTCCTGTTCCTGAAGGGCTATCATGCGCTCGCGCACGGTGCGGCAAACCTCGTCGTTGGGGGGCAGCTCAAAGTCGTCGACGGCGCTCTTGATGCGGCAGTAGAAGCCGTTCTGGAGCGAATGGTCGATAGAGAGGACCGCCTTAGGGTAGCAGTCGTGCACGGCAGTATAGAGCATAAACTGCAAGGCGTTGCGGTACATGCGGAAGCCCTGGCGGGTGGCGATGTCGAGGAACTGGACGGTCTTGGGGTTGTAGACACGATACTGGAGGGGTTTGACCGTGTTGTTGACCAGAGCGCCGAGGACGGGCAGGGGTGCGCGTCCGTCGGCGAGGGTCTTACGCTTCACATAGTCTTCGGCCAGCTGCGCCAGGCTAGTCCCCTGGTCGATGGTCATCCTTTCGCCGGTATTGGCTAAAACGATTTCTACGGTGTTCATTGTTTTTGTTTTTTAGTAGGGGCCTTATGGGCTTTAAGGTCCTTAAGGTCCTTGAGGGGTTTTAGTGGGCCATCACTTCCTCAATCTCTTTCACGGTCTTGGGAATGGGCTTGCCGAGGACGCGAGCGCCGGTGTCGGTGACGAGGATGTCGTCCTCGATGCGGATGCCGCCGAAGTCTTTCCATTTCTCGAGTTCGTCGAAGTTGACGAAGTCCTTGTTGGTGCCTTCGGCATGCCATTTGTCGATGAGGGCTGGGATGAAGTAGCATCCGGGCTCGTCGGTGACCACGAAGCCGGGCTGCAGCTTGCGACCGCAGCGGAGGCTGCCGAGGCCGAACTGCTCGGAGGGGCGTGTCTCGTCGTCGTAGCCTACATTAATCTGGCCGTAGTTTTCCATGTCGTGGACGTCGAGACCCATCATGTGGCCGAGGCCGTGGGGCATGAGGAGGCTGTGGGCGCCGTTGGCGACGATGTCGTCGACGCTGCCGCAGAGGATGCCGAGGTCTTTATACCCTTGGGCGAGGACGCGGCTGGCGGCGGTGTGCACCTCCTTGTAGGTGATGCCCGGACGGGTGACGCGCAAGGCTTCGAGGTTGGCGTTGAGGACAATCTCATAGATGGCCTTCTGACGCTCGTCGAAGCGGCCGCCCACGGGGACGGAGCGCGTGATGTCGGAGCAGTAGTTCATGGGGGTCTCGCAACCGGCGTCCATGACAAGCATGCGGCCCACCTCGAGGCGGTTGTTGTGGCCGTGGTTGTGGAGGGTCTCGCCGTGGACGGTCATGATGACGGGGAAAGAAACGGGGCCATTGCCCTTCCAGGCCTCGCCTTCCATGAAGCCAGCGAGCTCGTACTCGTAGCGGCCAGGCATGGCGAGTTTCATGGCGCCGACATGCATGTTGTAGGCCGTGGCGATGGCACGTTCTATCTCCTCGATCTCCTCGGCGCTCTTGATGCTGCGCTGCTTGACACAGGCGAGGATGAGTTCCATGGAGGCGTGACGGTTGACCGAGGAGAGCACGAGGCCGAGCCATTCGCTGAGGTCGGCGCGGATATCGGCACGGTAGGGCGGCAGATAATGCGGCAACGCCGAAGTGGGGCGCTTGCCCTCGAGGTACTTGCGGAGGTCGGCCATGGAGCCGCTGTTCTCGACACCCACACTGGCGGCGAGTTCCTTGACGCTGGGCAGGGGACCAGTCCAGATGATGTCGTCGATGTCGTAGTCGTTGGCGAAGAGGTAGTCCTTGCCGCTGTCGCAGTCGAGGACACCGACGAGGTCTTCGCGCTGAAGGCCGAAGAAATAGAGGAAGGTGCTGTCCTGACGGAACCAGTAGGTGTTGTCTTTGTAGTTGCAGGGGGCCTCGTGGTTGCCGGGGAGGATGATGATGCCGTGGCCGATGTCCTTGCGGAGCTGCTCGCGGCGGGCGGTATAGGTTTCTTTGCTAAACATATTATTATTATTTTAAGTTTCTTCTTTTTTATAGGGCCTTAAGGACCTTAAGGGCTTTAAGGATTTTAACGACCTTAACGGGTTTTTATTGTGCGGGAGCCATAAGTTCTCTGGCGGTCTGAAGGGCGGCGGGAGTCGGGGGGTCGGAGGAGAGCATGGTAGCCACCTCGGTGAGGCGTCCGTCGGCGTCGAGCTCACGGATGCGCGAGACGGTGCTGTCGGCGCCGGTCTCCTTGTAGACCTTGAGGTGCTGGTCGGCACGGGCGGCAATCTGCGGCAAGTGGGTGATGGCCACGACCTGGAGCTGCTGTGCCATGCGCCGCATGAGGGCGGCGACGGCGACACTGATATCGCCCGAGACACCGGTGTCTATCTCGTCGAGGAGGAGGGTGGGTTTGATTGATTGTGTTATTGCGTTATTGAATGTAAGGGCTTTTATGGCGAGCATGAGGCGCGAGAGTTCGCCACCAGAGGCCACACGAGAGAGGTCGCGGAGCTCGCCGCCGCGGTTGGCGTTAAAGAGGAAGGATACGTTGTCGTGGCCCATGGGACCGTAGCTGTCGGCGGGCACGAGGTCGACACGGAAGCGCGCCTCGGACATACCGAGGTCGCGGAGGAGAGGCACGAGGTTCTCCGAGAGGCGCACACCGGCCTCGCGGCGGCTGGCGGTGAGAGCCTCGGCGGTCTGCTGCAAGGCGCCAAAGGCCTTGTCGACCTGTTCCATGAGGGCATGGATACGAGAGTCGAGGGTAGCGATGGACTGGAGCCGGCGGTCGAGGTCGTCGCGCAGGACGATGAGGGCCGCCACGCTGTCGACGCCGTGTTTCTTCTCCAGACGATAAAGGAGGGCCAGACGCTCGTCGACCTGCTGCTGGCGCTCGGGGCTATAACTGATGCCGTCGGCGAGACGCTGGAGGGAGCCGTCGAGGTCGTCAAGCTCGATGAGCGACGATTCAAGGCGCGAGAGAAGGCCCTCGGCCTCGGGATGATAGGGGGCAATATGGGTGAGTGCGCCCTTGGCCTGACGCAGACGGGCGAGGACAGAAGCCTCGCTGTCGTCGTCAAGGAGCGTGGCGGCTGTGGCGAGACCCTCGCGGACCGCTTCGGCATGGGCCAGGAGCTGCGACTCTTGTTCGAGAGCCTCCTGCTCGTCGGCCTCGAGGCTCGCATTGGCAAGTTCGTCGTACTGGTACTGGAGGTAGTCCTGCTCTTTGCGGTTCTGCGCCTCCTCGGCGGTGAGAGCCTCGAGATCGCGCTTGAGGGTGATGTAAGAGCGGTAGGCGTTGTCGTAGAAGAATTTAGGGTCTTTAAGGTCCTTAGGGTCCTTAAGGCCTTTAGAGGCCGTAGGGTCTTTAAGGGCGCTGTCGAGCAGGGAGAAGCGGAAAGCGCTGTCGGCAAGGGTGAGGGTCTGATGCTGGGAGTGGATATCGACGATGCGGGGAGCAAGTTCCTTGAGGAAGGGAAGCTGCACGGGGATGTCGTTGGCAAAGGCACGGCTACGGCCGGCAGGGGTAATCTCGCGCCGCAGGATGAGCGAGCCATCGAAGTCCACGTCGGCCTCGGAGAAGAAGGTCTCGAGGCCCAGGCCCTCAAGGTTAAAATGAGCCTCAACGACGCACTTGCGTTCCTTGTCGGCCAGCACGGCGGTGTCGGCCCGCTGCCCCAGCAACAGTCCCAGGGCTCCCAGCAGAATGCTCTTGCCGGCACCCGTCTCGCCAGTGATGACCACGAAGCCCGGCCCGAAGGAGACATCTGTCTCGCGGATCAAGGCATAGTTTTCGATATGGAGGGTTTGTAGCATTTTTTAAGGTCTTTAGGGTCCTTAAGGGCCTTAAGGTCTTTAAGGGCTTTATTGCAGCAGCATGGGCACTATTTTCTTCAATGCGGAGAGGAAGATGTCCACCTCCTCGCGGGTGTTGTAGACGGCGAAGGAGGCGCGGACAGTGCCCGGAATGCCGTAGCGGTCCATGACGGGCTGGGTGCAGTGGTGGCCGGTGCGCACGGCGATACCCAGCTGGTCGAGGAGGGTACCCACGTCGTAGGGGTGGGCGTCGCCGACGAGGAAGGAGAGCACGGAGGTCTTGTCGGGAGCGCTGCCGAAAAAGCGGATGCCGGGGAGCTCCTGAAGACGGGCAGTGGCATAATGCAGCAGGTCGGTCTCATGGGCTGCAATATTGTCGATGCCCACCTCCTGCATGAAGGCGATGGCCTCGCCGAGACCCAGGACATCGCCCACAGAGGGCGTGCCGGCCTCGAACTTGAAGGGTAGCTGGTTATAGGTGGTATGCTCAAAGGTGACTCTCTCTATCATCTCTCCCCCACCCTGATAGGGCGGCAGCTCATTGAGAAGCTCCTCGCGGCCATACATGACGCCTACCCCCATGGGGCCGTACATCTTGTGACCCGAGAAGCAATAGAAGTCGCATCCCAGTGATTGGACATCGACAGCGAGGTGCGAGACCGCCTGGGCGCCGTCGACAAGCACGGGGACACCGTGGGAATGGGCGATGCGCACCATCTCGGCCACGGGATTGACGGTGCCGAGGGTATTGGAGACATGGCAGAGGGCCACCAGACGCGTCTTAGGGCTGAAGAGTCGCTCATAGGCTTTGATATCAAGGACACCCTCATCGCTGAAAGGAACAGGACGCAGCGTGGCTCCAGCGAGCTGCCAGGGCACGATGTCGGAGTGGTGCTCCATGCCAGAGAGGATGACTTCGTCGTCGCCAGTAAAAAAGCGTTTAGAGAACGAGGAGGCCACGAGGTTGATGCTCTCGGTGGTGCCACGGGTAAAGACAACCTCGTGGCTATGACGGGCGTTGATGAAGGACTGCACCTGACGGCGCACATCCTCATAGCGTTCGGTGGCCACAGCGGCGAGGTGGTGGGCGCCGCGGTGGATATTGGCGTTGAGGGAGCGGTAGTAGTCGTCGAGGACATCGATGACACGCTGGGGCTTCTGCGTGGTGGCGGCATTGTCGAAGTAGACCAGCGGATGGCCGTGGACGGTGGTCTCAAGGATGGGGAACTGGGAGCGAAGACTATTCATTGCTTTGGGACTTAGACTTTAGTGGCCTTAAGGTTCTTAGGGTCCCTAAGGTCCTTAGGGACGTTATTGTTTCTTGTGTTTTTTAATGAGGTAGCGGATAACAAAGAAGGCCACTACGACAACCACCAGGCCGATGATGGCCCAGCTAATTTCGCTGCTGTATTGCTCAATAACGGAGATGTCGCCCGCCAGGTGGGCGAGGTAGCCGAGGAGAGCCAGCACACAGTTCCAGGCAAAAGCTCCGAGCGTGGTATAAAGGATAAAGGAGCCAATATTCATGCGCGCCAAACCGGCGGGAATAGAGATGAGTTGGCGGATGACGGGGATGAAGCGTCCGACGAGTGTCGACATCGCCCCATGGTCGTTGAAGTAGACCTCGGCACGCTGCACCTTTTCCTTGGAGAGCTGTAGCAGACGGCCCAGCTTGCTCTCGGCGAAAGCATAGATGATAGGGCGTCCGAGCCATCGCGAAAGATAGTAGTTGATGAGAGCGCCAATCAGAGCACCAAGGGTGCCCACAAGGACTACTAGCCACCAGTTCATGCCGCTTTGGCTCTGTTCGTCGAGTGCCACATAGACGGCAGGAGGGACAACCACCTCGGAGGGGAAGGGAATGAACGAACTCTCCACCGTCATGAGGATCCCGACGGCGAGGTAGTTCATATTGGCATCGTACCAATGGAGGATGTCGGCCACAAAGCCCGTGGAGGCGCTGTCGCCACGCACTGCTTCGGCGACACCCACATTCTCTTGAGCCATTACAGGGGTGGCGACATGGCACGCCACCACAAGCATCACTATTGAAAGCAATCGTTTTATCTGGTTCATTGTCACTAGGGTTTTCTAAGGGTTTTTAGGGTCTCTAGGGTTCATAAAGTCATTAGGGTCATTGGGGTCGGTGGGCACTAAGGGGCCTAGGAGGGGATGGGCAATGAGTTCTGGGCAGAGCTCGGCGAGGAGAGCCGGTGACACATCGGGCAGCATCTTGCGTGCGCGGTTATAACGGTTCTCATAGAAATAGGCTGCGGCGAGGTAGGTGCAGTAGAAGGAGCTGTGGGGGTATACCTCGAGGGACTCCTCTGCAAACTGTATCATGATGTCGTAGACCTTGTGGTTGAAGAGGAACTGTGTGTAGAGCTGGCACTGGGGCTCAGTGTAAAAGCCCGTGATAATCATCTGCTCGAAGAACTCGGAGGCCTTGTAGAAGTCGCCAAGAGCGTCATAGACCATGGCAGCAGAGCAGAAAACCTCAGGATTACCGTCGGGAAGGTTCTTGTCGGGGTGGCTTTCGGCGAGTTGGAGGGCAGTGTCGACAGTGGTGCGAGCCGTGGCAATGTCTCCCATCTCAAGGCAGCAAACCGCCATACAGGCATAGGCTTCAGCATCGGCGGGGTTCTCGGCGATGGCCTTGTGGCAGTAGGCTATGGCGGTGTCGAAATTGCCATCGCGTGCATAGAGGGAGGCGATGGTGCGGTAGACACGGGCACGGTCGTCAGTGAAGTCGAGTACACGCAGCATGGTGGTCACAGCCTCGCTGGTATGGCCCATAAAGTCCTGAGTCTGGGAGAGCGCTATATAGGCGTCGCTATAAGTCTTGTCGATGGCAAGTGCGAACTCGAAGGCATCGACAGCCTTCTCGTAGAGCGTGAGGTCTCGGTAGGCACAGCCAAGACAGTACCATCCTTCACGGCTGTAGGGGTTTTCTTTAACATAGTCGCCGAGGTAGTCGACGGCATGCTCAATGCGGCCAGCCTCGAAGCAGACATCGTAGAAGTTGTAGAGGGTGATATCGTCGCAGGAATCACTCTCCATGGCAGTATGGTAACAATCGATAGCGGAGGAATAATCCTTGAGCTTGTAGTATTCCTCGGCCATATTGGCGAATACGCGGCCAAGCATCCAGCCGTCGGCCGCGGCCTCTTTGAAGTAGGCGATGGCCTTGCGCGACTCGCCGACGGCGCCATTGGCGACACCCAGGGAGTAAGCCACGTCGGTATTGTCGGGCTCGTCATGACGCATCTTGTTGAGCATGGCGAGAGCTGGCTTGTACTGCTCGCGAGACATCATCAGGTGGGCTCGACGGAGGCGGATTTCGGTGCTGTCGGGATAGAGTTGTTCGGCATAACACACCGCCTCCTCGAGGGGTTTGGGGTCGTTCACCTCGAAGTAATAGTCGATGATAACCTCCAGCTCATCGACATCGAAGAATTGGCTCTCACCCCTGAGAACCGTATTCTCGAAGTCGAGCACCAGGGTGCGCACCTCGTCGTCAAAGTCTTTAAATCTATCTTTCTTCATATTAGAACGAGAAGCGGATAGTCAAGCCGCCTTTGGTTGTTGAGTTGGGATAAGAATTGGATATATAGGGGGTGTTGATATTGGTTTGGAAGAATGCCTTGGCCGTTAACGAGGTCGTCAGGGCATATTCGGCACTCAGCTCTACCATCCACACCGAGCTGCCAGAAGAAATCTGGCTAAGGTTCTGGTTAATCTTACGGATGGTGGTCTTGTTGCTGTTGTAAGTGAGGTTGAGTTGCAGGACGAGGTCGCTCTTCAGTTTATGGGTCTTGTCGGCAAACTTGACGTTGAAGGCGATGTCCTTGATACGATAGCCTCCTCCGATGGTGAAGCCGTTGCGGCTGGTCTCGGTAAGCTGATTGTTGGAGAAGGATAGCATGAGGGTGCGGTTCTTCTGGAGGGAGAAGTTGAACTGGAGGCTATTGACCAAATTGACCGAGATGCGGAAGAGAGGGTTGAACTGCTCGGTAATCTGGACACCCTCCATGGAGACAGGCGGGACATAGTCGCCGCTATTGTTGAGGACAGTCTCAGAACCGTAGTCGTAATCGGTAGTTGATGCGAGGGCTGCATCAGTGTAGAAATTGCCCACGCTATAGGTTGAGGAGTAACGATGGGAAAGAGTGATGTTGGTGAACCATTTCTTGAGGAACTGTACCTTGTTGAGGCCGTTGTAGTTGATATTCCAGTTAGGCAGGGGGAACTTCTGGAAGGGAGAGAATCCGATAGTGGAGGCGTTCTTGCCGGTATAGGTGGCGAGGAAGGCCGTCAGGAGGACTGTCTGGGAGTTAGCGCTATAGCCCGCGGGATAGTATTGACCATTCATGGTGTCAAGAACCTTCTGGTCGGTATAGGGGTCGGGGTTGGCTGCCGCCAAGCGTTCAGCCACAACAGAGCGGTTGGCCAGGAATTCAGCGAAGAGCTCGTCGGGGTCACTGAAGGCCGTGGAGAAACTCCATGTGGTGGTGGTATAGGAACCCGTGGTACGATTGGAGAGAGGACCGTCAACATAACCGCGAGCAGAGTTATACTTGTAGTAGTACTCATCGCGAGTGGTGTAGTTCTGGGTAGCGTTGAGTGCGATACGGAAATCGGTGATGGGCTCAATATTGGCTTGGAAGGTCAGCGCACGGTTGGCTGTCATCTCATGGGGCGAATTGAAGAGGGTGTCGCGCGAGAGGAGGTCCCGGCGCAGCAAGTCGTCAGCCACATCGAAGTCATAGCCAAGGATATAGCCCAAGCCTGGAGTCCATGCATTGTGCGGGTCAAGGCCGATAAACTTGGGCTCTCCCATGTAGCCAGGCAGTCGCGAACCATTAGTAACGGTGTACTGGATGCTGGCGTCCTTCACCGAAGTCAAGAACCGCAGCCCGAAATAGCCCACATTACGAATCATCTCCTTGATGCGGACGCTACGCAGACTGTCGGCTCGAGCCAACGAATCCTGCGGACTGAGCTTCTGCTTCCCATTGCGGGTGGTTTGGCGGCCTTTATTATTGCTCTGCGCATAAGCCGCCTTGAGCAGTTTGGACTTGTTGTAAAGGGTCTGAAAATTGGCATTGGCAGAGAGGGTGAGTGTTGACGACCCCTGAAGGGTAGCACCCATAGACTTCAGAGCCTGGGTGGAACCTTGATAGACATAGTTGGTGCGATAGCTCACTGGCGCACGGAGAAAGTCAAGATAGGGCAACTTGTTGACAGGCAACTCATATGTGACATTAATTGTCTGTTGGAAGTTCTGCATGGTGCCGCCCGAGGCTATCGACCGCCATATCGAGTCGGTGGTCGAAGAGTTGACAGGGCCCACAGGTTCCTCGATACGAGCGTTGGCATTGGCGGAATACTGGATATGGAGGGTACGCATTAGGTCGTACTGTAAACCGTAGTTACGCTGCCAGGTGAACTGCTTGAAATAGGTAGGCTTAATGATAACTAGAGCGGCACTCTTGTTGCGCAACAGAGTCTCCTCGTAATCGCGATAAACCTCGGTGGAGAAGGAGAGATTCTTGGGCAAGTAGTAGAAGTTAAAGTCCTTAAGTATCTTCCATGCCTTGCCATTGAAGAGTTTCACCTTGGAGAAAGGTTTCACTGGCTCAGGTTGGAGACTATAGTTATAGGTGAAGCCTCCACGGTGCTGATCCTTATTGTAGTGTTCAATCTCCTCATCGCTCATTCGCTCACGGCTATACGCATAGGAGAAAGAGAAGTTCTCGATGTCGTAGATATGCTGTTTCAAGGCCCCTTTTCCCACACGGTCCTTACGTACATTGGCAAAAGTCAAGTTGGTAGCCGATTTACGGCGCTGGGTCATCTGACGCACACTGTCGCGCTCGGCCGAGGTGGTGTAGGTATCCAGGTCGTCGTAGAGCAACACGTCAGGGTTGTAGGGGTTGTACTCCGGACTGGCAATCTCGCGGCTGTAGTCGATATAGAATGGTATGTGCAGTCCCCATTCCTCAGGGAGGAACTTACCCAATTCAATATCAAACGAAGTCTGGAAGGTCAAGGTGTTCATCAACTCCTCCTTGATAAGGGGATCTTCGAGATTGCCGAAATGGGCTGTGGTATATGAACCATAGATGGAGAAGTTACCCACATCGGCCAGGTTGGTACGTGCCATGGCCATGGCCGCCCAACCACCTTTGTTGGTGTAATCGCTCAGACGCAACTCGTTGAGCCAAACAATAGCCGACTTGGGCAACATGTTATTGCCATCGGTGAGACTCTCTTTCTTGGGGTTGCGCACACCTATCATGATGACCTTGACCTTCCCCAAGTTTGGTGAACCAAGCACCGTATAGCGTTTTCCGTCGACCATCTCACTATAGAGCAGCGACGGGGAAAAACCGCTCTCTCCTGATCTAATCTTGCGGTTACGGCTGGTCTTTAGCTCGATCAAGCGCTGCAAATCGATATCTACGTTGTTCTCTCGCGGCCAAATGGCATAGGGGTCGTCAGAGGGAGTATTCCAGGGAGTGAACTTCAGCGGCAACTCGTACTCGTAATAGTTGCTTGTGAAGTCGGTACCCAGACGGACGAAAAGCACCAAGTCGTCGTCCAGCATCTGGTCGGCGGCATACTTCTTTTCAGCGTGGACGAACATCTTCATGTGGCCATAGTAGCGGAGGTCATAGCTCGTGGAACGGTAGATAGCGCGGGCGTCGCCACTGGCCAGTTTATCCACGTTGAGTTCCATGGAACGCTCGTTGAGCTGGGTGTAGCTGTTGCCGCTGGAATACCACTCCTCGCGTTCAATTCCCGGAGGCAGCACATAGGGCACCGGTTGACGGCTTCCGTTTTCTTCAATATCGACCGTCGAGATATTGAAACTCGTCTCCTCGTTGGTTCCAGTGGTATAATCGCCTGGTTGCAGCAGGTCTTCGCTATACTTACGCCAGGTAGAATAGACCAGGTCGAGGGTAGCAAAACGGAGGATAACGGGCTCGTCGAACTGGTTGAGGAACATCCTCATGAAACGAATGGACTGGAAGCCGTTGATATTTCCAATCTTCTGGTCAGGTTCACGTATGGGGATGCGGAACTGGTACCACTTGCAGTTGGTAGTCTCACCATTGGCCAGCTGCACGTTGCGTGCCTCCTGGATGTCCACGATGTGGTTCTCACCTATCACCATATGGTCGGGACTGAGGTCGACGACATACTGGTAGTAGTTTTCTGCCTCGCTAAGCGTATTGTCCTTGTTGATGTCCTCCACATTGGGATATGCGGAAGCCGAGGTCATATACTCCTCATCGCTGTCTTCGTCAACCGGCGAGTTACCCTCGGGGTTGTTGAAGAGCTTGTAGCGGTCGTTGATCTTCACATTGTTGTCGTCGTAGTAGCTACTGCGGAAGTAGCGGAAATCATCGCTCGAGGGATCCTGCGACGCCAGCACATAGGCCTGTGAGGAAGTCCCGAAGCGGTCACCGATAGCCTGAAGATAGTCGGAAAAGAAACTTTGCTCGTCGACAAGCCCGTGAGTAGAACCCAGACCGTCGTAGCCGATATCCTGGTACATACGGCTCTGCGCATCATTGTCGAAGGCGTTGACGATAGGCTGGGTCGTCGGCACACGACCCCAGATGGTGGTATCAACATTGACAATCGTGGCACTGGTGGGAAGACCGTTCTCGAAAGCCTTGCGGCCATCGCGAAGAATATCCTCGCTGATGTCTCCAAGGTTGATGTAGAGTTTGCCGCCGCGGTGGGTAGGATTGTCAATAAAAGGATCCATCAGCCAGAATTCGATGGTTTCAATATTCTGCGTCTCGAAGTCGGTATAATCCAGCTTGCGCATAATACCGCCCCAACGGCTCGCCGGATTCACCAGTGTACCACTGTCGGTGATACCGGCACTGAAGGCTGTGGGGGCCACGTCGTAGTTGTAGGGGCCTTTCTCTTCGGGGTAATAGGCTAAGTTGAGTTCATAAATGTAGGTGGGCTGACCGGCCACACGGTCCTTATTGGGGAACACCTCCTGCTCGTAGATACGTCGCGCATAGGGCTTTGAAAGGTCGTCCTGAGTGATGTTGCTTGGACGACTACTCGTGCTGTAGAAATCGTTACTGATGCGATACCAAGCCAATTTGGCGCGGTTGAATCCATAGGCCAGCCCACTGCCAGGGGCTGTTTCGGGGAACATGGCCATGGGCTGCCGGTAGTCCTGAGGCGTACTGGCCAGGAACCACGAGTTCACAGTAGTTAGAGTGATATTGCTCTCTGCACCCTCAAAATCATCCACATAACTCACACTACCCCCAGACATGCCCGTGTTACTCATGCCAGGGATAAAGTGGGCAAACTCGGCCTGGAGGCTCAGGTTAGAGGGAGCTTTGGTGTCGATACCCGGAAGCTTGTCCACCATTTTGGTAATGAAGGGCACTTCTGTGCGGAAGTTAAGGTCCAGTCCCCAGATGGTATTGGACGTCGGCTCGTCACCAAAGTTATTCTTCTGTGTCAAGGGCTTCTCATGGAGATTCATCACCGTGGCGCCCAAATTAAAGTCAGGCTGGAATTCATAATTCAGATGCAGACCCAACAGCCGCTTGGTGGTCATGCTGAAGGAGTTGTTCTCCGAGCTCACGCTGATAGGGGTACCTGACGAGAGAATACTCTCATTGATGATGCGCACGGTACCCATGGTGTAGTCTACCGTGTAGTCGACATTCTCTATCAGCGGTCTGCCGCCCGCCGTCACCGTCACGCTTCCCTGCGTCACGCTGTAGCCCAAACTAATCTCTCCACTCACGGTGCTCGAATAGTAGCCCTCAAGGTAGAAACGGTTGCGTTCTGCATACTGCTGCGCCAAGGCCCTCGTCATGGTGTAGAGGGAGTCGAAGCAATAGCGGTTGGCCATCTCGTCGTCGCCCAGAATCTCACGCAGGTCCTTGCCAAAGGGCTCCACATAGGGGAAGAACACACGACCCGTCGATGCCTGTATCAAACCTCCTTTGAAGGCTGCCGAGTCGAACCAGTCGAACACACCGTCGGCATAGTAATAGCTCTGGCTGGCATCCATGCGGTCCATACCAAAAAGCTCAATGAGGGGAATGCCCTGCTTCGGCCCCTCGGTGAAGAAGCCCACCCCCACGCCGCCCTCGGCACTCTCGTAGAGGACATTGAGACGGAAGTTATCGCGGCTCAGCTGACTACTCTTCAGGAAGTAGACATTCTTCATCATCAGTTTCCACAATGGATTATGCGTATCCACGGCAGTGCTCTTCAGCAGCTTCACGATGAGGGTATTGGGATCGTTTATTCCATCGGTTGTCAGTTCTCCCACCTGATAGACATTAGTGTCGCCCACCACCTGGTACTGGAACGCCACGGCCAGCACCTGGTCGTTGCTCAAGGGCTGGTTGAGGGTGATGAATCCGAGTTCGCGGTTAAAGGTATACTCGTTGCTGTTGAGCAGACGGGCACTCTCCACCTTCTCATAGTCGGCACCGGCAGTGAAGCCCACGCCCTGCATGAAACTGGTGACAGAATTGATGCTACGCACCGACGAAGGATTGACCAACTGGAGGATGTCGTTGGCACTGTTGTCGGGGAGACGAGCCCCCAGACCGTGGACACGGTAGTTGTAGGGTTGACACTCGCCAAGGTCGGTGAGAGCCAAGATATTGCGGTTCTGCGTCACCGCAGCACCCACATTGGTGCGCCACACCTCGAGGCGCAGAATCTTTATGTTGGAGTTCACCACCGGAAGCGTAGACATTGCCTTGTTGTAGTGCTCGTAGAAATACTGCGAGATGAAGTAGTGACGGTTCTCCTCATACTCGTCGGCCCTGATTTCGAACTCGTGGCTGCTCGCACCACCTTTGACCTGCATATTCTCCGTGCTCGTCTCCTTCTCGCTGATGACAGCGTCGATAGTCAACTTGCCAAACTTCAGCTTGGTATGGAAGCCGAAGAGTTGCTGGCTGCCCTGTATCAGGGTTGTGGTCAGCGGGAACGAGATGTCGGCAGCCTCAAAGAGCTGTAGGATGTCGTCCTCCTTACCCTCGTAGCGCAACTTGATTTTATTCTCGAAGTCAAAGGTGGCGTTGGTGTTTTGGTTGATGTCGAAGTTGATAAGGTCGCCAATCTTGGCGTTGAGGTTAATCTGGATATTCTCGTCGAAGTCGAAGGTCGTCACACTGCGCTCCGAGGCGTCGCGCTGCGGGTCGTCGCGGTAGTTGTTCACCACCTGGAACGTCAGTTCGGCGCTACCGCTAGGCGTAATCTTAATCTCGGGCTTGCCCATGATTGACTCGAGCTTTTGACTGATGTTGCTAAAGCCGGGAATCTTGCTCAGGAGGCCGCCTCCGGCATTGTCGAAAACCGTTCCCTCGCTCTTCTCGGTCCAGTACTGTCGCATGAGTTGTTCCATCTGCCAGTCCTGATAATCCTGAAAAGACATGTATTCGCGGCTCAGTACCACGTCGCCCACCTTCGTCACCTTGACATAGTCTCTGGTGTCAGGGTTGTACTCTACCGTCGTGGTAATCATCGACGGTGTGTAGCCCGACCCCATGGGGGAAAACTGCACACTGTCGCTCTGGCCCCAGGCTGTAACGCAGCACAGGAGCATTACCATCGTCATTATGTACCGTACACTCAAGGCGCTTTTTATACTTTAAGTATTATTAAACGCTAGCTGGTACGTTTTATTGCATAGGCGATAATTTTTTTTAACAATAGTCCCACATCAACGCATTCCTCAGAGTCTCTTCAACCCCTCTTTGATTATTTCCTCGACGGTCATGGGGCTACCGTCGGGATTCTTCCACTCGGTGGACATAAGGAGTTTCTCGACGGCGGGCTTGGCAAAGCCGAGCATGGTGAGTGCCGTCATGGCCTCGTCGCGGGCCTGGTTAACCTGCATTCCCTGTGCTCCTTGTACGCTTTGCACTCCCACAACGCCCATCTTGTCTGCCAACTCGAGGACAATGCGCTGGGCCGTCTTGGCGCCGATACCCTTGACACGCTGCACTTTCTTGACATCCTGGGTCTGGATGGCCGTGCGGAGCTCGTCGACCGTGAGGCTCGACAGCATGACACGCGCCGTCTGGTTACCCACACCGTTGACACCCACCAAGATGCGGAACATCTCACGTTCGGCGAGGTCGTAGAATCCGAAGAGCTGTTGTGCGTCCTCGCGCACCACATGATGGGCGTAGAGTTTCACACGCTCCTCCCCCACCCTGCGCAAGGCTTCATAGGTGTTCAACGTAATCTCAAGCAGATAGCCCACGCCGCCACAGTCGACAACAGCCTGTGTGGGCTCCAGCGATGCCAGTTTTCCTTCAAAATATTCGTACATGACAGGTTAAAGGTTAAAATTATATCCTATTCCCGCAGCGGGCGAGCCGTCCTGCAGGGTGTAGTCGTCCTCAGCGGGGTTGGTGAAAAGGGGATCCTCGTTCCTTTCTCCTCCGCGGACAATGCTGTTGTAGAAATGAGGATTCATGCTAAAGCCCTCGATAGCACTCAGCAGCACCTCGCCTGAGCTGTAGGTGCCCCAGACGATACAGTCGGTAAAATCGGCCTTCACCAGGTCGCCACCCACCACCGTATCGCCGACAATCATATTGTTACTCAACACGATGCTTTCTATCTTGCGACTGCTGTAGCTCCAGTAGTTGGCAAAAGTGCTGCCACGGAAGTCGTAGCTGCCGCCCACAAGGGCCGTAACACAGGCGAAGCAATCGTAGACCAGCAGGTTACGCCCTGTGATGGTGGCAGTCTGCCCCACGATGGCGCAGTCGCTCATGTTGCGGATGAGGGTGTTGGTCACCGTGAGTTGCGCCCCCGGATAACACCTGAGTCCGTCGGTGCCATTCTCTATCACCGCATGGTCGACGATGTTGCCCGTGCTATAGTTGTAGAACCAGATGAGTCCCCACTGACCCGGCAGGAAGGAGTACCAGCCGTCATGCCGCAGCGAGGTGAGGAGCACTGGCTCCTCGGCTGTGCCCTGCACCAACAGGCGCGCCACCGAGTCGACGATGAGTCTGGCGTCATTGCCGAAATAGACCTCGGTGCCCGCCGTGAGGCGCAGCGTACAGTTCTCGCTCACCAGCAGATTGCCCAGTATGATGTGCGGCTTGCCCGCCGTCCAAGTCTCGGACCCGATGCGCAAAAACGTCGAATCGGGCGGCGTGACATGATAGAAAGCGTCGCGCCCCCAGGCCGTCAGCGGCAAGCGCTGGCCGTTGCTGAAGCGTATGGCATCTTCGACAAGGATGGGTATTGTAGAATCGTTGGGATTGATGTTGGCCTGAATGAAGATGAAGATACTGTCGCCGGCCTCAATCTCGACATCACGCGCCACCATCGAGGTGTCGCCGTCGACGTTGAGGCGGAAACGGCTGGCGCGCCCCTTTTCGAGGGTCACCGACGAGAGCAGCAGATTATCGTCCGAGCGGTTGTAGACCGTCACCATGCGCGTCGTAGTGCCAATGGTGGTGAACACCGTGTCGAACGCCACGGTATCCAGCGAGAACTCGAGCTTCACCCCCTTTTCGTCGTTAACAAACGACTCCTTCTCGCACGAAACCGGAAGCCACGGGAGGAAAGCCAGTATCACAATATAAATCAGTCGTTTCATCGTGTGTATAGTTGAATAACCTCCTCCAGCCGCCGTTTGCAGACGGGGCAGAAGGGTGCATAGTCACGCATCATGCAGTGCATGGCAGGACGATAGACGCCTTTGCTGCTATACCCTGCACCCTCGTAGACGCCCAGGGGGCCATTCTCGGTACGGGGCACATTGCGGTCGGGCGTAGGCACGGGTGTACCCTCGGGCAACAGGCGTTTCCACTTACTTTGGAAATCAACAAGATTGGTAATATTGGGCTCCAGCGGCTCGTAGGCGGTGCGGTGCAGGTCGGCATAGCTGAGGTCCTCGTCGACATACTCGTCGGCCAGGTCGCCGATACCGTGCCCCAGCTCGTGCGGCAGCACACTCTCTGCCATCGAATGCAATGAGCTGACGGAATAGAAGTTGTAGATGGCACCGCCGCCATATTTCTTGTTGTTGAGGACAATGACGATATGGTCACAGGGCGTCGTGCCCAATACATCGTGAAGCTGCCACACCTTGAAGGTCATGGCATAGCGGTCGGCACCGAAGGTGTTGTACTCCACCCCCGCGTCGCCCTTGACAAAATAGAGGTTGAAATCGTCGCGGTGACTCGCAAAGGGTTCCTTGCCGAAGAGCACCCCCGTCATGCGGTCGCAAACCCTTTGGTACTCCTCGTCCGTCACCTCCTCAAAACCCTGCATTACAAAAGCCACGTCGAACCTCGTGGAGAGCTTCCTTTCACTCCCTTTCACTCCCTTCTCACCCCCTTTCAACCCTTGGAATTCCACCACTGTCTGGTCCTGCAACTTCATCGTCCCGCTGTCGCGTTTCTGCAAAGCAATCAACACCTTGCCCTTGGGCATGGGTAGCAGCAGCGTCTCTTCGAAGCGGGCCTTCACGGTCTTGCCTTCGGGGGTGTCCTTGTATTCGCGGAAGAGGTTGCTGTAGCCGCGCGAGTAGAGCTCGCGGCCCGTCGCCGCGTCGCGCATCATCACGCGGTAGTCGCCATTGTCGAAAGGGTCAAGCAGTTGGGTACGGGAGCCATGCCATTCTGCACCGCGGTCAATCCAGTGCTCCACCCACACCGTGTCGCCCAAGTCCGAGCCCTCGCGCAGACAATCCACCCGCAGCGTCCCGCCGGTGAACCACTCATCGAACACCACCGACTGAGCCTTGACCGCTGTGGCAGCAAGGAGCAACCATGCAATATAGACGATTCTTTTCATTTCTCCTCTCCATAACGCCTCACGGGAAAAAATATTGTACCTCGGCGCAAGTTTTACCTATCCGGTAGGTATATTGTAGGGTATTTCTCCCATCGTTCTCCCATTGTTCTCCCATCGTTCTCCCATTTTAGATGGGAGAACGATGGGAGAACAATGGGAGAACGATGGGAGAAATGAGCCAGCGGACAGCCATCGGGGAGGGGGAAAAAGGCGGCTGAATATTTTTCGCCAAACGGCATGCAATTCGGTTTTTTTTTGTAATTTTGCATTTTGTTTTTTGTACAATAGTATGCTTCTAAAACTCTACAACGGGAATCCTAACCTACGGGATGTGAGACGGATAGCAGACATCCTGCGCGACGGAGGCATCGCCATCCTGCCCACCGACACGCTCTATTGCTTTGCCTGCGCGCTCGACAACAAGAAGGGTGTCGAGACCATCGCACAGCTCAAAGGCTTCCGCCTGAAACAGGCCAAGTATGCCATGCTCTGCGAGAGCCTCAGCCAAGCATCGGAGTATGTGCGGCCCATGGACCGCGACCTCTTCGCGCTGCTCAAGCAGTCGCTGCCGGGACCCTTCACCTTCATCATGGAGGCCAACAGCAACGTGCCACGCAACTACCAGAACGCCAACAAGACCATAGGCATCCGCGTGCCTGGGAACGACATCACTCGCGCCATCATCACCGAGAGTGGCATGCCGCTCATCTGCACCTCGGTGCGTCCCATCGACGAGGAAGACGAGGTGGAGAACTATACCGACCCAGAGCTCATCCACGACCGCTTCGGCCACCGTGTAGACATAGTCGTCGACGGCGGCATCGCCGACAGCGCCCCTTCGACGGTGGTCGACTGCAGCGACGGTATCGAGGTGGTGCGCCAAGGAAAAGGGAAGCTAAATGTGTGAATGCGTTATTGCGTTAGTAGATAAAGATTAATGATGAGAATAACTATCAATAGCGGAAACCATTTCTACAACAGCCAGACTGGCTGCCTGACACGTCTGATGCTGCTCTCCATCGCCGTAATCGTGGGAGCCTACTTGCTCCCGGGAGTCGATGTAGAATCACCATGGACCATCTTTGTTACCGCCATCGTCATCTCGCTGCTTAACAACATTATCCGCCCCATCCTCATCGTTGTCACCTTGCCGGTGACAGCCATCACGTTGGGTCTCTTTCTTTTCGTCATCAACGCCCTCATCATCCTCATGGCCTCAGAGCTGGTTAAGGGATTCCATGTCGACAGCTTTGGGTCGGCACTGCTTTTCAGCCTCGTGCTCATGGCGGTGAACTACCTGCTGGAACTGCCGAACAAATACCTCAACCGCAAGAATCTCAAGCAGTCGAGCAATCAGACATTCCAGCAATCAGACGATACCGACGATGATGGATTTACCCCGTATGAAGAAATAAAAGATTAAGAAAATGAAACAAATACAGAAAGCGGCCGAACTGACCTCGGCTATCAACGCCGCCCGTCAGGAGGGCAAACAGATAGGCCTTGTGCCCACCATGGGCGCCCTGCACGAAGGACACCTCTCGCTCATCGAGCGAGCCTTGAAAGAGAATAACCTCGTGGTCGTCTCCCTCTTCGTCAACCCCATCCAGTTTAACAACAAAGAAGACCTGGAGAAATACCCCCGCACCATAGAGGCAGACCTTGCTCTAATTAAGAATTTGGAATTAAGAATTAAGAATGAGGCGAAAGCCTCCGAACTGCTGGCATTCACACCGACCGTGGAGGAGATGTATCCGCAAGGAGAACCCAAGGAGGTATATCATTTCGGACCTGTGGATGAGGTGATGGAAGGGCCGCGCCGTCCGGGCCATTTCAGCGGTGTCGCCGTGGTGGTGCGCCGCCTTTTCGACCTGTCGCAGCCCACACGCGCCTACTTCGGCGAGAAGGACTACCAGCAGATTGCCGTCATCCGTGCCTTACTGGAGCAGATTAAATACCCCATCGAGCTGGTCCCCTGCCCCATTGTCCGCGCCAACGACGGTTTAGCCCTGAGCAGCCGCAACATGCGCCTCTCGCCCGCCGCACGCACCATCGCACCCATGATTAACGCCACCCTCGAACAGTCCGCCGAGATGGCCGAGTATGAGGAAGTTGACGACGTAAAGGAATGGGTGCTCGACACCTTGGCCACCTTCCATGAGGTGAATCCGCAACCCGACGGGCTGAAGTTCGAACCCGAATACTTTGAGATTGTCGATGCCATCACCCTCCAGCCCATCGACTCGTGGGACGACGCCAAGGAGAACGGCGCCGTGGGCTGCATCGCCGTCTGGCTCGACGGAGTCCGCCTGATTGACATAGTCAAGTTTTAATTAAACGGCACTACATCACTTTGCCACCCTATGAGAAGAAGGTCTGCTCTTCTTCTCTTTTTGTTGCATACCTTCCATTTCGGTGCGGCCGAGGCGGTAGGTGAGGCCGAAGCTGACATATTGGCTGGTGAGGGTGCTCTCGCTGGTGGAGGGGTTGTAGGGGTTGACGCTTTCGCCGCCGGTGCGGACGGTGCCGAAGAGATCCGCCACGTTGAGGAAGAGCGACAGGCGGCGGTCGAAGAGGTCGGTGCTCACACCACAGTCGAAGCTGAAATAGGGGTCGACCTCGGCCAGCAGGGTCTGTGTGCGGCTGCGGTAGATGGCGTTGGCAAAGACTTGCAGCTTGTCCCACAGTTTCGCCCAGAAGTTGAGCCGCAACGAATAGCAGAGCATCTCGCTCTCGGCCCAACGGCCGGGGCGGTACTGCACGCGGTAATAGTCGTCGAAGAGGTTTGCATAGAAGCGGATATTCATGAAGTCGGCAGGCCGCAGGGTGGCGTTGAGGCCGAGGCCGCCGTTGCGGGCGGTGCCGATGTTGAACGGCTGGCTGAAGGCTACGATACGCCCGAAGACATCGCACCAGGCCACGTCGGTGAGGGTGCCGGATTGGTCGCGCATCGAGTTGTACCACGCGCTGAGACCTATCGAGCCGAGGTGGTCGAAGTAGCGTTCCCAGCCGAGCTCGAGATTGTCGTTGAAGCCGTTGCGCAGCGCGGGGTTGCCGGTGCTGTAGCTGTCGTAGCCATAGACGGTGAAGCGCGTGAGCTGCGTGGCGGTGGGTGGCGCGACGTGGTGGGTGTAGCTGAAGGTGAAGTTGTGCATCGAGGGGGTGCTGTAGGAGGCGTGGACGGTGGGGCTGAAGGTGAGGTAGTGCCGCGTCACGTCGCCGCTGTCGGCCCCGGGGTAGCGCAGGCGGTACCAGGCGTTGTCGCAACTCAACGAGGCGCCGAGGGTGAAGCGGCCAAAGTGGTGCTCGGCGCCGGCATAGACCGAGAGTTCGTAGGTGCCGTTGGTGTAAGAGTAGCTGCGCAAGCTATCCGTAAGACTGTTATTGGTTTCGTCCACCTCTTTGCGCTCCGGCGCGAGGCTCGCCATGAGGCCGAAGTCCACCTCGCCGTGGCGGCTGTAGGGCAGCGCGATGTCGGCGGTGATGCCGTGCCACTGCGAGGGGTTGACGCTCGTGCGGAGGCGGTCGAAGTTGAGGGCGGTGAGGCTGTCGTGGGTGCGGATGTCGCTGGCGAAGGAACGGTTGCGCGTCAGTGTGCCGGTGTAGTCGACGAAGAGCATCCCGCCAAGCGTGTCGAGCTTCTTCTCCAGCATCACGCCGAAAGCCGCGTCGGCCAGCAGGCTGCCGTTGCGCACAGCCTCGTTGTAGAAATAGCGTCCCGCCGAGGGCGCGAGGAACTCCGTGCGCTCGGTGCGGCCGTCGAGGCGGCTGCTGTCGTGCGTGGCGGTCGTCCACAGCCAGAGGTTGACCAGCGTGTTGCTGTCGATATTGTAGTCGAAGTCCAGCCCGAAGTTGCCGCCGAGGGTGCGGTTCTTGCTATGCCCGCGGGTGCTGACGATGGACGAGAGCGAGCTGTCGGGAGCCAGCAGACGGCTGTCGCTCTGCTGCTCGCCGCTGTAGCTGTCGTAGTCGCCGCTCACGAAGACGTTGAAGCGCACCTTCTCGTTGCTCCACACATAATCCACCCACGGCCCCACCTGCGGACGGCTGTTGGCGTTGAGGCCGAGGCAGAGCAGCTCGTTGCGTTTCACCTTGGCGGTGGTGACGATGTTGACCACGCAGTTCTGCGTGTGGTACTTGGCCGAGGGGTGGGCGATGACCTCGATGCGCTGCAACGTGCCGGCGGGCAGCGACTTGAGGTACTGCTTGAGGCTCTCGGCTTTGAGGTGCGACGGCTTGTTGTTGATCCAGATGCTCACCTCGGCGCCGCCGCGGTACTTGATGTTGCCCTCGGCATCCACCTCCACGCCCGGAGCGTTCTGCAGCGCGTCGGTGGCGTTGCCGCTCTGCACACTGGGGTCGTCGCCCACGTTGTAGAATACCTTCTCGCCGTCGGCACTGTAGAGCGGCCTGCTGGCGGTGATTTGCACGGTCTTTAGTAAAGTGGCGTTGTCGGCAATCACAATGATACCGAGATTAGTATCCTGTGTGATGGCGACATCCTGCCAATAGGTCTCGTGTCCAACGGCGCTAATACGCAAAAGATAATTGTCCCTGACAACACCCGTCAGCGAGAACACGCCGTCGAGGTCACTCGTCGTACCGTAGGCGAACGAGCTGTCTGCGGCTTTGAACAGAACGCAATTTGTGAAAGGAAGAGCCTGATTCTCGCTGTCGACGAGGCTTCCTTGCAGCGAATATGTGGTTTGTGCCATCAAAGCACCGGCAACACCTATCAACAGTATTGCCCAAATAAATCTTTTAAGCATATAAAACAAATGTTGAATATAAAACAATCAGGAGTACCCCCTTCAAGGGTCTCCAATCAACGATCCAAGAGAGTCCTGCATCAAGGAGCTCTCAATACTTCGTGGAACGTTATTGCCTCATTATTCAACATTGTATCTTTTATATTAAGGAGCGTAAAGCCAGTTCGTAGCCTTGCAGGCCGAGGCCGCAGATCATGCCGCGGCAGACACTGGTGATGAGCGAATGGTGACGGTACTCCTCACGGGCGAAGATATTGCTCAGGTGCACCTCCACCTTGGGGGCGGGAACCGCCAGCAGGGCATCGCGCAGGGCCACAGAGGTGTGGCTGTAGCCGCCGAGGTTGACGATAAGACCGTCAGCTGAGAATCCAGCACGCTGTATCTCGTCGATAAGCTCGCCCTCCACATTACTTTGATAATAAACCAACTCCACCTCAGGAAAGAATCTGCGGAGGCTTTCGATGGTCTCCTCCATGGTCGTAGTGCCGTAAACCTCAGGCTCACGGCGACCCGTAAGATTCAGGTTGGGACCGTTGATGATTTCTATTTTCTTCATTTCCGGTCAAGATAAATCATCACATAATAAGCCAACGTTGCCAAGGAGGTGACGGCTGCCATGACATAGGTGTAGGCTGCTGAACGCAAGGCGCTCTCGGCATAGCGGTGGGTCGCGGTGGAGGTGATATCACGGCGCTGTATCCACTGCAAGGCACGGGCCGAAGCATTAATCTCGACAGGCAGGGTGACCAGCGAGAAGAGTGTGCTCATGGCAAAAAGGCCAATGCCTATCAGCAGCAGCGAGGGGAAGGTCTTGACTAGCAGCAGTCCGGCCAGCAGCACCCAGGAGACCCAACGGCTGGTGAAGGAAACCACAGGCACCAGCGCCGAGCGGAATCCCAGAGGAGCATAGCTGACGGCATGCTGCACGGCATGACCGCACTCATGGGCAGCGACGGCAGCAGCAGCCACCGAAGTACCGTTATAGACAGCAGGGCTGAGATTCAAGGTACGGTTGGCAGGGTTGTAGTGGTCGGTCAAGGTGCCCTTTACCATCTGCACCTGGACATTACTGATGTCATGGTCACGCAGCATCATCTCGGCCACCTCGCGGCCCGTCAGACCGCCTTCAGTGCGGATGCTGGCATATTTTTTAAACTTACGCTCCACATTCTTGCTCACTATCATAGAAATGACGGTAAGCGCGATGAAAAGCACCCACATGAGTGAGGAGTCCGAGGGGGCGGCAGACGTTTGTAAAAGGACGAAATTCAACATGTACATTTGTTTTAAGTGTTCAATACTAGTCTAGCAGATAACGTGCCATCCATGTTTTTATTATCTCACCTACACGAAAAAAGGAGAGCCGCATTGCTGCGGCTCTCCGAAAAGCATTGCGTTTTCTCAATATTAGATGATACCCTGAGCAACCATAGCTTTGGCAACGCGCATGAAGCCGGCGATGTTGGCACCCTTCACATAGTTGATGGTACCGTCTTTCTCCTTGCCGTGCTCGACGCACATGTCATAGATGTTGTTCATGATGGTGTGGAGGTTCTTGTCGACCTCTTCAGCAGTCCAGTTGCGGTGCTCAGCGTTCTGGCAGATTTCGAGGCCAGAGGTGGCAACACCACCGGCGTTGACAGCCTTACCGGGGCCGAAGGGCACCTTGGCCGCCTGGATGGCGGCGATAGCGGCGGGCTGGCAACCCATGTTGGAGACCTCGGCAACATACTTCACGCCGTTCTTGAGAAGCATCTTGGCATCCTTCTCATCGAGCTCGTTCTGGAAGGCGCAGGGCATAGCGATGTCGCACTTCACGGTCCAAGCCTTCTTGCCGGCGGTGAACTTGGCGAGTTTCGGGAACTTGGTGGCCATATCCTCAACCTTGTTGCGGTTGGAGGCACGCATGTCGAGCATGTAGTCGATCATCTCCTTGTTGATACCTTCGGGCAGCTCGCAGACACCGTCGGGACCGCTGATGGCGACCACCTTGGCACCGAATTCGCAAGCCTTCTTGGCAGCACCCCAAGCCACGTTACCGAAGCCAGAGAGAGCAATCTTCTTGCCCTTCATGGTGTCTTTCTGCTGCTTCACCATGCGCTCGACATAGTAGATGGCGCCGAAGCCGGTAGCCTCGGGACGGATGAGGGAACCACCCCAGCCGTAGCTCTTGCCGGTCAGAGCACCAGTGCTGTGCTCGCGGGCGAGTTTCTTGTACATACCGTACATGTAACCGATTTCGCGGCCGCCGACACCCACGTCACCAGCGGGGCTGTCCTGATCGGGACCGATGTTGCGCCACAGCTCATACATGAAGGCCTGGCAGAAACGCATGATTTCGGCGTCGCTCTTTCCGACGGGGTCGAAATCGGAACCACCCTTACCACCGCCGAGAGGCAGCATGGTGAGGCTGTTCTTGAAGATCTGCTC
>LXOW01089807.1_pt1 | contig 51811 bp, 53 predicted proteins | sample 1368591 | NCBI WGS metagenome assembly LXOW01 (sample SAMN04884650, study PRJNA319009) | bovine gut metagenome | isolation source: Cow rumen | host: Bos taurus | place: Italy: Legnaro (PD) | collected 2014-07-09
TCAATATATAATTCTTACAATTTGAAAAAAATTGAAAAAAATTAACGAATGGCCAGCGCGTCCGCGATCCGCACAAAGCCAGCCATATCCACGGCCTCGCCGCGGATGCGCGGGTCGAAGCCCGCCGCTGCGACGGCGGCCTCGGCCTGTTCGCGCGTGAGGCCGAGCCCGGACATGAGGGCGTTCGGGAGGGTCTTGCGCCGCTGGTTGAAGGCCGCGCGGATGACTTGAAAGAGCAGCGCCTCGTCCTTCACCGGGACGGGGGGCGTTTCGCGGCGCGTCAGGCGGATGACGGAGGAGGTCACCTTCGGCTGCGGCACAAAGCAGGAGGGCGGCACGTCGAAGAGCAGCTCCGTCTCACAGTGCCACTGGACGAAGAGCCCGAAGGCCCCGTAATCCGCGGTGTTCGCCGGGGCGCAGATGCGCTTGGCCACCTCGCGCTGGATCATCACCGTGACGCTCTCAAAGCAGCGCGCCTCCAGCAGCGCGGTCAGCACCGGGGTCGTGACGTTGTAGGGGAGGTTCGCGCAGACGACGGGGCGCAGCGCGCCGAAGTGCGCGCGCACGAGGGCGGGGAGATCCTGCTTGAGCACGTCGCCGAAGAGGACTTCCACGTTCTCCCGCCCCGCCAGGGTCTCGGCGAGGACGGGGCGCAGCGCCTTGTCCAGCTCCACGGCGAGCACCTTCCCCGCCCGCTCGGAGAGCTCGGCGGTGAGGCAGCCGACGCCGGGGCCGATCTCGAGCACGGCGGTCTGCTCGTCCAGCCCCGCACTCTCGGCGATGCGGCGCGGCACCCAGTCCGCGACGAGGAAATTCTGCCCCAGGGACTTGGAGAAGCGAAAGCCGTGCCGCGAGAGCAAGGCGCGGATTTCATTGTAATCGGTAAGGTTCATGGCGTGGTTCCTGTCTTAAATTTAGCTTGACACAAATCGCGAAAGCAGGTATACTGAAAACAGAGAAAAGACGCGGCCGGAAAACGGTCGGCTCTTCTTTGATGAAGGTTTTAGAAAAGCTCTAAGAACCCGTCACTTGGCCGAGTGGCGGGTTCTGCTTTTTACAGTGATCGTGATCGTCAGAGCGAACACGTGAAAGGTCACTGTAATCGGCATGGACTCACCTCCTTTCGGAGATCGAGCCGAATCCGCCTTCCGTATGTAAATTGGCAGCGTCTTTCCTCCCTTGCGGGAAATCTATTTTAATATGGAATAAAGCATCGTGTCAAGTATGTTTAGCTTTTATACATGTATACACCGAACTCGATAAAGGATAGAACAGCAATGACCGCACTTGTTTTTCTTTTACTTATATTCATGCTGATCGTTCTTATATTGAAAAAGTCAAAGGGGCAAAGCAACCGCAGCGGCTTTGCCGGTCAAAGCGTTCAAAGTAAGGGCGAAGTTGCCGAGAACGATATTGTCTTCTGCCTTGAGCGGCAAATAGATGCAGGATTGTGCGGAATGATCATGCAAAACTTGTACATCCCCAAAGGGGAGAGGGAGACAACGGAAATAGACGTCTTATTTATCTGTTCCAAAGGCTTGTTTGTGATCGAAAGCAAAAACTTAGCCGGATACATTTTTGGAAACGACCAGGAACGGTATTGGACAGTATCCTTGTATGCAGGAAGAGACAGCTATGGGCAGAAACAGACAGAGAAGCACCAGTTTTATAATCCTGTCTGGCAAAACCGGATGCACATCAAGCATTTGAACCGACTGTTTGACGGCTATGTCCCTCTCTACTCTCTTGTGGTGTTCTCCGACCGGGGGACTTTTTCCAATCTGAGCTGTTATTCCGATGATGTGGTTATCTTGCAATACAGCGCGCTTGAGCGGTATTTTACGAAAGTCCGTGATACATGGCTCGACCAGCTCTCTGAGGAGAGAATACAGCAGATATACACCCGGCTTCTTCCCTATACGCAGGTCAGCGAACAGATCAGACAGGAGCATTTGGAGCACATATTAAAGGTCAAGAACAATCCTGAGACCTGCCCATGGTGCGGAGGGCAGTTGGTTGTGCGCACGGCAAAAAGAGGGGCTTCCGCCGGGAATCAGTTTTACGGCTGCTCCAATTATCCAAAGTGCAAATACACGCGGAACGTCTGAGCCGTTCCGTTTTTCACCGTTTCAGCACCTTTTCATACGCCTGGCGCGCGTCGTCGTGTCCCGGCTCGCAGATCACGCGGATATTGCCCCGGTAGCGGTAGCCGTTCTCGCGCAGAAGGCGCTGCATGGGCTTGTTCTTCCTGTGCGTGTCAGTGCGCACGCAGCGCAGGCCGAAGGCGCGGCACTGCTCCTCGACGCAGCGGAGCAGACAGGCCGAGAGCCCGCTGCCGCGATACGCCTTCGCCACCGCCGCGCGGTGCAGGACACAGGCGTCCAGCCCCTCTGTCCACTTCCCGTCGGTAATGGCGTCATAGGTCTGCTCATGGCGGGTCGAGAGCGTGAAGAAGGCGGCGATCTCCGCCCCGTGCAAAATGACGAAGCACTCCCCTCTCTGCATATCAAAGGCGAAATGCCGCGCGGCGGGGTACTCCCCCTGCCACTGATCGACGCCGAGCGCCCGAAGCCCCGCCCGCGCGTCCTCCACAATGGCGAGGATGGCGGGGATATCCGCCTCCGTCGCCGGGCGGTAAGTAAGCGGCTCGTCAAGGAGCTTCGCGTCGCGGTGCTTTTGCACCTGCTCGAGCAGCTTCTGATCGTCCTTGCTCTCGAAGCGGAGCTTTGCGAACATATCCGGGCGCTTGTCGCGTGTGCGCTCGAGCTGCTTGCGAAAGCGCCAGCGCTCGACGCGCTTATGGTCGCCGTTTAAGAGGATCTCCGGCACGGCGCGGCCCTCCCAGACCTCGGGGCGGGTGTACTGCGGGTACTCGAGCAGCCCGTCCCAGTGGCTCTCGCCGATGTAGCACTGCTCGTCGGAGAGCACGCCCGGCACCAGGCGGCACACGGAGTCGGCAACCGCCATCGCCGCGATCTCCCCGCCCGTGAGCACGAAGTCCCCGAGGGAAATCTCCTCGTCCACACACGCCTCGATAAAGCGCTCGTCCACGCCCTCATAGTGCCCGCAGACCAGCACAAGCTGATCGTAGTCGCGCTGTAGGCGCTTCGCGGTCTCCTGGGTGTAGGGCTGCCCCTGCGGGGAGAGGTAGATCACGCGGCGGCGCAGCCCCCCGGCGTCGGCGCACACGGCGTCAAGGCAGGATTTCAGCGGCTGCGCCATCATCACGCAGCCCCAGCCGCCGCCGTAGGGGTAGTCGTCCACCTGATTCTGTCTGTTCTCGGTGTAGTCGCGTATCTGCGTGCAGCGGATATCGACTACGCCTTTTTTCGCCGCGCGGCCGAGGATGCTCTCATGCAGCACGGCATACACGGTCTCGGGAAATAAGGTCAGTATGTCAATTCTCATCACAGCCCCTCGATCATGCGCACGGTGATCACGCCGTTTTCCGCGTCGGTGTGCAAAATGAACGCGGGCACGGCGGGGATCAGGTGCTCGGTTTCGCCGCTGCACGACGTAGATGTGCGAGGCGGGGCGCTCGAGCACGTCCACGAGCGTACCGACCTCCGCGCCGTCCTCGTCCACGACGCGCGCGCCGAGGATGTCCTGCACGAAAAACGCGCCCTTCGGGAGCCGCGCGTCCTCGCGGGCGATGGAGACCACCCTGCCCTTGAGCGCCATCGCCGCGTTCACATCGTCCACGCCGCTGAGCTTCACGAGCAGGAAGCCCTTCTGCGCCCGCGCCGACACGACGGTGAGCTCGCGTTCGCCGAGAAAGAGGCGCTTGAACTTCTTCATGAAGTCCGGGCTGTCCAGCCAGACCTCGATCTTCACTTCGCCCGCGACGCCGTGGGTGTTCACGATGCGCCCGGCCTCGATGAATTCAGATTTCTCCATATATTTATCTCCAAGAGTGTACATTCTGAGCCGCAGGGGCGCCCTCCGCTTCGCTTCGCCCTTGCGGTCGCCTGCGGACAAGGTGCTGCGATGACGGGTGACCGCAAGGGTCGCCCCTACGTCCAATGTATCTTACGTGATCCAGTCATACACCGGCTGCCAACGTTTGCGGTATACGACGGCGCAGATCACAGCGAAGCTGACCACGCTCAGCGCCGCGCCGGTGAAGGCGTTCGCGCGCGGCTCGGTGATCAGCGAGAGGCGCCGCAGGACGCCCGTCCAGCCCCAGACCAGCGGCAGATGCAGCAGATAGAGGCTCACGGAGAGTCTGCGCAGCAGCGCGGGACGCCGGAGCGGGACGCGGATATAGAACGCGGTGCAGACAAAGAGCGCGGGGATCAGCAGACTGAAGGACAGGCGCATCGCGTCATAGCCCCTCGCAAGCCCCGGCTTGACGAGCAGCGTCTCAAGCACGAGCAGCGCATAGCTTGCCGCGAGCAGCAGCCAGCGCCGCCGCGCGCCGGAGGCGAGCCGCGCCCGGTGCTTTGCGATCAGCAGCCCGGCGAGCGTGAAAAAGAGGCCGAAAAACAGCCCGTTCATGACCGAGAGGCAGACCTTACAATATTCCGCGTAGAGCGCGGCGAGCGCGCCGCCCTCGAGGTACGCGGCATAGCTCAGCACGAGCGAGCCGAGCGCATAGAGCAGCAGCGCGGGCAGCACGGCGCGCTCCTCCTTCCCGCGCCGCACGAGCGGCAGCAGGAGCAGGAGATCGAAGAGCAGCGCCTGCAAAAACCAATACGGCCCGCGCGGGAGAAAGACGAGCTCCAGCAGCGTCTGACGCAGGAAGGGCCGCCACGCCCAGCCGTCCAGCAGCGCTGTGCAGCAGCGCATCGCGATCACGAGCGGCTCATAGAGCAGGAGCTTTCCCGCCAGGCGCAGACAGGCGCGCTTCGTGACGCGCCCCGCCGCCTCCGGCGCGGCGTAAAGCCTTTCGCCCCAGAAGAAGCCGGCGGCCACGAAGAAATACGGCGTCGCGAGGCGCAGCAGCAGCGAGGAGAGGCGCTGAAAGCCCGGCAGATACGGCCCGGTCTGGCTGTCGAGCAGAAAGACGCAGACAGAAAAGAGCAGCAGACACAGCTCGACGGCGGGATACTGCGCCCGGGTCTTCGCGTCCATGTCAGACAAAGCGGTTCGTGAGCCGCCCGAGCCCGCCGATCTCGATCTCCACGACATCGCCCGGCTTGAGCCAGCAGCCCGGCTCGTCCTTTTTCTCCAGCGCGACGCCGCTGGGCGTGCCGGTGAAGATCAGATCGCCCGGCTCGAGGCGCACATAGCGCGAGGCGTAGCTGACCACCTGCGCGGCGTTGAAGATCATGTCGTCGGTGCGGCCGTCCTGGCGCAGCTCTTGGTTTACATAACTCCTGACCGGATGGGGCTCGCCGGGGTCGAAGCTGTCCGCCGTCACGACACAAGGCCCGCAGGGGCCGAAGCCCGGCATGGTCTTGCCTATAAGCCACTGGCCGCTGCGCATCTGCGCGTCGCGGCAGGACACGTCGTTGCCGCAGGTGTAGCCGAAGACGCAGCCGAGCGCTTCATCCTCGGAGACGCCCCAGGCCGTCTTGCCGATCACGATGACAAGCTCCGCCTCATAGTCATAGCTGTGCTCCCAGGGCGGCAGCGCGATCTCCGCGCCGCAGGGGGCGAGCGCGTCGGCAAATTTCGAGAAGAGCACGGGGTATTTCGGCAGGGGCATGTCGGTCTTGCGCGCGTGCTCGGCGTAGTTAAGGCCGACGCACAGCAGCTTGCCCGCGGGCTCGACGACGTTTGCGAAGACGGGCTCCGCCACGGCGGGCAGAGCGGCGTCTGCCAGGGCTTCGAGCGGCGCGCGGTCGGCGCCGTGCAGCAGCGCGTCCATCGTGAGCGCGCAGCCGGCGGCTGTCGCGTCGACAAAACCGCGCGGCGTCTCCACGGCGAGGTGCGTTTCTCCGTTAACGGTGATATTGGCGAGTTTCATTGGGCACACGTCCTTTTATCTTAAGTTGCCCCCAGTATACACCAGTTTTCGCGATCCTGCAATGCGGGAATCCAGATAATGAATAATGAATGATCATGGCGTCGCTTCGCGACGGATCGAAATACTTACCGGGCGAACAGGGCGTCCCGGAGGTCGAGAATGAAAAAGCGCAGCGCGAAGCCCTCTCCGGCTGCGGGAGCCGTCCCCTCCCCTGCCATCGTCTCCTCGACCGCGGCGGCGGTCACGGCGGGCAGCGCGAGCTGCGGGAAAATGAGCCCCCACCAGTTGCGCCCCTCGCCCGCGCCGAGCGTCACGCGCAGCGAAACGTAGCGCCCCGCCGGGAGCGCGGCGCTCTCGGACACACGGCGCGGGTAATCTGCGGGGCCGAGCGTCACGGTCACGGCGCGCCCCTCCGCGGCCGAGGCCGCGGCCTCGGCCACGCCGTCGAGCGCGTCAAAGAGCCGCCCGCGCGCCTCGGCCGCGCCGGAAGCGTCGGCGAGCAGCGGGTCAATATAATCCAGCACCGCGTCGCGCACGCGCAGCTTGAGCGCCTGTTCCCGCGCCTCGTCCGAGGCGGCGATCACATGCAGGCGGATGAGGCCGCCCAGCGCGTCCCGCTCCCCCTGCGCGCGGCAGCCAAGCAGCAGGAATACAGACAGCGCGGCGAGCGCCAGCTTTTCCCAGAGATATAAACGCTTATGTTTGTCCATCGTGTGTTTCCTCCGAAGCTTAGAAACAGTATGGACAAAGCGGAGAGATCGCAAACAAGACGCGCAGCAGAAAGAGGCTGTCCCCATGCGCTGTGTCATTCTGAGGAGCGAAGCGGCGAAGAATCCTTCTATTTGAAGCTTCCAAGAACGTTTTTGGAAGGATCCTCCGCTTCGCGAAGCCATGACGCAGCGTGTTGAGACAGCCTCTTCTGTATGCTGTGCGCTCAGTGGAACTCGATCTCGTAGGCGATCTCCTTCTTCTCGCCGCTCTCGAGAAGCTCCATGCCCGGCTTCTCCTCGAGCGTGCCCGTGAAGCCGGCGTCGTCCGTGCGGCCGTACCAGGGCTCGAGGCAGATGAACGGCCCCTTCGGGTTCGCCCAGACCGCGAGCAGGGGGAAGCCCGGACAGCGCAGCGTCACATANNGCCCCGTCTTTGAGCGCGAGGCGCTTCGGCCTGTCCGGCGTCGCGAAGCCCGCGGGGTCAGCATTGAAGTAGCCGAGCTCGTCATGCCCAGGGAAGAGGAGCAGACTCTCCTCCTTTTTGACGCCCTCCGGCATCAGAAAGCCCGGATGCCCGCCGATGGAGAAGTACATCCGCCCCTCGCCGGCGTTCTCGACCGTCCACTCGATGCGCAGGCAGCGCGGCCGCGCCTCGTCGACGCGGTGGCGCACCGTCAGGCGAAAGTCGAAGGGATAGCCCGCGCGCGTCCGCTCGTCAGAGCACAAAACATGCTCGACAAGGCTCTCCGTCTCCGCGGCGCAGGTGAAGTCCCTGTCGCGCGCGAAGCCGTGCTGCGTCTTCATCGGGTACTCCGCGCCGTTCACGCGGTACCTGCCGTCCGTCAGCTTCCCGACGAAGGGGAAGAGGATCGGCGCGTGGCGGTTCCAGACGGCGGGGTCGGCGTTCCAGAGCCGCTCCCGCCCCGTCTCCCTGTCCAGCACGCGGCAGAGCTCCGCCCCGGCGTCGGCGATCTCGACGCGCAGGCGGGATGTTTCCAGAATATGCGTCATGGTGTGTGCCTCCTTTGTGTGTTGTTTTGGTTCTCCTGTCTCTATTGTAGCGAGAAAGCCGCGTTTGTCAACCGCAAAAGAAAGCATTTGACAGGGCGCGGCGGAATGCGTATACTGAGAGCATCAACTCAGGGGAGAACAGCCATGAATATTCAGATTTTCGGGAAATCCAAGTGCTTTGACACCAAAAAGGCCGAGCGCTGGTTCAAGGAGCGCCGGATCAAATATCAGTACGTCGATATCCTCAAATACGGCCTCAGCCGGGGCGAGCTCACGTCGGTCAAAAACGCCGTCGGCCTCGACGCGCTGGCCGATCCCGACGATCAGGATTACCCGCTCTTCCGGTACCTCGCCGGGAACGAGGCAAAGCTCGAAAAGCTCTTCGAGGATCCGTACCTTCTGCGCACCCCCATCGTCAGAAACGGCAGACAGGCCACGGTCGGGTACTGCCCCGAGGTGTGGGAGACGTGGAAATGAGCAGACGGTCGATCCTTCGCCAGTGGCTCCGCATCGTCTTTGGGCTGCTGATCTTCTCCGTCGGCGTCCATCTGACGATCTTCGCCAACATCGGCCTCGCGCCCTGGGATTGCCTGAGCATGGGTCTGTCGTATCACACCCCGCTCAACTACGGCATGACTGTGACGCTCATCTCCGCCGTCATTGTGCTGCTCGATCTGCTGATGAAGGAGCGCATCGGCTTCGGCACGCTCTTCGACGCGCTGCTGGTCGGCAACACGGTGCAGCTCTTCAACGACCTGAACCCCTTCCCGCTGAACGAGCATCTCGCGAGCGGCGTGGGGATCATGCTGCTGGGCTTTGTGTTCATGGCCGTCGGCCAGTGGGTCTACATGAGCGGCGCCCAGTGCTGCGGCCCGCGGGACATGCTGCTGGTCGGCCTCGGCAAGCGCCTGCCGAAGCTGCCGATCGGAGTCGTGGAGGTGCTGCTCTGGGCGGCGGTGGTGCTCGTCGGCTGGCTGCTCGGCGGCCCCGTCGGCGTCGGGACGCTGCTGAGCGTGCTCGGCGCGGGGCTCGTCATGCAGCTTGTGCTCTCGCTCGTCCGTTTCGAGCCGCGCAGCGTGCAGAACCGCGACTGCCTGGAGGTTCTGCGGATTCTGGCGGGGAAGTGAAAAAGAGAATCGGATACAGGGAATCCCCGTGCGCAACAGGCCGCGCCCAAACCGGGCGCGGCCTGCGTCATATATGACTGCGAGAAGGAAAAAAACAAGGGGATGGAACAAGCGAACATAGAAAAACGGAGCGGTTTCCCGCTCCGTTTTCCTTTGGGGTGAGGACAAAATGAAAAAGATGAAAACTGTTGCTTGCTGATTCTATCCTACCCGCTATTTGTTTCGGAAACAAGAGGTATTATGTTTCCTTTTTGTAAATCATACTACGGTTTTTTGTACTTTCCGCAGCTCGGGGAAAGCGCGTGGTTTTGATCCTGCAACGCCCCTCCAAGGGCGTCAGCGTCAAATCCTTCTCCACTTCACCCCGTGCGGAATGTCGGTGAGCTCGACGCCCATCTCCTTGAGCTCGTCGCGGATACGGTCGGCCTCGGCGAAGTTCTTGGCCTTCTTCGCGTCCTGCCGCGCCTGAATGCGCGCCTCGAGGGCGCCGTCGCTCTCGCCGGACTCGGAGACGATGGTGAACTCTGTACCGGTGACGGCCTGCTTCTTGAGCTCCTCGCGCTTCGCGGCGGCCTTTTCGAGCAGGCTCAGACCCAGCACGCGGTCAAAGTCGCCGAGGACAAAGAGCTTGGTCGCGTCGTTGGTCTTGTACTTGAGCACGTCGTAGAGCGCGGTCACGGCGAGAGAGGTGTTCAGGTCGCTGTCCAGCCCCGCCGTGAAGCGCTTCTTCAGCGCCTCGATGGCCGCCTCGTCGAGCTCGCCGTCGCCCGGCTTGAGCGCGGCGATCTTCGCGATCAGCTTCTGGTACGCGCCCTGGGCGTTGTCGAGGTTCTCCCAGGAGAAGACCAGGGACTTGCGGTAGTGGCTCTGCAGGCAGAAGAAGCGGTAGGCCAGCGGGTCGTAGCCCTTCTCCTCCAGCAGCGAGACCGTCAGGAACTCGCCCGAGGACTTGGACATCTTGCCGCTCGTCGTGTTCAGGTGCAGCACGTGCATCCAGTAGTTGCACCACTTGTGCCCGAGATAGCTCTCGCTCTGGGCGATCTCGTTGGTGTGGTGCGGGAAGGCGTTGTCGATGCCGCCGCAGTGGATATCCAGATCCTCGCCGAGATGCTTCATGGAGATGCCGGAGCACTCGATGTGCCAGCCGGGATAGCCCACGCCCCAGGGGGAGTCCCACTTGAGCGCCTGATCCTCGAACTTGGACTTGGTGAACCAGAGCACGAAGTCGTTCTTGTTGCGCTTGTTCGTGTCCTCCTCCACGCCCTCGCGCACGCCGACGTCCAGATCCTCGTCGTTGAAGTCGTTGAAGACGTAGTAGCGCTCGAGCTTGGAGGTGTCGAAGTACACGTTGCCGCCGGCAAAGTAGGCGTAGCCGGTGTCCATGAGCTTGGAGATGATCTTGATGTACTCGTCGATGCAGTCGGTCGCGGGCTCGACCACGTCGGGCGTCTTGATGTTGAGCTTCGCGCAGTCGGAGAAGAAGGCGTCGGTGTAAAACTGCGCGATCTCCATGACGCTCTTGTGCTCGCGCCGCGCGCCCTTGAGCATCTTGTCCTCGCCCTCGTCGGCGTCGGAGGTCAGATGGCCGACGTCGGTGATGTTCATGACGCGCTTGACGTTGTAGCCGGCGTAGCGCAGATACTTCTCCAGCACGTCCTCCATGATGTAGGAGCGCAGGTTGCCGATGTGCGCGAAGTGGTAGACCGTGGGGCCGCAGGTGTACATCTTGACGATGTCGGGGTGGTTGGGGACGAAGAGCTCCTTCTTGCGGGTGGCGGAATTGTACAGATACATGGTGATTCTCCTTTAATCGAACTATCTTTGTCACCCTTCGCCGCGCTGCGCGCGGCGAAGGGTGACGGCGGTCAATCGACATCCTTAAAAACGTCGAGGTTTTTTACAAAGTATTCGACGCCGGAATACAGGGTGCTGAGCACGATCACGGCGGTCGAGAACTGCGCGATAAAGTCCGGCGCGGAATCCCCGACGCCGGGCGCGGGAAAGAGCAGCAGCAGGCAGAGACAGACCATCGTCGCGGCGGTCTTGACCTTGCCTGAGAAGCCGGCGGCGATCACGCGGCCCCGCTCCACGGCGACAAGGCGCATACCCGACACCGCGAATTCCCGCAGCAGCACGAGGGCCAGCGCCCAGCCGGGCATCCGCCCGCGCTCGACGAAGAAGCACATCGCCGCCATGACCAGCACCTTGTCGGCCAGCGGGTCCATGAACTTGCCGAAGTTCGTGATCTGGTTGTAGTGCCGCGCGATATAGCCGTCCAGCATGTCGGACAGGCTCGCGAGCGCGAAGACGGCGAAGGCGGCGGTCATGCGGTTCGCGTAGGCCAGAACGAGGAAGACCGGGATCAGCGCGACGCGGAAGAGGGTGATTCTGTTCGCTGTGGTCACGCCTCACGCCTCCTCGCCATAGAGTATGCCGTCCTCGGCGGCGAGGATGCGCACATCGCTAAACTCGCCCTCTCTGGCGCAGCCCTCGAAGCGCACCTCCCCGTCGATGCCGGGGGAATCGGCGTAGCTGCGGCCCACCCAGCGCTGCTCGTCCTCATCGTAGCGCTCGACCAGCACGCGCAGGGTTTGACCGACAAAGCTCTCACAGAATTCGTCCATGATCGGCTGCTGGAGCTCCAGAATCAGCTCCGCGCGCCGCCGCGCCTCCTCCTCGTCCACATGCTCCATCCGCGCGGCGGGCGTGCCCTCCTCCGGGGAGAAGGGGAAGACCCCGGCGCGCTCGATGCGCGCCTCGCGCAGGAATTCGCACAGCTCCTCAAACTCCGCCTCGCCCTCGCCGGGGAGCCCGGCGATCAGGCTCGTGCGCAGCACCAGCCCGGGGACGCGCGCGCGCAGGGTTTGAAAGAGCGCGCGTATCTCGTCGCCCGTGCCGCGCCGGTTCATGCGGCGGAGGATGGCGTTGTCGATGTGCTGGATCGGGATGTCGAGGTACTTGACGATCTTCGGGTTTGCGGCGATCTCGTCGATCAGCTCGTCGTCAAACTGGTCGGGATAGAGGTAGTGGAGGCGAATCCACTCCACGCCCTCGATTCTCCCGAGCTCGCGGCACAATTCCGCGAGGCAGCGCCTGCCGTACAAATCCGTACCGTAGCGCGTGATATCCTGCGCGATGACGATGAGCTCCTTTACGCCGTGCGCGGCGAGCTCCCGCGCCTCCGCCAGCACGTTTTCCATCGTGCGCGAGCGGTAGCGGCCCCGGATATAGGGGATCGCGCAGAAGGCGCAGAAGTTGTCGCAGCCCTCCGCGATGCGCAGATAGGCCCAGCCCGGCCCGGTGGACACGACGCGCGGTATCTCCTCGATCGGCGCGCTCTGATCGGCGAAGAAGCGCGGCTTGTGGCCGACGGGCAGGGCGTTCACGGCCTTGACGATGTCGCCGAAGCTGCTGACGCCGAGCACGGCGTCGATCTCGGGCAGCTCGTCGAGGATCGAATCCTTGTAGCGCTCGGCGAGGCAGCCCGTGACGATCAGCGCGCCGAGGCGGCCCTGCCGCTTGAGCTCGGCCATCTCCAGGATCGTGTCGATCGCCTCGCTCTTGGCCGCGTCGATGAAGCCGCAGGTATTCACAATGCAGAAGTCCGCCCCGTCGGGGTCGGGGACGAGCGTGAAGCCCGCCTCGTCCAGCAGATAGAGCATCTGCTCGCTGTTCACCAGATTCTTGGCGCAGCCGAGCGATATGAGGGCAAAGGTCTTGTTCATGTTCATTCCTCGTCTATGGAATCGCTGAAATCCCGCAGCGCGGCGCGAATCTGTTCCCAGTCGTAGCCGCGGCGAAAAAGGGCGTTCGACACGCGGCGCACCTCGTCGCGGTCGGACGGGTTCTTGAGCCGCACAGCGAGAAAGCGCCGCAGCTTCTCGTCGGGCGCGGGCAGCTCGCCGAGCGCCGCGTCCCAGAGCTCGCGGTCGATCCCCCGGCGCCTGAGCTCCTCGCGGATGCGCCCCGCGCCGCAGTTCTTTCCGGCGTAGTGCCGCGCGACCTGCCCGGCATAGCGCGCGTCGTCCAGATAGCCCTGCTCGCGCAGCCAGTCCACGCAGTCGTCCGCGACGGCCTCCTCCTCGCCCTTTTGCAGGAGCTTATCGCGNNTGGCGCTTGGAGAGCGCGCGCAGCTCCTCGAGCTCTCCGGCGTCCAGCTCGCGCCCCGCGAAGAGGCGCAGCGCCGCGACCGCGGAGAGCGTGGAAGGCAGCTCCTCCCCGCTCTCGAGCAGCACGGTGACATGCTCGGGGGAGGTCTGCTTCAGCGCGGCGACGGTGCTCAATCGAGCTCGAAGTCGGCCGCGGAGATGTCCACGGCGGCGACGCTCGGCGCGCTGACGCGCCCGGAGGCCTCGGCCGCCTTGCGGGACTGGGGCGACATGAGCTTGTAGGCGTTGGCGCGGATCTCGCTCTCGATCTTCTCGCGCGCCTCCTCGTTGGTCTGCAAGAATTCCTTCACGGCGTCGCGGCCCTGGATGCGCTGGCCGTCGACGGTGAACCAGGCGCCGGCCTTGTCGATGATCTCCAGCTTCACGCCGAGATCGACGATCTCGCCGACGCGGGAGATGCCCTCGCCGTACATGATGTCGAACTCCGCCTCCCGGAAGGGGGGCGCGACCTTGTTCTTGACGACCTTGGCGCGGGTGCGGTTGCCGACCATCTCGCCGCCGACCTTGAGGGTCTCGATGCGGCGCACGTCGATGCGCACGGAGGCGTAATACTTGAGCGCGAGGCCGCCGGGCGTGGTCTCGGGGTTGCCGTACATGACGCCGATCTTCTGGCGGAGCTGGTTGATGAAGATGACGGTGCAGTTGTTCTTGGAGATCGCGCCGGCGAGACGGCGCATGGCCTGGCTCATCAGGCGGGCCAGCATGCCGACCACGGTGTCGCCGACCTCGCCCTCGAGCTCGGCGCGGGGGATCAGCGCGGCCACGGAGTCCACCACCAGCACGTCGATCGCGCCGGAGCGGACGAGGGATTCGGCGATATCCAGCGCCTGCTCGCCGGTGTCGGGCTGGGAGATCAGCAGGCTGTCGATATCCACGCCGAGGGCGCGGGCGTAGGCGGGCTCCAGCGCGTGCTCCACGTCGATATACGCGGCCTCGCCGCCGGCCTTCTGCGCGGAGGCGACGACGTGCAGCGCGAGCGTGGTCTTACCGGAGGCCTCGGGGCCGTAGATCTCCACGATGCGGCCGCGGGGCACGCCGCCGATGCCGAGCGCGAGATCGAGGGACAGGGAGCCGGTGGACAGCGCCTCGACGTTCACGGGGATATCGTCCCCGAGGCGCATGATGGTGCCCTTGCCGTAGTTCTTTTCGATCTGGGCGATCGCGGTCTCAAGGGCTTTCTTCTTATCGCCGGCGGCGTCAACAGGCGCGGCGGCGGGTTTCTTCTTTTCGGCCATGGAAACTCTCCTATCTTACTTAATGAAAAAGTAAAAATGAAAGTAACTGTTCAGTCCTTGTCATCCTGAGCGAGCGAAGCGAGTCGAAGGATCTTTTTTATTCCGGGATAAGATTCTTCGTCGCCTACGGCTCCTCAGAATGACACGGGGGACTGAATAGATACAAATGAAAAATGAAAAATTTTGTGGTGTCGCCTTCGGCGACGGATTGTATTGGCTCCCCTGCGTAAGGGGGCTGTCAGCGAAGCTGACTGAGGGGTCGTCATTCCTGGCGCACTGTTTCGTCGCCTTTCTTTCCCGGGACGAGTGTATATTAGCACAAATGCTGTCCCGAAAATTACCCTCGGTACAGCGGAGAAAGCTTCTTCGTCGCTTTGCTCCTCAGAATGACACCGTGCGTCTACTGCAATTGCGCGAACACCACGCGCTCGACGCCGAGGGTGTCGCGGCGGGTTTCGGCGCGGTCGAAGCCGCCGGAGAGCAGCATGTCGCGCACCTCCGACGCCTGCCCCTCGCCGACCTCGAAGAGGAGCCAGCCGCCGGGGCGCAGCACGGATTTCCAGTACTTGACGATGCCCTTGTAAAAGCGCAGACCGCCGGGGCCGCCGTCGAGCGCCCAGATCGGCTCGTAGTCGCGCACGGAGTTGTCGAGCATCAGCAGCTCCTCGCTCGCGATGTACGGCGGGTTGGAGACGATCATATCAAACTGCCCGAGGCCGAGCGGAGGGGAGACCGTCGCGTCGGCCTGCATCGTGAGCACACGCGCGTTCAGGCGGTTGAGTGCGAGATTCTTCCGGCAGACCTCCAGCGCCCGCGCGCTGATATCCACCGCCATCAAGCGCGCGGCGGGCAGCTCGTGCCCCAGGGCGCAGGCGATGCAGCCGCTGCCGCAGCAGAGGTCGAGGATGCGCGCGTCCATCTTGTGGCCGATCAGCAGCTCCTTGGCCGTGTCCACCAGCAGCTCCGTGTCCATGCGGGGGATCAGCACGTCGGTCGTCACGAGCATGGGCAGGCCGTAGAACTCCCAGAAGCCCGTGATGTAGGCCACGGGCTCGCCCGCGAGGCGGCGGCCGATATAGCCCTCCACGGTCTGCTCGATGGCGGGCGTGGCGTAGAGCTTCAGATCGCGCAGCAGCTCCGCGGGCGACTTCCCGGCGGCCTTCGCAACCAAGATGCGCGCCTCGAGCGCGTAGCCCTCGATCCCTTCCAGCCGCAGGCGGTTGCGCGCGCCTAAGTACAGTTCGTTGTATGTCTTCATCTCTGTGTTCCTGTTGTATGGTTTTGGCGTCGTCTATGCGTGCAGGGGCGATCTTTAGGGTCGCCCGTCGACATTGTCCGAGAACCGCGGGCGACCGCAAGGGTCGCCCCTACGGGCAAAACGGGCGTTTACGCCTTCCCCCACTGATCCGCGCCCTTTTCTTCGGGGATGACGAGCTCCATCGCGCGGATGGCGCATTCGATCATGCTGTCGTCGGGCTCGGCGGTGGTGATGCGCTGCAGCCACTTGCCGGGGGCGGAGAGGACGGCGGAGAGCCAGTTGTCGTGCCCGCCGCACCAGAGGTTGATCTCATAGCTGATGCCGACGACGACGGGCAGCAGCGCCAGGTGGCAGCCGATGCGCCCGAAGGTGTTCGAGACGCGCACGACGGAGTTGACGAGGATGCTCACCAGCACGACGACCAGCAGGAAGCTCGTGCCGCAGCGGGGGTGGAAGCGGGACTCGGGCCGCACGTTCTCGACCGTGAGCGGCTTGCCGTGCTCGTAGCAGAAGATGGTCTTGTGCTCGGCCCCGTGATAGCGGAAGAGGCGCTGCACGTCGGGTGTGCGGGAGACGAGCGCCATATAGCAGATCAGGATGACGACGCGCGTGCCGCCCTCAGCGAGATTGCGGATGACGAAGCTCTGCGTCAGGGGCTTGACGAGAGAGACGATCACCGCCGGGAGGAACACAAACAAAAACAGCGAGAGCGCGATGCCGAGCGCCACGGCGACGCCGATGATGATCTTCTGCGCCTTCTCGAAGCTGAAATGCTCCTCGATCCACTTGTCGAGCTTGTCGGGCTCGCCCTGCTCCTCGAGCGGGACGAGGTTGGCCGAATAGGTCAGAGCCTGCATACCCTTGACCATCGCCTCGATGAAGGTGAGGCAGCCGCGGAAGAAGGGCCAGCGCAGGATCGGGATCTTCTTGGAAATCAGGCTCACGGGCTCGACCTTCTCAACCAAGCCGTCCTTCGTGCGGCAGACGATGGCCTGCTTCTTCGGCCCGCGCATCAGGATGCCCTCGATCAGGGCCTGACCGCCGATCGAGGTGCGAAAGCATGAGGAATTGTTCTGGGGCATGGTATACTCCTTAATGAATAATGAATAAGTAATAATGAATAATTGTGGTGTCCGCTTCGCGGACGAATTGGAATGTGAATGAACAAATAAAAACGAAAAATGGCTGCTTATGGCGTCGTCCGGGCAGATTATTCTAATCCGTCGCCGTCAGGCGACACCATAATTATTCATTATTCATTATTACTTATTCATTCTCCGCCACGCTCCCCTATTTATACGGCAGCGTAACGGTGACGAGGCAGCCGCCCTCCGGGGCGTTCGCGATATCGAGGGTGCCGCCGTGGCGCGTCACGATCTCGTCGCAGACGGCGAGGCCGATGCCGGTGCCGCGGTTTTTGGAGCTGCCCTTGTAGAACTTCTCCTTGACGTGCGGCAGCTCCGCCTCGGGGATGCCGTGGCCGTAGTCGCGCACGGTGATATGCACCCCGTCGGGCTCGGCGCGCAGACCGACGTCGATCTTCTTGCCCTCGCCCGCGTGGGTCAGGGCGTTGTCGAGCAGATTGAGAAAGACCTGCTTGAGCCGCTCGGAGTCGCCGGGGATGAGCGGGATCTCCGCCTCCGGCGCGGTGTAGCAGACCTCCATCCCGGCCTGGCGCATGAGCTCGCCGTAGGTGAAGAGCGCGTCCTCCAGCTCGGCGGCGATGTCGATCAGCTCGATGCGCAGATTGAAGCGCCCGTCCTGGATGCGCGTGAACTCCAGCAGCTCCTTGACCATGTTGGTCAGCCGCTCGGCCTCGCGGGAGATGATCTGGATGCCGCGCAGCGAGTCGCCCTGCACGGCGGGGTCGTAGGCGATGGTCTCCGCCCAGCCGGTGATGGCGGTCAGCGGCGTGCGCAGCTCGTGCGAGACCTGGGAGATGAAGTCGGTGCGCGCCTTCTCGGCCTGCGCGACCTTCTCGGACATGGTGTTGATCTCATCCGTCAGGCGTCCGAGCTCATTGTCGCTGCGCCAGTCGAGCTGGCTGCCGTAGCTGCCCTCGGCGATCTCATGCGCGAAGTCCGAGAGGCGCTTGATCGGCGCGGAGACATAGCGCAGAAACCACAGCACGATCAGCAGGATGTACACGCACACGGCGAGCAGGGACACGACGCCGAGACCCGGATAGCCCCGGAAGATGCCCCAGACGCCGAGCATGGCGATAGCGACCGTCGCGAGCGCCGAGACAAAAAGCTGAGCCTTTAAGTATCGAAACATGTCGTTATTTCAGTCCTGTTGTTAAAACTTGTCATTCTGAGGAGCCGCAGGGCGACGAAGAATCTAAAAGATCCTTCGACTCCGCTTCGCTCCGCTCAGGATGACACCTTGGGTTTTAGCTGTGACAAGGTACTACAAGCCTTAGTAGCCCCACTTATACCCGTAGCCCCAGACGGTGGTGAGGTATTCCGGCTCGGTGGGGTCGGCCTCGATCTTGATGCGCAGACGGCGGATATTCACGTCCACGGTCTTGAGCTCGCCCGTGAACTCGCTGCCCCAGACGGCGGTGAGGATGTCCTCGCGGCTCATGGCCTTGCCGGGATTTTCCATAAACAGCTTCATGAGCTGATACTCGATCTGCGTGAGCTTGAGACGCTGTCCGTCCTTCTCGAGCGTGCGGTTGCGGGTGTTGAGCACAAAGGGACCGCTCGTGAGCTCGCTGCCCGCCTTCTCATCCTCGTCCACGCCGAGGCGGCGGATCAGCGCGTCCACCCGCGCGGTCAGCTCCGCGGGCGAGAAGGGCTTGGTCACATAGTCGTCGGCGCCGGTCATGAGCCCCGTCACCTTGTCGATCTCCTGGCTGCGCGCGGTCAGCATGATGATCCCCATCTTCGAGCCGGAGGCGCGGATGCGGCGGCAGACCTCAAAGCCGTCGATATCCGGCAGCATCACGTCCAGCAGCGCGAGACAGATGTCGGGATTGACCTTCCACTTCTCCAGCGCCTCCATGCCGGTCGCGGCCTCGATCGGCTCATAGCCGCTGCGGCGCAGATTGATGACGACAAAGCTGCGGATATTGCTCTCATCCTCGAGTACGAGTATTTTTTTCATATATAAACGTGCTCCTTTCGGGAGGGCGTACAAACCCCTGTATAAGAAAGACGGCGGCAAAGGCCGCTTGAAACCAAACTGAAAAGGGACAACACCGCTATTATACCATGCCTTTTTCAAAAATGGTAGTCAAAGTTTTAAGAATTTAACACAAGATTTTGCAGGGCAATGACAAAGGGAAACGGATATGTAGTAAAAGAAAAAGAAAAGGCAAAAATAGTCCTCGACAGACGGACGGATGCGTGCTATACTGAGCTTCTACGACAAATCAGAGGAGGGACAGGCATGGAGGCGAAACAGCCGCGCTGCGTGGGGCTGCTCGCGCACGTGGACGCGGGGAAAACCACGCTCGCCGAGGCCATGCTCTACCTCTCCGGCGCGGTCAAAAAGCTCGGGCGCGTCGACCACCGGGACAGCTTTCTCGACACCCACAGCCTCGAGCGCGAGCGCGGCATCACGATCTTCTCCAAGCAGGCGCGGCTGAGCTGGGGCGATACCGCGCTGACCCTGCTCGACACGCCGGGGCACGTCGATTTCTCCGCCGAGATGGAGCGGACGCTGCGCGTGCTCGACTGCGCGGTGCTGGTCGTCTCCGGCACCGACGGCGTACAGGCGCACACCGAGACGCTCTGGCGGCTGCTGCGGCGCAACGCCGTCCCCTGCTTTCTGTTCATCACGAAGATGGATCTCCCCGGCGCGGAGGAAGGGCGGCTGATGGACGAGCTGCGCGCGCGGCTCGATCCCGGCTGCGTCGATTTCACGACGCGCGGGGCGGACTTTGACGAGCAGCTCGCCCTCTGCGGCGAGGACATGATGGAAAAGGCGCTCGCGGGAGAGCCGCTGCTGGACGCGGACGTGTCCGCGCTGATCGCCCGCCGCGCGCTGTTCCCCTGCTTTTTCGGCTCGGGGCTGCGGCTCGACGGCGTGGAAGCGCTGCTCGACGCGCTCGACCGCTATGCCCCCGGTACGCCGGACGGCGGCGCGTTTGCCGCCAGGGTCTATAAGATCGCCCGCGACGCGCAGGGCAAGCGCCTGAGCTTTCTCAAGGTCACGGGCGGGACGCTGCGCGTGCGCGAGGCGCTGCGCTATACCGACGAGGCCGGAGAAGAGCACGAGGAAAAGCTGACGCAGCTCCGGCTCTATTCCGGCATGAAATACGAGGCGGCGGAGGCCGTCGGCGCGGGGCAGATCGCCGCCGTGCTCGGCCTCTCCGCGAGCTACCCCGGCCAGGGGCTCGGCGCGGAGGAAGACGCGGGCGAGCCGCTGCTGGAGCCGGTGCTGAGCTACCGCCTGCTCCTGCCCGCAGGGAGCGACCCCGCCCTGCTGCTGCCGAAGCTGCGGACGCTGCAGGAGGAGGATCCCCAGCTCCATCTGCTCTGGAACCAGCGCCGCAAGGAGATCGAGGTCAGCCTGATGGGCCGGGTGCAGACGGAGGTCTTCCGGGAACTCGTGCGCGAGCGCTGCGAGCTGGACGTGCAGCTCGACAAGGGGCGCATCCTCTACCGCGAGACGATCCAAAACACCGTCGAGGGCGTGGGGCATTTCGAGCCCCTGCGCCACTACGCCGAGGTGCATCTGCTGCTCGAGCCGCTGCCCGCCGGGAGCGGGCTCGTGCTCGACACCACCGTCAGTGAGGACGAGCTCGACCGCAACTGGCAGCGCCTGATCCTCACGCATTTGCAGGAAAAGCAGCATCTCGGCGTGCTGACCGGCTCGCCCTTGACCGACGTCAAGATCACCCTCGCCGCGGGGCGCGCGCACCTCAAGCACACCGAGGGCGGGGATTTCCGCGAGGCGACCTACCGCGCGCTGCGCCAGGGTCTGATGCAGGCCGAGAGCGTGCTGCTCGAGCCCTGGTACGCCTTCACGCTCGAGCTGCCGCCCGAGCAGATCGGCCGCGCGATCAGCGATATCCGCGCGATGAACGGCGTGTTCGACTCCCCGGAGGACGCCGGGGAGCTGCTGCGATTGAAGGGCGGCGCGCCGGTGGCCGGGCTCAACGGCTACCAGACGGAGCTGCTGGCCTACAGCCGCGGGCGCGGCCGCCTGAGTCTGCGGCCCGACGGCTACCGCCCGGTGCGCGAGCAGGATAAGCTCGTCGCCGAATCGGGCTACGACCCGGAGGCCGATCTTGAGAATACCCCCGACTCCGTCTTCTGCGCGCACGGCGCGGGCTTCACAGTCAAGTGGCGGGACGTGCCGCGCTATATGCACCTTCCGAGCTGCCTGAAGCCGGAGAAGGCCGCCCCTCCCCCGCCGCCGCGCCGCAGCCTGAGCATCGACGAGCGGGAGCTGGAGGCGATCATGGAGCGGGAATTCGGCCCGATCCGCCGCCCGAGCTACCGCGAGGCGCTGCAAAACGCCGCGCCGCAGCTCGATCTGCGCTTCCTCGACAGGCGCGAGACGATCATCGTAGACGGCTATAACCTGATCTTCGCCTGGGACGAGCTCAAGGCGCTCGCGAAGGAGCGGCTCGACCTCGCGCGCGGGCGCTTGCAGGATCTGCTCTCGAGCTACTGCGGCTTTACGAAGAGCGAGCTGGTGCTGGTCTTCGACGCTTACCGCACGCCGGGCAACCCCGGCTCGCACACGAGCTATCACAATATCAAGGTAGTCTACACGCGCGACGGCGAGACCGGCGATGCGTATATCGAGCGGCTGGTCGACGAGATCGGCCGGAACGAGAAGGTGCGCGTCGTGACGAGCGACAACCTGATCCGCCTCTCCGCGCTGCGCTCGGGCGTGCTGCGCACGAGCTCGAAGGAGTTCTCCCTCGAGGTCGAGTGGGTGCTCAGGCAGATCGACGAGCTCGTGAAGCAGTCGAACTTCGGCGCGCACAAGGTAAAGGTAAAAGATGGAAAACCATGAGCTGCTCCGCCGGGCGGAGGATCTGCTTAAGCGCTGCGAGCGCAGCGGCAGCCTCACGCAGACCGGCTTTCTGACCCCGGCCGAGCGCTGTCAGCTCGAGGGCTGGGCGAAACGGCAGCCGGGCGCGCGCCCCGTCTTCTCCGGCGGGCACCCGGACTGCGAGCGCACGGTCTGCTTCTTCCTGCCCGACTATATGGAGCCGGACTGGTTCGAGCCCGGCGAGTATCTCCGCGCCTTCGCGCTCACGGCGGCCTTCGGCGGCGAGCCGGGGCACCGGGACTATCTCGGGGCGCTGCTCGGCATGGGCATCGGCCGGGAGTGGCTCGGGGATATCTGGGTCAGGGGCGGGACGGCGACCGTCTTCTGCCTGCCCAGCGTCGAGCGGCACCTGCTCTCGATCGACAAGGTCGGGCGCTTCACCGTGACGGCAAAGCCGCTCGCGCTCGACGAGCTCCCCGCGCCGGAGCGCAGGGTGAAGGAGAAGAGCTTCTCGGTGCAGAGCCTCCGGCTCGACGCCGTGGTCGGCGGGCTCTTCGAGCTCTCGCGCAGCGAGGCGGCCAGGGAGATCGAGGAGGGGCTGGTCAGCCTCAACTACAGCCTCTGCCAGAAGACCGACGCGCCCGTGCGCGAGGGGGACATCCTCTCCCTGCGCGGCAGGGGCAAGGGCAGAATCACCGGCCTCGGCGGCACCTCGCGCAAGGGGCGGCAGTTCGTGAACGGGGAAGTATATTTATAATGAATAATTAAAAATGAAAAGTGAAAAATCATGGTCGCTTCGCGCCTCTTGTGCCTGCAAAACCTGCCCCCGGCAGCTTTTGCCACGGCACAAGTGCTTCGCGACAGATTGAAATAGAGAAAACATATAGATAAACAGAAGGAGTCAACCACACTATGAGAGCCTATGAGCGTCTGATCCGCTACGCGAAGGTACACACCGCGAGCATGGATGATCTGACACGCACCCCGACCACCTACCGCCAGTTCGACCTGAGCCGCATGCTGATCGAGGAGATGAAGGGGCTGGGGATGGACGAGGTGTATCTCGACCGCCACGCCTACGCCTACGGCGCGCTGCCCGCTACCCCCGGCTGGGAGGAGCGCCCCGCCATCGGCCTGATCGCCCACCTCGACACGATCCCGGACTTCTCCGGCGACAAGGTTCAGCCCCAGGTGCATGAAAACTACGACGGCGGCGACCTTGCGCTCGGCGAGAGCGGGCGCGTGCTGTCNNACCACCGTCCTCGGCGCGGACGACAAGGCCGGCATCGCCGAGATCATGACCCTCTGCGAGCGCCTGATTTCCGAGAACCGCCCGCACGGGCGCATCGCGGTCTGCTTCACGCCCGACGAGGAGGTCGGCCACGGCGCGGCGCTGCTGGATATCGAGCGCATGGGCGTCGATTTCGCCTACACCGCCGACGGCGGCGACCTCAGCGAGATCAACTACGAGACCTTCAACGCGGCGGCGGCGCACTGGGAGCTGCGCGGCTTCAACGTCCACCCCGGCAGCGCGAAGAACATCATGGTCAACGCCAGCCTCGTCGCCATGGAGATCAACGACATGCTCCCGAGCGGCGATATCCCCGCCCTGACCGAGGGGCGCGAGGGCTTCTTCCACCTGACCGACATGCGCGGCAGCGTCGAGAAGGCCACGCTCGACTACATCATCCGCGACCACAACGCCGAGGTCTTCGCCCAGCGCGAGCACGCGCTGCGGCACATCGAGACGCTCATCAACGAGAAGTACGGCGCCGGCACCGCGACGCTCACCCTGCGCGAGCAGTACCGCAACATGGCCGAGAAGCTCAGCGGGCACATGGAGATCGTCGAGCGCGCCGAGCGCGCGATCCGCAAGGCGGGCTTCGAGCCCGTGCGCGTGCCCGTGCGCGGCGGCACTGACGGCGCGCAGCTCAGCTTCCGCGGCCTGCTCTGCCCGAACCTCGGCACCGGCGGCGCCGCCTTCCACGGCCCCTACGAGCACATCACCGCCGAGGACATGGACAAGGCGGTCGAGATATTGCTGAACATCGTCGAAGACTGAACCCGCCGCGGCGAGAGAAAGAGAACTGTGGTATGAAAGAAGCCATCTATCATTTTCCGACCGACGGGACGCCCGTCGACTGCCAGCAGCTCAAGAGCGGCCACATCAACGAGACCTACTGCATCACGACCGACTCCGGTGAGCGCTACATCCTCCAGTGGATCAACCAGTACGTCTTCCCGAACGTGGACGCGCTGATGAACAACATGTCCGCGATCAACGCCTTTCTCGCGCGGCGCGACAGGGGCAAGACGCCGATGATCCGCTATATCGACACGCTCGAGGGCGAGAGCTATTTTGACGACGGGAAGGGCGGCGCGTGGCGCGCCTACCGCTTCGTCGACAACAGCATCTGCATCCAGCGCCCCGAGAGCGACGCGGATTTCTACGAGTGCGCCCGCGCCTTCGGCCGCTTCCAGTACGCGCTGAACGAGTTCCCCGCCGAGAAGCTCGAGGAGACGATCGTGAACTTCCACAACACGGTCGACCGCTACCGCCAGCTCCGCGAGGCCGTCACGGCCGACAGTGAGGGGCGGCTCGCGGAGGTCGGCGCGGAGCTCGAGTGGCTCCTCTCGCGCGAGAACGCGGCCTGCCGTCTGCACCGGATGCGCCTGGCGGGCGAGCTGCCCGTGCGCGCGACGCACAACGACACCAAGATCAACAACGTCCTGCTCGACGAGCACACGCGCAAGGCCATCTGCGTCATCGACCTCGACACGGTCATGCCGGGGCTCTCGGCCTACGACTTCGGCGACGCGATCCGCTTCGGCGCGTCCACCGCCGCCGAGGACGAGCGCGATCTCAAGAAGGTCTCGCTCGATCTGCACCTCTTCCGCGTGTTCACGCGCGGCTTTGTCCGGGCCTGCCCGAGTCTCACGGAGCGGGAGCGCGAGGTGCTGCCGCTCGGCGCGTTCACGATGACGCTCGAATGCGGCATGCGCTTTCTGACCGACTACCTGAAGGGCGACAAGTACTTCTCCATCGAATACGAAACGCACAATCTCGACCGCGCCCGCGCGCAGCTCGCGCTCGCGAAGGATATGGAGCGCAAGATGATGGAGATGGAGCTGATCGTCTGGGAAGAGAGCCGGAAAAAGGAATGAAGCGTCGGCTTTGCCGAGGGTTCGGAATATACGGAGAGCGTCCCTTCGCCTCTCTTCTCGAAAACGCGATACTATATGGTATCTCCGGCGAACACGGGGTTTTAAGCCCGTGTTCGCCGGAGTTTTTCGTATCGTGCCGCAGCCCGCTTTTTGCAAAAGACGCGGGAAGCCTTCTTCTCCCTTGACGAAGCCGCGCATGAAGCGCATAATCTGTATAGGCAAGTTCTGTCCGGCCCGGCATGACATAACGGTATTCTGCGAAGGGCGAGCGTTCACCATGGCCACCCGCCCGCATATTATCATCTTCAACCCCGACGAGCTGCGCGCCGACGCGCTGCACCATCTCGGAAACCCCGCCGCGATCACCCCGAACCTTGACCGCCTCGCCGCCGAGGAGGGCGTATCCTTCTCGCGCGCCTACTGCCAGAACCCGGTCTGTGTGCCGTCGCGGTGCAGCTTCTTCACCGGGCTCTACCCGCGCAAGATCGTCCCGCCCGAGAAGATGGATCGCCTGATCCATTACCTCGACGCGGGTATGTCCTTCTATCCCGCCATCGGCCGCGTCATGTCCGAGAATTGAAAACTGCGGAGGACGTGCTTTGCACGTCCTCCGCAGTTTTCAGCGGTTAGCAGGTAGTTAGGAGTATCTATCCACAAGTCTCTATCCACTTGGGGCCTGTCTCAAAACGCCGTGTCATGGCTTCGCGAAGCGAAGAATCTTCCTTGAAAAGTTCTCAAAAACTCCTAATAGAAAGATCCTTCGTCACTTCGTTCCTCAGGATGACAAAACGGTAAACGTTTTGAGACAGCCCCTGCTTTTTTAAGTTGAATTAAGCTTGCGCATCTATACTGGCCTCACAAACAAGAAAGGGGCGCCGGACATGGACGCGACTTGCATTTTCAAGCGGATCGAAAAGAAATACCTGCTCTCCGAGGCGCGGTATGAGGCGCTGTTTCGGCGGATCGGCGGACGCCTGACGCCGGATCAATACGGGCGCAGCACGGTGCTGAGCCTCTATTTAGACACGCCGGATTTCCGCATCATCCGCCAGTCCATCGAGGCGGTGGATTACAAGGAAAAGCTCCGCCTGCGCAGCTACGGCGCCGCGGCGCCGGATTCTACGGTGTTCCTGGAGCTCAAGAAGAAGTTCGGCGGCGTGGTGTACAAGCGCCGCGCGGCGATGCGCCTCGCGGAGGCGGAGCGCTACCTGCGCCTCGGGATCAAGCCCTGCGAGAGTCAGATCCTCTCCGAGCTCGACTGGGCTCTGCGCCTGTACCAATGGCCGCAGCCCCGGATGCTGCTCGCCTGCGAGCGCGAGGCCTGGTTCGACGAGGCGCAGCCCGATCTGCGCCTGACCTTCGACCGGGGCATCCGCTATCGCGAGAGCGCGCTCAGCCTCAGTGCGGGCGCGGCGGGCATCCGTCTGCTGCCGGAGGACGCGGTGCTGCTGGAGATCAAGACGGCGGGCGCGATGCCGCTGTGGCTGGCGGACGCGCTGGACGCGGAGGGCATACTTCCCGGCCGCTTCTCCAAGTACGGCGCGGCCTATACCCGCAGCCTGGAGGAAAAGAAAAAACCGATCCCGATAACAAAAGGAGGAATTCAACATGTCGTCAATCTTTGATTCGGTGCTGACCGGGAGCTTCTCTCTCTCGGCATACCTGCTCTGTCTGCTCGTCGCAGGGGTCTGCGGCGCGGTCGCGGCGCTGGCGCTGAGCCGCGAGAACACGGCCAGCCGCAGCTTTCTGATCTCCCTGGTCGTGCTGCCGATCATCGTCACCACGGTCATCCTGATGGTCAACGGCAACGTGGGCACCGGCGTCGCCGTGGCGGGCGCCTTCTCGCTGGTGCGTTTCCGCTCGGCGGCGGGCAAGGCGCGGGACATCTCCGCGATCTTCCTGGTCATGACGGCGGGGCTCGCCTGCGCGGCCGGCTATCTCGCCGTGGCGCTGCTGTTCACCGTGCTCGCCTCGGGCGTGATGCTGCTGCTCTCCCACGTCCCGATGCGCTGCGAGCGCTTCGTGGCGCTGCATATCACGGCGCCCGAATCCGTCCACTTCGCGGACGCCTTCGACGATCTCTTTGACGAATACACCCGCAGCCACAAGCTCGTCAAGGCCAAGACCTCGAACATGGGCAGCCTCTACAAGCTCGATTACCGCATTGAGATGAAAAACCCCGCCGCCGTGCAGGAGCTGCTCGACGCCCTGCGCTGCCGGAACGGAAATCTGGAAATCGCTGTTTTGAACGATACGGAAGGAGAAGAACTATGAAAAAAACCGGAAAACTCATCCTGATCTGCGCGCTCACGCTGTTCGTCCTGCTGAGCCTGGGGCTGTATCCCGCGGCCAGCGCCGAGACCGCCTCCGCGGAGGCGGAGACCGCGGTGTCCAAGCGCGACGCCTCGGGCGACTACGACGCCGCCGAGGCGGTGGCGCTCCTGCCCGGCGGCGACCTCACGATCACAGAGGCGGGCGTCTACATCCTCTCCGGCGTGTACGAGAACCAGACGCTCGTGATCGAGGCCGGCGAGGAGGACAAGGTCCAGCTCGTGCTGGATAACGCGGCGCTGACGAACGAAAACGGCCCCGCGATCTACGTCCGCAGCGCGGACAAGGTCTTCCTCACCGCGGCGGCGGGCACGGTCAACACGATCTCCGACGGCGCGAGCTACAGCCTCACAGACGGCGACACCGCGCTGGACGCGGCGGTGTTCAGCCGGGAGGATCTCACGATCAACGGCGCGGGCAGCCTGACGATCAGCGGCAACTATAAGCACGCGGTCGTGACGAAGGACGATCTCGTCGTCACCGCGAAGAACCTCACGGTGAACGCCGCGAACGTCGGCCTGAGCGGCAAGGATTCCGTGACGCTCTCGGAGGCGGCGGTCAGCATCACGGCCGGGAGCGACGGCGTCCGCTCGGAGAACGGCTCTGTCAGCGTGCTCAGCGGCAGCTGCACGGTCCGCGCCGCGGACGACGGCGTCACCGCGCTCGAAAAGGTCACGGTCTCCGGCGGCACGCTGAGCGTCACCGCCCGCGAGGGGATCGAGGCAACCTATATCCTTTTAAGCGGCGGCGAGGTCACGATCCAGGCCACGGACGACGGGATCAACGCCGCGCGGAAGTCCGACGCCTATACCCCGACAGTGGAGATCAGCGGCGGCACGATCAGCGTCACGATGGGCGCGGGCGACACCGACGGCATCGACTCCAACGGCAATATCATCATCAGCGGCGGCACGGTCTATGTGAATGCTGCTTCGTCCTTCGACTACGACGGCACGGCGAGCTTCACCGGCGGCACGGTCTATGTGAACGGCCAGCAGGTCACGGCGCTTCCCAATCAGATGATGGGCGGCGGCATGGGCGGTTTTGGCACTCAGGACGGCTTCGGCACTCAGGGCGGCTTCGACCGTCAGGGCGGCTTCGGAAACCAGGGCGGTTTCGGCGCTCAGGGCGGTTTCGGCGCTCAGGGCGGCATGGGCGGCAGACGCCCGTAATACAGCGGCATCCCCCCGGCTGCGCCGGGGGGATGCTTTTTATGCCAATGGCAGTTCGACCGTCACGGTCAGGGAAGCGCCGTCCTCGGACTGCGCGTGGATTTTGCCCCTGTGCGCCTCCGTCACGGCCTTCGCGATCGCGAGGCCGAGGCCAAAGCCGCCGGACTCGGAGCTGCGGGAGCTGTCCTCGCGCGCAAAGCGCTCGAACAGGCGATCCGCGCTCCCCTTCTCCCGGGGCGCGGCGTCGTTTTTCACGCTGAGGCGCGCGGTTTTCCCGCTCTGCGTCAGCGTGAGCGAGACCGCCCCGCCCTCCGGGGAATATTTCATCGCGTTGTCCAGCAGGATGGCGCAGAGCTTCCCGAGCGCCTTCTCGTCGCCGCTGACCTTCAGGCCGGGCGCGGCGGTGCAGGCAAAGCGTCTGCCCTTCGCGCGCGCGAGCGCCTGAAAAGACTGCGCGCTCTCCTCGACGAGCTCGGTCAGGGACAGCGTCTCCATCCGGAGCGCGGGATCCTCCTCCTCCATCCGGGACAGGTAGATCAGCTCTGCGGTCAGCTCCGCGAGGCGCTGCGTCTGTCGGCGGATGTCCGCGACCCACTCGTTCTCCCCGTCCAACTCCGACTCGAGCACGTCCGCGTCCGCGCGGATGACGGTGATCGGCGTTTTCAGCTCGTGCCCGGCGTCGGTGATGAAACGCTTTTGCTTCTCATAGCTCTCCGCTATAGGCCGCACGATCCGGCCGGAGAACAGCAGCAGGAGCAGAAAGACCGCGAGCGCCCCGGCGAGGGAGATGCCGACGCTGGCGCATAGAAAGCTGCGGAAGGTCGAGAGCTCCCGCTCGCAGTTGAGAAACAGCAGCAGCGTCTCGTCCCCGGCGGCTGTGCGGCTGAAGCGATACGCCCCGGCAAAGCCCCTCGCCTTGCCCGCGGCGTACACGCTCTCCGCCGTCTCCGCGGCCTCGTCCTCCGTCAGGGAGGCGAGCTTGTCGAGATCGAGCCGCGCAAGGCCGCCGTCTGCGGCAAACCAGGCCGCGAAGTAGCGGGACTGATAGGCGAGCTCCCCTTTGCCGCCGCGCAGCTCGCCCTGCCCCTCGTCCTCCGGCGGCGCGCCGGGCTCGCTCGGCCGATCCTGTCTGCGCAGCATCTGGCTGGGGAAGGCGCCGTTGTTGTCCGAGAGGATCAGCAGGGTCTCGTCGGCCTCGCGGACAAGGCTGCGCCAGTTCAGCAGGTTGATCGCGCCGATCAGCGTGAGCAGCACCAGCAGCACCGCGGCGATCGCCGCGAGGATGAACTTTTTCCTGAGCCTGCGGATCATGGGCGGACCTCCAGATAATAGCCGAGGCCGCGCTGCGCCTTGATCTCGATATCCGCGCCGACGCTCTTGAGCTTCTTGCGCAGCGTGGAGATATACACCCAGACGATGTTCAGCTCCGCCTCGCTGTCAAAGCCCCAGACGCGATCCATGAAGGTCTCGGTGGCGATCAGCCTGCGGGGGTTGCGCATCAGCATTTCCAGCATCTGAAACTCCTTGCCCGCAAGCTTCGTGCTGCCGCCGGGTCCGGAGAGCTCGTAGCCCGCGCAGTCGAGCGTCACGGAGCCGAAGCGGATCGTCTTGTCCGGCTGCACGGAGAGCACCCGCGTCATCGCGCGGATGCGGGCCAGCAGCTCCTTCATGTCGAAGGGCTTGGTCAGGTAGTCGTTCGCGCCGCTGTCGAGACCCGTGACGCGGTCGTCGATCTCGGCCTTCGCGGTCAGCAGCAGCACCGGCGTGCTGTCGCCCCGCGCGCGCATGCGGCGGAGCACCTCGATACCGTCCAGCTTCGGCATCATCACGTCCAGAATCGCGCCGTCGTAGTTTTCAGTCGCGAGATAGTCGAGCGCCGCTTCGCCGTCATAGACGACGTCGACGGCGTAGTTGTTCTTCGTCAGGATCGCGGAAACGGCGCGCGCGAGGGATTTTTCATCCTCGGCGTACAGCAGTCTCACAGGCTTCTCCCCCCTCCGGCACAGCAGTTCCTTATTTGCAAAACGCGATCACGCGGTCAAGAAAGTCCGGGGCTTCCTCATACAAGCCGTGGCTCAGCCCCTCGTAGCAATAGAGCGCCGCGCCTGGGATCGCGGCCGCGAGCTCCGGCGCGGCCTTGGCGCCAACGACGGCGTCCTCCGTCCCGCCGAGCACGAGCGTCGGGCAGACGATGCGCCCGAGCTCGCCGTGCGCGTCGTGCGTCAGGCAGGACTCCGCCTGGATCAAAAAGCGCTCGAAGCTCTTCGGCTTGCCGAAGCTCCCGAGCAGAGAGTAGCTCAATCGCGCCTGACGCGCGCGCTTCGGCGAATACGAACGCGCCGCGGTCTCAAGCATGAGAGCGCGGTAGTCGCCGCGCCGCGCCTGCTCCGTCCAGACCGCGAGCGCCTCGCGCAGACAGGGGGTCGCCCGCGCGGCCGACACGGTCAGCACGAGCGTATCCACGAGCTCCGGCCGGTCGATCGCGAGCCACTGGGCGATCATCCCGCCCTGCGAGACGCCGACGACGGCGGCTCTCCCGAGCCCGAGCGCCTCCATAGCGCGCGCGAGATCGGCGGCCATGGCGCGTGTGGACGTGTGCGCCGCGAGCGGGACGCGGCGCGAGAACACATAGACCGTGAAATCCCTCGCGAGTCTGCGGTAGAGCAGCGCGAAGGGCAGGGCGAGCCCCTTCACGGTGGTGAGCCCGTCCCCGACGCCGGGGAGCAGCACGAGCGGCTTCTCCCCGCTGCCGAAGCGGATATAGGGCATTTCGGCTCCGTCCAGGGACAGAGCGCCGTTCTTTGCGCGCAGCATGGGCCGTCGCCTACCTTCTCACGGATTTGAGCTCTTTTTTGTTGCGGTACATGTCCTTGTCGGCGCGCTCGAAGACCCTGTGGAAGCAGTCGTCCTGCCCTGGGCGGTACTCCGCGAGGCCGAGCGTGAACAGCAGCGCGAGCGCGGTATTCAGCGCCAGCGCGAGATAGGGGCGGCGAATGCTCAGCAGGCCGATCAGCAGGATCGCGAGCACCGAGACCATCGCCTCGCCGAACCAGACCTCATAGCCGAAGAGCGCGTAGAGCCGCCCGAAGCAGAACACGTCGCCGATGAAATAGCGGGCAAAGAGCGGGATGCTGGTCGCGTTGGCCCAGAGCATCGCGAGATAGGTCAGCGCGAGGAACCAGGCGACGAGAAAGCCGCTGCCGTGGCCGAAGACCTGCTTGGCGTAAGTGTAGACGCCGCCGGCCTCCGGGAAGCGCTGCATCAGATAGTGGTAGTTCGCGCTGATGATGAGCATGACCGCCGCGCCGAGCAGCATCCCGAGCGCGCTGCCGAGCGGCCCCGCGCCGGAGAGAGAGGTGTTGTTCGTGATGATAAAGGAGCCCCAGCCGATACTGGCGCCGATGGAGAGCGCCCAGGCGTCGAGCTGCGTGATGCGTCTGCTCAATACGGCGGGCGCGGTCTGCGGAGAAGAAAGCGCCATGGTCTGCATCCTCCCTCTGTGTGATATGATGGCTATTATAATGATTATACCATGCCCGCTCGGGGTTTGTATAGCCTTTTTTTGGAAACGCGGGCGGCTGATGCCTCCCCTGACGGTAACGGTTCAGCCCATGAGCCGCCCCTGACGGCGCAAGAGGCGCGAAGTGACTAGCGGCGCGCAGCGCCGGAGGGGTTCACGAAGTCCGGCGACCCCTCAGTCAGCAAAGCTGACAGCTCCCTTCGGTCGTCTTTTGCCTGCAAAATCTGCCCCCGGCAGGTTTTGCTGCGGCAAAAGTCCTTACGCAGGGGAGCCGGGCGCAAGTCTCAACCGTTCCCGTCTCCCGGCAATTCACAAAAGCTTCAAAATTTTTTCATGACGACTTCATGTTTTGGCGATATCGTAACGGCACAATCAAAAGACGAAAGGATGAGTCTATTATGCTATCCCATGAACGCACCCGGAACGCCCGCAGAGGGCGGGTCCTCGCGCTGCTGCTGGTTCTCGCGCTGGCGCTCGGCTGCACCGCCTCGGCCTTCGCCGAGGACGCGCGCGAGGCGCTGAAGCCCAGCGATATCTACGCCGACAACGTCAACGCCGCCGTCGGCATCACGACCTCGACTACGGTCAACTATTTCGGCTATACCACCAAGGCCGCCGCCTCCGGCTCCGGCTTCATCTACTCCGCTGACGGCTATATCGTCACCAACTACCACGTCATCGAGGACTCCGACTCCGTCACGGTCTCGACCTACGACGGCAAGAGCTATGAGGCCACGGTCGTCGGCGGCGACGAGAGCAACGACGTCGCCGTGCTGAAGATCGACGCCGAGGATCTCCAGGCCGTCACGCTCGGCGACTCCGACGCTCTGCGCGTGGGCGACACCGTCCTCGCGATCGGCAATCCCCTCGGCGAGCTGACCTTCAGCCTGACCCTGGGCGTCGTCAGCGCGAAGGATCGCGAGATCACCGTCTCCTCCGGCTCGAAGATGACGCTCATACAGACCGACGCGGCCATCAACTCCGGCAACTCCGGCGGCCCGCTCTTCAATGAGTACGGCGAGGTCGTGGGCATCACGAACGCCAAGTATTCCAGCAGCGCCATGAGCGGCACGGCCTCCATCGACAACATCGGCTTCGCCATCCCGATCAATCAGGTGCGCGGCATTGTGGACAGCATCATCGAGTTTGGCTATATCGTCAAGCCCTACCTCGGCGTCACGGTCTCGAGCGTGAGCGAGGAGCTGCAGAGCTACGGCATCCCGCAGGGCGCGGCGATCCAGAGCGTCGTCGAGGACGCCCCGGCGGCGCAGGCCGGTCTGCAGGAGAAGGACATCATCACCGCGGCCAACGATACCGAGATCACTTCGAGCAGCGACCTCGTGCGCTTCGTGTCCGGCTGCAAGCCCGGCGACGAGGTCACGCTGACGGTCTACCGCACGGGCGAGAGCGAGCTGCTCACGGTCAAGGCCACGCTCGGCGAACAGAAGCAGGACGCCAAGCCCGCCGCCGCGGAGACCCAGGAGAGCGGCGCGCAGAGCTGGTCGGGCGGCATGTTCCAGATGCCCGACGGCTCCGGCGGCAACGGCCCCGCCTTCACCTTCCCCGCGGGCTGAGAAAACAGAATATCGGATGCATCGGGGGCGTGATTCTTTCACGTCCCCGGTGTTTTTTTGTAGGCAGGGCGGGAAATCTGTGCTATACTGGCTGCGCAATACCTATTCAGGAAAGGAGCATGGAGTATGAAGAATCTGCGGATCGCCGTTCTGGCGCTGCTCGGCGCGCTGTGGCTCGGCTGTCTGGGGGCGGCCCCGGCATTCGGGACGGAGGAACAGGGCGCCCCCGTCAGCCTCACGCCGACGCAGCAGTATGAGGCCAACATTTTTCTCAGCAACTTCTCCGAGCAGAGCTTCTGGGCGGGCCAGTCGGAGCCCTTCGAGAGCTGCGCGGCGAGCGAGGCGGCGCTGTTCGACTTCGCGCACAGCTGGGCGAAGATCAACCGCCGCTCGGCGATCGGCTACAGCGGCTCCTACGAGGTCATGACGCGCGAGGCGGTGAACGACATCCTCGAGCGCTACCTGGATCGCGGCGCGACGCTGAAGCCCGCCGACTACACGGACTACTCGGTCGCCCTCGGCATGGGGCTCTACGACTGGGACCGCTGCTGGTACTACGGCGGCTGCTTCTACTATCCGGCGGCGGACGGCGAGGGGCACCCCTGCTTTTCGGTCGTGACGGAGAAGCTGCAGTACCCCGACAAGCGCTGCAAGCTGTATTTCACGGTCTATGAGCTCGACTGGGATATCTACTGGGCGAACGACTGCGTGCCCGCGGACTATTATCGCCTCACGCCCGCCGAGGCCGCGCAGCTCGCGCAGCAGGGCGTGCTGACGCCCCTGCGCATGGGCGAGGCGACCTGCTCCCCGCTGGTTCTCGCGGACTCGGGGCGCGAGAGCTACAGGCTGCTCAGCTATTGGCTCTATCCGCTGGATATCGGCTGAGGGAGCGGCATGAAGACAGGACTTGTCATGGAGGGCGGCGCGATGCGCGGGCTCTTCACCTGCGGCGTGATCGACGTGTTCCTGGAACGGGGCGTCGCGTTTGACGCCGCGGCGGGCATCTCCGCCGGGGCGGTCTTCGGCTGCAACTTCAAATCCGGACAGCACGGGCGGCCGCTGCGCTACAATCTCCGCTACAGCCGCGACTGGCGCTATTGCAGTCTCCGCAGCCTCGTGACCACGGGCGACCTCTACGGTGCGGACTTCTGCTACCGCGAGCTGCCCGACGTGCTCGACCCCTTCGACCGCGCGGCCTTCTCGGCGAACCCGATGGACTTCTATCTCGGCGCGACCGACGTGGACACGGGCGAGATCGCCTGGCACCGCTGCACGGACGGCGGGGCGCGGGACATGCTCTGGATGCGCGCGACGGCTTCGATGCCGCTGGTCTCGCGCATCGTGGAGGTCGACGGCCGCCGCCTGCTCGACGGCGGCGTCGTCGAGCCCGTGCCGTACCGCATTCTCGAGGAGACCGGCTGCGGGCGCTGCGTCTGTGTGCTCACACAGCCGAGGGGCTACCGCAAAAAGCCCTCCCCCGCCGCGCCGCTTCTGCGCCTCGCGCTGCGAAAAACGCCGAAGCTCGCCGAGGCGATGCTCGCGCGCCCCGCGGTCTACAACCGGCAGATGGACGTGATCGACGCGAAGGAACACCGGGGCGAGCTGCTGGTGCTGCGCCCGCCGGAGAGCCTCGGCATCGGCCGCACGGAGAGCGACCCGAGGGAGCTCGAGCGCGTCTATCAAACAGGCCGGAGCGCCGCGCTGCGCGAGCTGCTTCATATCGAGGCTTTCCTGCGCGGATAAAAACGGTTCAGTTCTGTGTCATCCTGAGCGAAGCGAAGGAGCGTATAAGATTCTTCGTCGCCCAGGGCTCCTCAGAATGACATGGATTGAATCGTTGCCGCAGTTAAAAGATTCTGACAAAAGGACGGAATGCTCCCTATGACTTCTCTGCTGCTCGCCGTGATCTATCTCGCCTTCATCAGCCTCGGGCTGCCCGACTCCCTGCTCGGCTCGGGTTGGCCGGAGATGCAGACGGTTTTCGCCGTCCCCTCCTCCTGGGCGGGCTACGTCTCCATGACGATCTGCTTTATGACCATCGTCTCCGCGCTGCTGGGGCCGGGGCTGATCCGGCGCTTTCACACCAAATGGATCGTCTGCGTGTCGATCCTGCTGACCGTGCTTGGGCTCCTCGGCTTCTCGGTGTCGAGCCGCTACTGGATGCTCTTTCTCTGCGCCGTGCCCTTCGGCCTCGGCGCGGGCGCGATCGACGCCTCGCTCAACCACTACGTCGCGACGCACTACTCCGGCGCGGTCATGAGCTTTCTGCACTGTTTTTACGGCGTCGGGGCGGTCATCAGCCCGAATATCATGGCGCAGGCGCTGCGCGTCGCGCGCTGGAACGAGGGCTACCGCTGGACGGCCTGGCTGCAGCTCGGCATTCTCGCGGTCTGCCTGCTGTCCCTGCCGCTCTGGAAGAGCGCCGAGGGCGGGGAGGAGAGCGAGGCGGCCGACAGCGCCGGGATCGCCGAGACGCTGCGCGCGCCGGGCGTGCTGCTGACGCTGATCGCCTTCTTCGCCTACTGCTCGGGCGAGGCGACCTGCTTTCTCTGGACGCCGAGCTATTTTGCCGGGACGAAGGCGGGTCTGAGCGCCGAGCGGATCGCCTCCTTCGGCTCGCTGATCTTCGGCGGGCTGAGCCTCGGGCGGCTGATCTCGGGCTTCATCTCCAATCGCCTCGGCGACCGCGTGATGATCCGCCTCGGCATTGCGGTCGAGTTTGTCGGCATTGCGCTCGTCGCGCTGCCTGTCGCGCACTATGCTGTCGCCGCCGTCGGCTTCGTGACGGTCGGCGTCGGCATGGGGCCGATCTACCCCTCGATCCAGCACATGGCGCCCGTCAACTTCGGCCGCCGCCTCAGCGCCTCGGCCATCGGCCTGCAAATGGCCTCGGCCTACATCGGCAGTACCTTCATGCCGATGGTCTTCGGCCTTTTGCAGCAGGCAGTCGGGATATGGATCATGCCCTTCTACCTCGCGCTCTTCGCCGTGATGAACATCGCGCTGCTCGAACTGACGTATAAGAAGCTGGAAAAAGCAAAGCCCCGCGCGTAGCGCGGGGCTTTGCCTTATTCGAGTCCGTAGGGCCAGCCGACGAGGCCGCCCATGTCGTAGATCTGCGTATAGCCGAGAGCGGCGAGGGCGGCCGCGGCGCGGCGGCTGCGCCTCCCGGTGCGGCAGTAGACCAGCACCGGCGTGTCCTTTTCCTCGATCAGTACAGCGGCGCTCTCCGCCGTGATCGCGTCCACGGGCAGCACCTCCGCGCCCTTGGCGTGGCCGGTGATGTATTCCTCCTCCTCGCGCACGTCGAGCAGGACGCAGCCGGGCAGCGTGTCGAGCAGGCGCTTGGCCTCCTGAAAGCCCACGCGCGTCACCGCCGCACGCTCGGGCGAAGGCTTCCGATTCCACCACATGGGCAAAGACCTCCAATCCGTTTTTGTCCGCCTCGGCGAGATTCGCGATCGGGCGCCTCACCGGCGAGGCGGGTCTTGTGGATAGTGAATAGTGGTTAGAAGACTTATACCAGTCACTAACCACTAATCACTGTTAATCATACATTCTCAGCGGAAGAAGAACAGCCAGGCGAGGGCGACGACGAGCGCCAGCACGCCAAAGGCGGGCAGGAACACCGTATAGAGCGCCGCGACGAGCATCGCGAAGAGGTCTCCCCTCTCCAGCTCGATGCGCTCCTCCGGCCTCTCCGGCACGAAGGGCTCCTCGAAGCTCTCCTCGCCCGTCCCCTCCTCCGCGTCCAGCCCGCGCTGCCTGCGCTGCAGACGGCGCGCGCGGTCGAAACGCCCCTGAAACAGCATGGCTCAGTTCGCGGCCTGCTCCGCTGCCTGCTCCTCGATCAGCGGGTGGTGGCAGGCGACAAAGTGGTCGGGCCGCAGCTCGCGCCAGTCGGGCACGACCTGACGGCAGATCTCCGTGCAGCAGCGGCAGCGGGTGTGGAACTTGCAGCCCTTCGGCGGGTTGACCGGGCTCGGGATATCGCCCTCAAGGATCTGCAGCTCCTTGCTCGCGTCGGGGTCGGTGGTCGGGATGGCCGCGATCAGCGCCTGGGTGTAGGGGTGCATGGGGTGCGCGAAGATATCCTCCGACTCCGCGAGCTCGACCATGTTGCCGAGGTACATGACGCCGATGCGGTCGGAGATGTACTTGACGACGGACAGGTCGTGCGTGATGAAGAGATAGGTCAGCTCCTGCTTCTCGCGCAGATCCTGCAGGAGATTGATGATCTGCGACTGGATCGACACGTCGAGCGCGGAGACCGCCTCGTCGCAGACGACGAACTTCGGCGCGACGGCGAGGGCGCGCGCGATGCTGATGCGCTGGCGCTGGCCGCCGGAGAACTGATGCGGGAAGCGGTGCAGGAAGTAGGGCTGGAGGCCGCAGTCGTCCATGACCTTCAGGATGTAATCCTGCATACGGGAGTTGTTCTTGCGGTAGATGTTGTGCGCCATCAGACCCTCGCCGATGATCTGGCCGACGGTCATGCGCGGGTTCAGCGAGGAGTAGGGATCCTGGAAGACGATCTGCAGATCCTGGCGCAGCAGGCGGATCTCGTTGTAGTTGAGGCGCGCGAGGTCGATGCCGTCGTCGTTGTACTTGTCGTACTTCTGGAAAGCGGGCTCGTTCTCGTGCGCGGCGCGCATCAGCACGAGCTCATGATCGTTGCCCTTGATGTCGAGATTCAGCCGCGCGATATGCTCGTCGAGCTCGGCGAGCTTGGCGTCGAGCTTGCTCGTGTCCTTGCGCTCAAAGGCGCGGTCGTCGCGCTTGGCCTGAACCTCGGCGCGCTTCTCGCGCAGCTTGCGGCGCTCAAGCGTCAGCCGGTACTTCTTCTCATAGAGCTCGGAGACGTCCTTGAGATTGTCCAGCGTAATGAGGCCGCCGATGACGTTCGCCACGTCGAGCAGGGCGTCGTCGGCCTGCTTCTTGGCCTCCATCAGCTCCGCGTGCTTGGCGTACTGCTCCTGCTCGCTGAGCCCGTCATACTCCCGCTGCAGATGCACGTAGCGCGCGTGGGTGGTCTCGATCAGGTGGCGCTTCTTGTCCAGGTTCTGGATGGTCTTGAGGACGTACTGCGGCGCCACATCGTCGAGCGTGCGGCCGTAGTACATCGTGCGGCCGTCGGTCTGGCGGTAGAGCTGGAGCAGGGTGCGCCCGAGGGTGGACTTGCCGCAGCCAGACTCGCCCACGAGACCGAAGACCTCTCCCTCGTAGATATCCAGTGAGATGCCGTCGTTGGCCTTGACATAGAGCCCCTTCTTTTTCAGGGGGAAGTATTGCTTCAAGTTGCTGATGCGCAGCAGAACCTTTTTATCTTGTGGCATGACGTTCCCTCCTGTCCGGATAGAAGCAGCGAACCTGCTGATCCTTGCTCACGGAGACCAGCTTCGGCTCCTCGTTCAGGCACCGCTCGGTGCAGTACTTGCAGCGGGGCGCGAACTTGCAGCCCTTGGGGAGATTCAGCGGATGGGGCACCGCGCCGGGGATGGATTCGAGGCGCTCGTCGTTGGCCGCGTCGAGGCGCGGGATCGAGCGGAGCAGACCCTCGGTGTAGGGGTGCATGAAATCGCTGCCCGCGAAGATGCGCCGCACCGGGGACATCTCGACGATCTGCCCGCAGTACATGACCGCCACGTCGTCGGCCATCTGGTTGATGACGCCGAGGTCGTGCGTGATGAAGAGGATCGAGGTGCCGAAGGTGACCTTCAGCTCGTTCATCAGGCGCAGGATCTGCGCCTGGATCGTCACGTCAAGCGCGGTGGTCGGCTCGTCGGCGATCAGGAGCTTCGGGCGGCAGGCGAGAGCCATCGCGATCATGACGCGCTGGCGCATACCGCCGGAGAGCTGGTGGGGATACTGCTTCGCGACGACCTCGGGGTTCGGGATCTTCACGTCGGCGAGCATCTCGACCACCTTTTTGGCGGCCTCCTTCTTGCTCATACCCTGGTGGATGATGAAGGGCTCGGAGACCTGCTTCTCCACGGTGAAGACCGGGTTCAGCGAGGTCATCGGCTCCTGGAAGATGACGGAGATATCGTTGCCGCGCACCTGGTACATCTCGTTGACCGAGAGCTTCGTGAGCTCGCGCCCGTCGAAGAGCACCGAGCCGCTGTCGATGTAGCCGTTGGCGTCGAGCAGGCGCAGGATGCTCATGGCCGAGACGCTCTTGCCCGAGCCGGACTCGCCGACGAGGCCGAGGGTGCGCCCCGCGTCCACCGAATAGGAGACGTCGTTCACGGCCTTGACGATGCCGCGCTTGGTCTTAAAGAAGGTATGCAGGTTTTTGACTTCAAGAAGTGCCATACTGTCCCCTCCTTTCAGCGTCCGATGGACTTCGGATCGACCGCGTCACGAATGGCGTCGCCGATCAGGTTGATGCAGATCGTGCAGATACCGAAGATCGCCGCCGGGAAGACCCAGCGCCACCAGTACTGCTGGATGACGATGGAGTTGTTCGCGCCGGTGAGCATGTTGCCCCAGGTCGGCGTCGGGGGCGAGATGCCGAAGCCGAGGTAGCTCAGGGAGGACTCGGTCAGCATACAGGTCGCGAATTGCAGCGTCGCCTCGACGAGCAGGATGGAGAGGACGTTCGGCAGGATGTGCTTGAAGATGATCGAGCCCTCGCGCACGCCCATCGCCTGGGCGGCGAGCACGAACTCCTTCTCGCGCTCGGCGAGGATCTGCGCGCGGATCAGGCGGCAGATGCCCGTCCAGCTCAGCACGCCCAGCACGACCATGATGAGGTACATTCTCAGCTCCACGCTGATGCGCGTGCCGATGATGGCCGAGAGCAGCAGCGCGAAGGGCAGGAAGGGCAGACCGCCGACGATCTCGGACACGCGCATGATGAGCATATCCGTCTTGCCGCCGAAGTAGCCCGCGAGACCGCCCATCACGACGCCGATGACCAGCGCAATGATGACGGAGACCGCACCGACGGTCATCGTGACCTGGCCGCCGTTGACGATACGGGTCAGGATGTCGCGGCCCATGTTGTCGGTGCCGAGGACGTGACCCTTGAGACCCCAGGTGTGTACCTTGCTGTTGACGTCGACCGCGTAGTTCTGATAGAAGCCCGCGTAGACGGTGTCGATATCGGTGGTCTGGACGTTATTCGGGACGCTGGCCTGGCCGTGGCTGTCGTCGCCCCAGGAGAAGACGTCGCCGTTCTCCATCAGGGCGGTGTAGTGGTAGCGCCCGCCGTAGATCTCGACCGGGCGGCTCTCGGAGGCGGGAACCGCCTTCTCGCCGTGGGTCGCGTTGCCCCAGACGACGATCGTGCCGTCCTCGGTCACGCCCGCCATGGTGTCGCCGGTCGCGGCGATATCCACTACGCCGGCGCTCAGGCTCTCGGGGATCTCGGTAAAGGCGTTGGTCTTCTGCGAGCCGCCGTAGACGACGGAGCCGTCGTTCAGCAGCAGGCAGTAGTTATAGGTGGCGATGGCGATCTTGGCGACCTGGCCCTGATAAGCCTTCTTCACCTTGATATCCGCCATGTTGGAGTTGCCCCAGAAGTAGGCCTCGCCGTCGTCCGTGACGGCGCCGCTGATCTGGTAGCCGGCCTCGATCTGGACGATGGTCTTCTTGCCGTCCTTGATATCGTTCGGCACCTTGTCCTGGCCGAGGCGCTTGTTGCCCCAGACGTAGAGCTTGTTCTGATCGTCCAGCGCGACGATGTGGTCATAGCCCGCCGCGACGTCGACGATCACCGCCTTGGAGACCTCCTCCGGGATGTTCTTGAGGTCAATGGTGTCCGTGACCTTGGTGTAGCCCCAGATATAGACCTTGCCGCCCTTGTCGCAGCCGACGCCGAAGGTCGGGCCCGCGGCGATGGCCTGAATGTTGCCGTCCAGCCCGCTCGGGACGGAGAGCATGGAATTGGTGGGCGGGACGTTGAGCTGGGTGTTGTCGGTATCGCCGAGATCCATGTGGAAGATATGCGGGCCGATCAGCACGAAGAGCAGGATGCACAGGAAGACGATGAGGCCGGTCATGCCGAGGCGGTTGTGCAGGAAGTTGTTGAGCATCATGCGGCCGGGGCTCTGGATCTGCTCGACCGACATGGCGTCCGCCGTCTTGTTGCGGTTGCCGAAAAGCCTTCCGAGAAGAGAGGCTTTCTTGTATTTGTTCGCCATTTTCTCCCCTCCTTACTTGTCGATGCGCACACGCGGGTCGACCAGGCCGTAGCTGAGGTCGATGACCAGCGCGCCCACAAGGCTGACGACGGTGTAGAACATCTGGATGGCCAGGGCGAGCTCATAGTCGTGGTTATTCAGCGCGCCGATGTAGAGCTTGCCCATGCCGTTGAGGCTGAAGGTGTTCTCGATGATGACCGAGCCGCCGAAGATGCCCAGGAACCAGCCGATGATCAGCGTGATGACCGGCAGCAGGGCGTTGCGCCAGGCGTGCGAGTAGATGACGACCTTCTCGCGCACGCCCTTGGCGCGGGCGGTCTTGATGTGATCCATGCTCAGCGCGTCGATCATGGCCGAGCGGACGTAGCGCGTCATGCCGCCGAGAGAGCCGAAGGTCATGACGATGAGCGGCAGGGAGAAGTAATAGAGCTTGTCCCAGAACGCGCGCATGCCGGTGTAATTCGCGCCGGGCGTGCCCATGCCGCTGACGGGGAACCAGCGCAGGATGACCGCGAAGATGTAGATGAAGACGAGCGCGATGATGTAGATCGGGATACTGTAGCCCACGATCGTGAAGACCTGGGTGAAGTTGTCCAGCCGCCCGCCCTTGTGCACGGCGCAGTAGATGCCGAGGGGGATCGTGATGCCGAGGGCCAGGATGGTGGCGAAGATGTTGATGAAGACGGTGTTGGCGATGGGGGGCTTGACGACCTCGATGACGCTCTTCTTAAAGTACGAGGACTGGCCGAAGTTGCCCTCGAGCAGGCCGTTGAGCGTGCCGGTCTGCTTGTCGCGGGCAAGACCCATCCATCGCGCGTAGCGCAGGACGATCGGATCGTCCAGGCCCATCTCTTCCCTGAGCTCCAGATACATTCTCTCGTAGACCTCGGGCTTCAGGGACTTCTTCTGCGCTTCCAGCTCGTTGCGGGCCGGGTCGCTGGGGATCAGGTTGTACAGGCAGTACATCAGGAAGGATACGATGAAGAACACCAGGATGAGGTAGGCGATTCTTCGCAGGATGTATTTTGTCACGGCAGTTTCTCCTCTCTATTGCGCGTCTGTCCCGACACTGTCAGCGAGAGACCTCTCCGGGGAGCTCGATCTCCCCCTGACAGCGCCAGGCCAATCGGCAGATGACACCCCGACGCCTGCTGCCGCAGAACGTCAGAGCGGGAATCGCGAAACAAAAAACACCCCGCGCCGCGCAGGAACCTGTATACAGCTTGTTGGGCTATGGCGGGTCGCGCGCGATACGGGATGTTTTTACCCAAAGGGGCAGAGCACGAATGTGCTCTGCCCTTCCGGGTTGCTTGGTTGAAAACAACGGGTCTCGGGTATTCCTGTCAGCCGATGGTGGCGTACACGACGGCCTGCTGGAAGTCGAACAGGGAGTTGCACTCGAGGTTGTCGATCTTGTCGTTCATGACGTCATAGTAGACGTTGGAGTACAGGGGAACCTCGGGCAGGTAGTCGTTCCACTCGTCGATGAAGTCGACCCAAACCTTCAGGTATGCCTCGTCGTCGCCGGCCTCAACGCCGTAGACCATCTGCATGGAGAGGTCGTCGAGCTCCTTGCTGTCGGTGAAGTTGGAGTTCCAGCCCTCGGCATAGTACTCGGGGTTGGATTCCTCGGTGACCCACTGGAAGGACATGTCATACTGCGCGGTGAAGTTGGAGGCGAGGTTATACATGCCATAGGTCTTCACGCCGTACTGGTCGCCCACGGAGGCGTCGCGGTACATGTAGTTGAGCAGGTCGGCGAAGGACATGACGTTCTGGTTGATCTGCATACCGGCGGCGGCAGTCTGCTCGCCGTTGGCCAGCATGACAGCCAGCAGCTCGGAGACGGAGTTGCCCTCGGAGGAGGACCACTCGATGATCAGAGGCATCAGGATGCGGCCGTCGGCCAGGGTGACGTTGTGCTTGTAGTCGCCCGCCTCCTCAGCGGTGACTTCCTTGTAGCGGATGCCGGACTCATAGGCGTTGCCCTCGGCGTCGAGGACCCAGCCGTCGGCCTCGAGCTCGGCGATGGCGGCGTCAAGGCTGTAGGAGTAGGTGTTCAGGCGCTCGTCGAGCTCCTCTTCAGCCTCCTGATACATCCACATGGACAGACCGTAGGGGCCGTGGACGACAGAGCCGAAGCCCTGGCAGAACTGGTTGGCGAACTCGTTGCGGTCGAGCAGGTAGGCGACAGCGTGACGGACAGCCTTGAACTGGGTGGGACCGAAGTCGCACTGGAACATGAGCTTGCCGTAGCCGTTGCGCTCGTAGCTGACGGTCTTGAAGCCGCCGGCCTCTTCCATATCGAGCGCGGCGTTGACCTGGTCGCCGTCGGTCAGGGTGGAGAGGAAGTCGATGGAGCCGGTCTTGAGCGCGTCAAGCATGGTCTCCTGGGAGGCCTTCACGATGATGACGGTCTCGACAGAGGGCTTCTGACCCTCGAAGTTGCCGGCGTAGTTGGGGTTGATGACGACAGTCGCGGTGTTGGCGGCTCTGTCATACTCGGCGATCTGATAGGGGCCCGCGGAGATGCGGCCCTCGTAGATCCAGCGCGCCGCGTCGATCTCGGAGGCGACGAGCTCGCCGCCGGCGAGGTAAGCGCCCTCGCCGTCGTCCTGAACGGTCAGGGGAGCGGAGGCATACTGCTTGAGAGCAAGGGGACGCAGGGAGGCGTAGGTCATCTCATAGTAGAAGGGGACGTAGTCGGCGGAGATGGTGATGGAGTAGGTGTACTCGTCGATCAGGTGTACGCCGGCCAGGTACGGAGTCTCGCCGTTCTGGTAGTCATTGCCGCCCACGATGGTCTCGCCGCTGGTCTTCGCGCCGGCTTCCTTGGTGGCGGGGGAGAGCTGCACCAGTACGTAGGCGACATAGTCGGCCGCGGTGATGGGATCGCCGTTGTTGTAAACAAGACCTTCCTTGATCTTGACGGTGTAGGTCTTGGTGCCGTCCTCGTTCGCGACGGAGCTGATGTCCTCGGCAACGCTCTCGTTCATCACGAACTGGCCGCCCTGGTTGGTGACGACGACGTCATAGTCGTCGATCAGGTCGCGCAGGGTCTTGTCGGCGGCGTTGTTGCTCCACCAGGCATTGCCCAGGTCGCCGGAAAGTTCGGTCGTGCTGCCGTAGATGATCTGGTTGGCGTCGTCAGCCAGAGCGGCGGGCACGACTGCGCACATGCAGAGCACGAGGCAGAGCAGGAGCGCAAGCAGTTTCTTTGCGTTCATCTTTTTTGGTTCCTCCTAACAATATTTGCCATTCCTCCGTCATAGACTTCGGAAACAGCTGCAAAGGGAATCGCCGCCGCGTCTCACACGTCCTCAAAGAGCTTGGAGAGCGGCACCTCCAGGCGCTCGGAAATCAGAAAGAGCGTCTCCATCGAGATGCCCTTTACGACGGTGGAATTGTTCGCCTCGATCTGGCTGACAAAGCTCACGCTGCGCCCGATCTGCTCGGCGAACTGCTCCTGCGTCAGCCCGCGCAGACGGCGATAATAGGCGATCTTGAGACCGAGGACGCGAAAGTTCTCGCGATAGTTTTCCTTCATTCCACACCTCAGCGCAAGCGCAGAAGCGCTCTTTATGTTTCCCAATTGTACAAGGTTTTGGTTCAGAATAGTATAGGCTGTCAGCGTTTTATTCTTCACTGTCAGCGAATTTTCTGTGCTTTTCGACCCATTGCCGCCCTCGAAAGCTTTCTCAGCGCACTGTACTAAAGCGCGGGGGCTCTCACTGCGCAGAAAAAAGCGCCGGACGGCGCTTCGTCACTATGGACAAAAGCGCCATCCGTTCTTTGTACAATGTGTTCAGTCGACCTTGCCGAGCCAGTCCGCGGCCTTCGTCTCGTCCACGCCGAGACCGGCCGCGAGGAAGGCCGCCGTCTCGTTGAGGTTGAGCGAGCGCAGGCGCTCAAAGTTCGACCTGCCGCTCACATCCTCCACGGCGCGCCCTTCGATATAGCCGCAGTTGTAGCACATGTTCAGAGGGATCTTGCGATGGGAGTCAAGGGTCATCTCGCTCCCGCAGCGGGGACATTTCATCGTCGTTACCTCCAATCCTTATTGCAGCATCGCTTCGATGGCGGCTTTCGGCTGTACGCCGACGGACGCCTTGACGCGCTCGCCGTTTTTGAAGACCATCAGCGTCGGGATGCTGGAAATGCCGTACTTCACGGCGAGCTCGGGCTGCTCGTCCACGTCGACCTTGCCGACCTTGACGCTGCCCGCCTGCTCCTCGGCGATCTTCGCGATCGTCGGGGCGAGCATACGGCAGGGGCCGCACCAGGTCGCCCAGAAGTCCACCAGCACGGGAACCTCGGCGCGCAGAACCTCCTGCTCAAAATTGTCCTCGGTCAAAATGATCTCTGCCATGGGTATTCTCCTTTCAAAGCATGGTTTTGGCATACTCTTAGTATGCCCACATAGTAGCATAGCCGCGCGGCTTTTGCAAGCGGAGATTCTGCGCAATCACAGCCGTTTCACAAAAATGCTCTGCGGGCATTTTTGTGAAACGGCTGTGCTGCGCGCTTCCCCTCTTGTGCTGAAACGGCCGAAATCCGCACACCGTCCGGGCGGTCGGGCCCGCGCCGCGTGCTTAGATCCGCCCTTCCGAAACCGGCATCTCCAGCTCGCGCGCGCCGCCCGCTCCGCCCGCTGTTCTGCCCTGCGTTCGTTCCTTTCCTTGTCCAGTTCATTTCTCAGCCGCACGGCGCGCTGATGCTCCCGTCCGGCGCGGGCTGAGGCTCCAGAAAGAGGCTGCCACCATAACGCCTGCGGCAAAGCCGGTGAGCATACGCTGAATGCCATCGGAGATCCTGTCCTTCAACACGAACACCATCGCCGCTCCGAGACTGGTTCCCAAAAAGGGCAGCAGGATACCCATCCAAACTTGAGCATTCATATCGTTCATCTCATCTCCATGCTGTGTAAGGCTTTGCTGAGAATACGGATAACGCCTTGAATGATCTCGGGGTTGGGGTAGCCCTGGCCGCCTCGGCCGTTCAGGCTGTATTGCATCGCGTCTGCGAAGTTGTCCGCCATGCACTCCTCCGGATCGATCACATAACCGGTATTCGTTCCGAAGACCGCATCGAAGTTCGACGCCTGCTCTCTGGTGTAATACCTGTCCGTTCCGTCTGTCGGGACAAGAACAACTTCATTCTTGAATCCGGCCGGCGATCCGGCCTGCGCGTAGTCCGTCAGACAGGCCCACATGAGGAAGCAATCCGTTTCCTGTCCGTCGATCGTAAATGTCGCCCAGGCGTCGTGGCGTTCCACGTCCGGGTTGTGGAAGAGCAAGCCCCGGACACCGGGAGGCAGTTCAAACTCGGAATCCGCAACGGTAAAATGGATCAGGGAATACATGTCGGCTCTGAAATCGGGATCGTTTCTGGTAAGGCAGTGGAACAGCTCGTGCCACAGCAGATGTTCAAAATACTCGCTCGCCCCCGGGATCCAACTGAATGCGATGTTCGCGGAACTCAGGTAGATCTCGTTGCCGTGGGTATATCCGCTGTTGCCGCCTTCCACCTTCAAGTCGGACTTGATATAGACGATCTCTTCCGGCAAGGGAAGCTCGTAAGCGTTCTTCCGCAGCGTCTTGGCCATTTTGGCGACACGGCGGTCGACCATGTATTTTTCGATCAGATTGAAATCCTTGATCTCATCCGCAGACGCCTGCAGCAATTCCTCGATGGTCGCGCCGCTTTTTCCCAGCCTGTAATCGATATCATTCTGTGTGAAACCGTCATAGTACGCGGTGTTTGCCAGCAGCAGCTTTCTTCCCTCCTGCGCAGAGGCAAAACGGTGCGGGATCCTGTGCGCGTTGATTTCCGTGACGCCGATATCGACTGCGATCAAGGCCAGGAGTACGATCACTGCGATAAGCAGGATCTTTTTGAAGCCGCGTCTCTTCTTTTTCATCGTCTTTTCCCTTTCTTCTTATTCTTTATAGGCGATAAATCTGGGTCCTTCCTCTCCGATTATCCCGGCAGGCTTGAATCCGCACTTTGCCAGGACTCTTTGTGAAGCGATATTGTCCGGTTCGGTTTCCGCTTCGACGGCTGCGACGCCGGTATGACCAAATGCCCACGCAAGGGCAAGCTTGACAGCCTCCGTCGCATAGCCTTTTCCCTGGAACTCCTCATCGATTCCATATCCTATTTCCGGGTTTTTGCCGTCCTCATATCCCTTGAAGCACAAATCCCCGACGCGAATACCGTCTTCATTCTCTATGATCCACATGGCATACCAGTCCCATTGCTCGGGATGCTCAAGACATCCCTCGAGCATTTCCGTATATGCCTTCTTCAGTTCCGGATCTTTTGCCGAAGCAAGGACGTCTTCCATCTGCTGTCTGTCTGCGGGATATATTTTCATTCTCTTTGTAGTCGTAACCGTCAGCGTGCCGCCGGCACTGTCCCCGGCAATTCCGATCCGTGTGCGGTCGACGCCGAGTTCCTCTGCATGCTCGCTTACCCAGCAGAACGCCGCGTAACAGTCCTCCTGCGGATAAGGAAACGGGAATCCCGGCGCAAGGCGGTACCGCACGAACACGACGATACAGGGCGCGTTCTTCGCATAAGCGAGCGCATGACGGTAATGGCTGCCGGCAGCCTCGAAGACAAAACCGCCCCCATGGATATCGACCAGACACGGCGCGGGCGTTTGGATTCCCTTCGGAATCATGATAAGCAGCTCGATCTCCCCTTCACGGAACGCCGGGATCCTCTGCTTCCGCACCTCTACGTCCGGATCTCTGAGGGCGAATTTGGGCGTCTTCATCCCTTTCTGAGCGAGCTTGACGAAGCGCCTGTCAACGGAAGGCGTGAATTTGCTGTAGGGAAAAAACTCCCGTTTGATCGGGTATTTGGTTTTGGACATATGATCACAGCGCCTTTCGGGTTATACATCTACGTTCCGGAACTCACAGCGACCGGTATATATTTATATCATATCATAAACAAGGCCGGTCTTCCAGTCCTCAATTCACAAGACAGGAGGCGTCCAGTTATACCGAAAGCACGTTTGATCCTTTCCAATCTGTTTATAGAGACGGAAAACAGCAGATGCTCGCGAAAACGCATTGCACACCGAGGGAGAATGAAGCAAAACCCTGTTGTACTCTCAATCGAGGCACAACAGGGTGTTGCTTTTCTTATGACACTTCCCTTTCCGGCTATACTCCGTCAATCGCCTGAGCTTATCGTGAGCGTCACATTCCCGTTGCCCAGAAGGTCTGTCATTCCCGCCGCATCCTGATCGGTTACACGGCCGAGTCTGGTGTAAGCCCAGGAGTTGGAGCCGTAGAAAATGACGATCTGATTTCCGGAATAGAGCACGATATCTCCTGCCTGCGTTGTCGTTTGAACATCGTTTCGCGGCAGGCTATTCCCGATACTGCCAACCTGCTCAAAGCCGCCGTACATGGACATTTCAATGACCAGCGGCTGTTCCGCACAGAGTTCGCGAAGCGCCTCAACAGAATCGTTTGCTTCCCAATCCACAGATACTTCCTGCCCATTGATCAGGAGTGTCATCGTTTTTTCCCCCTCCGCATCCTGCATTTCGATTTCCGAGCCTTCCTGTGATCCCAAAGGATCCGCAGGAATCGCGCTTGCAGGCGTCTCCGTCGGCTCGCTCACCGTATTCTCCGCGGGAACAGCGGGAACTGTTGTTGGAACGGCGGACTCCGCTGATCCGCAGCCGCTCAGCGCAAAAAGAAGAACCGCAAGAACGCATACGACCGCTCCGGCCTTATGCTTACGCCAGAGACCGGCCAAAACGATAGGCTTCATCCAGTTCCTCACTCCTTTTCGCTGCTTCCTTTGCATCCGAAATGCCGCCGCAGAAGAGTGATCCGGCGAACGCTGCTTTTTCGAAGCAATCGACCCAGCCCTGAAGCCCGCTGACCGCGCGTTCGGGAACGAAGTCCTCGTCTTCTGTCGCAGTCATAAGCATATACACCTTACGGAATCTGTAGTCCGAGGGATAGAGCGGATTCAGCCGGTCAAGCAGGGTCTTCATCTGTCCGCTCATTTCGTAGTAATAGATCGGCGTGGCAAACACCAGCGTATCNNCCGGCGATCAGCCGCTCGGCAAGGATATCGGAATTGCTGTTTGCCCGCAGGCTCGTGGTGATCACAAGTACTTTGCTCATGTCATTTCTCCCCGTTTCTTCATCTGATAGCATAGATAATCCAGCCTGTCGATGCACAGCTGGCTTTTGTGTATTTGTTCCAGTTGCCTTTTCCGGCTTGCGCCGAGCAGCTTTTCTGCCCTTTTCAGATTGCCCGAACAGATACAGTCCAGAATGGACTCCGTTTCATCCCGACTGCAGCCCGCATCCTGCAGGTTTTCTCTGATCTCTCTTTCTTCCGGCATCGTCTTTATTTCAGATATGTTCTGAGAAAGCTCTCGATCTTGTCGAAGGGGATCGCGTTCTTGCCGCCGCCGTCATACAGATCGGTATGTACCGCGTCCGGGACGATGAACAGTTCCTTATTGTCGCCTCTGAGGAGCTTGAAGGCGTCCCGGCTCATATAGCAGGAGTGGGCCTTCTCACCGTGGACCAGCAGCACCGCGCTGTCGATCTCCCCGGCATAGGTGAACAGTCTTGTGTTCATCAGGGAAGTGCCGGAGCTTGCGCACCAGCCGTCGTTGGAGTTGAGCGAGCGGACATGATAGCCGCGCGGGGTCTTGTAGTAGTCGTGATAGTCTTTGACAAAGAAGGGCGCGTCTTCCGGGAGCGGATCTACCACGCCTCCCTGCCGAACATAACTGCCATTTTTGTAGTCCTCGGTCCGCTGTGCATTGATCGCCGCTCTGGCAGCCTTTCGGGCTTCTTTGTTATCAGCGGAATCGAAGTAGCCGTTTCCGGCTACGCGGGACATGTCGTACATGGTCACGGCGACCGTGGCCTTGACGCGGGTTTCGATGCAGGCCGTCTGGAGCGCCATACCGCCCCAGCCGCAGATCCCGATGATGCCGATGCGGTCGGGGTCGACCATCGGGTGGCAGGAAAGAAAATCGACCGCCGCCTGAAAATCCTCCACGTTGATATCGGGAGAGTGCATCGCTCTGGGGAAGCCGCCGGACTCGCCGGTGAAGGAGGGATCGAAGGCGACGGTCAGGAAGCCGCGCCTTGCCATTTCCTGTGCGTAGAGGCCCGAGGACTGCTCCTTGCAGGCGCCGAACGGACCGGATACGGCGATGGCCGGGAGCTTCCCTTCCGCATTTTTGGGCATATACATATCCGCCGCGAGGGTGATGCCGAAGTGATTGGCAAAGGTCACCTTGCTGTGATCCACTTCCTCGCTTTTGGGGAACACCTTGTCCCATTCACGGGTGAGCGTCAGTTCTTCTTTCTTCATAGGATCGTTCCTTCCTTTCCGGTGCTGTTTTATTTGACGACCCCATTATATCTGACTTTCTACCTATGCTCAAATACTTGTTTTCTATGCCTTCCTATGCTATAATCGCATAGGAAGAAAGGGCGTGTTTCTATGGATATCCGAACGATGCAATACTACCTGGCTGTTGTCCGTGAAGGAACGATCTCCGCTGCTGCAGAGGCTCTGCACGTTGCGCAGCCGTCGCTTTCCCGGCAGATGAAAGACCTGGAAGAAGAACTCGGCGTTTCCCTGTTTGAGCGTGGGAACCGGAAGATCACACTGACGGAAGAAGGCATGGTGCTGCGCAAGCGGGCCGAAGAGATGGTGCGNNGCTGCGGCCAGCCTTGCCGAGGAGCATCCGGACATCCGTTTTCATATTACCAGCGGCGACACACAGGATCTGATGGACGAACTGCATAACGGCCTTATCGACTTCGCCGTGATCTTCACAGACGTAGATCATACGCTGTATCAATCCTTACCGCTGCCGGCCGAGGACAGCTTCGGCGTGCTGATGCCGAAGGACAGCCCGCTGGCGGAAAAAGACGTCATTCACTGGTCCGATCTGAAGGGCCTGCCCGTGATCGTTTCCCGTGCGTCCCTTCCGTATTTCACCGGAGCAGAGGACTTGTCCAGCCTCAATATCGTGGCGACCTACAACCTGATCTACAACGCGTCACTGCTGGTGGAGGATGGTTTGGGATATGCCATCTGCTTTGATCGCCTGATCAATACGACTGGCGACAGCACACTTTGTGTAAGGCCGCTTGTCCCTCAAATCAGGAACGCCGGGAACCTGATATGGAAAAAGTACCAGGTATTCTCACCAGCCGTGCAGTTGTTCATTGACCGGGTCCGTGAGCTGACAGGCTGATAAAAGAGGATCCGATTTTCAAGAATCGGAGCCCGGTTTCATTTTCAGTCCAACTTCGCTTTGCGATACGCGAGATAATACGTCAGATAGCCGATCAGGCTCATCATGGTGAGCACATACAGCTCGGAGACCGCCGAGGCGATCACGTAGGATTTGTCGTCAAAAACGTTCAGCACCGCGAAGACGCCCGTGATAAGGGAAAAGACCAGAAAGCCGACGAGCAGGAGCGCGCCGTCCCTGTCCTTTCGGCGAATCAGAAAGG